>Ga0187874_10000767_pt1 | contig 35579 bp, 31 predicted proteins | sample June2016WEW_16_1_3_FD_132993 | JGI IMG/M metagenome (GOLD analysis project Ga0187874, IMG submission 132993) | Peatland microbial communities from SPRUCE experiment site at the Marcell Experimental Forest, Minnesota, USA - June2016WEW_16_150 | ecosystem: Environmental > Terrestrial > Soil >... | reverse complement strand
GTGATTTATTGCGGCGGCGGCATCATTACCAGTGGTGCATCGGAGGAACTCAAAAAGTTTGCCGAAGCCACAAACATTCCCGTGACAACCACGCTCATGGGCATCGGCGGTTTTCCGGAGACGCATCCGCTTTCGTTGCGCTGGCTGGGCATGCACGGCGCGGCCTTTGCCAATTGGGCCGTCAACGGCGAATACCAGCAGCGCAAGACGTTTAATGACCCGATGGTGAAACTCAAGGACGGCGCCGATTTATTGCTCGCCTTCGGCGTGCGGTTCGACGACCGCGTGACCGGCAAGTTCGAGGAATTTTGCAGGCACGGCACGATTGTTCACCTGGACATTGACGCTTCCGAGTTGAACAAAAACCGGAAGGCGCATCTGCCGGTGGTCGGCGACATCAAGGACGCCCTCACGCGGCTCAACGCGATGCTCGCCAAGCATCCGCTCAACAAAAAGCACACCGCCTGGCTCGCGCAAATCGAGGAATGGAAAAAGAAGGGGCCGTTCGCCTACACCATCACGGGCGAGATTGCTACCAGCGATCACATGAAAGACCATCTCAAGGGCAAGGAAGACCAGATCATCCTGCAACAGATGGTCGTCGAGGCGCTTTACGAATTGACCAAAGGCGACGCCATCATCACTACCGGCGTGGGCCAGCACCAGATGTGGGCGGGACAATGGTTCAAATACGAACACCCACGCCAGTTCATCACCAGCGGCGGGCTGGGTTCGATGGGCTTCGGTTTCCCGGCCGCACTCGGCGTGAAAGTGGCGCATCCGGACAAGGAAGTGATTGACATAGACGGCGACGGCTCGTTCCTGATGAACATCCAGGAACTGGCGACGGCGCACGTTGAGAAAATCAACGCCAAGGCCATTATTCTGAATAATCAGCACCTCGGCATGGTGGTGCAATGGGAGGACAACTTCTATCAGGGCAACCGCTGCCACACTTACCTCGGCAATCCGGACAGTCGCGCGCAGATTTATCCCGACTACGTCCGCGTCTGCAATTCATTCAACGTGAAATGCGAACGCGTGATGTATAAAAAGGATTTGCGCGCCGCCATCCAGCGGATGCTCGACGCGAAGGAGCCTTACGTGCTCGACGTGATTGTGCCTTACAGCGAACACGTGCTGCCGTTCATTCCAGCGGGCCGCACCGTCGCCGACATGATCTGGAAGGTGTAATGGATGGCCAGGTAACCGCATCTTTCAAGTCGCGTTTCCACGCGCAAACTGAAGTTTGCGGCTGCATTTTGGATTCTGTCATATCAGGCCGGGTGAAAATTTTTCGCCCGGCCTTTCGGCTTTGAACTCCCAATATTCAACCTTCAACCGGCGTTAAACCACAAATGAACGCGAATTTCACGAATTCTGCACCTCAATTTAGGCATTAAAATTGCAGCAGGGGAAGGGCTGATATGGCATGTCGGAGACGAGATAACGGTTGGGCGGGACCAATGACCCAATTGGCCGGGTTAGGCGTGCTGGCGTTCACGTCCGTTCCGGACACTCGCCAGGTACTCTTCTCAATCGAGACTATCGCCCTGGCACTTGTTGGCATTGTCGCCTTTGGCCTCATTATCTTCGGCATCTGGCGGTTGGCGACCCCGGAACGCAACATGCATATTTTCACCAGAAACATACTGGCGCCTCCGCTCCGTGTTCCGGAACGAAAACGCGATGATGACGTATCGGAACCCGAACCACCATCCGAACCACTGTCCACAGCCGAACTCATCGAACAACTGCGTTCGATGGACTGGTTCCAATTTGAAAAGCTGGTCGGGCACGTTTACCGAAAAATTGGATATACCGTCACCCGTCGCGGCGGCGCGAACCCGGACGGCGGGATTGATTTGGTCATCCAGAAGGACGGGCAGTGCGCCGCGGTTCAGTGCAAGCAGTGGAAGGCGTGGCGGGTCGGCATAAAACAGGTCCGCGAATTCCTGGGGACGTTGACGGATGTGAATATGCCAAAAGGCATATTCATCACGTTGCGCGGATACACCAATCAGGCCATGCAGTTCGCCAGAAAAAATGGCATAGAGATTGTGAACGAGGTTGGACTGGCCCAAATGCTGGAATCCACGGACGCCGGACTTGACCCGGAAGTGCTTGAACTGTTGCATGACACACGAAAATTCTGCCCGAAATGCGAACGCGAACTGGTCATTCGGGTTGCCGTGAGGGGCCCTAACCCCGGCAGCAGATTTTGGGGATGCTCAGGCTATCCGAGTTGTCAGTTCACGATGCCGATTGCCGAAACCACCCCAACGCCCGCCGAATCCGCCGTACAAGCCGCGCTTCATCCTCTCCACCTCGACCAGTGTCCCTCGCTCGCGGGAGCGGGACAGGAAAAAGGCGAGGTGTCGCTCGCTTCCTAGCCTTCAACTTGCCTCTTTCGACCTTCCTGCTGCGCCGAAGTTGACGAAAGCGGGTGCCTTCAGGCTACGACGGGACAAAAAGTTGAGAGTTTTTAGGGTCGTTCGTATCTTCTATGGCGCACACGGAGCGACGCGCCGCGGCTTTAACAAATTCTCCATGCGCGCTGACAAATGCGGCGCGTCGTGCTAAACCGTTCCCCGACGACCGAGCGGCGAGGTTCCATGCCAGCGAATCTGACACCGGAATATGAGAGGGCCGAGCAGCGTTACCGGGAGGCGACCGATGACGAGGAACGAATGGCCGCCCTGCAGGCGATGTTCAGCACCGTCCCCAAGCACAAGGGCACCGAAAAGTTGCAGGCGGATATCAAACGCCGTCTCAGCCAGCTCCGCCGGGAACAACAGCGGACCGTGCATACCAAGGGCCCGGACCCGTTCCACATCCCCCGCAGCGGCGCCGGTCAGGTGGTGCTCATCGGGCCGCCGAACACGGGCAAGAGCAGTCTGCTTGCCGCCGCCACCAACGCCGAAGCCCGGGTGGCCGATTATCCCTTCACCACCGTCGTGCCGCAGCCGGGCATGTGGGCGATGGACGACGTGCAAATCGAACTGGTGGACACGCCGCCATTCACCGCCGAACACGTGCCCGCCGGGTTGATGGGCACCATCCACAACGCGGACGTGGTGTGGTGGTGGCGGAAGCCGGCGACGCCGCGCTCGACCAGGTGGAGATGGCGTTGGGCGTGCTGCGGGCGCGCGGCCTGACGCTGCGGTCGGCGCCGCGAAATGAACTGGCTGCGGCAGGCGCCGGTCTCCGGCCGGGATTGATTGTGGCAAACAAGGCGGAATTGGCCGTGGCGGGAACCCTAGAGATGCTTCGGGAATTATATGGGGGTAATCTGGACACGTTCGCCGTCAGCGCCAGGACGCGCAGAGGGCTGGATGATATGTTCCGGCGGCTTTGGGCATTGCTGGCGATGATCCGGGTATATCCGAAAGAGCCGGGCAAACCGCCGGACCGGCACAAGCCGTTCCTGCTGCCAGCCGGCGCGACCGTTGCCGATCTGGCGCGGTTGATTCATCGCGATCTGCCGGAGACGATGAAGTTCGCGCGATTGTGGGGGCACGGGCGGTTCGAGGGCCAGCCGGTGCACCGAACCGAGGTGTTGCGCGACGGGGACGTGGTGGAAATCCACGAATAAACGGAAGGCCCGCCCTCAGAAACGGACGCCCCGGCGGTGCGTCCCTGCCAAGAATTTGCGCCAATTCGCGTAAAAACGTTTCTTTGCGATGGTGGGTTTCAGCCGAAGAACCCTTGGACGGCGTGAATAAGTTCCAGTTGAAGAATTGTTAAAGACGGCTACTGTATCCGGAAATGAAACACTTGATGGTCCGATTGACGGTCATTGTCGCCAGCCCGGTGCTGGCTGCCTGGGTTGTGGCGGTTCCGGCCAACGGAGCGGTCAACGTCCCTGAACATCACAACCACAATTCGCGCGACGGCCTTTATATTGATCCCGCGTTCACGACCGCGAACGCCGCGGCGCTGAAGCGCGACACGAATTTTGACGGCACCATCAGCGGCAACGTCTATGCCCAGCCGCTTTACATTGAGGGCGGCCCGGGCGGCCGGGCAATGGTCATCGCCGTCACCGAGTCCAACAACGTTTATGCGCTCGACGCGGCCACTGGCAAAGTCATCTGGCAGGACCACGTCGGCGCGCCCGTGCCGTTGGCCAACCTCCCGTGCGGCGACATTGACCCGCTCGGCATCACCGGCACACCCATCGTGGATCTCCCCTCGCGCACGTTGTTTTTGGATGCGATGACCACGCCCGATGGCGGCGCTACCAAGAAACACCTCATCTACGCGTTGAATGTGGACACGGGGACGACCAACAACGGCTGGCCGGTGGACGTGAACACCAATGCCACAAGGAACCAATGTTTTTAACTCGTTGTACCAGAACGAACGGGGCGCACTGGCCATCGTAAGTAACATCGTCTATGTGCCCTACGGCGGCCACGCAGGTGATTGCGGGCCTTATCACGGCTGGATTGTCGGCGTGCCGTTGAACAATCCCACCAATGTGATGGCTTGGGCCACGCCGGCAACCGGCGGTGGTTCGTGCGCGGTCGGTGGCGTTGCCAGCGACGGGATGAATTCGTTCATCGCCACCGGCAACACTTTCGGCGCAGGGAGCACATGGAGCGGCGGCGAGGCAATCATCCGCTTCCAAACCGGCCCGGTATTCAGCGGCCTGACGAATGATTACTGGGCGCCCACCAACTGGCCGGCGCTTGACGGTGCCGACCTCGACATCGGCGGTTCGGGCGCATTGCTGGTGGACGTGCCCGGCGCCACGCCTTCGAAGCTGGTGGTGTCGCTGGGCAAGGACGGCAATGCATATTTGCTCAATCGGACCAATCTCGGCGGCGTGAGCGTGCCGCTGGCGCAGGCGCATATTTCCAGCAGCACCATCATTCAGGCAGCAGCTACATATCGAACCTCGCTGGGCACCTATGTCGTGTGTTGCGGCAACAGCACCCAGCTCATCGCCTTCCGCATCACGCCCACCAGCCCGCCGACCATCACCGGCGTATGGACCAACAGCCAGAACGGCCGGGGTTCGCCCTTCGTCACCTCCACCGACGGCACCAACAATGTGATTGTCTGGGGCATCGGTTCCGAGGGCAACCAGCGGCTCCAGGGTTTCAACGGCGACACGGGCGCGGTTGTTTACAGCGGCGGCGGCGCGAACGAGCTGATGACCGGCACCCGGCGGTTTAACACGGCCATTGCGGCCCATGGGCGCATTTACGTGGCCAACGACAACAAGGTCTAGGCCTTTACCGTGCCGGTGGCGCCGATCGTCCTGACCAATCTGGCCCTGTTGCCGGGCGGCGCATTTCAATTCGGCTTCACCAACACGCCGGGCATGAATTTTACGGCGTATGGCACCACCAATTTGTCCCTGCCGTTCACCAACTGGCCCCGGCTAGGCAGCGCCACGGAAATAACGTCCGGCCAGTTCCAATTCACGGATTTGCAGGCGACGACCAATGCGGACCGCTTTTATCGCGTCACGTCGCCGTGAAATCGGATGAGGGTTGAGAGTTGGGGGTTGAGCAAAACATCGAACACTTAACATCCAACGTCCAACATCGAATTGCCAGGAAGGAGACCGGCACTAAAATTCAGGATTCGGGAGTTACAGACTGCGGATGCCCTAGCAATGCTTCCCTCCCTTTTGTGTGATTCGTGTATTTCGTGGTTGTAATCCGGCTCGCGGGTACGCTCGCCCCACCAAAGCGGGCGGCCCGGTGATCCGTCCCCAGAAAAGTTTGGTGTTTCGGCGGGTGGATTTGGTAACCGTATTGCCATGTCCAAACGCATTTGCCTGTTCCTCCTGTTTGCCCCCGTGTTCGTTGCAGGCGCGCAGACCCATCCCGTCAACGCCACCATTGATGCCGGCAAGACCGGCGCGCCGATCTCGAAATACATCTATGGCCAGTTCATCGAGCACATCGGCGGCATCATCAACAACGGCATCTGGGCCGAGATGCTCGATGACCGGAAATTTTATTACCCGATCACGTCCCGGGCGCCGGCGAGCGCTCCGGCGCCGGGTAGATTTGGTTTACGGCACTGGACGCCTATCGGCCCGGACGAATCCGTGGTGATGGACACGAACCAGCCTTACGTCGGCGAGCACACACCGCTCGTAATGCTGGACGGTGCCAGCCCGCGCGGCATCCGGCAGGCTGGATTGGTGGTGCGCCAGGGAAAATCCTACACCGGACGCGTGGCGCTGGCGGGCGATTCCAGCGCGGAGGTCACCGTCAGCCTCGTCTGGGGAACCAACGCGAACGAACGCCAGACGGTCACCGCGGGCAAACTCCACGGTGCATATCGCAAATTTCCCTTCAGCTTCACTGCCGGAGCGGACAGCGACAACGCGCGGCTGGAAATTGCCGGAACGGGCAAGGGCGCGTTTCACATCGGCGCCGTTTCGTTGATGCCGGCGGACAATGTCCAGGGTTTTCGGCGTGAAGTCATTGCGGCGCTGAAGCAATTGCGTTCGGGCGTGTACCGGTTTCCCGGCGGCAATTATGTCTCGGGCTACGAATGGCGCGACACCATAGGTGACCCGGACAAACGGCCGCCGCGTTGGGATTACACCTGGAACGTCATGCAGCCAAACGACGTCGGCATTGATGAATTCATGACCCTATGCAAACTACTCGACGTGGAGCCTTCCCTCACGGTCAACTCCGGCTTCGGCGATGCGTGGTCCGCCGCCCAACTGGTTGAATATGCCAACGGCGCGCCGACGACGCCGATGGGCCGGCTGCGCGCAGCCAACGAGCATCGCCAACCTTACGGCATCAAGTTTTGGGGTGTCGGCAACGAAATGTGGGGCGAATGGTCGCTCGGCGTCATGCCGCTCAAGCAATATGAGATCAAACACAACCTGTTCGCCCAGGCCATGCGGGAGGCGGACCCGACCGTCAAACTCATTGCCTGCGGGGCCATGCCCGACGCGATGACCGGGTCAAAGCAATCGCTGCGCCTCAGCGGCAAGCTCGTTCCCGATCTTCTCGGTCCGGCAGACTGGACGGGCGGACTGTTTTCGCATTGTCTGGCCAACATGGATTACATCAGCGAGCACTTTTACACCTACAACAACACGCATTTTGACCTCGAAAAAGGCGATCAGGTGCCCAACGACCCGAATGAACCGCTGGTGGACTGGGAACGCCGCCCAGCCAACATGGTGCGCGCGAAATTCGAGCATTACCAGGAATACCTGAAACGCATTCCCGGCCTCAAAGCCAAGCCGGTGCCCATCTGTCTCGACGAATGGGCCTACAGCCGCGCGCCGCCGAATTCCTACAAGCTCGTCCCCGCTTACGCGTGGGCATTCGACGAAATGTTCCGGCATTCAGACCTGTATCAGATGGCGGGCTTCACATTTGCCACTTCTCTTCTCAGCGCCAATCGCACCGAAGCCGTGCTGAATCCTGCCGGACTTTTGTTCAAGCTGTATCGCGATCATTACGGCACGATCCCGGTGGAAGTGACCGGCAATTCGCCCCAGCCGCCACCCAAATATCCCGTCGGCGGCGAGCAACCGAAGGTCAACGCGGGCAGTGACACATTCCCGCTCGACGTGGCGGCGGCGTTGAGCAGCGACCGGAAAACGCTCACCGTGGCCGTGGTGAACCCGACCGATTCCGCGCAACAGCTCAACCTGACCGTCAAAGGCGTCGAGTTGGCGGGCAAAGGACGGTTGTGGCGCATGGCGCCTTCAAGCATTGACGCGACTATCGTGGTGGGGCAAAAACCCGGGGTCGAAGTCGAGGAACACGCGCTGGACAGCATGCCGGACACGGCCACCATCGCCCCCATCAGCGTGAACATTTTCGAATTTGCGCTGAAGTGAGGGCAGGCAACGGTTGAGAATATAGCGGCAAAGGAAAACTTTGCCTGCCGGTTCCGTTTTTGCAAAGCTGATGCCATGTTCGAGAACACCATTCGCCGGATACCGCGCCCGGAGGACGTGCCGCGCCTGAACACGCAGGAACTGCGGGACACGTTCCTCGTCACCAACCTTTTCACGCCGGGCCAACTCAACGGCACGTTCACCGACCTCGACCGGCTGGTGGTCGGCGGCGTCATGCCGATCAAGCCGGTAGAACTGCCCAATCACAAGGAAACCGGGTGCGCCTTTTTTCTGGAACGCCGCGAGCTGGGCGCCATCAACGTCGGCGGCACCGGTGCGGTGCATGCGGACGGCAAAACATTTTCGCTTAACCGTCTGGCTTGCATTTACTTACCGATGGGCACCAAATCGGTCACGTTTGAGAGCAAGGACGCGAAGAAACCGGCTAAGTTTTATTTCCTGAGCTGTCCGGCCCACGTGGCGCATCCCGCCGCAATGATGAAGCCCAAAGACGCCACGCCCGTGCCGCTCGGCTCGCTGGCGGCGGCGAACCAACGGACCATTTACAAATACATCCACACCGGCGGTATTCCAAGCTGTCAGCTCGTGATGGGCTTCACTGCACTGGACAAAGGCAGCGTGTGGAACTCGTTCCCGCCGCACACGCACGGGCGGCGCACGGAGATTTATTTTTATTTCGACCTCGGCGACAACGTCCTGACGCATTTCCTGGGCGAGCCGCAACAAACGCGGCACCTTTTCGTGCACAACGAGGAAGCCGCGCTGTCGCCGAACTGGTCCATCCATTGCGGCTGCGGCACAGGGAATTACACGTTTATCTGGGGCATGGCCGGCGAGAACCAGACGTTTGACGACATGGACGGCGTGAAGCCGCTGGATTTGAGGTAGGGACGCCGCGCTGCGGCGTCCGGTCGGCGCGGCGCGCCGACCCTACCATCAATGTTTATGGCGCGTTTCAAAAACAAAGTTGTAATTGTCACCGGCGCGAGCCGGGGAATCGGCCAGGCCATCGCCGTCGCGTTTGCCCGCGAGGGCGCAAAGGTTGTGGGCGTGGCGCGGAGTGATTTGTCTGCGACCGCTTCCCAGGTCAAAACCGCGGGCGGCGAATTCGTGGCCGTCAACGCCGACCTCGGCAAGACCGCGCAGAAGGAGGCCGCGGATTTGGTGGCGCGGATTTTGAAACAGACCGGCCGCATTGACGTGCTGGTCAACAACGCGGGCATCATCCGCCGCGCGCCGGCGGTGGATTTTTCCGAAGCGGATTGGAACGAGGTGCTGCAAACCAATTTGTCCGCGCCGTTTTTCCTCAGTCAGGCCGTGGCGAAATGGTGGCTCACCGCCGGACGCGGCAAATCGGCGGCCGATGCGCGCCTGAAAATCGTGAACATCGCCTCCATGTTGTCGTTCCAAGGCGGTATTACCATCGTCGCTTACACGGCGAGCAAACACGGCGTCGCGGGGATCACGAAGGCGCTTGCCAACGAATGGGCGAAGGAACGCATCAACATCAACGCCATCGCTCCGGGTTACATCGCCACGGAGAACACGAAGCCGTTGCGCGAGGACGCCAAACGGAACCAGACCATCCTCGACCGCATACCCGAAGGCCGGTGGGGCCGGCCGGAGGACATCGCGGGTGGCTGCGTGTTTCTGGCTTCGCCGGAAGCCGATTATCTCAACGGCGCAGTCATCAACATTGACGGTGGCTGGCTGGCACGTTGAACCACAATCATCATCCGTCGCTTATGAAAAATACGTTTGCCCGTTTTCTCGTTTTGCCTGGTCTGGCGTGGTTCTGCGCCGCCCTGACAATTTCCGCCGCACCCGGCGACCAGGGAAATCTGGCAGCGGCTTTGAAGGACAAAGGTGTTTCGATCAAAGTCACCAACCCGTCGAATTTCCGCCGCGAAAGTGAAACGATTGAACTTAATCTGAAGGTCATCGGTGCTCGTTTTCACCTTGACCCGGTGACCGGCAAATTCGCCGTGAGGGACGGCGTTTCCTCAAACATTCTGGATTCACAGAGTTACGCATCCGAATCGAACTCAACGCCGGACAAATTGCTTTTCCAGGTTGACCTTGGGCCGCATGAGACGCGGACGTTTTATGTTTTGAACGTCTCGACGTTAACCAACGTGCCGGAGCCGACAGTCAGGACCTTTGCGCGTTACGTGCCGGAGCGGATGGACGATTTCGCGTGGGAAAGCGACCGCATCGCGTTTCGCTTGTATGGTCAGGCGCTCGTCAAGGGCGAGGGCTTGATCAGCAGCGGCGTGGACGTGTGGATCAAGAGCCAACGCAAGCTCATCATGGATGAAATGTACAAGACCGGCCGCTTCCACATGGACAACGGTGATGAGATGGACGATTACCGCGTCGGCACCAGCCGCGGTTGCGGCGGTCTCGGCGTTTGGGATGGCAAAAAACTCTACGTCTCCAGCAATTACCGCAACTGGCGGCTCATCACCACCGGCCCGATCCGCTCGGAATTCGAAGTGACCTACGACGCGTGGGACGCCGGCGGTCGGAAAGTTTCCGAGGTCAAACGTATCAGCATTGACACCGGTTCGTGGTTCAGCAAGGCGCAAAGCATGTTCCGCAGCGACAGCGCATCACCCTTGACCATCGCCGCCGGTCTGGCCGAGCGTTCCTGCGGTCCGGACGGCAAAGAACTCATCGCACAGGACAAAACCGAAGGCTGGATGAGTTACTGGCAGCCGGAGGACAAACCAAAAGGCACCATGGGCGTCGCCATCATTTTGCCGAAGCGCAGCGTCAAAAAATTTACCAACGACAATCCAACCATGCCCGATTCCGTGCTGCACGCCGTCGTGCCGCAACCCACGATGGAAGGGGCGCCGCCGATCCGCAACCTGCTTGCCGTCACGCGGGTCAAGATCGGCGAACCATTCACTTATTACTTTGGGGCGTCCTGGGACCGCAGCGGCGATTTCACCAATCACATTCAGTGGGAAAATTACGTGCGCCGATTCACCGAACGCCGCGATGCCCCGTTGCAAGTGACGATGGGAGATTGAAAGCAGGGCGTGCATTCCGTGCGCGCCGTCGTCCCAGCGTGCATAGTCAACCGGCGCGCAGAGGACTGCACGCCCTGCCGCATCAACCTTTTTGCTGCGCGACCACCTTCAACGCCTCTGCCGTCAAGGCGGTGATTTTCGACCACGCCTTTTCCTGGATGAGCTTGCGCTCACCCATCCAGGAACCGGCGACTGCCGCGACCTGCGGGATGGCGAGATAATTCGGCAGGGTCGCCGCATTGATGCCGCCGGTCGGCACAAATTTCACACCGGTGTGCGCAAATGGCGCGGCCAGCGCCTTGAGCATCGCCGCGCCGCCCGCCGGTTCCGCCGGGAAAAATTTCAAATGCCTCCAGCCCAGGTTCAGCGCGCGGTCCACTTCCGTTGGCGTCATGACTCCGGGAAAAAACGGCAGGTCGCGTTCCCCGGCTGTGTTTAAAACCGCTTCATTCAGACCGGGAGACACGCCGAATTGCGCGCCGACATCAATCGCGCATTGTACCTGTTCCGACGTCAGCAACGTACCGGCGCCGATGGCCATCCGGGGAACTTTCTGGCGGATGCGTTGGATGGCTTCGGCGGCGGCGGCGGTGCGGAAGGTGATTTCCATCACATTCAATCCACCGGCGAGCAGCGCCTCGGCCAGCGGGACGGCGTCTTCCGCCCGGTCAACCACCGTGATGCAAAGCAACCGTTGTTTGAGAAAGGATTCGGCGTTCACAAAATGCGTGCACCGATGATACACGACAACGGCGGCGAGTGAACTTGAAATTGGAACCGCGGATTTCGCGGATGGCACGGATAAAACTTCAATTCCCTAAGAATCCGCGTAACCGGTGGTTTAGTTGAACTATGAACTTTTCCGTCGAACACATCGGGGTTCCCGCAACGGACGCCGTCGCATTGAAAAACTGGTATGAACGCGTGCTGGGCGCGCGGGTGATTTGGGACAACGGCCAAAAGCCGCCGGTCTTCATCCTCGCGCTGGCGGGCGGCGCGTGGCTGGAGATTTATCCGGCCAACGCCGCGCCCAATGCCGGCCGGGGCGACAACAAACTCGCCGGGTTCCGTCATCTGGCGCTCCGGGTGGATTCCATTGACGCGGCAAAGGGTGAACTCGAAAAACGCGGTGTGAAGTTCACGGAAGCAATCAGTCCGGCGGCCGGCGGCGGCCGGGTTTTGTTTTCCGAGGACAGCGAAGGCAATTTGCTGCATCTGGTCGAGCGACCAGCCGAATTTATGATTGATGACTTGTGATTGAGACGCCAATGCCAGATTCGCGACGGATTGAAAACCATAAATCGTAAATCAAAAACCACGGCCACTTTCCCCGGCAGCGCAACTACTTCGCCCGCAGCAGGAGGACGGGCACGCTGATGCTGTGCTGAACCCGGCTGGCAGTGGCGCCCAGAAATATATCGGCAAGGAGGCGGTGTCCGTGTGTGCTCATTGCCACCAGGTCGCAGCCTCGTTGCTTGATCCATTTGACAATTTCCTTAGCTGGGTCGCCGTAGGCCAGTTCGGCCTCGGCGGAAATTCCAGCGGATTGAAATTCGGCGCGGACTCTTTCCAGATATGCAGTGTCCTCGGTAATCTCCGGGCTGACCGCATCCGGCCCATAGGTTCGCGCCGCCCAGCCGTCGGCCACGTGCAGCAGCACAACCTGGCTGTTCGCCCATTTCGCGAGCGGCTTGACATGCTCGATAATCGCCCGGTCGGTCGGCGTCGCGTCCAACGTCACCAGAATTTTGTTATACATGGCGGCCTTTTCATTCTTCAGTGGCCAACGATGACCGCCCACGCCTCCCGAAGCGCATCCGGCAGGCTGTAGAGGTCCATAGCCGTGATAAGGATGGCTGTTCCCCAGCCGGTAATCAACAAGAACCAGCCGTTCCGCCATTTTCCCATGCGCTGGCGCGAACTGGTGAACTGCAACAGCGGGAATATCGCGAACGGCAATTCCAAGCAAAGGACGACCTGGCTGAGGTTGACCAGATCAGTCACGCTGCCACTCCCGCGGACACCGATGATCAGGATTGCCGGCACGATGGCAAGCGTCCGGGTGATCAGCCGCCGGAGCCACGGGCGGATGCGCCAGTGCATGAATCCTTCCATCACCACCTGCCCGGCGAGCGTACCGGTGATGGTGCTGCTTTGCCCGCTCGCCAGCAGCGCCACGGCGAACAAGGTGCTCGCCAGCGTCGTCCCCAGCAGCGGCGCAAGCGTATAATAGGCGATGCGAATCCAATCGCTATTCGGACTGAAGGTGATTATCTGGCCGCCCGCCACCGTGACGCTGGTCTTTCCATAGAACACGATGGCCGCGAGCACCAGGATGGCCGCGTTGACGAAAAACGCGATGGTCAGGGCCATGGTCGTGTCAATCGTGTTAAATCGGATGGCGCGGCGGATGGACGATTCATCCTGCTGCAACTGGCGGGTCTGCACCAAAGCCGTGTGGAGGTAGAGGTTGTGCGGCATGACCGTCGCCCCGATGATGCCAATCGCCACCACCAACATGCCGGCCTGCGTGAAGTCGGGCCGCGCCATGGCGCGCCCCATTTCCAGGAAATCCGGCTGGGTCTGCGCCAATCCGAAAATCTCGATGCCGTAGCAGGTGCCGATGGTCAGCACGAACACCGCGACCACCGCCTCGATGAGCCTCATGCCAAAACCCTGCAACGCCAGCAACAGCAGCACGTCGAAAGCCGTGATGATGATGGCCCACGACAGCGGGATGTGGAACAAGAGGTTCAAGGCGACCGCACTGCCCAGCGATTCGGCAAGGTCGGTCATGCCGATGGCGATTTCCATCGAAAGCCAGTTCGGCCAGCGCGTCCAGCGTGGATACCAGTCGCGGCAACATTGCGCGAGGTCCTTGCCGGTCGCCACGCCCAGCCGGGCCGAGATCACTTGCAGGAAGACGGCCATCACGCTGGCGAGGCCGACCACCCAGAGCAGCCCGTATTTGAACTGCGCGCCGCCCGCCAGATCGGTGCCCCAGTTGCCCGGGTCCATGTAGCCGACGCTCACCAGAATGGCCGGGCCGACAAAGGCCCGCCATTGCGGCCAGAAACCGGCGCGAGGAGGCGGCACGGGAATCGTGCCATGCACGCCTTCGAGCGAGCGATGGCCCGGAGGCGTCTCAGCCGTGCGCCGGGTTTGATCCATCGAATCGCCCGGCTCCTTGTCTGGTGAATTCCCCTGGCCCATAATCATTTATTTGTAGCCTTAGATACAATTGAGGCGGCGGCCTGTCAACCGCAAAATGTAGCCTTGGTTACAAAATTAAACCTCGACCAAACAGCCGGCTTGGGGTTGATTGTTCCCGGTTTATGCCGCCAACAAACAAATCCGCCGCTGTCCCGCGGCCGCCGGCACAACGGGCTGAAATCTTCCGCCGTTCGCGCCGCGACCGCGCCGGGGAGATCGCCCAGGATTACGTTGAGGCTATCGCCGACCTTTCGGCTTCGGTGGGTGAGGCGCGCGTGGTGGACCTGGCGCGGCGGCTGGGCGTGACCCACGTGACGGTGAACCGGACTTTGGCGCGTCTGCAACAGGTCGGTTATGTCAACACCAAGCCTTACCGCGCCATTTTCCTCACCGGCACCGGCCACAAACTGGCCAAGGAATCCAAGCGGCGGCATGAGACGGTGGTGGCCTTCCTGCGCTCGCTCGGTGTTTCGGAAAAAACGTCCGAGATGGACGCCGAAGGAATCGAACACCACGTCAGTCCTGAAACCCTGGCGGCCTTTGAACGATTGTTGAAAAGGCCTTGATGCGCCCGCTCGACCTCCAGCCCATTGGGAATGAACTGGCCATTAAATGGGACGATGGCAGCGAGAGTTTTATTCCTTTGGAAAAACTGCGGCGGTGTTGTCCCTGCGCGGGTTGCCGGGGCGAAGTGGACGTTTTGGGGAACGTCCATAAAAATCCGCAGCGACCGCTGCCGCCAGCGGCGTTTGAACTGGTTCGCATCGTCGGCGTGGGGAGATATGCAAGCCAGCCGGTCTGGGCGGATGGGCACACGACGGGGATTTTTTCGTTTGATTACCTGCGGCGAATCGCATCGGAAAATTCAAGTGGCTGAAAAAGGAAAACGGCGCGTTCAAAGAACGCGCCGTGGATTCCTGATTTTTGATCAGGCCTAATATTTTTCGCTGATCAACTTTTGATCGGGGTCGGTGTTTTGGGGATTGCTCCAGTCATACGGCCTGGCGCCTTCCCAAAGAGAGTTGGGATTCACCGGCGATTTTGGTTGGGGCGGTTTGGAACGCAGGAAGTCGCCCGTCGCCGGTTGGAAATCCTCGTCTTTGACTATGGTCGGCGTGATGAACAGGATCAGGTTCCCCCTGGTAGTGGTTTTTGACTCACTGCGGAATGCATACCCAAGAACGGGAATGTCGCCGAGGAGCGGCACCTTGGTGTAGGTCGAACTGGGGCTGTCCGTGACGAGTCCGCCCATGACCAGCGTGTTCGCGTTGGGGATGATCACCTGGGTATCAATGCTGCGGAAATCAAACACATCGGCATCGTATTCCAGGCCGCCGACGATCTGCTTCATGGTGCTGAAGAAGCTGGAAACCTGGGGGACAACTCTGAGCCAGATATAGTCGTTGGCGGAGATGCGGGGCGTAACTTCCAGAATGGTGCCCACGTTGGTGTAGTTAATGGTGGAACCGCCCGCTGTGTTCGCCGTGCTGGCGGTGACGTTGATCACCGGATAGCCGCGGGTGACGGAGATAACGGCCGGGCTGTTGTCAAGGGTCACCACGCGGGGCACGGAAATCTGCTGGGCGTTGTACGACGAGTTCAGGAAGGAAATCACAGCGTCCACGCCATCGGCGTTGAGAAAGAACGTTGATGGATTGAAACCATGTTGGGTATCCGCCAACAGGCCTGGGCTCTGGAGAAGGTTGTTTGGGCCATAAGTAGCAACTATGTTGGTAAAAAATGGAGGCTGCGGATTTGCTGCAAAAGCCTGCGAGTAGGGTTGCCCTGATTGTCCGCCCAAAACATTGTTCCCAAACCTGACATTCTGCGCGCTAAGTGTCTTCGTCCAATCAATGCCCTTAGTCGTGCTGGGATTACTTGAAATTTCCACCAGGCGGGTTTCGATGAGCACCTGCCGGGTCGGCTTGTCCAGTTGGGCGACCAAGGTGTCCACCGCTGACTGTTCAGGGTCGGTGGCCACCACCACCAGTTGGCTGGTGCGCGCGTCCGGCAACACCCGGCTGCGCCTGTCGGTCAATACCGACTGCACCGCTGCGGTCATGTTGGAGACGCTGGAGTATTTGAGCTGGACGACGCGGGTGATGAGCGCCGGCGGCGCCATGGGGTCCTTGGTGGTGATACGGGCAATGTGGGTTTTCTTGTCTTCGACTAACTGGAGACCGTAATTGTCCAACAAGGCCAGCAGGGCCTGTTCGGCAGTAATGTTCTCCCAGCGAATGGAGAGGGTGGGTTCGACTTTGATCTGTCCGTTTTGATCGGGCTGGCCGTAGCCGATTTTGGGATCAAGCAGATAATTGATTCCAGCCTGCCGCGCCAAATTCTCGATGGCGGTGGTCAGGGGAACGTCCTGGAATTGAATGAGCGGTATGCTCGACACCGGGACTGCGGGCGCATTGGTAGCGGAAGTGGCTGGTCGCTCGCTGGTCACTGCCGCCGTCGGGGTGGTGGCAGTTTCGGGCGCTGTGGCAGGCGCGGTTTCGTTGCCGCCGGTAGCCGTGGCGGGGGCCGGCGATGGATTGGGCATGCCGGTGTCCACAGCCGCGGGCGGGTTGGTGGCAGACTCCGTCGCGGGCACCTGGTTTGTTCCAACAGCCTCAGTCTGGGACAAGGCCGATTGCCGCAGAACGAGTCCACCCAGTAGAACGGCGATTAGTAGTTTTTTCATAACGTTTGTTTGTTTTAACTCTGTCAGCTCTAACTTATTAATTTACGTTTGATGACGAATGAAGCCATTAGCAAATACCAAGCCAATTTTAAATGTCTTTGGTGTGTCTTATGTCTTTGGTGTGTCTTCTTTCTGAGCAGATGGGGTGCAAGCTTTCATGGGTTGTCAGGGGAAGTCAACTCGTGATACTTGCCGCTCACTTCAATCACCACGGAGTGGGGTCTGATTTCAACACAACGAACGTGAATCCGGCCTTGCTCGGTGATGACATCCCCTTCGTCGCCAGCGGCAAAGGTGTGGTTGTTGATGATGACCAGCCGGTGGTCAGGTGTCCCGGAAAAGCCCTTCAAAGTCAGCGCGGTTGCTTCCACACTGTTGGTGGGGGCGGCCAGGGTGGTTTCGTAGGGGCGGTTGGATTTGGGGAAAAACGGGTCGCGGCCTTCCTCGGCGTTTGCCGGAAGAATGAAAACCGAGTAGTGCAGGTTGGTTTTTGCCAGTTGATCAGCCGGCACCGCCCCCGGCGGCGCGGCCCACAGAATCGCCGCCGGCAGCAACACGGCTGTCAGCCATAGGAACTTGAATTTAAACGGTTTCATGGTTCATAATGATCAAGAGTTCGGCTTGGCCAAAGCCACAATGTCCATTCTGAAAGACAGTTTTTCATTTCCCAGCCCTGTGATATTGAGGGGCTCAACAGTGAGATTGACCACGCGGATGTGAGGAAACGTGTTTTCAAAGTCAGCGATGAATTTTCCCAGATCGTGGTAGTACGCTGTGCCGGAGATATTCACTTTGATTTGTCTGTAAGGAAACTGCGGCAGCACGTCCACATCACCCATGGACGGCTGGCCGATGGTGGGGATGTCTACCCGGTGTGTCGCTTTAAATCGGCGGATCGTGTCATAAGTCCATGCATAATTATCGCCCGAGGCCACATCCTCCTCCACGCGTGAAAGGTTGGAGGCAGTGACTGACAACTGCGTGCCCGTGTCCCCCAGTTTTTTGACGGTTTCCCTGATAGTTTGCAATTTGGCCTGCGCATCGCGTTCGGTTTTGTGAATTTTAGAGAGGGCGTTATACTGGGGCCGAATCAAGACAAAGCCGATCAATCCCAGCACCGCCAACGTGCAAATAATCACGAGGGTGAACTGGGTGCGCTTCTCTCTGTCTTTGGGAAAGATATTCATCGGCTCTGATCAAGGTAATGGCATTCCAAGGTGAACAAAACATACGGCTTGCCGTCAGGACCCGCCTGCGGGGGCGAAAGACTGGCCAGTCGCACGCTGTTCGTTTTGTCCAGCATGGTTTGAAAATAAGGTCGCTGGGCGACGGCGTCTTTAAATTTGTTCACCTCGTCGCCGGGATTGGCACTGGAATCCCTGGCGTCCAGCGTCACCACGACTTTTTCCGTGGCAACCGGCGGACGTCCGGTGACAACGCCGAAACGAGTGGTCTGCGACTTCGTGCCTTCGGTGTAGGAATACGTCTGATCCACGCGCAACCGGATCAACTGCACTCCCGGCACCGTGGTCCGTTGCAGCGCGTTCAACAAGTTGCCTTGCAGAAAACGGGCGGCGCTCAATTTTTGCAGACTGTCCAGTTTCCGCTGGCCATCCGTAATTTTCTTCATACTCGCCTGCACCTGGTCGAATTCATTGGTGCGGCCCTGAATCTCGCTCTGCACCTGATTCAGGTCTTTTTTGGCCAGCATTTCTTTGAGCAGAAGCGAACTGCTCCACACCAAGGACAGCGCCACCAGCAGCGCGCCAACAAAGATGGCGCGTTTGGTCGGGTCGCGCCGGCGCTGGTCCTCGGCGATCAATGATTCGGCCAGCAAATTGATGCGTATCGGCATAAGCTCATTCCATTTACATCACAGGATCACCAGTGCGGCCCCCACCGCCACCGCCAGTTGCGATCCCACGTGTTCCATTTCCACCGCCTGCTGCCCCGGCAACGCCAGTTGCAGAAAGCCGGTGGGATTCCACGTCTTGCAATCCGCCAGCATTTCCGTGTGCAACATTTGCAAAATCATTTCCGACCGCGCCGAACCGCCGCTGACAAAAATCTGTGTGACCGGACGGTCCTGTTGATGCTCAAAAAAATCGAGCGACGCGCGCAATTCGCGTCCGAGCGGCAAAACCTGGGTTTCGAGCGTGGATTGAACTTCAGGTGCCATGCCCACTTTAATGCCCTCGGCCTCTGCATAACTGATGTTCATCGCTTCCGCCAGCCCCGCCGTCAGTTTGTCCCCACCGATGTTCACCACGCGGGTCAATGCCAACTCGCCGTGGTCCAAAACACAAATGGAACTGTGCTTGAAACCGATGTCCACCAACGCCACGGTTTCGCTGGCAAACACATCCGCCAGGGCCAACTCAAACGCGTTCACCGGGCTGATCAATCCAAGCGCCAAACAATCCAGCGTCAGCCCGGCGGTTTTCGCCGCAGCCTGAAAATCTCCAACCAGTTGCTGCTTGGCCGCCGCCACCAGAACTTTCAATTTGGGCAGGCCGGCGGGTTTGGGCGCCTCGGCGGGCTTGTTGCCGGCAGGTGCCTTCGGCGGGAAAACGTAGCAATCAAAAACGTGGTTCGGTAATTCCTGTTGCAGATATCCCTTCGTGTTGTTCTTTAACACCAGCCGCATTTCATCAACCGGAATCTGCGGCAACTCCACCTGCCGCACGATCGTGTCGTCCAACCCCACGGTCAAGGTCAGGCACTTGGTCGTGTTGCCCAGCGCCTCTGATACCTGTTGCAGATGGTCGGACAACAATTCCGGCGACATTTTTTTGTCGTAGATCGGCGCGTCCAGCAGCGCGTAGCGGGTCAAGGCCAAAACCTCCCCGCGCCGTTCCAGCAGAACGGCCTTGGTCGTGCGGTTTCCTAAATCAACGGCCATCATCTGGTTCCGTTTCTTCCCCAGCACACCGCTTAGGAATGACCACGCCATGCGAATTTTTATGGTTGATTATTAATTCCAAGCGGCAATCCAAGCCGCCCGGCGCTTTTCAGCAACCCTTGCGCCAAACCATTTGAATCCTTAAAAATCCACATTGCCCGCCCATTTTGTCCCAACTCAAGCCGCGTGTGTCTTGAAAACAACCGCCGACCGTTTACGCCAGTTGTTTGGCGCGCGATTTCATTTCCTCCAAAAAAGCCTGCAGCAACGGGGTCGTGCGCCCGCGCCACATCGCGCCAATCACCACCGGCGGAAACCCCCGCAACGGCAGGGCGCGCACGTTGGACGGCAGCGCTTTTTTCGGAATCGCCACTGACACGCCAATCCCCAGCCCGTTGGCGACGTACGCTTCCACCAGGTCCACCGAACTCGCCTCGATGCTCGGAAACCAGTCCACGCCCAGTTCGCCGAGTTTTTGCTGGAAATTTTTGCAGAGCGGCGCGCCCGGCGGCAGGCAGATCAGCCGCTCGTCAATCTTGTCACGCTTCCACAACTGCTCCGCGGAGGTGATCGCGCTGCCCGCTTCCACCAGCAACACCAGCGGCAACTCCAGCAACGCCAGCGAACGGATGCCCGGTGTGGATTTTTTTTCAATGAGCGTGACGGCCAGATCAATCTCTTCCTTTTGCAGCAACTCCTCCAGATGCGCCGGATAACCTTCGCGCACCGTCACCTTCAGGCCGGGGAATTTTTTCTGCACTCCCAAGAGCAGGCCCGGCACGTGATCGCGCAAAATGATGGTCGAGGCGCCGATGCGGACGTACCGCGCCTGCCCGCCCTGAAATTCAGCGGCGACCTTGTCGAGGTTGGAAAAAAACGGCTGGATGAATCCGTAGAGTTTTTCGCCCGCCGGCGTCAAGGCGAACGGCCGCCGTTGAAACAGCGTCACGCCAAGAAATTCCTCCAGTTGCGCGACTTGCGCGCTCACCGCCGGTTGCTGGATGCCGTAGGGAATATTCCGCACCGCCGGCATGATGCCGCCGTGTCTGGCAACGTAATAGAACAACTCCAAATGGTGAATGTTCATTGAGCCAGCCGATGTTCACCCCAGTTTTATCAATTAACACCCCAAGCGCAAGAAGCGATATTCTGCCCCCGATGTAAATGACCCAAACTGCAAACTCAACTTAAACCATCCATGAATCTGTCATTGAAACGATTGCTGTTCTGGACACCCAGAATTCTGTGTCTTCTGTTTGCCGCATTCATCAGCATCTTTGCGCTTGATGTATTTGGCGAAGGCTACGGCTTCTGGAAAACCATTCCGGCCCTCATGATCCATCTGATCCCAACCTGGATCGTTCTGGCTGTGCTGGCCCTTGCCTGGCGTTGGGAATGGGTGGGGGGAACTCTGTTTGTCGCCCTTGGTATTTTATATCTGATCGCGTCCTGGGGGCGGTTCCATTGGTCGGCATACCTGTGCATCTCCGGTCCGCTGTTCCTCATTGGAATTCTGTTCTTCCTGAACTGGCTCAACCGAAGAAAACTCCGAACGGGCACCTGACCCCTGAAATTTTTATGGAGCCAACACTGCCTGGTGTATATATTCAATGGCAACAAAGTCTGGGCGGGTCCGGCCCGGTCAGGACAAACTTCAGGCTTATGAAAACATACGGCTACAATGATTCGCTTTCTTTTCGAGAGATGACCGGAAACTTCCGGGCAAGCGCGCGGTTCATTGGCATTGATGTGGGCGCGGAAACCGTGAAACTGCTCGAGCTATTGCGCAACCGGGACAATTTGGGCATCGGGCGCATGGAAATTCTGGAGCACCACAAGAATCCAGGCCCCGTCCTCCGGGAAACGCTGCAACATTGGGACTGGTCCGGTATTGACGGAGCCGCGGTCAGCGGACGCTTTTCCTCCCAGATCAATCTGCCCCGCATTCCCACCAAGCAGGCGCAATTGCGCGGCTACCGGTTTTTGTTCGGTGACGAGCCGGCCACCATCGTCAATATCGGCAGTCACGGTTTTACGGTGTTGGAAGTGCGCGGGAACGGGCTGACGGTGTTTCGCGAAAACGGCCGTTGCTCGCAAGGCACGGGCAATTTTCTCCGGCAACTCGTTGAGCGTTTTTCGCTGACCGTCGAGGAAGCCAGCGACCTGTGCGCGGACGTGCCGAACCCGGCTCCGCTTTCCGGTCGTTGCCCGGTGATTCTTAAGACCGACATGACACATCTTGCCAACAAAGGCGAAGACCGTGTTCGCATCCTGGCCGGCTTGTTCGATGCCGTCTGCGAAAATGTGCTCGTGCTCGTCAAACCTGGCGTGAGTCCGGACCGCGTACTGCTCACCGGCGGCGTCAGCCGTTCGCCACGCGTGCGCCGCGTGTTTGCCGAATTGCTGGCGAAACAGAACATGAGCCTGATCGAAACTGCCGAAGAAAAGTCACTTTGTTTGGAAGCGCTCGGCTGTGCGCTGATCGCCTCGGAAACGCCGAGTGAAAAACCCAAAGACCAACCGGATGGCCGACAGGTTTTGGAGTGCGGTCCCGACGTTTCGGGACCGCTTTGGGAACCGGCGCGTGTCCACGAAATGCGCCTGAGGGCTGGCGCACTCCAGGACGCTGGCGCGCCAACCCCGGCTCCTTTCGATTTCAAACCTTCACGGCTGCCAGCGCTTGAAGCATTATTGCTTCCGCCGCGTGAATTGAAACTGGAACGCCTGCCGGCGCTGGCCGAGGCGCTGGGCAAAGTCCGCCGCATGCCGGCGCAACCGTGGGCTGCGGTCAACGGCGAATTCCGCCGGTTGGTTATCGGCTTCGACATCGGCTCCACCGGCTCAAAACTCGTGGCGATGGATATTGCGAACCGCGAAACCGTCTGGGACGGCTACCGCCAGACGCTGGGCGACCCGGTCGGCGCCGCGCAGGATTTGCTCCGCCGTTTTACCGAAAGTCCCGCCGCCAAATGCGCAGTCGTTGCGTTCGGCGCGACGGGCAGCGGACGTGAAATCACCGGTTCATTGCTGACCTCCTGCTACGGCAAGGACGCCGTTTTCATCGTCAACGAAATCGTCGCCCATGCCACCGGCGCGCTGCATTACGATCCGCGGGTGGACACGATTTTTGAAATTGGCGGCCAGGACGCGAAATACATCCGCCTGGCGGAAGGACGCATCATTGATTGCGCGATGAACGAGGCGTGCAGCGCCGGCACTGGTTCGTTCATTGAAGAACAGGGCCGCAAGTTCACCGGCATCGGCGACGTGCGCCAGCTCGGACAGGCGGCGATGGCAGCACCTCGCGGTGTGTCGCTGGGGCAGCATTGCTCGGTGTTCATGGCCGAGGTGATTGACGAAGCCGTGGCTGTCGGCGTCGAGCAACCGGCCATCATCTCCGGCCTCTATGATTCCATCATTAAAAATTACCTCAACCGCGTAAAGGGGAACCGCTCCGTCGGCAAGGTGATCTTCTGCCAGGGCATGCCTTTCTCGGCTGACGCGCTCGCAACGGCCGTCGCCCGGCAAACCGGCAGCGAGGTCATCGTGCCGCCGAACCCGGGCACTGTAGGTGCTCTGGGCATCGCGCTGCTCGCGGCGCGCGACCTGAATGCGGCCCGGCTGGTGCCGCTCGATCTCCCGCGATTTCTCGATGCCAAGGTGGAACAGAAGGACACATTTGTCTGCGGCTCGAATCGCGGCTGCGGCGGCGCGGGTAACCGATGCCGCATCGAGCGCCTCCGCACACTCGTGAACCGCCAGCGCTCGAACTTCACCTGGGGCGGCGGTTGCTCGCTCCACGACAAGGGCACGCGGAAGAAAAAACTGCCCGATCTGGCGCCGGACCCGTTCCGCGAACGCGAGGAATTGTTGCAAGAATTGATTGCGCCTCTCATCGCGAAGCGCGGCCGTCCGCAAATCGCGTTAAGCGACGAGTTCACGCTCAAGGGTTTATTCCCGTTTTTCGCCGCGTTTTTCCACCAGGCCGGTTTCGATCTGGAAATTGTCACGGGCGCGGGACCGGACCTGCTCAAACGCGGCATCCAGTTGGCCAACGCGCCATTTTGCGCGCCCATGCAGCTCTTTCATGGCGTCGCCGAACGGCTGGCCGGCAGCCCGGCAGAGTGGCTGTTTGTGCCGATGCTCCGGAGCGTCCCGCGCGCCGCCGGACAGCGCCAGTCGGCGGTCTGTCCGATTGCGCAGGGAAGTCCGAACCTGCTGGCGTGCGTGCTGCAACACTACAACGGACACACAGCGGCCAGCGACACGCGGAGCGCGGACAGCCCTGTCCGCGCGAACACGTCGCTTCATCCCGACACTCGCGGACAAAGCTGTCCGCGCTCCGATGTTCCGCGCTTCCTCTCGCCCATTATTGATTGTGCGGAAGGCAATCTCGAATCGAAGGAATTTCTGGAAAGCTGCGAGCGCCTCGCGAAGGAACTGAACTTGAGCAACGGCCGGTGGCGTGACGCGTGGCGCGCAGGTATGACAGCGCAACGGCAGTTCGATGCCCGTTGCCTGGACATTGGCCGGCGGGCGCTGGAATTCTGCCATGCGCAAAACATCGTGCCGGTGGTGGTGCTGGGCCGGGCTTACACGATTTACAACAAGGTTTTGAATTCAAACGTGCCGGCGATCCTGCGGGAACAGGGCGCGATTGGCATTCCCCTGGATTGTTATCAGCTGGCTGCAGATACGCCGTTGTTTGCGGACATGTATTGGGGTTACGGGCAAAACATCCTGCGCGCGGCCCATCAAGTGCGACGCAGCCCGGGCGTTTATGCGCTTTATTGCAGCAATTACTCCTGCGGGCCGGACAGTTTTAATCTGCATTTCGCGGCTTACGTGATGGAGGGAAAACCGTTCGCCATCCTCGAAACTGACGGCCATTCCGGTGACGCGGGCACGAAAACACGCGTGGAAGCATTCCTGCATTGCGTCGCGGCAGACCGGCGCGGGCCGCACCGTGAGACAGTCCTGAACAATTTCGCGACGGTTCAGTTCAGCGGCCTATGCCTGCGAAACCTGCACCGGAACAACGGCGCCAGCGAGCGATTGCTGATTCCTTACATCGGCCACGCCTCGGAATCGGTGGCGGCGGTTCTGCGGGGACTCGGCCTAGCGGCGGAAGGTCTGCCGGCACCCGATGCGGAATCGTTGCGGCTCGGCCGACGTTACACTTCCGGCAAGGAATGCCTGCCGATGCCGCTGACGCTTGGCTCTTTGCTGCAACGGCTGGAGCGCGCGAAAGACGGCGAGCGGTTTGCCTATCTCATGCCAAGCACTGATGGCCCGTGCCGGTTCGGCGTTTACAATTTTCTGAACCGCATCGTGCTGGAACGGCTCGGCTGGGGCGACCGCCTGCGGATTTGGTCGCCGAAGGACACGGGTTATTTCGACGACATGCCGGTGGGAACGGAGATGCTGATTTTCGCCGGCATCGCGGCAAGCGATCTCCTGCTCCAGGCCAAACTGGATGTGCGCCCGGTGGAGCGTGTGGCGGGTCAGGCCGAGGCAATTTACGAGCGATACCGTCACGCGTTGCACACGCGGCTGGAATCGGCGGCGCGCGGCAACCTCGCGCTCGGCCCGGCCTTGTGGCAGGTGGTGGGCGGACGGTTGTTTGGTGTGCGTGATTTGCTTGAGCGCGCGGGCGTGGAATTTGCCGCCACGCGCGGGACGAACGAACTGCCGCTCGTCGAACTGGCCGGGGAAATTTACGTGCGGGCCGTCGAGTTCAGCAACGATTTCCTGATTGAAAAACTTGAAGCGCGCGGTTTGCGCGTCCACCTCGCGCCGAAAACGGAATGGCTCAATTACTGCGGCTACCACCGGCGTAGGGAACCAAACCGCAACCGTTTCGCCGACGGTTTCAGCGAGCGCGTCCAACGACGAATTGAAAACACCACATTCGCCGCCATGGCGCCCCGCCTGAGCTGGACGCCGCCACCTTCCACGGCGGAAACTCTGGCCGCCGCCGGTCCGTATGTCAGCGACGCGCTGGCCGGCGAGGCGGTGCTGACCGTGGGTGCGCCGTTGCACGAATGGCGTCACCGGCAAATTGACGCCGTGGTAAACGTCGGCCCTTTGGAATGCATGCCAACGAAGATTGCCCAGGCGCAACTTCACCATCTCGCCGAGCGGGAAGGATTGTTAAGTCTCACGCTCCCGTTCAACGGCGACCCCGTCAGCGCGGCGGTGTTGGACAACTTTGCCTTCGAGGTCCAGGCCCGGTTCCAACGCCGGAAAAACGGCGCGGTGCGGCGGGAGCAAACGCTCGCGGCGTAAAAATGCGCAACCATTTTCGGAGACGGTGGCATTGTTTCCCGTCCCGAAGGCAAACTATGAAAATGCGAACCATGAACCAGACATCAATCCGGATTACCACTGCGGCGGCCGCGTTGTTCGCGGTTTTGTTGTTTTTCACCGGTTGTGTCGTCACCTCCGTCTACCCGTACTACACGGACAAGGATTTGGTCTTCGACCCGGCGCTGCCCGGTGACTGGGTGGAAGCGGGCGCAACCAATGCGTCTGCCGAATACGTCAGGATTGAACCGGCGGGTGAGAAAGGTTATCGGGTAGCGTTCTTCGGAACCAGCGAAACCAACAGCAGCAACGTGCATCTGTTCCGTTTGAAACAACGATTGTTTCTCGACGTGTGCCCGACCAACCGCTCCCTGGACTTTGTGCCCGTTCATCAGGTGTCCAAAGTCATGCAGATTGAGCCGGTCCTGGAAACAGCCGACTTGAGCTACGACTGGCTCGCCAAACTGCTGGAAAAAAATCCCGAGGCCATTCGGCACATGGTATTGCGTGACCAGTCGGGAGACGAACAGGGCGGCCGGATTGTGTTGACCGCCGACACGAAGGAATTGCAGCGGTTCATCCTCAAATATGTCAACAACACGAACGCCTGGAAAGAGCCATCGAAGTTCAGACGCCTGAACTGAATAATGTCCCGTCTGCAAGCTTCACTTGAAATTCTAACGCCGGTTGAACATCCCGCCGAATTTCGGCCGGCACGCGGTACGGGAGGCCAGGCGCTTGCGGCGTGAAATTTGATTGATTGCCAGAATGATTCGGTTCAAAACGTCACCACAACCCGGAGAAAAAATGAAATACGCCGACATCCAAAAACTTCACGACGCCGGGCTTATCACTGATGAGCAGCGGCAGAAAATCATCGAGCATTTCAAGCTCAAGGAGGACGGTGGCAATTTTCTCACCATTGTCTCCATCATTGGCGCCGTGCTCATCGCTGCAGGCATCGCACTTCTGATTTCCGCGCATTGGAACGAAATCCCGCGCGGCATCAAAATCGCCGGCGGCCTCGCGCTCATGCTCGGTGCGCACGCCGGCGGCTGGTGGCTGCGTGAGGTTCAGGGAAAATACCGGAAGACCGGCGAAGCGCTGCAGCTCATCGGCTCGGGCCTGTTCCTCGCCAACATCGCGCTCATCGGCCAGATTTACAACATCGTCTCACGTCCGCCGAACGCGTTTCTCCTCTGGTGGATTGGCATTGCCGCGCTGCCATGGCTGTTGCGCTCCAAGCCGCAACACGTCCTGCTGCTGCTCGCCTTCGGCATCTGGTTCGGCTTGGAGGTGAACGAACGCGGCAGTTGGATTTACTGCGGCGACGACGAGCGACAGGTTCTGCTCTACGCGCTGCTGGGTCTGGCCTGGCTCGGTGCCGGCTGGTTGCTGCGGCGTGGCGCGTTCGCCGAATTCGCCGGCGTGACGGAGAAATTCGGCCTGCTCGCGTTCCTGATTTTCGTCTATCCGTTGACATGGAAGGATTTCTTTAGCTGGGAAAACCCCGAAACCTGCCAGTGGTTTTTCCCTGCACTCGGCTTGTTCGCGCTTCTGCTGCTGGCGTCTGGCCTGAAAAATCTGACTGCGCTCACCCGGCAATGGCGCTGGACCTGGTTCGCCGCGCTGCTCGGCATGGCGGTTTTCATAGCTACGGTGTGGTTCGGCTGCTGGCAACTCGGACACCCCGTCAACTCGCGCTACTTGCACTGGGGCGTTTCGTGGAGTTACCTCGTTGGCACGCTCGTGCTTTTTGTCTTTTGCCTGCTGCAAATCCAAGTCGGCCTCCAGGAACGCTCGCCGTTCCTCGTCAACCTCGGCGTAGTGTTCATCGCGCTGGACATCCTCGCCGCCTACTGCGACCTGTTTGGTTCGATGGAGCGCACCGGCCTGATGTTCGTCGTGTCCGGCGTGTTCCTGATTTTGTTCGGCGTTTATCTCGAAAAGAAGCGCCGGGCCTTGATGCAACAGATCAAATCGCAAACCACAGCAGCAAAACTATGAAAAATCCAATCATAAATATGAGTTCATTCCGCGCAGTGGCCATGCCGATGTCAATGGTCCTGCTCGCGGTGTGCGTCGGTTGTTTCTCGGTTGCCGCAGAACCGCAAGCCGGCATTGCGCCGGAACAGCAGCAGCGGCTGGAGTTGATGAAAGCCAAAGGGCCGGACGCTTCGCTGACCATCCTCCCCGTGCGCCTGGCGGGCAAACCGTGGGATCGCGTGACCGAGGTGGTCGGCGTTCTTCTCGAGCAGCAGGGATTGAGAAACATTGAGCTTGGAAAAACCCCGTTCGCACCGGCTGACATGAATTTGGAAAGTTTGGCCATGGCCGTTGGTGCGTTTGTGAAGACAAATCCGATCACCACCGACTACGCGCTTTATGCCGAATACAATGGCGGTCGTCAAACCGGGTTGAATGAACTGCGCGCGGTAGTCGTGGATCAAACTGGCGCGGTCGTCTGGACGGACCGTCAGACGCCGCAGGACCAAGCGTCCAAGAAACTGGAAGCTTGGGACCCGATGACTGTGTCCGTTCTACTCGTCCAACGGCTGAGTCCGCAACTCGGCCTCAACGAAGAAACAGCCAAGGCGGCCAAACCGGGCAAGATGGCAACCATCATGGATCAGCGGAGCGGCCTGCCTCCCGAGAATGAAAGGGCGGCCCTTCCCGAACGCCAGAAGGCGATGAAACAAGCGCTGCCCGGCGCGACGCTGCTGGTTTTTCCACCCCGGATTGGCGGGGACAAGGTCAGCGTCCCCGGCGCGACCAACCTCGTGCAGCTGCTCAATGAAGCGGGCTTGTGCAAAGCCGTTCAGTCCGACCAGACGATTCTTCTCAAAACTTCGCTGGCCGATCCAAACGAGCTGAAGGCGCTGTGGAATCTGGCGCGCGAGTTCCGGGATTTTGTCCGAACCAATCCGCCGGCGGCCGACTACGCGCTTTATGCCGACTACGTTTTCAATCCGCAAAACTCGGAGCAGGGATTTGTGCATTTCGTGGTGTGCGACCGCAAGGGCGAGTGGGTGATTGTGGACCTGCAGAACTCCCATCAGCCCGATTACCAGAGCATCGGGGTCATCTCCCGCGAACGCTGCGACCAACTGCTCGTCAAGCGTCTGGAAGGATACCTGAAATGAAATTTCTGTCAAAAAATGGAACGCGCCGAACCGGCGGGAAATTTTGAAACCAAACCAAAATCACTGAAAGGAAAATGACTATGAAAAACAAACTATGGTTGATGGCTGTGTGCAGCACGCTGCTGGCTGCCGCCGCGTGGGGACAAAATGCTCCCGCAGCAGGCACAAATGCAGATACCGCGGTTACCTACGTCCGCAAAGGCACACAATTTATTAACCAACACAAGCCCGGTGAGGCCTTGAAAGCCTTCGAGCAGGCTTCCGCACTTCAGCCGGACAACGAATGGGCGGCGCTTGGACAATACATCAGCCTCGTGCAATTGAAGCGAGTGAATGACGGGGCGAAAGTCCTGGACAACTGGGTGGCCGCCAAAGCCGATGATCCCCAGCGCTGGTTGTGCAAGGCCATGGCTGAAGCTCAAACGGACCGGCCCGAGGCAGCGTTGAAGTCTTTTGAGAAACTCACCGAGCTTCAGCCGAACGAAAGCGGCGGTTGGGGTGGCAAGGGAGAGATGCTCGTGGCGCTGAAGCGGGACGACGAGGCGTTGAAAGCTTTTGACCGGGCGATCTCGCTGAATCCAAAACACGAGGGAGCCTGGAACGACCGCGGCGGCGTGCTGCTGAGATTGGGAAAATACGACGAGGCGATCCAGTCTTACGACAAGTCCATTAATCTCGCTCCCAAGTGGGAGGACTCGTTTTACCATCGCGCTTGTGCGTATGCCGGGAAAGGCGACAAAACCAACGCGCTCGCCGACCTCAAGCAAGCTATCGAACTGCAACCTTCGCTCAAAGCCGAGGCCGTCAAGGAAGCCGGTTTCAAAAACCTGCAAGGCGACCCGGATTTCAAAAAGCTGACGGAATAGCCAGTCATCGAAAGTATTTTGCCATGAAACTCAAACTGTTCATGCTCGTTCTCGCGCTGCAAACCGCGTGGCTGCTCGGCACCGCCGCCGTGCAGGAACATGCGCTCGTCACCGGCAAAGTTATTCTGCTGGAAACCGCGCGCGTTGACCCGCGCGACCTGCTGCGCAGCGATTATCTCATCCTGAACTACAAAATCAGCGACGTGCCGGTGAATTTGTTTTCGCCGCCGGTGGAAAAGGACTTGCCTTACGGAACGAAAGTGTTCGTCGCGCTCGCGCCCGGCACGAACCGGTTCTACGAAGTCACGCGCGCCGGCACCAACGAGTTTGCGCCGTCGGCAAATGAAATTCTGCTGCGCGGCAAGAGCGACCAGCGCTGGTGGAGCACCAACTCCATTCACGTCGCCTACGGCATTGAAAATTTTTACGTCGCCGGAGGCACGGGCAATCCGACCGGCAAGCTCACCGTGCAGGCCGTCGTGCCCGTGTCCGGTCACGCGCGGATCAAGGAAGTGTTTGTGGATGGCAAACCCTACGCCGGGGCGATGAAAAAAGAAGCGCAGTGAGCGGCACACCCTGGCCGGTGGCTGATGCAACTGTGGCGGAATGTCAACCGGGTGGGAAACCGGCGGCCCAGTCAAACCGCTGTTTTCTCCACTTTCTTTGAAAGCCCATTGGCCATTTGACCATCCGGGAGGGCATTATCTTTGGCCGGCCCTTCCGCCAGCAATTGCTGGATGGCTTGCAGCAGCATGGGAAACGTGCAGTGGTCCTTGATGAAGCGCCGGTTGGCGCCCTCCAAAACATATTCCTCGTCTGCTTCCACAATGGAATTGGTTGATAAAATAATGACCGGCACGGTTTTGAGACGGGGATTGGCGTGCATGAATCTGAGCACTTCTGCCCCGTCGAACTTGGGCAGCATCAAATCCAGCAACACCAAATCCGGGACCAGCCGGAGCAGGATCCTCATCGCCTCCAAACCGTCTTTTGCCGCCTCGACGGAAAATCCCTCCTGTTCCAGACGACGCCGATACGCCGTCAGCGCGACCGGGTCGTCCTCAACGTAAAGTATGGTCCTGGCTTTGATCGCATCCATGTTCGTGACGGCTGGCCTGTTCGCGGTTTCATCGGCAAAACGCCCGTTTGGCGCCGGCCCAACCGCCTTTGCCGGGCAATTTTGCAGCAGTGCTCATGCCAGAAAACATGAATACCGACGGCACTTTTCCGGCCTTTCACCATCGCGTCAGGCGATGCCGCACGAAGGTTTTTCAATTCACAGTCTGCCGTTCGAAGCGTTAGCCTTGACGCCGTGAACGAGACGCGGACGCCAGACCCCAGACCCCGGACCCCGGATGCCACACCGGCTGCGCCGGAGCGACCTGCCGCGCCGGAACGCAGTGAAGGCGGACGCGGTTTCTGGGCGCTCATCGTCACGCAGTTCCAGGGCGCGTTCAGCGACAACGCGCTGAAATGGCTCGTCATCTTCATCGTCATGGGCCTGGGTCTGCCCAACGACGAGCGCGACCGGCTGATCGGGATCGTCGGCGCGGTGTTTGCCTTGCCGTTCATTGTGTTCTCGATGACGGGCGGGTTTCTCGCCAACCGGTTCAGCAAGCGCACGGTGACCATCGGCGTGAAATGCTTTGAGATTTTGGTGATGCTGCTGGCGCTGACCGGGCTGGCGACGAACCATCTTTACCTGACGATTGCGTGCGTGTTCCTGATGGGCATTCACAGCGCCATCTTCAGTCCGTCGAAATACGGATTGTTGCCGGAACTGCTGCCGGAGAAAAAATTGTCCTGGGGCAACGGCGTGCTGGAGTTGGGCACGTTCCTGGCCATCGTCGGCGGCACGGTCGCCGGCGGCTGGCTGTGCAACACGTTTTCCGCGCAATCGGCGTGGTCAGGCGCCATATTGATAACGCTGGCGGTGGCCGGATTGATGACGAGCCTCGGCATCACGCGCGTACCTGCCGCCGACCCTGCCAGAAAATTTCGCGCCAACTTCCTCGCCGATTTGTGGCAGCAAATCCGCATCGTCAGGCGCGACCGCACCTTGTGGCTGGCGTTGCTGGGCAACACGTACTTCTTCGCCATCGCGGCGCTCATTCAGTTGCTCATTGTCATCTACACAACGGACGCACTGCATATCCGTGATCCTGCGTGGAGCAGTTATTTGCAGGAGGCCACCTTGATCGGCATCGGGCTGGGCAGTTTTGCGGCGGGCTATTTGTCCGGCGGCAAGATCGAATACGGACTCATCCCGCTCGGGGCCATCGGGCTGACCATCGGCAGCGCGTTGCTGGGGCGGCACGGCCTTTCGTTCGGCGCCGTGGCCCGGGATCTGGCGTTGCTGGCGTTCTTCGGCGGATTTTACATCGTGCCCGTCTCGGCGCTGCTGCAACACCGGCCCGCCCGCGAACAAAAGGGCGGCGTGCTGGCGGCGGCCAGCCTGCTCTCCTGGGTCGGGATTCTGCTCGCGTCGGGTGCTTTTTATCTGCTGACGGTCACATTGAAACTGTCGCCGCCGAAGATTTTCCTGCTCATCGCCGGGGCGACCTTTGCCAGCACCATTTACCTCATCTGGCTGCTGCCGGATTCATTGCTCCGATTTCTGTTGTGGTGCGCCACGCATTCGTTTTACCGCATCCGCGTCCTGGGACGCGACCATATACCCGAAAAGGGCGGCGCGCTCTTCGTCTGCAATCACGTGTCGTTTGTGGACGCGCTGCTGCTGCTGGCTTCCACCGACCGGCGGGTACGGTTCATGATGTTCAAGGGGCATTACGAACTGTCTTACATCAAACCGTTTGCCAAAATCCTCGGCATCATCCCGATTTCCTCCGAGCAGCGGCCGCGCGAAATGCTCAAGTCGCTGCAAACCGCCGGCGACGCCATCCGCGCCGGCGACGTGGTCTGCATTTTCGCCGAGGGCCAGATCACGCGCATCGGCCATCTGCTGCCGTTCCGGCGCGGCTTCGAGCGCATCATGAAAGATGTGGCAGCGCCGATCATTCCGGTGGCCATTGACGGCGTGTGGGGCAGCCTCTTCAGTTTTCACAAAGGCCGGTTCCTCTGGAAACAGCCGCGGCGCTGGCCTTATCCCGTCACGATCAACTACGGCCAGCCGTTGCCGCCCACGGCCACGCCCTTCCAGGTGCGCTCGGCGGTGCAGGAACTGCTCGTCGAGGCCTGGCAGGCCCGCAAAGCGCGAATGCGTCCGCTGCCCATCGCCTTCATCAACACGGCGCGCAATCATCCGTTCCGCTTTGCGATGGCGGACGCACAAAATCCCAGGGTCAGCTTCGGCGCGGCGCTGGTGCGGTCTGTTTTTCTCGCCCGGCGGCTGCGAACAATCTGGTCGGAGCAGCGGATGGTCGGTCTGCTGCTGCCGCCGTCGGTGCCGGGCGCGCTGGTCAATTACGCCGCGTTGTTGCTCGGCAAGGTGCCGGTAAATTTGAATTACACCGTGTCGGAAGAAACCCTCGCCTCGTGCCTCCGGCAATGCGACCTCAAAACCGTCGTCACCTCGAAAATGTTTCTCGAAAAGCTCAAGCTCAAACTGCCGTGCGAAACCGTTTTGCTGGAGGAAGCGGCGGCCAAGCCCGGCATCGGCGAGCAGCTCGCCGCCTTGCTCATCGCGTGGTTCGTGCCGGACCGCTTTTTGCAGCGATGGCTGGGCGCGGAAAGAAAAACCCGCCTGGACGATCTGGCTACCGTGATATTCTCCAGCGGCAGCACCGGCGACCCGAAAGGCGTGATGTTGAGCCATTACAACATCGGCTCGAACGTCGAGCAGCTCGAACAGGTGTTCGGCTTAGGCCGCCGCGACGGCGTTCTGGGCATCCTGCCGTTCTTCCATTCATTTGGGTTCACCGGCACGCTCGGCCTGCCGGCGGTGTTGGGCGTGGGCGTGGTTTATCATCCGAATCCGCTCGAAGCGAAAGCCATCGGCCCGTTGGTGCGCGACCACCGGCTCACCTTCCTGCTCGCCACGCCGACATTTTTGCAACTCTATCTGCGCGGCTGTTCGGCGGAGGATTTCGGCAGCCTGCGCGTGGTGATGACCGGCGCGGAAAAGCTGCCCGACCGGCTGGCGGCCGCGTTCGAGGAACAGTTCGGCCTCCGCCCGCTTGAAGGCTACGGTTGCACCGAATGCGCGCCGGCGGTGGCAGTGAACACGCACGATTTCCGTTCGGCGGGGTTCCGGCAAATCGGCGCCAAACGCGGGAAAATCGGCCATCCCCTGCCGGGCGTGAGCGTGCGCATCGTCAGCCCGGAAAATCCGTGGAGTAGTGAAAATCTGCCGGTCGGCCAGCCCGGCCTGATGCTCGTGAGCGGGCCGAATGTGATGCTCGGCTACCTCGGCAACCCGGAAAAAACCGCCGAGGTGTTGCGCGGCGGTTGGTACATCACCGGTGACATTGCGGCGATTGACGAGGACGGTTTTCTGCAAATCACCGACCGCCTGAGCCGCTTCAGCAAAATCGGCGGCGAAATGGTTCCGCACATCAAGGTCGAGGAAAAATTGCACGAACTCGCCGGCGCGACCGAGCAAACCTTCGTCGTTGCCGGCGTGCCGGACGAAAAGAAAGGTGAACGGCTGGTCGTGCTGCACAAACTGGCCAACGAAAAGCTGGCGCCGTGCCTGGAAAAGCTGGCGCAGTGCGACCTGCCGAACCTCTGGAAGCCGCACGTCGACCAGTTTTTCCACGTGGACTGTTTCCCCTTGCTCGGCACGGGCAAACTGGATTTGCGAAAAGTGAAGGAACTGGCCCAAAAATTCTCAACCACGGATAATGCCCTCGTGGACTGATGGATGGTGGGATAATTGGATTGCTGGGTCGGCATCTGCCTCTCATTTATCCATCAGCCCGTTCATCCACCGATCCGTTTTTGTCCGCGCCCATCCGCGTAATTCGCGAAAAAAATCCGTGCCATCCGCGTCATCCGCGGTTAAAAATTTCGCATGACCGGCCCGCGCGCCTCGTCCAGCTTGTTCGTGTTCCTGTCCGCATGGCTGGTGCGCGCTTTTGTCTGGCTGGTCACCCGCCTGTTTTATCCCCTGCGCGTACGCGGACGGGAAAACCTTCCGCTCCGGGGCGGCGTGTTGCTCATCAGCAATCACGTTTCCTATGTGGACTGGCTGCTGTTGACGGCGGCGGCGAAACGGCCGGTGCGCTTTCTCATCAGCAAACCATTTTACGAATCGCCGTGGCTCAAGCCTTTCGTGCGCGTCGCGCGCGTGATCCCCATCCCGTCTGAACTCCGCCCGCACGAGGTGGTCCTCGCCCTGCGGCGCTGCGGCGAGGCCATCCGGAGCGGCGATGTCGCGTGTGTGTTTTCCGAGGGCGGCATCACGCACACGGGCCGGTTGCAGCCCTTCCAGCGCGGCTTCGAGAAAATCATGCACGGTCCCGCCTGGAGCGGGACGCCCATCGTGCCGGTGGCGCTGACGGGTGTGTGGGGCAGCGTCTTCAGTTTTGAAGGGGGGAAATTTTTCTGGAAATGGCCGCGGCAATTCCGCCGTCCCGTGACGGTGAACTTTGGCCGGCCCCTGC
>Ga0187874_10000766_pt1 | contig 35584 bp, 35 predicted proteins | sample June2016WEW_16_1_3_FD_132993 | JGI IMG/M metagenome (GOLD analysis project Ga0187874, IMG submission 132993) | Peatland microbial communities from SPRUCE experiment site at the Marcell Experimental Forest, Minnesota, USA - June2016WEW_16_150 | ecosystem: Environmental > Terrestrial > Soil >... | reverse complement strand
GCAGGCCCGCTGACTGCGTTGCTCGCTCCTCACATACTACCCGGTATGCTCGTCGCTCGCGCCTTGCCAGCGGGCCTGGGGGCCTGCAGCGAAGTGCGTCACTTATTTTGTCACAGGCCCTTAGCTATCCTTCAATTGCAGTTGATCCGGCACAAAAGGAGGCGTCCCCCAATCGAATGAAAATTTTTCGCTCGAAAAAAGGTGAGTCTCCTTAATTCCACGTCAACTGTATTGTGCTATAATTGGGAGCTTTATTTACTGATCGGAGGCGGTTTCTTCCTATGCTCGACATAATGCGCCGCAAAAAGCGGCTGAAATTGATCCTTTGGCTCGTGATCCTCAGCTTGGCCTTGGGTATGTTGCTCTTCTTCGTGCCTGGAGTGAACATGGGAACGGTCGCTACCGACACCTCTGCAGCCAGTGTTGATGGGCAGACTATTCCCATGCAGGAATTTGCAGAAGCCTATCGCAGGGTGGCGGAAAAGTACAGTAACGGAGGGAAGAACAGAATTGACTCCGAAACTCTCCGTGCGATCGGAATTCCAAAGCAGGTACTCGACAGCATGATTACCAGAAAGGTGATCGAAATTGCAGCTAAACGCCTAGGTCTCGATGTCACTACCGACGAGATCCGGGAAGGAATCGAGACATTGCCGGCTTTGCAGGACCAGGGGAAATTCATTGGGCTGGAACGCTACAGGGAAGTCCTTGCTGCCAACAACATCTCTATTTCGGATTTCGAGCAGGACATTCGTTATGCACAGCTATCTAAGAAGCTTCAGCGGATCATCACCGATTCTCTCGACGTTGGCGACCACGAATTACGGGATGAATTTTCCAAAACGAACCAGCAGACGGTGGTGGACTACGTCCTTTTGAAGAAGGATGATGTTAGCAAGCGTGTAAAGCCGACCGAAGCAGAACTCCGAACATACTTCGATTCCCACAAGGATACGTATAGGATTAAAGAGAAACGCCGCGCTCAGTATCTGCTGATACCGGTCTCTAATATCATCCCGACCGTAAAAGTGACGGACCAGGAAATCCAGTCGGAATGGGATCAGAGACCGCATGACGAAACCGTGACCGCATCTCACATACTTTTCAAGATCTCCGATCCATCCAAGGAAGCTGAGGTTAAAGCCAAAGCGGAGTCGGTTCTGAAACAGGCTAAAGCAGGAGAAGATTTCGCCGGATTAGCTAAAAAATACTCTGAAGATACATCCAATGCCTCCCAGGGTGGCTTCCTTGGGGCTTTCCCGCGCGGTCAGATGGTCAAAGAATTTGATAATGCCGCTTTTTCTTTGAAAGTCGGCGAGATCTCGGGTTTGGTGCGCACTGAATATGGTTACCACATCATCAAAGTCCTGCACCACGACACCCCGTCTTTTGAATCGAGCAAGAGCGGCCTGATAACAACCGTTCAGTTGAGAAAGGCCCAGGAAATCGCAAAGCAGAAAGCGGAGCAGGCTGCGACCATTGCGTTGAAGCAGAAGGACCTCAACCTGGCAGTCAAAGACCTGGGGGTCGCGGCAGAGGTTAAAGAAACAAATTTCTTTGCTAAGGAGGACAACTCCACCGATTCCGGGATTTCGCAAGCTTTTCGTGATGGGACTTTCGAACTGAAGGAAATCGGATCGATCGGGAAAGCCGTTGAGGTTCCCCTGGGTTTTGCCGTCCCTAAACTGGTGGAGGTGCAGATGCCGAAACCGGGCGACTTTGCCCAGTCGCGAAATCAGGTCGAGAAGGATTTCATCGATTCAAAGGCCAAGGAGTTGATGCAGGCAGATGCGAGAAAGCTCTCCGAAGAGGCCGCAAAGCTGGGAAGCCTGGAAAAGGTTGCAAAAGAAATGGGCTTCTCCGTCAAAGTCAGTCAGCCGTTCAATCTTTCGGGGACCCCGGCCCCTGAGATTGGTTCCAGTCCCACCTTTAATCAGGCTGCCTTCGACCTGGCACTGGGAGGCGTGAGTTCCCCTCTTCCCTTGCTGGACAATATGACTGTCCTGCAGGTGAAATCCCGTTCTCCTTTTGATGAAGCGGCGTTCCAGAAGCAAAAGGCGGAGCTAAAGCAGCGGCTCCTTGAGTCCGCCCAGGGATCCTATTTCGAGGATTATATCCGCAAAGTGACCGAGGATTTTGAAAAGGCAGGGAAGATTCGAGTGAATCCGAAAGCTCTCGAACTCAATCCGACATCGTATTAAATCAGTCGTCAGTCGCCAGTAGAGCAGGCTTAAAACTCCGCTTCACTGACTGCTGGCGACTGATTCATTCTGCCGAGGTCGGTCATACAAAGAAATTGCATATTTATGCAATCCCTCTACAACTTGAATCACACGCTTCAGTTCTGAATAAAGCTTTTCGACATCGCTCCTAATATTGCCCTGGCAGTTTGCATTCAGAATTAGCAGTTGCGTGAAGCCCATTACCACTGCAAGCGGATTGTTCAGATCGTGCGCAAATGTTCTCAGATTGCGGGCCACTTCCATCAAATCCGAATCCTCGCAATTATCCAAAGCCGACGCTGTGTTTAGGTCGGATAGGAGGAGATAACCGGTTGAGCAATTCCCAGCCCCTGCCAATAACGACAGCATCCCCCGCCCTTCAAGAAACTTTCCGCCTCGGACTTTATGGACAATTTCGCCTTGCCAATGTCCCCACTCATTTGCCACATCGAGCATCCGGGGCACTTCCAGAGCTGACGAGTCAGAGAGGATCTGGGTGACAGGACGGCCGACAAGCTCCTGCACCGAGTATCCAGTAAATTGTTCAGCCTCTGACGACAGGGCCTTTATCAGCCCCTCTGAAGACAAAGTTGCCGCCAGCCACCTGGAGTTGCAGGCAAGCGATTGCATAACAAATCACCTTAGGTTTCTACACTCCTATCGTCCGTCATGTTGTATGCGGTTAGCAATTTCCGGTTGCGAATGCGCTGATTTGAATTAATTCGCGAAGATGTGTGCTTTGGCAGGAAAGGACCGCTTCTTCAAACCCAGGCAGGAGCGCCCGGCCGGCCCCCTATATCCGTGCCGTTTGATTCAGACCGTAAATAATCCTGAGCCCGTCCAGAGTCAGCCACGGTGCAAGAATGGAGATGACTTTCGTCTCCTTCGCGATCATCTCCGCTAAACCGCCAGTGGCGATGACTTTAGTTTCAGCTCCCAATTCGGTTCGGAAACGCGAAACCATGCCTTCAACCAGCCCGACGTAACCGAACAGGAGTCCCGATTGAAGAGAATGAACGGTGTTTTTCCCAATGGCGGCCGGAGGTCTTCCGATATCGACTTTAGGAAGCTTTGCGGCGCGCTGAAACAGGGCAGCCGAGGAGATGCCGATCCCCGGGGCAATTGCCCCCCCCAGATAATCCCCTTCTCTGGAGATGGCGTCGAAAGTGGTTGCCGTGCCAAAATCAATAATGCAAGCCGGTCCACCATAGAGATGATAGGCCGCTACGGCATCCACGATCCGGTCGGCGCCGACTTGGGCCGGGTCTTCATATCGTATCTGAATCCCGAGGCGGCATGTTCCGTCGACAAGCATTGGTTCGCAGTGAAAATACCTGCGACAGGCTTCCACAAATGCGCCGGTCAGAGGCGGCACCACGGAAGCGATCACAACTGCGTCAACGTCCGACGTGTTTATTCCCGCGTGCCGGAACAGACCCGTCAACAGCGCTCCGTACTCGTCCGGCATTTTTTCGTGCCCTGCGGCTAGACGCCAGGACGGACCGAGTTTCTCACTGCTAAACAGGCCTAAGGTTACGTTGGTGTTTCCAATATCGATTGCAAGAAGCATGAGCTCTGCCAAATGACGAATTACGAATGAACAGGAATACCCATGTTTTTCTTTCAATTCGTAATTCGTCACTCGTCATTCGTAATTGGAGCTTGATTTCCGGCGGAATCGAACCCGCCCGTTCCACGGCAGTTCTGGCATTTCCCGCTGCCATGGGGATAACAGGAAGTGCATACTTTCCCCTTTTGCAGCGCCAGCCGGCCTGTTCCATGACAGCTGCGGCACTTCCCGGTGCCTTTACAATGAGAGCATCTTCGATGGGGTTCCGGCATTTCACACCTCCTTAGGGTCAGGCCCTAACTCTGCATAAAATTTTAATCCTGGCAATGGGCGCAATAAAACGAACTTCGATTCCCTTGCCGCAATCTCTGGATCGGCATGCGGCATCTGCAGCACTCATCCCCTTCCCGTTGAAAAACCTTCAGGTAATCTTGATTATTTCCCGGTTTTCCATTCGAATCCATGAAATCGGAAAAACTGGTTCCATTGTGCCGGATAGCGGCTGCAAGCACCTTCCTGACCGCGCGAATCAAATGTGCGGTCTCCTCAGGACTTAATGTAAAACAGCGTCTCGCCGGATGGATTTGGGCAAGGAACAGCGATTCGCAAGCGTAGATATTCCCGAGCCCCGCGATTTTGCGTTGGTCGAGGAGAAACGACTTGATGTCCTGTTTGCTTTTTCGCAGCAGCGGCCGAAGCCATTTGCTGTTGAAGCCCGCGCACAGTGGATCCATGCCTAAAGAACGGATCTCCGGAATCAGTCCAGGTCTGCGCACCTCGTAAGCGGCAAGAAGTCCGAACCGGCGGGGATCCCGATACTCCAGCTCCGTAGAATCAGAGAATCGTATGATCGCATGCGTGTGCTCCGTGGCGGCGTTCCCCTGTAAATGACACAAGACTCTGCCGCTCATCCCCAGGTGAATCAGCCAGTAAGCCTTCGGATTCATTTCGGCGAGAAGGTATTTTCCACGGCGTGAAATCTTGTGAATCGTCCTTCCCTGCAACATGGATGCGAAGGTCTCGGATATTGGCTTGCGCAGCGGCAGTCCGGAAAGGCGGACTTCTGCGACACGTTTTCCAACCACCGTCTTACGAAGCGTACGTGCTAAAGTTTCGACTTCAGGCATTTCCGGCATTTTCCAGCAGTTCCTCTGCGGTTTTCAATCGGGGCCGGTATCGAACAATTAAAAGGCCGACCCCGATTCCGATACCGATTCCGACCCCGAAACCTATAGGCTATGATTGCCTTCAGAGAGCGGCAGAAGGACATCCATAAATGAGGAGACCGAGAAGACCGCCTTTCCAAGTCCCGGCTCTCCGTAGCCTATGGGGGTCTGCAATTTGTATTTTGCGCGCGCATCGCGATAAGCCCGGAGCAACCGGACATGATACTCAAGCGGCGCGCCCAGCTGATCTTTTCCCAAAACGCTCATGGGTTCCGGGCACCACGTTGTGAAACGCGGGGAGATTCCATGACTCATAAAAAAATCAAGACCTTCGACGGTGGATGTTACAGCCTCATCCACGAAACGGAACCCGCTCGGCGGGGCCATCTCGACCCCTGCAACAAAGTTTGGTATCACTCGATCAGGACCAAAGATCCCAGCCGCATCTACAATACGCCGGATCCATTCATCCCGCCCTATATATCGGGATTTGCCCGGGCAGTACAGCTCGAATAGACGCTTATCCCAGATTTCGAAATTCGGGTGATACACCTGAACGCCGGCATCCTTCAGTCTCTGCACCTCATTTTTCGGAAGCGCCTGCGCCACGACTTTGCTGATCCACCGGCGAGGCCAACGCTTCTCGATCGCTTCCGGATAGCGGACATAAAAATCGATCTCCGATTTCCCCTCAAGAGATCCGGTAATGCTGCCGCCGGTGACTGTATAGGCCTTGCTGTCACTATCGGTGGAAACAATGATTTCCAGGGCCTCAATGACCTCTTCCACAGATTTGACGGATGTATACGGCCTGCCTGATTTTTTCTGCTGCCGGTAGTTTTCATTGATGTCGCAGAACTGGCATTCCTCCTGGGCGCCGAAGTACTGGCACAGCCGAAACGCCGTCAGATACAGGAGGTACCCCCATTCAATCGTAGGCGCGATATCCGCAATCGGTTTCCCATTAGCCAGGGTTCGACGATAGTACTCGGGAGACTTCTGCAGCTCTATCCTGGCGACCGTCTGCCCGGCGGCCTTCAACAGAAGCAAATCACCATCGGCTTCAACGCGGTATGGAGAAGCGGGATTCAGGCGCACGGACACGATTACAGGGTGGAAATTATATGGGCCTCCGAAAAGCCGAAGCTCTTCGGGCGCTTTAAGGTGTTCCTTTTGTTCCATCTCCGATATCGGAGCCATGTCGAAGGAACAAATGAAGTAGGCCTTGAGTTTGAAATTGGCGGCTATCTCCAGAGCCTCCGGCGTCCACGCCATGCCCCGGCGCAGAAGATCCTCCTTCACGATGGTCTCGATTGGAATATCTGGATATCGTTCCGCCAGATCTTCCACACACACCATCGGAGACTGCGATTCTAAATGGTCAGAACCCATGGGATAAGCCATCCAGTAGTCAGTAGTTAGTAGTCAGTAGTCAGTGGTTCGCTGGCTGCTGGCTACTGACTACTTTTTTTCACAAATCATCCGAAGAAGAGCCGCCTTCCCCAGCTTCTCCTCCGTCGGCGGCTTCCTGAGCTGCCTCTTCCGCAAGCTGGTCAATATCTTCTCCGCCGAAATCTTCTCCAAGTTCTTTGCCCATCTTCTTCATCCAGCGGGCAACGCTCCCGGGATCATTTTCGTCCAGCCCGGAAAAACTGGAGGGGTCCGCGAGAGATTCCAATCGGCTCTCCTCGGATTTGGGACTGGCGAAACGCGAAAACAGCTGCTCCAGATCCTCTCCCTGGCAGAATTTGCATACAGGTTGAAATGATGCGGGAGAAAGAACCAAAAAGCTCATTTTTCGCCGACACTTTCTGCAAAGATACTCATAAATAGGCATATCCGTTCCAACCCATATTCAGAATATTAAAGTTTATCAGATGCAGCAGCTAAATGAATCGCGGATTGTGGATTTCGGATTGCGGATTTAAATCCCATAATCTGCAATCCGAAATCCGCAATTTGCAATACTCAGGAACTTCTGCGCCTATACAAGCCACTTTTACCGCCGCTTTTCTCAAGCAGACGAATTCGCTCAATTGTGGCGCCCTTCTCAACCGCTTTGACCATGTCGTATAGGGTCAGGACCGACACAGAAGCCGCTGTCAGCGCCTCCATTTCAACCCCGGTGGATCCGGTACAGGATACGCTTGCCTCAAAACGCACTCCGTTGACTTGAAGTTGCGCTTCCACATCCACGTGGGTCAGCAGGAGCGGGTGGCACAGGGGGATGAGATCCGGGGTGCGCTTTGCAGCCAGAATACCTGCCAAACGTGCGGTTTCCAACGCATTTCCTTTAGGCAGTTTGCCCTTCCGAAGCAAAGACAGGGTTTGTTTGGACAGCCGGATGAAAGACTCAGCAATGGCGCGGCGCGAGGTGGCTGTTTTTTCCGATACATCTACCATTCGTGCCCGCCCTTTTGAATCTATATGTGTCAGTTTTTTATTTGGCATATTTTGAATTACGAATGACGAATTACGAATTACGAATTGAATTTCCGGGTGCATTGGTTTTAATTCGTAATTCGTCATTCGTAATTCGTCATTACGCTTATCTTTGCCGGACAAAAAAGTCGGGCAGCAGCATTAATTCGACACTCTCTCCTCGGCTCAGAAAATCCCGGTGTTTGGGGAAAATAAAGGTCGCATTTGCATGCGTGAAACTGATGATATCGGCCGAACTCTTCCAGAGAAGCGGTTCGACCTTCCAACCATCTTCTTCCCAAAAAACCCAGGCGGGCATAAACGCCGTTCTTCCCGGAGATTGCTTCATATCCGCCTGCAGTTCGCCCTTCATCCTCGGCAATTCCGGACTCTTCATCCCGCAGAGCCGCCCCAGCACAGGACGCACGAAGCACTCGAAAGTGACAAGAGCGGAAATGGGATTACCGGGCAATCCGAAAACCAGTTTTTCGCCCCGGCGCGCAAATACGGTGGGCTTGCCCGGCTTAATCGCCACTTTGCTGAAAAGGATTTCCAGCCCGAGCTCGTGAAATACGTCTTGCACCAAGTCATATTCGCCCATCGAAACTCCGCCGGTGATAATCAATACATCCCGTTCCAAGCCCGAGAGCATTCGCAGGCGCAATTCTCTCTTATCGTCCTTGGCGACCCCAAGGTAATCCGCTTCGATATCCATGTATCGCAACTGGCTTGCAAGACAATAGGCATTTGAATTCCGGATTTGATCCAACCGCGGCGTCTGGTCAAATTCGACCAATTCATCGCCGGTGGCGAGTATGGCGACAGTCGGCTTTTTGTAAACACTGACCTCCGTGAAGCCAAAAGTGGCCATCACTGCGATTTCCGCAGGCCCCAGACGATGTCCGGAATCAAGCACGACTTTACCCACTCCGGCCTCAGATCCTCGCGGGGCGATATTCTCGCGAACCTTGACCGGCGCGAGAATTGACACTGTCCGTCCATCGCTTGAAAGCCGGCATTGTTCTATCATTTGAACAGAATCCGCGCCCTCAGGAACGGGAGCGCCGGTCATGATGGCAATAGCTTCGCCAGGGTTCAACTTCCCTGGAATGCCTCCGCCGGCACGGCTCTCGCCTGCCAGTTTGAGTTCCACCGGAGCATTTTCGACATCTGAAGCGAGAATGGCGAAACCATCCACAGCGGACCTGTGAAAGGGCGGAATATCGCAGGTCGCAACCAGGTTTTCGGCCAATATGCGGCCCGGCGCCAATTGGAAAGAAATTTTTTCGACCTTCCGCTCGGGCAGGTTGGAGAGCAAAATCCCCAGGGCCTCTTCCACGCTAATCATAAAATCTCCTGAACGCATTGACGATTTCTGACTGACGATTGTCGATCAGCCTCAACTCCTAATCGTCAATCGTCAATCATCACTTCCGGCCTCTTTCAGAGGAGCTTTGTGGAGGTTCTTCCTCCTTACTGAATTTCCGCAAACCTTCCGAGAACTCCTTCAACCGCTGCTCGACAAGACAGTTGATCGTCCCTGGTTTATACTGATTGTGCTCGTCCCTCACTCCAGCAGGATAACCGGTCAGTATTTCAATCCCCTCGTCGACCGTACTGACCGCATAGATCCGAAATTGTCCTGCGGCAACCGCGTCAATCAGGTCTCTGCGCAGCATCAAGTTTTTCACATTCTGAACAGGAATCATCACTCCCTGATCGCCTGTCAGTCCGCGGGCTTTGCACAAATCGAAGAAACCCTCAATTTTTTGGTTCACCCCGCCTATGGGTTGAATCTGGCCGTTTTGATTGACCGATCCCGTTACGGCAATTCCCTGTTTGACAGGAATCTTCGAGAGGCTTGAAAGCAGCGCGTGCAATTCCGTCGAAGACGCACTATCGCCGTCAATTCCTTCGTAGGACTGCTCGAAGCAGAGGCTTGCTGCCAGGGACAGCGGGCGTTCCTGTGCATACTTTGCACCCAGATAACCGCTCAGGATCAGGACTCCCTTTTCATAAATCTTGCCGCTCATTTTGGATTCGCGCTCGATATCAATAACCCCGCCTCTGCCCATGTATGTCTTGGCCGTGATGCGCGAAGGCCTTCCGAACCGGATGTCTCCCAAATCCATCACGGAGAGTCCATTGACCTGTCCGACGGCCTCGCCCGTCACGTCCACCAAAAGCGTCTCCTCTATAATGAGATTGCGGATCCGCTCTTCGATCAAACTAGAACGATAGCATTTTTCGTCAATAGCCCGTTGGACATGGTCGGCGGAAACCAAATCCTTGCCCATGTTACGCGCCCAATAACTCGCTTCTCGAACGATATCGGCGACATCGCTGAACCTTGCAGAGAGTTTCTCCTGATGATCGACAAGCCATGCGCCGTACTCAACAACCTTCGCGGTCCCGGATGGATCAAAATGCAGCAGGTTTTCATCGTAGCACCGGGAGCTGATGAACGAAGCATAATTATTGAAGCCCTGCGCATCCCTTGCCATCTCGGAATCAAAGTCCGCTTTGACTTTGAATATTTTCCGGAAATCCTCATCGGCGCTGTACAGTTCATGATAGATAAATTGATGGCCGATCATGATGACCTTTACGTTTGCGGGAATCGGATTCGGGCGCATCCCGGCAACGGGTACGATGCCGAATTGTTCGGCCATATCCTCAATTCTGACTTCCTTGTTCTTTACCGTGCGCTTCAGCATCTCCCAGACACCGGCGTTCATGAGCACGTCGTGGGCATTCACAACGAGAAATCCACCATTGGCCCTGGCGTAAGATCCGGCGCGGATCAGCGTAAAATCGGCCGAAAGAGTGCCCAACTGAGCGCGCCTCTCCACACGGCCAAACAGGTTATAGTAGGTAGGATTCGTTTCTATGACGACCGGAGCGCCCTTGAGATCCGTATTGTCGACCACAATATTCACGCCATATTTTAAAAACGGATCCACCAGGGGATCGAGGCGAATCTGCGCAGTAGCGGTTGAATCCGGCCGGGAAGAGTCCTCGGTGAAGTCCTCCAGGTGCGAGAGGATGTGTTCTTCCACATCATTCAGGTAGGAAATCACCGCAGGGAATCCGGCGTGCTGCTCTCGAATGCCTTCTAGCCGGCTCCCCACAACGTACAATCCCATCCTTCGGTGCAGCTCGTTGATTCTTTCACGGCTGTCTTTATTCACATCCCGCACTTGACGCAGAAATGTCTGGATTTCCTGGTCGAGACTCGACCGGCGCGACTCGATCTGCTGTTTGGTTTCGGCGTCCAGCGCTTCATATTGCTCAGAGGAAATCGGTTTCCCCTCCAAGATCGGCAGAAGGGAGACACCGACCTTGGTAATTTCGACATCAAATCCCTGCGCTTGCGCTTTTGCCGTGAGTTGGCTTAGCAAAGCCTGCTGCACGGCCTGGTTTTCACGTAAGAGCGTGTTCACGCTCTCTTCATACTCTTTCGATTCGAAAGCTTTGGGAATCTCGGTCTTGAGGTGACGAACAAAGTCATCCATCTCAGATTTCAGAACCTTTGCCCGTCCGGCTGGCAGGCTCAAAATCGTTGGGCAGTTGGAATCCCGAAAATTATAGACGTAGCACCAGTCATCCGGGGAGGGCATTTTGGCGGCAATTTCTTCAAGGAACGCCTTGATGACTGTGGACTTTCCCGTTCCAGTCAAGCCGCTGACATAGATGTTATATCCCGGCGAGGTGATATCGAGCCCGAAACGGATGGCGCGGATAGGGCGCGCTTGTTCTACAATGCCTTTCAGGGGTGGAATATCGGCCGTCGTTTTGAAAGAAAATACTGAAGGGTCACAGGTCCAGCGCAGATATTCCGGAGCAAGCTCATGCCCTTTTTGTGTCATCAAATATTTCCCCCAATTTCGTTTACGCGTTTGCGGGTTTACGCGTTCACGCGTTAGCGAATTTGTTCTTGAACGCGTGAACGCGTACACTCGTGAACGTTCCGAAACGAACTCACCGCTTATATCCAATCTTCCGCAGGAATTCTCTCCTGGATCTTGCGTCTCCTTCAGCTTCTACACCTTTGGGAGAAAATCCGTCCACGACGCCAAGGACGCCTCTGCCTTGGTTTGTTTCGGCTATGATCGCCTCCACCGGATTCGCTGTGGCACAGAAAACAGTGCAAACTTCGGAGCAGGCCTTGATGGCATTCAACACATTGATTGGAAAAGCATCCTTGAGCAGAACGACAAACACATGGCCTGCTCCCATACTCATGGCGTTTTCCGCGGCCGTCCTCTTCAGATTGTCATCGTTTCCATCCACGCGGATAAGGCAGGGTCCGGAGGCTTCGCAGAATGCAATCCCGAATTTGGAGTGCGGGCAGCTTGCAATGATCGATTCGTACAAGTCCTCGATGGTTTTGATGAAGTGACTCTGGCCCAGAATGATATTGCTTTCTTCAGGAACAGATAGACGTATGCTTTTCAGTTCCATGATTCACCTCTCCGCTCGGATGCAGGATGCACGATATAGGATGCAGGATGAAGGCAGGAAAGTGATTCTGAGGGCACAAGATTCTGCATCTTGCATCCGGTATCCTGTATCTATGTAAGTTGCTCCTACTGGTCGCGTCATCGTATAATCTCCGCACGGCTGGGAGCGCCGGCGGGGATTGTAACACAGATGTGATTTTGAAGGGCGCGCAAGTGCCCCTGAGGGCGTCAGTAGCTGTTCCACCGGATGATCAATTGAGAGAAACTGGGGTGCACAATGTGCGGGATTGTCGGGTATGTAGGGGCAAAACCTGTTGTCTCTGTAATCATTAACGGTCTGAAGAAACTCGAGTACCGAGGCTACGATTCCGCTGGTCTGGCGGTCGTGCGGAACCGACAGGTACAGATTCGAAGAGCGTCCGGAAAGCTGACGAATTTAATCCGCTCGCTGGATTCCGAACCGCTGACCGGGGAATATGGAATCGGCCACACCAGGTGGGCAACGCATGGACGGCCGACCGAAGAGAATGCGCATCCGCATTGTGACTGCACCGGCAAGGTGGTGGTGGTGCATAACGGGATTGTCGAAAACTATCTCGACCTGAAAACTCGGCTTCAAAAAAGCGGTCACCGGTTCGTCACCGAGACCGACACCGAGGTCATTGCTCATCTTGTGGAATCCGAACTGCCGGGCAAATCCTTTCCCGACGCGGCAGGGGCCGCACTGGAACAATTGCGCGGCAGCTTTGCCGTCTGCTTGCTTTCCGGCGACCACCCCAACACCATTATTGCCGCGCGAAACGGCCCGCCGCTCATTTTGGGTATTTCAGATGGTGAACTGTTTGTGGCTTCCGATGTTCCTGCGCTCCTGGAACATACCCGCACGATGTATTTCATGCAGGACGGCGAAATGGCAGTCCTCTCCCCCGAGGGGATTTCGTTGCGGGATTTCCGAGGCAAAGAAATCAGCTTTACACCGCAGGAAGTCCAATGGAGCCCGGAAATGGCGGAAAAAGGGGGCTTCCGCCACTTTATGCTCAAAGAAATATATGAACAGCCCCGCAGCCTCCAGGAAGCCATCGCCGGCCGCATCTCCCTGGACTCCGAGGATGTGATCCTAGAGGAAGCGAAAATTCCGGAGGAGGCGCTCGCGAAAATTGAACGGATCCATATTGTTGCCTGTGGGACCTCCTGGCATGCAGCCCTGGTCGGCAAATTCTTGATTGAAGACCTCGCGCGCATTCCTGTCGAAATCGACTACGGGTCCGAATTCCGCTATCGCGATCCGCTGGTGGATCGAAATTCTCTCGTCATTGCGATCAGCCAATCGGGCGAAACGGCTGACACCCTGGCGGCTGTGCGGGAAGCCAAGGCAAAGAACGCCAGAATTCTCTCAATCTGCAACGTTGTTGGAAGCATGCTCTCCAGAGAAAGCGAAGGGAATCTCTATATCCGCAGCGGACCCGAGATCGGCGTCGCTTCGACAAAGGCGTTTACCTGCCAGCTTGCCGTACTCGAAATGCTGGCGCTCTATTTAGCCAGAATTCGGAAAAAACTGCAGCCGACCCAATCGGCATCCATCTTTTCCGGGCTGAAACGGCTGCCGCATTGCGTCGAACAGATCCTTGCTCAGAGCGCTTCTTATGAAGAGATTGCAAAAGCCATATACCATCATAATAACTTCCTGTATCTCGGACGCGGCATCCATTACCCAATCGCGCTTGAAGGGGCCCTCAAGCTGAAAGAGATCTCCTATATTCACGCCGAAGGGTATCCGGCCGGGGAGATGAAACATGGACCGAATGCTTTGATCGACCGGAATCTTCCCGTCGTCACCCTGGCCGCAAGAGATCCGCAAAATCCCCGATCCGTGCTGCGCTATGAGAAGATGCTGAGCAACATCGAAGAGGTGAGGGCGCGGGACGGAATTATTATCGCGCTCGCCAGCGAAGACGATAACCAAATACCTCGGATGGCGGAACATGTAATCCGGATCCCGGAAATATCCGACTACTTGCTCCCAATACTAATGATCGTGCCTCTCCAACTGTTGGCGTATCACATTGCAGTGCTGCGCGGCTGCGATGTCGATCAGCCCCGGAATTTGGCCAAGAGCGTCACCGTCGAATGATAGGCGCTGAAAAGATTTAACCACGAAATGCACGAAACACGCGAAAACTTTCAAGAGCAGTTTTCGTGTGTTTCGCGGTTACTGCTTTTATTCACTTTCTCCTTAAATGGAAACACTCCCGGCCAAGTTGTGTTCGCAAAAGGCAACGTTCACGGAAACAGGTTCCGGTCAGTGAGAGGCAAGTCTCACGCCGGTCCAATTCGCCGGGACTCCGCTGCAGATACATTTTTCGGACCAAGCTTATCCACCGCTTTGCTGGCAGCGGCTTTGCTGACCTTCCAGAATGCAGCTGCATCGCCGACCGGCAAAGATTCACTGAGGCTCACCAGTTTGAGCAGCTTTAGTTGTGAAACGGTCAGATGCCCATAGGACGCATCCCTCAAAAGGTCCGTTTCCAATGCCGTATGCATCGCGGATGCAAACACGTACGCAGCGCCCAGGAACTCATGGACCACATCTCCGGCATTTTTCTCGCCCAATCCAACAGTTGTTGAGTCTCTCTCCTGCATAAATTTTGCTCTTTGGGTGGGGCACTTAACCCACATACGTGGTTCATTTAACCAAATTTAATATATTGGGCTTTGGTTCTTTTCACGAGCGCAAAAATCTTTAAAAAAGTTATGCTTTTAAGTTACTGCATAAGTGAAACTTATGTTTTTACTTGCCAATGCACCCGTCTCTGGAAGATCATGTGCATGTAAAATTAATTCAGATATAACTGTTATGCTGTCTTCAATCGGTAAAAAGGTGAAAGGCTCGCGCGCAAAAGAAAGCCTGATTGAAGCCGAAGACAGGAAACTAGAGGATATTTGCCCCCGCTGGGCTTTATGTACTCAATTTTGATTTAAGGTGAAGGTGAGAAGCCCCGACAGCCGGAAAGGTTCCGGCTGGGCGGGTTGGGAACCGGAGGCCCTTCATGACTGGCGTACAAGAGACCGTGATTTATGAAAAAGCCATGGACCTGAATTTCCTAGACGAGGTCTATCACATCCCGGGCGGAGAGAAGATCAAAGATTGCATCCAATGCGGAACCTGCAGCGGTTCCTGCCCGGTGTCCTGGGCTATGGAACAAACTCCGCGGCAGATATTTGCCATGGTTCGGGCGGGAATGCGGGATAAGGTTTTGGATAGCACCACCATCTGGACTTGCGCTTCCTGCTATCAGTGCATGAACCGATGCCCGCAGGAGATCAAGATTACAGACATCATGTATATGCTGAAAAGGATGGCAATGCGGGAAAACCGGAAGCGAAGCAAGAATGCGGCGGCATTGTCGAAAGCGTTTTTTGACATTGTGAATAAAAAGGGCCGCAATCATGAAACTTCACTGATGTTTAAGGTCGTGATGAGTACCGATCCTCTGAGTGGAGTATCCCTGGCTCCTGTAGGGTGGGGATTGATCAGTCACAACCGTCTTCCCATATTCGGGAAAAAGGTGCGTGATATCGATGGACTCCAAAAAATTGTGGCCAAAGCCCAAGAATTGGGAGGTGAATAATGCGTTACGCCTATTACCCGGGATGCTCTCTGGAGGCAACGGGACGACCCTATCAGGATTCGGTAACCGAGGTCGCCAAGGCGTTGGATATAGAGTTAGTGGAACTGGAAGACTGGAACTGCTGCGGGGCTACGGCCTACATGAGTATAAACGAGGTCCTGTCTTTCAGTCTGAGTGCCCGCAACTTGTGCCAAGCAAAAAAAATAGGCGATACGTTGGTCACGGCTTGCAGCGCCTGCTACACCAATCTTCGAAAAACGGAAGCTTACCTGGCTGATTTTCCCGAGATTAAAAGCAAAGTGGACGCATCTCTCGCAGAAGCGGGGATTCGCTATGAAGGGGGGATTACAACAAAGCACTTCCTTCAGACCATTGTGGAAGATGTCGGACTCGAGAAAGTCAAATCGCATGTCAGGAAGCCGCTTACAGGATTGCGCGTAGCGCCCTATTACGGCTGCCAGATCGCGAGACCCTACGGGATCGAAGATGACGCAGACAACCCGACTATGATGGACAAATTGCTGACAATCCTTGGGGCAACGCCAACGGAGTACCCCATGAAGACGGTATGCTGCGGCGGTTCTCTGATGGGAATACAAAAGGACGTCGCGCTCCGTCTTTGCCGCAATATACTGCTTTGCGCCCAGCAGGGCGGCGCGCAATGCGTTGCAGTCACTTGCCCCCTATGTCAAATGAACCTGGATGCATTTCAATCGTCCATTAACAAGGCCTACGGCACAAACTTCAAGCTTCCAATCGTGTATTTCACTCAATTGATGGGAATGGCGTTTGGATCGAATTCGAAGAGCCTGGGATTGAATCAATGCATCGTCCCGGCGACTGCTGTCATGGCCACATATGCATCATAAGGAGACCGCATGAGTATGAAGATCGGCGTCTATGTGTGCCACTGCGGCACGAACATCTCCGGAAAAGTGAATGTTGAAGAGGTCACGGAGTTTGCCAAGACCCTGCCCGACGTTGTGGTCGCCAGGAACAACAAATTCATGTGTTCGGATCCCGGTCAAATTTTAATCGAAGACGACATCAAGAGCATGGGGCTAGAAAGAATCGTCGTTGCTTCCTGCTCTCCTCTGATGCACGAGCCTACATTCCGGGGAGCCTGCGAGCGAGCCAATGTCAATCGGTATATGTTCGAGATGGCAAACATCCGGGAGCACTGCTCGTGGGTGACGGTGGATCCCAATGCAGCGACGGACAAAGCCAAAGCCTTGGTCTCAGGGGCAGTCGCTAAAGCAAGAAACCTGGTGCCGCTGCCTCATAAATCCGTCCCGGTGAACCCGGCCGCACTCGTGGTCGGCGCTGGAATTGCAGGGATCCAGACCGCACTCGATATCGCCGATGCGGGGCGTACGGTATATCTGGTAGAGAAGCAGCCATCCATCGGCGGACATATGGCTACCTTTGACAAGACTTTTCCGACTTTGGACTGCGCGGCCTGCATCCTGACTCCCAAAATGGTTCAGGTCGGGAAACATCCGCATATCAAGCTGATGCCTTCGAGCGAAGTGGACGAGGTAAAAGGTTTTGTCGGAAACTTCAAAGTAAAGATCCGGCACAAGGCGACCTACGTCGACCGCAGCAAGTGTTCCGGATGCGGAATGTGCTGGGAATCCTGCCCGGCCCGGAAGATTCCAGGAGCCAGGGTAATCCGAAAGGGCAAACTGGTCATCGGGCAAAGCAAAGGCGGAAACGGATTTCTAAAAAATACTGTCCGGTAAGCGACGGCTTATATGGCGAGTGCGACGGGTTTGAAATCAATAACGCTTGCAGAAGTTCGCGACGTCCTGGGCGCGGAAGTGCTGAATGGCGACGACCTCTCGATCAAGGCAACGGCCGTTGGCTCCGCCGACCTGCTCAGTGATGTCCTGGCAACCAGCAAGTCGGGAACACTTCTTCTGACCGGTCTGGTCAGCATGCAGGTGATAAGAACTGCGATTGTCGCAGATCTTTGCGGAGTGGTTTTTGTGCGCGGGAAGAAGCCGGGGAAGGAAATTCTATCTTTGGCCAGAGAATCAAAAATCCCGGTCCTTGCAACGCCGCTGAAAATGTTTGAGGCTTCCGGCCGTCTGTATGTGGCGATTTCAGAGGGCCCATGATGGCCGAGGCATTCGAGAGTGTCTATCGCGTCTTGGGAAAGGATTTCTCAAATGCGGGCAGAGTATCTACCTCAATTAAAGACACGCTCAAGCGACTCGGCGTCAGCCCGGCGGTGGTCCGCCGCGTGGCCATCGTATCGTATGAGGCGGAGATGAACCTGGTCATGTATGCGATAGGCGGGAAAATGTCGCTCAGCGTCAGCCGCGATGCGGTCACGCTGAATGTCGATGACGGGGGGCCAGGGATACCGGACATATCGCTGGCGATGCAGGAAGGCTACTCCACGGCCACGGCGGAGATGCGGGAAATGGGATTCGGCGCCGGGATGGGTTTGCCGAATATCAAAAAAAACGCTGATGAATTCAACATCAGTTCGGAAGTAGGTCGAGGTACAAGGCTTTTCATTCGAGTGGTTCAGACACAGGTTTCGTGATGGCCCAATATCAGCATTCGTTGCGTTTCGATCCCGACCGGTGCGACGGCTGCATGTCGTGCATGCGGGCATGTCCAACGGCGGCGGTCCGGGTGCGCAAGGGACATGCGGTGAAACTCGCAGATCGATGTATTGACTGCGGCGAGTGCATTCGGGTCTGCCCAAGGGCTGCCATCGTCCCTCTGACGGACCAAATGGCCGACCTGTCAAAGTTTGAATACAGGGTGGCGATCCCCTCACCCGCTCTGTACGCTCAGCTCGATTCTGAAGTCTTTCCCGGCATCATCTTTTCCGCTCTGAAACAGTGCGGTTTTGACTATGTCGAAAGCGCATCTCCCGCCTGCGATGCCGTTACGATCGCCACGGAAATCTTTTTGAACGAGTATCGAGGACAGTACCCGCTGATTTCCTCTTTTTGCCCGACCGTCGTGCGGCTGCTGCAGGTCAAATATCCGGAAATGGTGGATCAACTGCTCCCGGTGCTGGCACCCCGGGAGGTTTCCGCACGGGATGCAAAGCTTCGGATATCCAGGGAAACAGGATTGCCTCTGGAGCGAATCGGAGCGGTCTATATTACACCCTGCCCCGCCAAAATAGTCGCGATCCTGGAACATCCCGGAATGCAGCGATCCTATCTCGATGCGGCGGTCTCGATTTGCGACCTCTTTCAAACTCTGGCCGCCGCAGTGTCTCACGTACAGGAAAGCGAATACAAAATCGATGCGGTTGAATCCGCCTCCGGGCTGAGTTGGGCTTTTCTTGGGAAATTTCCAAGATCGCTTCCCGCGGAAAACACGTTGTCGGTCGCCGGACTGCCGAATGTTATTCGAATACTGGACGACATCGAGAAGGGTCGTTTGCGGAAGTATCGCTACATCGAATGCCACGCCTGCCCCGAAGGGTGCGTCGGAGGATGCCTCACCGTCGAAAATCCCTACCTGGCGCGGGGCAAGGCGATCAAGCTGCAGCAAAACCTGCCCGCCGGTTGCAGCGTGGACCGGCAGCAAGTGGAGGCTGCCTACAGGAAGAAAGAATTCCTCATGGACGAGAATCTCGCGGCCCGTCCGTTGCGCCCGCTGGATGAAGACATCTCGAGGGCTATCCTCAAAATGAAGGAGCGGGACCGGATTATTTCGGATTTACCGAGAATCGATTGCGGCGCTTGCGGCGCCCCATCGTGCCGCGCCTTTGCCGAAGACGTTGTGCTTGGCGAAGCGGACAAAGCTTCGTGCATTTTCTTCTGGCAAAGGGATCTCGCGGATCGCATTGAACAGCTTGCCAATCTTGTCAGGATCCAGAAACAATCCACCGGAGGACTCTCGTGAACATTGCCGAAGCGGCAAAAAAAATCGATGGGACCCTGGTAACCGCGAATGCCGCGGCGGCGCGCGAAATCCAGGGAGGGTATGCCTCGGACTTGCTCTCGGATGTAATGGGAAACAGCCGTGAGGGGGATGTGTGGATCACGATGCAGAAGCATGTGAATGTCGTAGCCGTGGCTCAGCTGAACGGATTGGCAGCCATCATACTGGTGAACGGCCGGAAACCGGAACCGGACACCCTGGCCAAAGCGGAAGAAATGGGGATCCCGATCATTTCAACGCCTCTGCAGGCATTTGACGCGATAGGAACTCTGCATTCTTTGGGCATTCGTGGAAGGAGGCAGGTCTGAAGGTGTTTATGGTCGACACGCACGTCCACACATGTCTTTCTCCCTGCGCTGAGCTGGACATGCATCCTGCCGCATTGGTGGATGCAGCCGTTCGGGCCGGGCTCGATTCTGTGGCAGTGTGCGACCACAACTCGGCAGAAAACGCCGGGGCGGTCCATCGGGCCGGCTTCTCTGCCGGATTATCGGTCATACCGGGAATGGAAATCACCAGTTCGGAGGAAGTGCACATTCTCGGGCTTCTGCCCGATCTGGAAGCCGCGATGGCGCTGCAATCCAAAGTTTATAAATCGCTCCCAGGACGAAACGACGAAAATACGTTTGGAATGCAGGTGATCGCCAACGAGTTTGCCGAGGTTCTTGGGTTTAATGAACACCTGCTGGCAGGCGCAACAACGCTGAATGTGGATAGCGTAGTCGCCGCAATTCACGGCGTCGACGGCATCGCGGTGGCCTCCCACGTAGACAGGGAGGGATTCGGAATTATCGGCCAGTTGGGCTTTATTCCTCCTGGCCTTGCCTTGGATGCCATCGAAGTTTCACACCGCATGCCGCTCCCTCTGGCCCGGGCAAAATTTGCGCCAAATGGAGAGTACTCGATTCTCTGCGCTTCCGATGCGCATGAGCCCAAGGATATCGCCAGGGCGGCGACCTTCGTCCTTATGGAGGCAGCCACGCTTTCCGAACTGCGTCGGGCGCTCGCTGGAGAAGGGGGCCGGGCGATTCTCGGAGGAGGGAGGCCCATGGAAGACCTCGCGTTGCATATTTTGGACATCGCTCAGAACAGCCTGGAAGCGGGCGCTACAGAGATCGAGATTGAAATTTGGGAGAATTTAAAAGAAGACCGGCTGACCATCAAAGTCCGGGATAACGGGCGCGGAATGGATGCCGAAATGCTGGCGAGAGTAACCGATCCGTTCTTCACTACCAGATCCACACGCAAAGTGGGATTGGGATTGCCTTTGATGTCCGCAGCTTCCAAAGCAGCCGGAGGAGCACTGACAGTTGATTCCAAGCCAGGACAAGGATCTACAGTCGTTGCCACATTCCGGCACGGACACATCGATCGGGCTCCGCTGGGTGATATTGAAACGACCCTGATGATTCTTCTGGCAGGACATCCGGACAAAGATATCTTGTTTCGCCATCAGCTCGGCAATCAATTGTTCGAGTTGAATTCCCGAGATTTTCGTGCGGCCGACATTGACTTGGCTTCGCCGATCGGATTGGCAATATTGCGGGAAGCTATACGAAAGGGCGAATCCGGATTGCGGAATTATGTTTAACGGGGAGCGCAGCTCTATAGGATTCATTTTTATTTTATGTGGGGATGGCTCTCCAGAGCCGTCCCACCCCGGCATCCAAATGACCGGCGCCGTTTTCACATCGGATTTGGGCTAAGAAAAGCCGGATGGGTCTGGAGACCCGTCCGCACATAGAAAGTGGTGGGAGGACACCTATGGTTGACGTTTCAAAAGTGAACAAGATCCTCGAACGGCACGGCGCAAAACAGGAGCGCATGATCGCCATATTGCTCGATTGTCAGGAGGAATTCTATTATCTTCCCCGCGAAGTGCTGGAGGCGGTCTCTGCGGGAACGAACGTCCCCCTGACATCCGTTTTGTCCATCGCAACCTTCTTCAAGGCGTTCAGCCTCAAACCGATCGGACGCTATCCGATCCGCGTCTGCAACGGAACCGCTTGCAATATTAAGGGCGGGCCGCTTCTGGTGGACGCGTTGGAACGCGAGCTGAAGATCAAAAAGGGTGAGACGACGCGGGACAATCTGTTCGGCCTGGATACGGTGAACTGCGTCGGATGTTGCGGTCTGGCGCCCGTGATCGCTGTAGGCCAGGACGTGCATGGCAAAGTCAAAATATCCTCCGTGCCCAAGATGATAAAGCAATATCAGCCGAAGGCTCCGGCGGACGCAAAGGAGGCCCCAAATGCCCAGACTGTCCATTGATGATTTGAAGAAGATACGGGAAGAAGCAAAACGAACGCTGACCCTGAGGTCCGGGGAAGCGCGCGCCAAGGTGACGGTCCACATGGGCACCTGCGGAATCGCCGCAGGCGCAAGGGATATCATGGGCGCGCTGCTGAAGGAGATTGAGGATAAGAAGGTGACGGATGTCATCGTCACAACCTCCGGCTGCGCCGGATTATGCAGCCGGGAACCGATGGCGACCGTTGAAATAGCAGGCCAGTCCCCCGTGAAGTATGTGGATCTGAAACCGGCAGTAATGGTGAAAGTGTTCAATGACCATGTTCTTGGGGGCAAGATTGTAACCGATTACGCTCTTGCAAGCGGCTGTGAAACTACCGGCTAGGAGGTATTGAATCATGGCATTCCGCACAAATGTGTTGGTTTGCGCAGGAACCGGATGCGTGTCCGGGAAATCTTTCGCAACGGCGACGGCTCTGGAAAACGAGATCTTCAAGAAGGGCCTCGCGCAGGAAGTGCAGGTCATCAGGACCGGCTGCCAGGGGTTCTGCGCTGAGGGACCCATCGTGATCGTGCAGCCGGACGGGATCTTCTATTGCGGAGTTCAGGCAAAGGATGCTCCCGGCCTGGTTGAAGAACATCTTGTCAAAGGAAGGCCCGTCAAGAAATTGTTGTACACGCCTCCGACCGAAAAGGGCCCGATTCCGGCGCTGAAGGAGATTCCCTTTTTCGCCAAGCAGAAGCTGGTGGTTCTCCGGAACCGCGGGGTCATTGATCCTGAGAAGATCGATGACTACATCGCGGTTGACGGTTACGCCGCTTTGGAGAAGGCGCTCTTCCAAATGACTCCGGAGCAGATCATATCCGAAATCAAAAGATCCGGGTTGAGGGGACGCGGCGGCGGCGGATTCCCGGCCGGCGTGAAGTGGGAAACCTGCCGTCATGCGGCGCAGCACCGCGAGGTGGAACCCGTTCTGGTCTGCAATGCCGACGAAGGAGATCCGGGCGCGTTCATGGATCGCAGCATTATTGAAAGCGATCCGCATTCCGTGCTGGAGGGGATGACCATCGGGGCGCGCGCCATCGGGTGCAAAGAGGGGTTTGTATACATCCGGCGCGAATATCCCATCGCCCGTGAGCGCCTTCTGAAAGCAATCGATCAGGCGCGAGACTACGGGCTGCTCGGGAAGAATATTCTCAACAGCGGAATGGATTTCGACATCGAGATCGTTCAGGGTGCCGGAGCTTTTGTATGCGGCGAATCCACAGCTTTGATGGCCTCCCTCGAAGGAAATGTAGGCGAACCCAGAGCCAAATACATCCACACCGTCGAGTACGGCTACAAAAACCGCCCGACCAACCTTAACAACGTGGAAACTTGGGCCAACGTTCCGCTGATCATTAACCGGGGAGCGGCCTGGTTTAGCTCGATGGGCACCGGCACTGTTTCGGAGAATCCGTGGAACGGAAGCAGCGGAACCAAGGTTTTCTCGATGGTGGGGAAAATCAACAACACCGGTCTGATCGAAGTCCCGATGGGTATCTCGCTGCGCGAAATCATTTTTGATATCGGCGGAGGTATTCCGGACGGCCGCAAATTCAAGGCAGTACAAACGGGCGGTCCCTCCGGCGGTTGCTTGCCCGAATCGAACCTCGACATGCCGGTCGATTTCGACAGCTTGACAGAGGCGGGATCCATGATGGGTTCGGGCGGCATGATCGTAATGGACGATCAGACCTGCATGGTGGATATTGCCCGGTATTTCATCGCCTTCCTGACGGAGGAATCCTGCGGGAAATGTACGCCGTGCCGCGAGGGGCTGCGGACTTCGCTGGAGACTCTCGAAAGAATTACACAGGGGAAAGGTAAGCCTGAGGATCTGGACCAACTTCAGGAAATTGCCGAAGTCATGCAGGACTGCTGCCTCTGCGCGCTCGGGACGTCCGCGTCGAATCCCGTTCTCTCGACAATCCGCTACTTCAAGGAAGAGTACGACGCCCACATCCGAAATCACGTGTGTCCCGGCGGAGTCTGCAAAGAATTGATCGAATACATGATTGACCCGGATAAGTGCACCGGCTGTGGCGTATGCGCAAACGAAAAAACCGGTTGTTCGGTCAAAGCGATCGCCGGCGAAAAAAAGAAAGCGCATACACTGGACAAAACCAAATGCATAAAGTGCGGCGCGTGCATAGAGGCTTGTAAATTTGAGGCGATCCGGAAGGTTCCCAGGAGCTATGCGGCATGAAAACTATCAAAGTAAAAATCAATGGCATCGAGACCGAAGCTGAAGACAGGACGCCGATCCTTAACATCGCGCAGAAGCTTGGGATCAAAATCCCAACCTTGTGCCATCACCCGCTCTTGGAGCCCTACGGCGTGTGCCGTATCTGCACCGTCGAGGTGAGGTCGGGGAAGCGCATCCGGATGGTTACGGCGTGCAATTATCCCGCCACCAACGGGATCGAAGTCCTGACGAATTCACCCCGCGTTCAACGAGACCGGAAGCTGATCCTCGAATGGATGATGGCGAGATGCGGTCACGTCAAGGTTATAGAAGATCTTGCGGCTGAATATGGAATCACTGAACCAAGGTTCGGCCGTGGCGACGACGACTGCATCCTCTGTGGCTTGTGCGTCCGCGTTTGCTCCGATGTCGTCGGAGCAAACGTTCTGGGATTCTTTAACCGGGGCGCTACGCGCGAGGTTTCCACCGTATATGGCGAAACTTCGGAGAAGTGCATCGCCTGCGGCGCGTGCGCCTACGTCTGCCCGACAGGAGCGATTCAGATCCAGGACGACGCTGCGCTGGTTCGCGAAGCTCTTCCGCTGGGTCCCCTCACACCAATTTACATTCCCTTCATGCAGGCCGTGCCACACCAGCCGGTCATCGATCGTGAATCCTGTATCCACTTCAAGACAGGCGAGTGCAAGGTCTGTGAGAAGGTCTGCGAAGTGAAGGCAATTAATCACGCCCAGGAAGACACGATTGAGGAGATCGAGGTGGGCGCCGTTGTCCTCTCGACGGGTTTCAAGCAGTTTGATCCCAAAGGGATCCCGGAATACGGCTACGGCAAGTACAAAAATGTACTGACCGGCCTGGATTTCGAAAAGATGAACAGCGCCTCGGGTCCGACCGGAGGCCAGATCATGCTGGCCAGCGGACAGGCCCCCAAGAGCGTCGGCATCATTCACTGCGTCGGAAGCCGGGACTCACGCCACAACAAATATTGCTCCCGTGTCTGCTGCATGTATGCTCTGAAATTCGCCCATCTGATCAAAGAAAAAACCGGGGCGGATGTATATAACTTTTACATTGACATGCGCTGCTTCGGGAAAGGATACGAGGAGTTCTATCACCGCTTGCTCGAAGAAGAGGTTCGCTTCATTCGCGGCCGGGCAGCAGCGATCACGGATTTCCCGTTCAACGATCAGGAGGTCGGAAAACTGATCGTACGGGTGGAAGACACTCTGATCGGCCAGGTGCGCCGGATTCCTGTGGACATGGTCATCCTGGCAAACGGTCTGGAGGCGGGGGAAGACGCCAAGGACATCGCCCATACTTTCAACATCAGCTGCGGCGAGAGCACTTTCTTCACGGAAAGACATCCCAAACTCGCTCCGGTATCGACTGCAACGGACGGAATTTACATAGCCGGGACATGCCAGGGTCCCAAGGATATTCCGGATACGGTTGCCCAGGCCGGGGCGGCAGCCTCTGCCGTCCAGTCCCTGATCTCCAGGGGCGAGATCGAGGTGGAATCCGCCACCAGCATCGTGGATGCGGAAAAATGCGCCGGTTGCCGAATCTGCAATACGCTGTGCTCCCTCTCGGCAATCAGCTTTGACGAAGAGAAGAAGGTTACGGTCATTAACGATGTGCTCTGCAAGGGATGCGGGACGTGCGCGGCGGCGTGCCCCAGTTCTGCAATTATCGCCAGGCACTTCACTGATGAGCAGTTGTTCTCCGAAATAAAAGGAGTGCTGTATGACGTTCGAGCCTAAGATCGTTGGAATTCTGTGTAACTGGTGTTCCTATACCGGAGCGGATCTGGCCGGCACCTCCCGTATCAAGTATGCGCCGAATGTCCGGGTGGTACGGGTGATGTGCTCCGGCAGAGTCGATCCTACATTCATCCTGAAGGCTTTTGCCGATGGCGCGGATGGGGTGCTGGTTGCAGGCTGTCATCCGGGCGATTGTCACTATATAGAAGGAAACTACAAGACGATCCGCCGCATGGCCCTGCTGAAACGTATGCTGGCCCAATATGGCATCGAACCGGAACGGTTCCGGCTGGAGTGGGTGTCGGCCGGGGAAGGCGACCGTTGGGCTCAGGTCGTCAATAAAATTACTGAAGATGTGCGGAAGTTGGGCCCGGCGAAGATAAAGAAATTCGGGGCTTCGAGTCCTCGATTCCTGGACCGCCAGGACTCCAAGGCCCCAAGTCCCAAGAGGGCATAAACACTCGACATTGAAATCGGAGGCACGGATGGCAAAACTTAAGCTGGCATCATATTGGGCGGCGGCCTGCGGAGGATGCGATGTCGCCATCCTCGACATACATGAGAAAATACTCGACCTTGCCGCGGCCGCGGATATCGTCTTCTGGCCGATTGCGCTGGATTTCAAGTATGCGGATGTCGAGGCAATGCCGGACGGCAACATTGATGTGACCCTCTTCCACGGAGCAGTGCGCAACTCGGAAAATGAGCACCTGGCACAGCTCTTGAGGGCCAAATCAAAGGTTCTCGTGGCTTTCGGATCCTGCGCGCATATGGGCGGAATCCCCGGTCTGGCAAACCTGTTCACGCGCGAGGAGATTTTCAAGCGCGTCTACCACGAATCACAATCGACCGTGAATCCCGAAAAGGTGGAGCCGCAGCCGAAGCTTGCAGTGCCTGAAGGAGAAGTCACTATTCCGGAAATGTACGACACCGTGAAAACGTTGAACCAGGTGGTGGATGTCGATTATTACGTTCCCGGATGCCCCCCGACACCCAAGCAGATCTGGAATGTCGTCCAGGTGATCGTGAGCGGACAGCTTCCACCCAAGGGCACCGTGGTTGGAGCCTCAGAGAAAACGCAGTGCGACGAATGTCCGCGCCCAAGGAAGGAAAAAAAGATTACTCGTTTCAAGAGGATTGCGACGGCGCAGCCCGACTTTGAATCCTGTTTCCTCGAACAGGGCTTTTTGTGTATGGGCCCCGTAACGAGGGGCGGCTGCGACACTCGATGCCAGCTTTCTGGTGTGGGTTGCCGCGGCTGTTATGGCCCTCCCCCCAACGTGTTGGACCAGGGGGCTAAGGCATTGTCCGCAATTGCTTCCGTGATCGAGGCCAAAGATGAGGCTGAGGTTCAGAAGATTATTGACGAAATTCCTGATCCCCTTCGGAGTTTCAACCGGTTCGGGATCCCTTCATCACTCATTACAAGGAAGGTGCTATGAAACGCATTTCGATTGATCCCATAACAAGGCTTGAAGGCCATGGAAAGATAGACATCTTTCTCGCAGATGACGGGAGCGTAGCGAACTGCTACTTCCAGGTGCCTGAACTGCGCGGATTCGAGAAGTTTGTCGAGGGGATGCCGATAGAGGAGATTCCGCGGGTGGTTTCGCGGATCTGCGGCGTCTGACCATGCTCACACCACCTGGCCTCGGGTAAGGCCGCAGATGCAGTGTACAAGGTTGATCCGCCTCCGGCGGCGAAGAAGCTCCGTGAACTGTACAATTCCGCCGCGTTCGTTCACAGCCACATCGCACATTTTTACGCGCTCGCAGCGCCGGACTTCGTCCTGGGACCGGACTCCGATCCCGCAAAGCGCAACATTCTGGGTATCGTTGAAAAAGTGGGCATCCCGATAGCGGGCGAAGTTTTGAAGCACCGCGCGATCGCTCAGGACATCCAGATCATGGTGGGCGGCAGGTCGACGCACCCCGTGTGGACGCTTCCGGGAGGGGTTTCCAAGGGAATCACGGAAGAACAGCGGAAGGATATAGTTGAAAAGGCAAAATCCTGCGTCGAATTTGCCAAGTTCTCGCTGAAGCTCTTTGAAGATATCGTGCTCGCAAACAAAGCTTATCTCGACATCATCCTCTCCGATACGTTCGAAATGAACAGCTATTGGATCGGGACGGTAGACGAGAAAAACCGCGTGAACTTTTACCACGGCGATCATCGAGTCGTGGACCAAAACGGAAAGGAAGTATTCCGGTATAAAGACCATGAATATCTCGACTACATTTCCGAGCGCGTCGAAAAATACACCTACCTCAAGTTCCCATTCCTGAAGAAAATCGGCTGGAAGGGTTTCGTTGATGGCCCCGAATCCGGCGTGTATATGGCTACGCCTCTCTCCAGGCTGAATGCCGCTGATGGAATGGCAACCCCGCTGGCCCAGGCGGAGTACGAAAAAATGTACAAAACGCTGGGCGGCAAGCCGGTCAAGAAACTACTGGCGACCCACTGGGCGCGGTTGGTGGAATTGCTGTATGCAGCGGAAAGACTGCTTGAGCTGGCCCAGGACCCCGAAATCACTTCGACGAACATCAGGACTCTCCCGACTGCGACGCCCGAAGAGGGTGTGGGGATTGTCGAAGCAATGCGCGGAATTCTCACGCACCATTATCAGACCGATAAAAACGGACTCGTAACCAAGGCCAACCTGATTGTCGGGACAACCAACAATAACGCGCCAATCTCCATGTCCATCAAGCGCGCCGCTCAGAAATTGATTCAGCCCGGCAAGGAGATTGGACAGGGCTTGTTGAATATGGTCGAGATGGCATTCCGGCTCTATGATCCATGTTTCTCATGCGCGACCCATTCTTTGCCGGGGGAAATGCCACTGATCATTGAAGTGATCAACCCGGATGGGGAGATAGTCCACCGGGAGGGCCGGTAGCAATCAGCTGAAAGCTGACAGCTAAGGAAATGGCTTGCATACACGAATCATAGGCCTGGGGAATTCCATACTTACGGATGATGGCGTAGGAATCTACGCCGCGCGTGAGATCAGACGCTGCCTGACGGAAATCGGTCGTCTAGATATTGATATCGTGGAATCCGAAGTCGCCGGCTTCGAGCTGATGGAGTTGATGGCCGGCTGGAAACACGTGATATTGGTGGATTCCATTCAATTCGAAGGACTGGAACCAGGCACCGTCGTCCGAATCGAACCGGACGATCTTCACACGTCACTCAGGCTCCGCTCGGTCCATGACATCGATTTGCCTACCGCTTTGGAACTGGGACGCCGGATAGGTTTAGAAATGCCCGCCAAGCTCACCATATTCGGCATACGGGCCCAAGATGCGCTTACACTGGGTGAATCCCTGACTGAGGCTGCGGAACGCGGTTTGAACGAGGCGGTCGACCTCGTCCTCAAAGAGATTCGAGATTCGAGATTCGAGATTCAAGATTAAGGCCGAATCGCAATCTCGAATCGCGAATCTGGAATCAACTATGGCCTCCGGCGATAAGACAATCCGATCCAGCATCAAGGCGCGCCTGATAAAAAGCTTCACAGTCGCCATCCTTATCCCTTCTCTGGTGACTGCCGTCGGCGGCATGCTCATGTTTCGCGGGCAGATTTATGACCAGGCGCAGGCTCGCGTGAAGTCCGACCTCGAATCAGCCAAGGAAATCTATCAAAACTACCTGGAACGTCTCAAGGACGCCATGCGGATCCACGCGACCCGGATGGTCGTGTATGGAGCTTTGGAACGGAATGATCCATCCGGCGTGGCTGCCGAGATGGAGAAGATTCGCAGGGCGGAACGTCTGGATATGCTGACCTTGATGGACAAGCAGGGAAAGGTTTTCTATCGGACCTGCAATCCGTCGGTCGTCGGAGATGATGAGTCCAAAGATCTGTTTGTTCAATACGAGCTGCAGAAGAGGGTTCCGGTTTCCAGCGCGGATATCGTGCAGCCGGAAGAGCTGATCAAAGAATCGAGGCAGCTGGCGACACAGGCTTCGATGGATATCACCAAAACGCCGATGGCGTGCCCACTAGGAAAGATGCAGATTCTCTCGGGAATGGTGTTGAAGGGGGCGGCTCCCGTGTTTACCTCCAATGGAAAATTTTTGGGAGTGCTGGTGGGCGGAATAGTCGTCAATCGTAACTATGAAATAGTGGACAAAATCCGGACGACCGTCTTCAAGGAGAACGCATATAAAGGACAACAGGTGGGGGCGGCGACTATTTTCCAGGATGATGTGCGTATTTCCACCAATGTCCGAAATGCCGATGGGAGCCGTGCAATCGGAACCCGGGTGTCTGCCGAAGTGGCGGAAGCCGTTCTAAAAAATGGTGAAACTTGGATCAGCCGTGCATTTGTGGTCAATGACTGGTATATCTGCGCTTATGCACCCATCAGGAATCTGAGCGGGAATAGGATCGGGATGATTTCCTTGGGCAGCCTGGAAAGACCTTACCGAGACATCCTCTGGCGAAATCTGTACGTATTTCTCGGAATTGCGCTGCTGGCTGTGGGATTGATCAGCATTGTCGCGATGACGGTCGCTCATCAAATCTCCCGTCCGATCCGTGCCATGGCCGATGCTGCCAGGAAAATCGCTGACGGAGATTATTCCCAAAAGGTCGAAGTCTCGTCAGATGATGAGATCGGGTTCCTGGCGAACAACTTCAACAAAATGGTTGCGGAGCTTGTGCGCGCTCACCAGGAACTCAAGGAATGGGCGGAGACTCTGGAACGCAAAGTGGAAAAGCGAACGACGGAATTGAAGGCAATGCAAGCCCATCTCATTCAGTCGGAGAAGCTTGCGGGTGTGGGAAAACTGGCCGCTGGAGTCGCGCACGAAATCAATAACCCGCTCACCTGCGTGCTCACAAACAGCAGCCTTCTGCTTGGAGACCTGCCGCCGGATGATCCCCGGCGCGAGGATCTCCAGACCATCGTCGACGAAACGCTTCGCTGCAGGAAGATCGTCAAGGGGCTTTTGGATTTTGCACGGCAGACGAAACCTCAAAAGCAAAATCTGGATCTGAACGAGGTTGTGGAGGATGTGCTGTCCCTGGTCCGGAATCAGGCCTCTTTCCAGAACATAGCCATTCGAACTGAAATGGATCCCAATCTTCCTTCCGTTCTGGCCGATGCGGACCAGATGCGCCAGGTCGTATTGAACATCATTCTGAATGCGGCAGATGCGATGCCGCAGGGCGGAGCTCTGCGTATCCACTCGTATTTCGAAGCCAAGTCAAAACAGGTAATATTGCGGATATCGGATACCGGTCCGGGAATCCCCGTAGAAATTCAGGACAAGCTGTTTGAGCCTTTCTTTACGACAAAAAGGACGGGAACGGGATTGGGATTAGCCATTGCTTACGGAATCATGGAACGTCACAAAGGAGCGCTCAAAGTCGAGAGTTCTCCCGGACACGGGACGACGATTGTCGTGATCCTCTCCACAGACATAAAAACGATTGATGACTAAAATGGATTCGCCCAAAGCACTGATTGTCGACGACGAACCAACCATCTGCAGGGCCTGTGAAAAGATCCTGTCCCGTGAGGGATACTCCGTCAAGGTTGCTTATTCGGGCAAGCAGGCATTGAGCATACTCGAGCAGGAACCCTTTGATATTCTTTTCACCGATTTGAAAATGGCGGAAATGGGCGGGATGGAACTTTTGGAAACGCTTCGGTCGCGGTTCCCAGACCTGGTTCCCGTAGTGATTACCGGGTACTCTACAATCGCTTCGGCGGTCGAGACAATGAAACTGGGCGCATTTGATTACCTTCCCAAACCGTTTACTCCCGACGAAATGACTGCAGTCGCCAAAAAGGCGTGGGAAAAGAGACAAAAGCTTATCGAGACCCGGGCCATTGTGCAAGGTGATATGCCCCCGTCATTCTGCGGCATCGTCGGAAAGAGCCCCAAAATACATGAGATCTTCCGAATGATCCGCAAGGTCGCCCCCACATCCAGCACGGTGCTGATCGTGGGAGAAACCGGCACAGGGAAGGAGCTGGTGGCCAGAGCGATCCATGCATTCAGCCCACGAAGCGAGCATCGGTTCAGCGCCGTCGATTGCGGAACACTTTCGGTCGAACTTCTCGAAAGCGAGTTGTTCGGCCATGTTAAGGGCGCTTTCACCGGAGCGGTTTCAAACAAACAGGGTATTTTCGAAGCGGCGGACCAGGGCACAGTTTTTCTGGATGAAATCTGCAACATCAACCTGGAGATTCAGGGCAAACTGCTGCGCTTCATCCAGGAACGCGAGTTCCTGCCGGTCGGCGGGACGGAGACCAAACACGTCGACATCCGTCTTGTCTTTGCTACAAACCGAGATCTTGAGAAGATGGTCGCCGAGGGAACGTTCCGAGAAGACCTCTATTACCGCCTTTACGTTTATCCGATTCAGCTGCCCCCGCTCAGGGAGAGGCGGGAGGATATACCGGTACTGGCATATCACCTCCTCTCCAAAATGCAAGCTCAAGGGGGAAAGAAGATTACCGTCATCTCCGATGCCGCTCTCAGGATGATCGAACAGTACGACTGGCCGGGAAACATACGTCAACTCGAAAGCGCGATCGAGAGAGCCGTCATCTCCTGCGAAGGAACGACGATTGAACCCCACCACTTGCCTATGGCAGTGACGCGGGCCGGATTGCCGGAGGCTTATCCGGTGCCCCAAAACAACAGAGAATTCCTGACGCTCAAGAAGAGGCTTCGGGAACAGGCAATCGGCGAACTGGAACGGGAATTCGTTCTCGAAGCTCTGCAGAGAAACGATTGGAATGTCACGCGCGCGGCTCAAGATGTGAACATTCAGCGGCCGAACTTCCAGGCACTGATGCGCAAGCACGCCATTCGATCAGCACGGAATGACGAATGATCCCGCAATTACAAATTACGAATTACGAATGACGAATTGAAAACCAAGGCAGCTGTTCAATTCGTCATTCGTAATTCGTCATTCGTAATTCGAAAACTCATTTCTCACTATCGAGCACACTCATCTGGTGCTCGTCATACCTTGCGCCGGCGACGGATGATTCCGGAAGCCGCCGTTCAATTTGAGCTATTTCGGATTCGGTTAGCTTTACTTCAAGGGCCGCCAGGGATTCCGATAACTGCGCTCGGGTCCGGGCTCCCATGACCGGAATAATGCGCTCGTCTTTGGCCAGCACCCAGGCGATCGCCAACTGCGAAGCGCTGATTCCCTTTTCAACCGCAAGTTGTTTGAGCGTTTCCGCCAGTTTGCCGTTCTGAACCGAATTCTGTTTTCGAAACCTCGGCATATACGCCCGGAAATCTCCCGATTGCGCGGGAATCGAGCCACTTAACCCCGATCCCGAAGTTGGCAAAGTGCACTAGCGGACAGGCAAATTCTGATTTTATGTGGGGCGGCTCTCCAGAGCCGCCCGGCCGAAGGCCGGGATTTTTGAGCTTCACTGAAGAACGTCGCTGCGCGACGGGCGGCTCTGGAGAACCGCCCCACACAAAATACGCACAGGTTCCCCCTGAACTGCTTTGTCCATCTTTGGTTCTTGATAAACTCTCTTCAACCAGATTGGTAAGGTCGAGCCGTGTACGTCAACTTCGCAATCGAGGCTTAACAACCCACGGGAAAGCACGCCATAAGTGGTAACCCCGATCCCGAGTTCCTTATCCACATCGCCGACAGCCATATCGGTTAGGCCATTCCGCGTATGGTGTTGGTGGTGATGACGGTCGGCCTGTGGCGGTAACGTTCTTCGATGAGCTTGAAAAAGATATTGGCCTGCTCGGGTTTTATGTTCAAATATCAGCTCACAAGAGTGACAGTAGCGATACAATAATGTTGGAGTCAACCATGTATATCAAATATATTGTTCCGCTGATTTGTGCGCTGGCATTCGGCGCAGGCTTTCAAAATGCAGCCCTGGGAGGCATGGACGACAGTTATCTGTTAAAGGAGGGACCGCTTTCCACATTCGAGGAGGCGCTGCAAAAGCATGGAGTGAAGCTAACTGTTCCAGAACTTGTGCAAGCTTTGAAAAGTACAGACCCCGAAGTGAGATGGCTGGCGGCAGTAAAGCTTGGACAGGATAATGTGGGTGAAGCAGTTCCAGCCATCCGGGATGCGCTCAGATCTGAGCCGGATCCAATAACTCGAGTGAATGTGGCATCCTCACTTGCTCGTTTTGGTGAGGCGGAGGGTTTTGACTCACTCATAGACGTGTGTCTTAACCCTGGTATGCCTCCCTATGTTAAAGCTTTATCAACAATGCATATGCTCGATCTAAAGCGCGAGGACAAAAGTTGCCGTGATGCACTCATAGAAGCTAATCCCTGCAAGTCCTGTTTTCCGTAGCAATCTGCTGCGAATTTCCCTGATTTCCCTTGCTAACATTCCTGCTATGCTCCTACCACGCAAGATAGAAATGCCTATAAGTGAATCCATTGGTCGATGGAACGGAGAAGTCTTCTTCATGACGGAGACCATAGTCTCGAACTCTGACAAGATCTTCTGCGCGACCCAGACCATAGTATTTGCGATTGAGAAGATCTTTTCGGTGGCGGCGACTATGGTCTTCGTCAGGGAAAAGATCTTTTCCATAACGGCGACAATAGTCAGCGTGCCTGAAAAGATCTTTTCGATCATCCAGACAATAGTCAGCATGCCTGAAAAGATCTTTTCGGTCATCGCGACAATAGTCTTCATGGCTGAAAAGATCTTTTCGGTCATCGCGACAATGGTCGGAGGTGATATCCATCTATTGATTCTAAATGATTTATAGCTACGCTCGATTTTGACTGTGGTGTTTGTCACTGAAAAGATCTTTTCGATCATTAAAAAGATCTTTTCCGTCGTGCAGAAAACAGTCATAATCATGTAAAAGATCTTTTCGATCGCTGAAAAGATCTTTTCAGTGGCTGAAAACATCTTCTCTGATGCGGATACAATTGTCTTTGGCATTGAGAAGATCTTCTGCGTTTCGAGGACCATTGTCATCGGCATTAAGAAGATCTTCTGCGACTCGGACACTATTTTCTTCGCGACGAAGAGCATCTTCTCCGTTGCTGAGAAAATTGTCGGCGAAGCGCCGACAACCCTTATGAACTAGAACATACAACCTGCAAGGAGGCTTACTATGGCTCCACAGATTCGCATTGCGGATGGACTTCGAAGCCAATCAGCCGAAAAGCTCATCGCCACTGCCGGCGCCATTATCACCGGGCTGACAGGCAATCCTTCTTTCCCTTCGCCGCCGGTGGATTTAAAGACGGTGCAAAAAGCCGTCGACGATCTGAGCGCGGCTCTGGCCGCTCAGCCCAACAGAGGACCCGCGGCGACGGCCGAGAAGAGAGACAAGCAAGAGGCTCTGGTCGGGCTCTTGCGCAGGCTGAGGCGCTACGTCGAGGACCACTGCGGCGACGATCTGTCCGTTCTCCTGTCGAGCGGTTTTCAAGCAGCGGTGGCCACGCGCGTGCGATCGCCTCTGGCGAATCCCTCGATTCTCAACATCCGCTTCGGCAACAGCGCCGAGCTGGTATTGAAAGTCACGCCCATTGCGCATGCGAGGTGCTACGAAGTGCGGTTCGCGCCTGTCGGCGAGGGGAACGCTCCCGGTCCCTGGCAAAGCGCCGGCATGTTCACCAACTCGCGGTCGATGACGATCGGCGGCCTGACTCCGGGAACTACCTACATGTTTCAGGTGCGGGCCATCGGCGGTTCCACTCGCTACAGCGATTGGAGCAATCCGGTGTCGCGCATGTGCGTGTAATTTCCGCCCGCTGCCAAATCTGTCGGCGGCCGTTGTCGTGCGCGTGCTCGTGGTCGTGGACGGCTTTTAATCCTGGTTCCAAGGATAGGCCCTTAAGGAAATTCTGTAACCAACATGTTGGTTGCTTGGGACCGAGGGCTTCATGCCATGGCGAGTCCCAAGGTTTGGAAAGTCTTGCACAGTTCCTCGCGCAGGTTCTGATAGT
>Ga0187874_10000765_pt1 | contig 35616 bp, 28 predicted proteins | sample June2016WEW_16_1_3_FD_132993 | JGI IMG/M metagenome (GOLD analysis project Ga0187874, IMG submission 132993) | Peatland microbial communities from SPRUCE experiment site at the Marcell Experimental Forest, Minnesota, USA - June2016WEW_16_150 | ecosystem: Environmental > Terrestrial > Soil >... | reverse complement strand
GCAGGCCCGCTGACTGCGTTGCTCGCTCCTCACATACTACCCGGTATGCTCGTCGCTCGCGCCTTGCCAGCGGGCCTGGGGGCCTGCAGCGAAGTGCGTCACTTATTTTGTCACAGGCCCTAACCTCGATCCCTCGCTTTTTCGGGGTCGGTATCGGAATCGGGATCGAAGCAAGTCTTTTTCGACCCCCGATTCCGATGCCGACCCCGACCCCGCTGGTTTGGCTGAATTTCCAACATCAATCGTGATCTTAATCACTAAATTCTCCCTACAATCCGCCGATCTGATTGATATGATCACGCTCTTGCTTCTATTTGCGTTTCAAGTGACAAATCCGGCAGAAATGGCCTGCATCGGTTCTATCCAGGAAACGAAAGTGCCGGAGGATGTCTATGTCGCGGGCGTGGAGGGCGAAGGAATGGTTACTCTGGCCACGGCAGGCCAGATCGTATACCTTAACGGTTCCGGAGTTTCCGCTTTAAAAATTGGGACTGTGCAACGCGTCGTCCGCCTCGAAGGTAGAGTCCGCCATCCCTTGACACGAGCGGGACTGGGCTCCTATTACAAAGACATCGGCACGGTTCAGATCGAAGCCGTCGCGCAGGAAGGCGCAACAGCGCGCGTCCTTCTGTCCTGCGAAGGCATGCTGAAGGGCGACCTGGTCGTTCCAATCAAACCCAAACCCGTTGTTGAGTTCAGCGGGAGCACATCCAACCTTCTGACTCCGATTCCTCCGGGGCTGACAGGCTTTATTCTGCTGGCAAGAGATGACGCGCGAGAACTGGCTGCAGGGCATTTCTGTTTCATTCAACTCGGGAAGCGGGATGGCGTGAAGCCTGGCGACCAGTTCATTGTGTTTCGTCCATATCCTGCATTTGAACCAAAAGACATGGTTGTGGGCGCGACCGTTGCCGATTCGACCTATTCTCCGATGCGCAACGGATTTTACCGATACAAGCTGGACTCAATTCTTTCCAGGCGAACTCTTCCTCCCAAAATCCTTGGCGACATCGTGATTGTCGAAGTTGGTGAAGGCATTTCGACCGGCAAGATCATCAACAGCCTTTCGGAAATGGCGCCTGGAGACCTTGTGGTGAAAAAGTGAATACCGGGGACGCTCCCCTGTTTCGCTTTCTCACTCTCGTTTGAATAGCAGCTGATCCGGCGAAATAGGGTGGCGTCCCCATTAAATAACGCTGAAATCGGAGATGATGGATTTATCTCCCAGAACGGTTCCGGGTCGTAGTCGCGCGCCCTCTCCAATATGACACTGCCGGCCGACGATCGCTCTTTCAATGCGCGCGTTCGGCAGGATCCGAGTTCCGCTCCAGATTACGGAATCTTTGATGAGCGCGCCTTCTTCGATGCGGCATGCTTCTCCAAGGACCGAATTTTCGATGGCTACCCCCGGTTTTATTACGCACTGTCCGTCCAGAACCGTAAAGCCGTCAATGGAGACTTGGTGCTTTTCCCAATTATTGGGCGGGCAGGCTTTTTGGGGATAGCTGGGCATCTTGGTTCTGCCGGAGATGATTCCAAAAGTCGCTTCGAGATACTTCTGGGGGCTGCCAATATCTTGCCAGTAACCGTGTGTGAGGTATGCGTAAACCCGGGCCCCTTCCTGCACCATTGCGGGGAACAGGTCGCGCTCGAAGCTTTGAGCCCCTTCCGCGGGAATGCGGTTCAGTATGGATTTCTCGAGAATATAGATTCCGGCGTTGATGGTATCACCCGTCACTTCGTCTTCAGGCGGCTTTTCGGTAAAACGCACTACTCGCCCCTCTGCATCCGCATCCACCAGTCCGTATCCGACGGGATTCATCACACGCGCAACAACGATTGTTGCTTCCGCTTTCTTGGATCTGTGATATTCGAGAACTCCCTGCAGGTCGGTATCGGTTAAAACGTCGCCGTTCAGGACGATCGTGGTGTCGTCGATGAGATTTTCGGCTGCTTTGAAAGCGCCCGCAGTACCTCGGGGCAGGTCTTCATGCGTATATCGCATGGTAACGCCATACTGCATTCCGTCACCGAAGATGTCGGTTATTTTTCTGGGCTGATACGAAAGGCTAAGAATGATTTCCGTAATCTCGGCTCGCTTGATGTGATCGATCTGAAAAAAAAGGAACGGGATATTCGCAAGGGGGACAATGGGCTTTGGTATTTGAAGTGCGAGCGGGCGCAGGCGTGCTCCCTTGCCTCCTGCGAGAATTAATGCTTTGATCACGTTTCTTTAGCCTCCGCAAACAAAACATGATACCACAGGAAGGTTCCCCGTTCCCCGTTTTCCGGTCGCCGTTGGAACATTGGGCAGGTGCAGAGATCAGATTCAGAGCAGGCACTCGCTCTTTCCTATTTGTGGCTTGCCCATATCAACAAACCCAACGGGGAACGGGAAACGGAAAACGGGAAACCTTGCATCCAGATGTATTCGACGATCAGAATTTTGTGTTAATGTTAACGTGTATATGAATCTTCCAAATTCGCTGACTTTGGCCAGAATTTTTCTGGTCCCGATTGTGGTCGCCGCATTGCTGACGCTGGAGATCCGGGTATGGGCATTGTGGGGCGCCAGTCTGTTCCTGGCGGCCGCCTTGACGGACCTGCTGGACGGCTATCTTGCCCGGAGGCGAAAGCAGGTGACTACGTTGGGCCGCCTTCTGGACCCTATTGCGGATAAGCTGCTGATTTCCTCCGCACTCATTGCCCTGGTGCAACTCAAAATAGCGCCGGCCTGGATGGTGGTGATTATTATCGGACGCGAATTTGCCGTCAGCGGCCTTCGAAGCATTGCAGCTCATGAAGGGTTTTCCATCGATGTCTCCACCCTGGGCAAAGGGAAGATGGTCACGCAGGTCGCAGCGGTAGTCGGATTGATTCTAGGATACAAATATGGCGGTTGGGTCCAGAGCACCGCAAAGGTGTTGCTATGGGCCGTTGTTTTTTTTGCACTCATATCCATGGTGCAGTATTTCCGCGAATTCTGGTCAAAACTTGACGGCAGCATCAAATACCGTGAGCGGAGACGATTGAAGATAGTCGAGCGGCGCAAGCAAAGGGCTGCCGAACGGCGTGAGCTCCGAAGGCTTCGAAAGCTCGCGCGTTCGCGAGAGCAAAACAAATTAGGGTCTGTCAATGAATAACGTTTCCACTTTGCTGCTGGCCTGCGGGCCGCAGCCCGAAGGGGGCGCGGCAGCTCTCATCTGCCCGCCCGGCGCTCGCGCCAAAGTGCAAACGTTATTCATTGACAGGCCCTTGGGGCCTTCGACGCCTGACCAAGGATCGGTCCCATCACAGCAGGCGCCACTTGCTCGATTGCAATTGTGACGGATAGGCCTTTAAAACTTGCGAGCGGGAGGAGAGTCATGCTTGATGCCACCGAAAAAGCCGCACTCCTGAAAATTGCAAGAACGACGCTGGATTCTCACTTCAACAACAAAGCTGTTCCCGAGTGTCATTCTTCGGGCGGAGGCCTGATCGAGAGAAAGGGGGCTTTCGTTTCTTTACATCGCGGAGACAATCTGCGTGGCTGCATCGGCCAGTTGTCTCCCGATCGGGAACTTTACCGAATCGTGCAGCACTGTGTTTTGAGCGCCGCTCTTGAAGATACGCGGTTCATTCCTGTCGAACGGCAGGAGCTTCCGGAATTGAGCATTGAAATATCTGTCCTGACTCCTTTCCATCGCATCCGGAAGATCGAAGAAATCGAGGTTGGAAAACACGGACTTTACGTCGTTCAAGGACACTTCCGAGGCTTGCTGTTGCCGCAGGTGGCAACGCAATATGGGTGGGACCGGATTACGTTTTTGGAACAGACATGCCGTAAATCCGGCTTGCCTGAATCTGCATGGCAGGATCCGCAAACCATGATTCACATATTCGAAGCCGAGGTTTTTTCCGACTCCCCTATTCCGGACGGGCATTCATAAGACTTCATGGAAGAGTTCCCCGTTTTCCGTTCCCCGTTGAAGTCGGTATCGGAATCGCAATCGAAGACAATTCGGGAATGTTCATCATTGGAGCTTTTCCCGGGTTAACATTCCGTACGGGGAACGGGGAACGGGAAACCATCGGTGTTGCATAGCCACTCCGGCCGCTTCATGATATATATGTAAAGCATATGAAGCTCGGCGGTTTTAGTTTGTGTCGCATCGGCGGGATCGAGATAGTAATCGACTATTCCTGGTTTATCATCTTCTTCCTCGTGATCTACACCTTTCCGATGACCTACACCAACATTGAGAGCTATTTCCCGTTGTCCCATCAGCAATATACAACTCACCAGTATTGGATAATGGGGACAGTCTCGGCTGTGCTTTTTTTCATCTCGATCCTTATTCACGAGCTGGCTCATTCTTTTGTCGCCATCAAGCACGGAGTGCAAGTGACGAGCATCCGGCTGCTGATTTTTGGAGGACTTGCCCAAGCCGCGTCCGAGCCTAAGAACGGCCGCCAGGAGTTCCTGATCGCTCTGGCTGGCCCGGCGGCCAATATCGCCCTCGGCATGTTTTTTCTGGGAACCTCCCTCCTTTGTCTCACTGACAAAAGGATGCCGCCGACAGCGGGAATTGCGATCGGGCTTGCATGGGCCAACATTTTTCTTGCGATGTTTAATTTGATTCCGGGATTTCCCCTCGATGGGGGACGGATCCTGAGGGCTGTTCTTTGGGACCACTGGGATGACATTGCTCGTGCGACGAAAGTCGTCAGCCAGATCGGCAACGGCTTTGCAATATTTCTCATCATACTCGGCATTCTGCAGTTTCTATTGAACCAGAATTATGTCTCGGGACTATGGATCATTTTCCTAGGTCTATTCATGAAACAGTCGGCGGTCGGGAGTTACCAGGGGGTCATGCTGAAACGGGCGCTGGTGGGAGTTCAAGTGCGGCAAATAATGACGGAGAACATTGTATCTGTCGACTGGCTGCTCTCGATAGAGGAACTTGTGCATAGTTACATGTACAGGCACCAGTTCACCCATTTTCCCGTTTTCAACCGTGACGAATTCGTCGGAATGGTCTCGTTGGACGGAGTGAAGTCGATTTCCAAAGAGCTTTGGGGATTCAAACAAGTCCGTGACATCATGACTCCTCTTGAGCTTGTGGCCTGTTTGAAACCGACCGATGATGTGAGTGAAGCACTCTCCAGGATGGTGTCCGGCGATATTGGCCGCATGCCCGTAGTTGAAAATGGGCAATTGAAAGGCATTGTTTCGCGTCGTGACATCATGAACTTTTTCAAAATCAAGTCTGATCTGGGCGTTGCGTAGCACAATTACGATTAACGATTTGCGATTGGAGAATGAACGGCTGAGCCCTGTGGGCCAATTGCCAATCGTCAATCAGAAACCGTCAATCGACACGGAGGTGCCATGATTCGCTCGATATTGCTCGCTTTAGCAGAATCACCCTATGATGCAAGTGCAAGGAATTATGCTTTTTGGCTTGCCCGGAAAGAGGGGAGCCATGTCCATGCGCTCGCGGTGATTGATATCGCGGCTTTCGAAGTTCCCGTTCTCGGCAGCCCCGATGGTTTCATGCCGTCCGTCATCGCTCCTCCTCTGAAGGAAGGTCAGTTTTTAATGCAGGACCTCACAGCCATTGCCAAAGAACGCCTGAACCAATTCGCGGACCAATGTGTTTTCCGAGGCATCCCTTCTTCAACGGAGATCAAGACTGGAATTCCGGGCGAAGTAATTGGCAGGACGGCCGTGGCCCATGACATTGTCGTCCTTTCTCGAACTGGATATAACCGAATTGCCAGTTCACAGGAGAATGTCGATGCATTGGTTGCACCGGCTATTCGATCTTCGGTCCGTCCGGTCTTTGTGGCAGGAACAGAATTCCGGGAAGACAGTGAAATCCGCAACATCCTGATAGCCTATGACGGGAGCAGCCATGCTGCTCACGTTCTGCTGGTTGCGGCCGAGCTTGCTGCCCGACCGGGAGTCTCCTGCACTTTGCTTACGGTCGCTCAATCCGAAGATGCAGGCCAGGAGGTGCTGGCTCCCGCGGAAGCATTTCTTTTCCATCATGGAGTCACGCCAAGGAAAGAGATAAAAATTAGCTCGAAGCCTGCGGATGTAATCTGCGAAATGGTGGCTTCGGGGAAAGCGGATATCCTGACCATGGGTGCCTACGGTCACAGCCCGATTCGCGAAGTTCTGTTCGGAAGCACGACCGAGCGTGTACTTTCAACCTGTACGGCCAACGTAATTCTTCAGTCCTAAAAAAACCAAACACCACGGATTTCACGGATCAACACAAATTTGAATCTGTGTTAATCCGTGAAATCCGTGGCGATTTTGTTTTTATTTGGCTTTTATAAAATATTTTGTGAAATAAAACGCCCGCTCGCGAAACATTATCAATAAGAAATAAGATCCCGGCGGCGGCCAAATCCAACCACCGTCCCCCGACAAACTCAACAACGCCGCCGGGCCCTGTCTTGAATGACGAATTACGAACGACGAATTACGAATTGAAAAAAATTGGCATTCTACAATTCGTAATTCGTCGTTCGTAATTCGTCATTTTTTCTTACATCGCTTCATCTTGCACATCCCGGGTTTTGCATCGGGACCGTATCCGTACTTTGCCAGCTCTTTGGCGAGTTTCTTGCGCCCGCGGTGGATGCGATTCATTACGTTCTGATAGCGTTCAGGGTAAAGCTGCTTCACGATCTCTCCCGAGTTTAATCCGGCAATCAGAAGCTCAATGGGCTGGCGCTGGTCGAAAGGGAGTTGCGCAAGAGTCTCTTTGACGAGATCCTGCAGCTCTTCGTGAAACACTTTCGCCTCGGGAGACGGCATAGCAGACAATTCGCGGGTCAATTTCGGATCGTAGGAATCCTGTTCACTGAAATAGGAAAACCGCTGCGTTTTGCGGTAGTAGTTTCCCACCTTTTTTCTCAAAATTCCCATGCTCCAGACCAGCAGTCCCTTTTCCAATTCAGATCCAGGATATTTTGTGAGCATCGTGAGCAGAGTGTCCTGTACAAGATCTTCGGCATCGGTGGGATTCAGGATCCGGAGTGCGGTGAGCTTCAAAAGGACCCTGCGGATAGCCGCGATTTCGTCCTCTGTCCATTTGGAGTGTTCTGGGCCGGCTGCATATTCCTCCAGCGCAGAGCTTTCGGAAACATAAAACGGGCAAGCAATAGAGGAAGCGGCGGGATTGTGCACCAGGCAGCCCTCCAATTCAAATGTTTGAAAGGATATTTGAATTCGAGGGAACTACTGGGGTAATGAGGAAAGTAAGTCTGCCGCCTGTTTCTGTCAAGCAATTTCTAAAACAATTTTTTGACAGTCCCCAACCGCCCGCCGCCTTGCGGCGATTGGTTCCCTTTGAGTGCTGCAGTCCCGGAGCAACACTTTCCGGCAACGATTCATTGCTTTGGCAGATGTCTTTGCCGGTGAGAGGCCGGCGTTCCCGGGCAAAATCCAGCTCTTATTACATTTTGGGATGAGACTTCAGTTCGTCAGGAGCGTAGTAACCGGGGCGTGCGGAAACCGCGGCGCCTTGCGCCTCGACCCTGACATCGATGTGGCGATAGGATCCATCCTTCACGGCGTTGGTCGATAGATACCCGACCGTATACTGGTTGCGCAATTCCTCGTCGACCTGCGCATAAACATTATCCAGCTGGCCGAAGCTATTCGGATACAGCACGCGTCCGCCGGTTTCATATGCAAGCCCGCGAAGTGCAAGATCCGCATCGGCAAACATCTTTTGCGGGACATTCTGGTATTCGGTTTCCATCAGCGTCTTGACGGCTTCAGTCTTGCTTACCACGTAAACGGCAGCCTCGGAGCGAACCGCAGCCTGCACCGCATCCTTGTACGAAACAGCACTGTCGTTGTCCAGACCATCGCTCATGATGATCATGGCCTTTTTCTCTTTGACATTCTTGAATACATCAGTTGAGACCACGTAGATCGCGTCCCAGAGCTTTGTATTATCCTTGCAGTAGATGCTGGACAAAACAGCGTCGAGCCGGTCGGTTTTGCGGGTCCAATCCATTTTCAAACGGATCTCGGTGTTGAAGCTGACGATCGCAAATCGGTCGTCGGGCTTAAGGTTTTCAATAAATCTGCTGGTTGAGAATTTAATCGTGCCCCACTCGGCGCGCACACTGCCGCTGTTATCCAGCACGAGCGCGATCCGAACCGGCAGTCCTTCCTGTATGAAATCGACAATTTCCTGCGGTTTCCCATCCTCATAAATATGAAAGGCCGATTGCGGAAGCCCTTTGATAAAGCCCCCCACCTGTTTCCTGACGGTGATCGGAACCGTGACCATGTTCACTTCCACGCCGATCTTGAATCCCCCCTGATCGTTGCTTGTCGAATCGGGCTGCTTGGGTTGCTGCTGACTCCGCAGGATCGCAGTAGTAAATACACAAAAAATCAAAGCCAGCAGTGCATACAATCGAATTTTTGGCATCTCTTTTGACCGTTCAGGTTTTGTCGGAATTCGCACGATTGATGGCTTCCAAAGCCGCAGGAAGCTTGTCGTAAATTCCGCCGAACCCTCCATTAGACATAATCACTATCCAATCGCCTGCGCGGGCTTCGGCACAGACTTTCCGGATTATACCCTCCACATTGCCCAGGTTCCAGGCAGCGCGGCCCTTTCGGCACAGGTCGTCGATTAGCTGGTTCTCATTGAGCCTTTCGTTCTCGGGCACTCTCTCAGGCTTGAAGAGATCGGGTATTGCAATACAATCCGCCAGGCTCAAAGACTCCGCCATTTCTCGCTGGAAGATATTGCGCCGGCTTGTGGCGGAACGCGGTTCGTAGATCGCCCAGATTCGTTTCGGATAAAAGGTGTCCCGGACAGCCTGCAAGGTTTCACGCACCGCTGTGGGGTGATGCGCGAAATCTTCGTAGATGCGGATACCGCGCACATTGGCTCTCAACTGCAATCTACGCTGTACGCCCAGAAACGACTCCATTGCTTCACGAATATCATCTTCGGAAACCTCCAGATGATTCAGAATGGCCGTAGCGGCCAGCGCGTTTCTGATGTTGTAGTTTCCATAAATGCTCATGCGGAAGCGCCGGAAAAGCTTTTTGCGGAAGAGAGCATCGAAGCAGAGCCGGTCACCCGAGAGTTCGATATTGCGTGCACTCCAGTCGCTATCCGTGTCCGTGCCAAACGTCTCTTTCCTGCACAGCGAATCCGCGCTGATTTCCGCGGCCGCGCGGCTGTCTGCTCCGACTGCCAGGAAACCTCGTTGGGGTATCAGGCGCACAAAGCGACGGAACTGGAGCTTGATCGAGTCAAGGTCCGGATAGATGTCCGCGTGGTCGAACTCGACATTTCCAACCACGGCAAGATAAGGAAGATAGTGGAGGAATTTGGGCCCTTTGTCGAAAAAGGCGGAGTCATACTCATCCCCTTCGACAACGCAATGCGGCCCCCCTTCCAGCCCGTAGCTGGATTTGAAATTTTCGGCAATTCCGCCTATCAGAAAATTCGGTAGGCGTCCGGCTGAATGAAGTCCCCAGGCGATCATGGAGGTCGTGGTTGTCTTGCCATGGGTGCCGGTAACGACAACCGGTATTTTTCCGCGGAGTAAGAAAGCTTTCACGGCTTCCGGGAACGAAATAAAGGGAAGTCTGAAATTCAGCACGTACTCAATTTCCGGGTTGCCGCGCGAGAGCGCGTTTCCCACCACGACCAGGTCGGGTTCGGGCTGCAGGTTTTGGGGATCATAGCCCTGCGCTACCCGGATTTGCTTTTGCATAAGGAAATCACTCATCGGGGGATAAACCCCCTCATCGGAACCGGAAACTTCATAGCCGCTGTCTTTCAGCATGGCTGCGAGCGAAGCCATCCCGGTCCCGCATATCCCGATCAGATGAATCCGATGAACCGTATCAGTCCGCATAGTGCAAGAATGTATCAGAATCAGGAATGGAGGCCAACAGAACTCCTCATGCGTTCACTCGTTTACGGGTTCACGCGTTTACGGGTTCACGCGTTGAAACTGAACCCATGAACGCGTAAACGCGTGGACGAACACTGGCTTGACTCAATAGAGCGTTTAAGTGGTGGCCAGATTAGCGGGAGGGCCGGACTTAGGCAGCTACCGCAAAAAATAGATGGTGGAGACGATGATGCCGACTGTTACCACCGTCCAGCGCAGCGCGGCCGGCTTGATTCGTCCGGCTAACCTGCCTCCCAACACTCCGCCGGCCAATGATCCCAACGCCATCACAACCATCATGGACCAGTGCACGAGTCCGGAAAAGAGAAACAGAATTGCCGCGGCTATATTTACGCAAAAAGCGATAGCCTGTTTGAGAGCATTGAGTCTCGTCAGGGAATCGTCGATCATTACCGCCAATACCGACAGCACAATAACGCTGAGACCCGCGCCAAAATAACCTCCATAGACTGCGGCTAATCCTACCGGAAAAACGGCCCAAAATTCTGAAATGGCAGCCGAATGGGACGTCTGGTGCGTTAACCTGGAACGAATCGGTTCCTGTAATGCCAGCAGGACTGAGGCAAGCAGGATCAAGAAGGGGATCAGCATTCGGAAGGTACGCTCGCCGGTGTGGAGCAACAGGATCCCTCCGACGATTCCGCCGACAATCGCTGCCGGCATCAGAAGCCAAAGTCGCTCTTTCCGGCCGCGCATATCTCCCCGTTGCGCCAGCGTTGCTCCCAGATAGCCAGGGCATAAAGCCACCGTGTTTGTAACATTCGCTTCAACCGGAGGCATTCCAACCGCAACGAGGACAGGGAATGTGATCAGCGTGCCGCCACCTGCAAGCGCATTCACTGCACCCGCCGCAACGGCCGCCAATCCTGTGAGGATGAAATCCAATCCACCTACCATTTTGACCAGTGCAGGGGGCAGGGCGACAACCGGTCGCCCCTATAAGCCACTAGTACCGGATGCGATCGAGAGTGCCGATCGTTTCCTTGATATTGATGCGAAGAATCCGGTCACCGGGAACAATTTTATCCGCAACCTGAATGCCGCTGATCACTCGTCCGAAGCAGATATCGATCCCGTCAAGAAACGGCTTGGGCGCGAGTGTGATGAAGAAGCGTCCTGTATCTCTTTTCCCACCGGCAGCCGTCATCCCCGCGCTCCCGCGCTCGAACGGCCGCATGTTTATCTCACCGTTGGTTGCCCGGCCCGGTCTTGCCTGGGATCCAAAATTCATTCCGCCAATCCGCTGAGAGGGGATTCCTTGCTCGAAAACGAAGCCGTTATAAACCCCGCCTTTGGCCATCAGCACGAAATTGGCCACCGTGAGAGGAGCATCTTCGCGAAACAATTCAAGTTCCAGGGTGCCGCGCGTTGTTTCGATGATTGCAATGGTGCTGTTTTTTCGACTCGCTGCAAGCGTTCTGCAAACCGCATCGGTGACAGAAGCGGCCGAGGGCCCGGAATCCCCAGTCGCGCCTGTGATCCCGCCTTTGCGCAGGAGCGCAAGGGCAGCGAGACGTACGCGGCGCTCCGGGTCTTGAAGACCGGTCTGCAAAACCTGCTGCACTTTCGGTTCCCCGATCCATGGCGTCAGGTGAAGAAGAGCGTCGATCCTTGTCTCCGAGTCGCCGCAATTGGCGAAGGCCTGAACAATCGGAGCCCAGGGATCTTTTGTATTGTTTTTCGGCTGGTAGAGATCAACCGCCGTACGCAACAGAGCCACGTTCCTTGAAGTTAGAAAAGGTGAAATAATCTCCTGTAATCCAGGTGGATTGAATTTTGCCAGCGCCCTGAGAATTCCAGGAATGAGCTCATATCCCGGTCTGGTCGGATTTCCCAACTCGCGCACAAGTATTTGTCGGAGCTCCTCTTCCGCTTCATCCCCTCCCAGATTCCCCATCGCCTGTATCCAGGCGGGCAATGCCGCCGGAGCCGTAAAACGGCTTTTGTCGACAAGGCCAAAGAATCGCGCCGGATTTCCTTTCAGGATTTTGGACAGCGCAATGACGGCGCTGTTCGCCACAGGTTGAGCCGATTTGAGCAGCGGAAGGAGCACCGGTTCGGCCTCACCGGAACCGATTTCTCCGAGCGCTTCCGCAACCAGGATGACATGATTCTGCTGGTCGGGATTCGCTTGGTCGACCGGATCCGCACTCTCCAGTTTTCGGATATATAACGGGACGGCTTTCTCATCGTGGAAGGGAACAAGAGCTTCCAAAGCGCGCCACTGGATTTCCGAATCGCTTGCATTGGCCAGCCGTTCAAGAACGGGCAACGCTGCGGGATCTTTCAGCCGTGCCAGTGCTGTAACTGCAAATTCGAGGTAAGCGCGCTCGACGGCCGAACCGTTGAATTGGAAGGTTTCCAGCCGGCGAACGATTTCCTCCGCTTCGCTATGGGATCCGATTCTACCCAGAGCCTCAACCGCCCTCATCCGAACCGAAATGGAAGGATCGTCCAGAAGCGGCTTCAGTTCCGCGACAGCCTGAGGGTCCGCCGAGAGATATTGTTGTTCCAAAGCCTCGCGATCTTCGATCGCACCGATTGAAAAAGCCGAAGCGGCTCGAACCGCTGCATCTCCGGTGTGAACAGCTCGATATAAAAGTGGCAGAGCTCCGGGAGATCCTATCCGGCCGAGCGCGATTGCGCACCACCGGCGGACTTCCGGGTCCGGATTCACCAGGAGATTATCCTCGAAAAACCGGTCGTCCCCGATCCAACCGCGATCCACACGCTTTAGTATTTCGGAATAATAATCGTTGAGCCGGAGTTCGTTGCGGGCGAGATGGCGTCCGCAGCCAAACATCGGGACAAGAGACAAGATTACAAAGCCTGCGCAGAATCTGCGAAATCCGTATAATCCACACGATCTCTCAACATTCGCCATTCGTAGTTCGTCATTCGTCATTGATATTTCAGCCCGGTTATTTCGTACGTGATCTGAGTCGGGTCCCATAAAACCTCGATCGATTCCACTCCGATTGTGAACGTCCTCCTTTCCAGCGGCTCCATCGGTCTACTGGTCAATCCGACCCCAGGGCGGAGTGCAAAAGCCGTTCTCTCCTTCGATACTTTGCCATACTTGTCGAATAAAGTAATGTGGAGCTGTACGGCTTCCAGTTTTCGGTCCCCGTCGTTCAGAATCGTCCCCTCGATCAGCGCAATCCGGGTACTGTTGAAACTGATTCCCAGGCTTGCCTTGACGTTCTCGATTCGCACTCTGGTTTTGTAATATTCAAAATTTGTATCTCCCGGACCGAGCAAACCGGGAACAACCGTGCTTTGTCCCGCCTTCGCCGGACCCCCACGGTAGTGGTACAGGATAAAGAACAATGCCGCCAGCACAACGATGAGACCGCCAACAATATAAAGCCTGACCGGGTTAAATGTTCTCTGCGGCTCAGAAGTAAATTCCACCATTGCAGTAACCTCTGGCTCACGCCACGATGTCGTCTGTTCGAAGCAAGAGACAATTATATCGCGCGAACATTTTAAATATTGAGGAATTTGCAGTCTACGGGGTGCATCCAAAAGATGAAGAAATTGTGGCTTGGTTTTGGGATCTCCATTCTTTTGGCGGATTGACCTTTGCCGGGCAGCCGCCGAACGAATGGCGACATCCCGTCACTTCCAGTCCATAATCAATGGGCGGCGGTTGATGTCTCTATCATGCCTCTTTGAGCCCGCAGCCTAAATATGATAGCCTTCCGGTTTCAGGAATAGACCATGATACGAAACCGAATCAGCATCCTATGGGTTTTGATTGCATACACTCTTTTGTACTGCGTTCCGGCGCCGGCGCAGAAACCTGTTTTGCTTCCGGAATTGAACTCGAAACGCCTTCTGAATGACCTGCATGTCACCGTCGCATCGACTCCACGGTTAGGCGACAGTATGACCATCGGGTTGGTCCTGCGCTACGGCGCAGCTTTCGATCCTGCAGACAAGAGCGGCCTGTCAAATCTGGTTTCCCGCATGTTCCTGAAGGCCACGGCCGGGAAGACCTCTAAGGATATTCAGGATGAGCTTGCTCATCTGGGCGCCACAATCGAAGTTAAATGCGATTGGGATGGATTCCGTTTTGTTCTCAACGGACAGAGCTCGAAATACGAAAGGTCGCTTCTCCTGCTTTATGAAGTTGTGGCGGAAGCCCAATTTTTGGAGGCAGATTTCACTGCCGTCAAGGATTCCATCCTGCGGGATCTCCGCAAACCTCCCGATCCCCGCCAGCGAATTCACCGCCAGTTGGAAAGGGTCCTGTTTAACGGCACAACCTATGGGCGCCCCATTGAAGGAGACTTGAAAAGCGTGTCCGGCATAACGCTTGGGGATGTCCGGTTTTTCTATCGCAAGTTTTTCTCTCCGGGCCAATCTTCGCTGCTGATTGTGGGGAACGTCTCGGATTCTCTGATGCTGCAGAGAACTGGCCGTATCTGGGGGCCTTGGGTCAAGAATGACGACGTCCCGTCCCAGTTTCTACCTCCTCGCAAACCTGCGGGCAGACAGATTTTTCTGGAGGATGATCCGAACTCGGCCGCGGCGCAGTTCATCGTCGGGAATCTTTTTCCCAGCCGTGGGGACCCTGTTTTTGGAGATGTTTTGCTTGCCGCCTACCTTTTCCAGGAGCGCTTGACGAAGTTGTTGCCGACCTCGCTTGTGACAGTCGGATACGATGGCCGGCGCATGTCCAGCCCCTTTTATGTTCAAGGGCAGGCAGCCGCGGATCAGGCTGTGAATGAACTCCAGAAGATCCGGGATGCAGCGGATGAATTGAAAAACAAAACCGTATCAAAAGAAGAGTTGAATAGCGCGCAGCAAAAAGTAATTGAAGAATTTAACCGCAATCTGGGCACAACTTCGGGAATTTGCGAAATCCTGCTTGATTCCGAGCTTTATCGGCTGGGCAGCAATTATGCGGCAATCTTTGCGGATCAGATCCGGAGATGTGATGCTGATGCGATCAAGGAGGCTGCGAATAATTGGATATTTCCCAGTGGTGAGGTCCTTTTGATCCGCGGCCCGGCTGCGACGCTGAAACCCGCTCTTGAGCCCTTGGGCTCCTATCAGCAACTCGCTCCATAAAAGGCTTTCTCAGCCAATTTTCTTGGCACACATGGGGCGGCTCTCCAGAGCCACCCCAGGGGGTTCATCTGCAAGCAACAGTGTTCTGTCAACTTGTATTCGCTATTTTCGTTTACTAAAATTCTATCCGGAATAGGGCGTGGGAAAATTGGGGACATTCTCTGATCTGCGGTTTCTGATCTGCTGAATTCGTTAGTTACTGCGAGTCAGGCGATCGTTCCCGATTTCAAAAGAGGCGGGGAGAACATGAAACGAGTCGGAATCATCGGCAGTGGAAATGTAGGCGCCAACAGCGCCTTCTTTATTGCAGAAAATCGCACGGCCTCGGTTACGCTTGTGGACGTCAAGGAAGGCCTTTCCGTTGGGAAGGCTTTGGACATATCGGAAGCGGGCCCTATTCGCCGCTACGATACGGATATCCGGGGTGGGAGCGATGTCAACGGAATACGAAATTGTGACATCGTGGTGATCGCGGCAGGCCGGGTGCGCGCCCCGGATCAAAGCCGCGATGATCTTTACCGGGACAACTCGCGTTTGATGATCCAGGTCTGCGAAGACGTCAAGCGTCTGGCTCCGGGATCGGTGGTGATCAACGTGGCAGAGCCGGTGGACATGATTACATTGCTGGCCCAGAAGTGTTTGGGATTCGATCGAATGCGCGTCCTGGGTGTCGGCGGTTTGTTGAGTTCTACCCGGTTGCGATATCTCGTCAGCAACTCTCTCGGCGTGTCTCCCCGTGATGTCACAGGCATGGTAATCGGGCCGCACAGGCCGAGCATGGTCTTTTTGCGGGACACGATCCGGGTTTCCGGGATTCCAGCGGTCAAGCTTTTGCCGGCTGAAAAGCTTGATTCAATCGTCGATGAAGTGCGAAAAGCAGGGGACGCTATTCTGCAGATGGCGCAGCGATCCACCTCCTATTATGCGCCTAGCGCCGCTGTCGCGGCCCTGGTTGAAGCGATTGTGCGCGATACAAAAGCAATGATGCCCGTATCCGTGCGCCTGCAGGGCGAATACGGTCTGGACGGCATAGCCGTCAGCGTTCCTGCGCAGATCGGTGAAAAGGGGGCCGAAAAGATCATTTCCGTCAAAATGAGTCGTGAGGAGCAGAAGGCATTTGTCGATGCGGCCAATGATCTGCGCGATTCGCTCAGCCGCGTCACCAGCTAAGGCGGCTGAAACGGGAAGGAGAACAACATGCCTAGAAGGAAGGTCAGCATCATTGGAGCGGGCAATGTGGGGGCAACTGCTGCCTACTACGTAGCCGAGAAGGTTATCGCCGACATTGTAATGGTGGATGTCGTAGAGGGGATGACCCAGGCAAAAGCCCTCGATTTCCTGCACGCGGGTCCCATGCGCCGCTATGATGTATCGATCCGGGGAACCGGTGATTTTTCCGAAATAACCGAGAGCGACGTGGTGGTAATTACGGCAGGGTTGCCCCGCAAAACGGGTATGGACCGCATGGACCTCCTCAAAGTGAACGCTGAAATCGTCAAATCAGCCTCCAAAAAAATTGCACAACACGCCCCGAATTCGACCGTAATCGTGGTTTCCAATCCACTGGATGTCATGTGCCATGTCGCGTTTCGCACCACGGGTTTTGCCGTGCATCGAGTTGTGGGAATGGCAGGCATACTTGATTCCACCCGGTTCCGCTATTTCGCTGCTCGGGAACTCGGCTGCGCGCTCACGGACGTGCATGCAATGGTGCTGGGCGGCCACGGGGATCAGATGGTTCCGCTGCCCCGCTTTACAACAGTAGCAGGCATTCCGATCACTGAATTGCTGGACAAGTCCGCAATCGACCGGATGGTCGATCGAACGCGCAAGGGCGGCGCGGAAATTGTGGAATATCTCAAAACCGGATCTGCCTATTATGCACCTGCCGCTTCCGTCGCCGAGATGGTGGAAGCCATTATTACGGACCGCAAAACACTCGCTCCGTGCGCCTGCTATCTGAGAGGCGAGTACGGAATCGAAGATCTTTTCATTGGCGTGCCGGTCCTATTGGGCAGAAATGGAATCGAACGGATCATTGAGCTGGATCTCGAAAAAGAAGAGTTGGATCAATTAAAAGAGAGTGCAAACGCCGTAAGGAAAGGTGTGGAGGACCTTGATACCTTCTTTAGTGTGAGGTGACGAGATCCGCATTGACGATTTACGATTGACGATTGACGAATTTTTGCAATCGTAAATCGTCAATCAAAAATCCTATCATCTCTTGCTGATCGGGATGTAACTTTTCTCCACCGGTCCATTATAGATCTGCCGGGGCCGGCTGATATGCCCATCCTGGTCATCCGCAATTTCTTTAAAATTGGCGATCCACCCCGGCATGCGACCGATTGCGAACATTACGGTGAACATATTGATCGGAATTCCTATCGCCTGCATGATGATCCCGCTATAAAAGTCAACGTTGGGGTACAGCTTCCTCTCAATAAAATAGGAATCGCTCAGTGCCGCTTCTTCAAGGCGTTTTGCGATATCAAGCAGAGGATCTTTCCTTTTGAGAACCGAGAGCAGTTCATCGCACTTCTTCTTGATGATTCGAGCCCGGGGATCATAGTTCTTATAGACTCTGTGGCCGAATCCCATCAGCCGCTTTCCTGAATGCTTATCCTTTGCCTGTTCTATGAACTTTGACCCATTATCCCCGGATCTGTGGATTTCTCTGAGCATTTCCAGAACGGCTTGATTCGCTCCTCCATGCAGCGGGCCCCAAAGCGCGCACACACCGGCTGCGGCGCTTGCGAACAGGTTGGCTTTGCTGGAAGCCACCATCCTGACGGTTGCGGTTGAGCAATTCTGCTCATGGTCTGCGTGCAGGAGGAAGATCAAATCCAGCGCATGAACGACTTCAGGCAGCAATTCATAATCCTGGTAGGGTTCCGAAAACATCATATGGAGCAGGTTGGCTGTGTATTTATAGATGGACTTCGGATAGATGATCGGCAACCCAAGCGACTTGCGGTAGGAAAATGCGGCAATCGTCCTGACCTGCGAAATCAGCCGCGCCGTTTGCATTACAAACAGCTCACGATCCTCGATCACTTCGGGAAAGAAACAACCTGTCGCGTTGATCATCGAGGAAAGAATCGCCATAGGGTGGGCATGGGTTGGAAAACCCTCGAAGTGAAACTTCATATCCTCATGCAGCATCTCGTTCTTGGTCAAAAGCTGCGAGAAGCCACTTAATTCCTGAACCGTTGGGAGCTTTCCCCAGATCAACAGGTACGCGGCTTCAATAAATGTGGAAGTTTCCGCAAGCTGTTCAATGGGAATGCCGCGATAGCGCAATACGCCCTTTTCGCCATCGATGAAGGTGATGTTGCTGATGCAGGAACCGGTGTTTCCGTAGCTTTCGTCCAGGGTTATGTAACCGCTTTTGCTGCGTAGTGAAGAAATGTCAATGGCTCGCTCCCCTTCCGATCCGACGACCTCTGGAAACTCGTACGTTTTTCCGTCTAGTTCTAGTTTGGCCATTGTAATTCCATGCCTCCTTTGAATGCTGTGGATGAAAACCCCAGGCTAAAACATACCAATTATAGTATAAAGATAAGCGAGAAGTGGTGCTTTAAATCGTGTCGGTGCAGGTCCGGCTGGAATCGGCTTTTGATGCCATACGCTTTCCAACAATAATGACTGCACCGCTGCCAATGTCGACCGGGCGAGTGTTTCTTGACCGCATTGGCGAAAAGGATATAATCGACATTCGGCGACAAGCACTTTAACCGGTCAAGAGCCTTATCAAGGTTGAGCGGTGCGGGCGTTTTTTGTGATCATAAAAGCTGCGGAAGCGAAAGATAGTTTGGCAGATCCAAAACTCTCTACTCCAATTTACTTCTTATAGTTTTTCGATTTGTAAGGAGATTCCGTGAACGTTCAGACAAAAAATCCCAAGCTTCTGGCTTGGGTGCATGAGATCGCAACAATGACTCGGCCGGACAGTGTCGTCTGGTGCAATGGCACAAAGTCTGAGTACGATTCATTAACGAAGATTATGGTGGACGGCGGCCTGGCTGTCCGCCTCGCGAAGCGGCCCAATTCGTACTTATTCCGATCCGATCCCTCCGACGTGGCACGCGTGGAGAATCGCACTTTCATCGCATCGAAATCCAAAGACGACGCCGGTCCAACAAACAACTGGATTGATCCTGAGGAACTGAAGAAGACCATGCGGGAGCTTTACACGGGTTGCATGAGAGGTCGTGTCATGTATGTAATCCCGTTCTCGATGGGTCCGATAGGTTCTCCCATAGCCAAGATCGGCATTCAGATCACCGATTCTCCGTATGTCGTAACCAATATGCATATCATGGCTAGAGTCGGGGCGAGGGTTCTTGAAGTGCTCGGAGATTCGGGCGAATTCGTCCCCTGTCTTCATTCAATCGGCAAGCCTTTGCTTTCTTGTCAGGACGACGCCGGTCGATGGCCCTGCGCTCCACTTGAGAAAAAATATATCGCCCATTTTCCTGAAGAGAAAACGATCTGGTCTTACGGTTCAGGTTACGGCGGGAATGCACTACTGGGCAAAAAATGCCTGGCACTGCGAATCGCTTCAGTAATAGCCAGGGAGGAGAGTTGGCTGGCCGAGCATATGCTCATTCTGAAGATCACCAATCCTGAAGGAAAATCCAAGTATGTTGCCGCCGCCTTTCCTTCGGCTTGCGGCAAGACCAACCTTGCCATGCTTGTCCCCACAATCCCTGGCTGGAAGGTTGAGACCGTCGGCGACGATATCGCCTGGATGAAACCTGGCAAGGACGGCAGGTTTTATGCCATTAATCCCGAGGCTGGATTTTTCGGCGTTGCTCCGGGAACATCCATGGATTCGAATCCGAATGCAATGCACTCGTTCGAAGGGAATACGATTTTTACAAATGTCGCTCTGACCGAAGATGGCGACATCTGGTGGGAAGGCATCGGCTATGATGCTCCCGGCCGGCTTATCGACTGGACGGGTAAGCCCTGGATGCAGGATAAGGCCAACAAATCCCAATTGCCTGCTGCTCATCCCAATTCCCGTTTTACGGCACCGGCAGCGCAGTGCCCGTCAATAGCGCCTGAATGGGAGGACCCCGCCGGCGTGCCGATTGATGCATTTCTATTCGGAGGCCGCCGCCCCTCCACCATACCACTGGTAATCCAGGCCTTTAACTGGAACCACGGCGTATTTATGGGGTCCATTGCAGGGTCCGAAATTACGGCTGCGGCTCTCGATCTCAAAATCGGGTCGGTGCGCCGCGACCCATTTGCCATGCTGCCTTTCTGCGGCTATCACATGGGCGATTACTTCGCGCATTGGATCAAAATGGGGGAACGGACTCCACTTGCCTCCCAGCCAAAATTCTTTTTCGTAAACTGGTTTCGCAAGACCAAGGACGGAAAGTGGCTTTGGCCCGGTTATGGCGAAAACAGCCGGGTTCTCAAGTGGATTTTCGAACGTTGCGACGGCGTTGGAAAATGGATAGAAACTCCAATCGGTTTCATGCCTACGGCAGACGCGATCGAGCGGCCCGCCGGTGTAACCGCAGAAAATATGAAAGAGTTGCTTGATGTGGATGTCTCCGGCTGGATGGCCGAACTGAAGGACATCAAAGCCGACCATTATTCCAAGTTTGGCGCAAAGCTTCCCAAAGAGCTTGGCAATCAGCTCGATTCGTTGATCAGGCGACTAGCGGAAAAAACGGAATGATTGCATAGATTTCAAATCCTCTCGAACGGAGCACATAATGAACGCCTATAACCCCTTGGCTGAAGGGTTAAATAAGGACATTGCAGCGGGCGCCCCGCAAATTCTGGATATGCTTTCGGAACGCGGAAAAGCGATCTATTTCCCTTTCAAGGGAATTCTGGGTCAGACCGCCGAAGCGAAAAATGCAAAGATCAACGCGACCATCGGCACGGCATTCGAAAATGACGGCTCGCCACTCACTCTCGAATGCATGGAAGGCATGGTCAATATTCCCTCCGATTCGTTTTTATATGCCCCAAGCTTTGGCCTGGCAAAACTGCGGGAGGAATGGGGCAAGCTATTGGCCGTCAAGAATCCGGGACTGAAGGGCAAACTGTTTAGCCAGCCGGTAGTGACGGCCGCGTTGACTCATGGGCTCTCGATGGCCGGGTACCTTTTTGTGGACCCGGGCGATGAAATCCTCATGCCGGACCTCTATTGGGATAACTACCAACTTGTATTCTGCGAAACTTTCGGAGCGAAATTTACCTTCTACAACACCTTTGTGAACGGCGGCTTCGATGTGCCGGCTTTTGCAGGAGCGCTCAATGCGGGCAAACCGGGAAAAAGGATCGTTCTTCTGAACTTCCCCAATAATCCAACCGGTTATACTCCTACGGAGTCCGAAGCAAAAGCCCTGGCCATCGAGATCCAAAAGGCGGCTGAAGCCGGCAATAAGGTAGTGGTGGTGCTCGATGACGCCTACTTCGGACTCGTATACGAGGAGGGCATAGCGCAGGAATCTTTGTTCGGCTCGCTTGTCGATCTGCATCCCAACGTACTGGGAGTGAAGCTTGACGGCGCCACCAAGGAAGATTACGTTTGGGGTTTCCGTGTGGGCTTCATCACTTTCGGCTTCAAAGGAGCCAATGCCGCTCAACTCAAGGCGTTGGAGAACAAGGCCGCCGGCGCCGTGCGCGGGACTATTTCGAACGCGCCGTGCGTTTCCCAGGCTATTCTGTTAAAAGGTTATACTGCGCCGGAGTACACGGCGCAGAAGAAGCAGAAATACGGGATTCTTGCAGACCGGGTCAAGAAAATCCGCGCGACTTTTCGGGCACATCCCGAGTACGTGCGAAGCTTCGAAGTGATGCCGTTCAACTCTGGCTATTTCATGTGCGTAAAGCCGATTGGTGTAGACAACGAGGCGCTGCGCAAGGAGCTGATTGCGAACTACAGCACAGGGGTGATTGTTCTATCCGGCTTGATACGTCTGGCTTTCTCGGCCGTGCCCACCGATCTGATCGAGGGCTTGTTTGCCAATTTGCATTCGGCAATTCAAAAGCTGCAAAGATAAAATTATCATGTGGGGCCGCCTCTCAAGAACTGCCCCACATGTTGTTTTTCCTTTAATTCAGTCCGCCCGATCCCGAAAGCCCGTGGCAAAGAGGTCGGGTGTTTTTTGTGGAGACAATCTATGAGCGAGAAACGCATTGCATGGGCGATCACAGGGGGCGGCCACATTCTTGAAGAATGCGTCGAGGAGCTTCTGAATTGTAAGCGAGTTGATGTGTTCCTCTCCCGGGCAGGCGAAGAAGTTCTGCGCATGTACAACCTGGACGCACGCATCAGCGTGCCGAAAATCAGAATCTACCAGGAGACGAAGCCGAGCTCGCCTGTTGTGGTCCGGCTATTTGGCGGAACCTACAGCGTCCTGGTCGTTGCGCCCGCAACCTCAAATTCTGTAGCCAAATTCGTGTATGGAATTTCGGACACTCTGGCGACCAATTTATTTGCGCAGTCAGGCAAGTCACGGATTCCAGTCATTGTTTATCCGACCGATCTTGTGCCTGTAGCTACTTCCGTCGGACCCCGCGGCGAATCCTTCAAAGTTTATCCGCGTCCTATCGACCTGGAAAACACTGCTAAACTGAGGTCTTTTGCCGGGGTCACCGTGGTCAGCGATCGGAAGGAACTAGAGCATTGCCTCGCCGCTTATGCATAGGTGATTAATTCCTGAGAAAATCTTTTTGCCCAACTGGGGCAAAGCTTGGACAGAGGCGCAACCGGCAGGGATTGCATCTGCTCGCCGGCTTGCGCGGCTCTGTGCGCTGGCTCGCACATAATACGGTTGAATCAGCACCTCCTGTTTGACTGAGTGGCGTTTCATGCTGGACCCGACGTTGCGTTTTTCAAGCCGAGCCGACAACTACGCCAAATACCGCCCCCGGTATCCCCAAGAAGTGATCGAAACGCTCCGGAATGAGTGCCGCCTCGTTTCCTCCATGCTGATTGCCGACGTCGGTTCCGGCACCGGCGGCTTAACGGAGCTGTTCCTGCAAAATGGCAATCGAGTATTTGCTGTCGAGCCCAATCGAGAGATGCGGGAAGCAGCGGAGAGGCTTCTGCAGACATATCCCGGTTTCAGCAGCATTGCCGGCAAAGCGGAAAACACAACCCTGGATAATGAGAGCGTTGATTTTGTCGTTGTGGGGCAGGCCTTTCATTGGTTTGAGGTCCAGGAGGCTCGTCGCGAGTTCTTGCGCATTCTCAAACGTCCTGGCTGGGTGATGGTGGTCTGGAATGAACCCGAATTCGAAACTACGCCATTCCTGACAGCGTACGATCAATTGCTGAAGCGCTATGCGCCTGAATATGCCAGGGAGAAGCACAAACACGTTTACGACACGACTTTGGCAGATTTATTCGGAACCCGTCATTTTGCGACCAGAACATTCAGCTATCTGCAGGAATTGGATTTTGAGGGGGTGAGAGGCAGGATGCTCTCGTCTTCGTACACTCCTGAGCCGGGGGATCCCGGCCATGAACCTCTGATGGAGGAATTAGCGAGGATCTATCAGACTCACGAAGTCAATGGCCGTGTGACGCTTAGGTATATTACGAGGATGTACTACGGCCGCTTGATCTGCTGAGTTGTTCAAATAGGGAGGCGTCCCCATTTGAGTATTATCTCTTTTTAATCCCCAATTGCTCGAGCTTTGCCGCAGTGGGCACGCCGTTTTTGTCCCAGCCGCGCTCTTCATAGTATTCATCGAGCATTTCATCCAGAGCTTCCTGGGAAATCAGACATCCTTTCGATGCGCCGGCTTTAATCGGCTCGGTCAGAACTCTCTTGGGGAAGGAGTCGTCCTTGCGGGTAAAGCCTTCACCCATGTTAAACAGCTTGGCGACATTATTCAGCCTCGCGCCGATCGTCCGAATATCATCCGGAGTAAAGTTGGTGCCGGCCGCACCATTCACAAGATCCGCTGTGTTCTGACAGGCGACGGCAGGCACTGCCATATCCATGAGGAAAGCGCACATCGGCGCGCAATCGCAAGTGACGGCGCGAATGTCCTGATTCCAAACGGTCAGTTTACCCTTGCCTTTCGTCGCATTGCGATCCACTTTTTCGGGGACCGGGACATCAAAAATTTCCTGGAAGGCATAGCCCCGGTTGTGGTCAGCGCCGGTATAAGCGGTCGCATAGTTCAACCCATGGGCCTTGGCGCCGCGTATGTCATAAGCTGGCATTTCTAGTCCCTTGACCTGCATGGCGAAATCAATTGAGCCCTTCCCGATTTTTTCGGCGGCCTTCTTTGTGCCGTGTCCCAGCAGCGTGGCAAGCTCGCCTTCCTGAAAGGATATCTTGCGCAGCATCTCGATCATCGCTTCGTGGTTGCCGAACTTAAGATCGATGCCATCCGTGTCTTTCTTGGTTATGATGCCCTTTTCATAGAGTTCCATCGCCCAGGCAATGGAGACGCCGGCTGAAATGGTATCGATGCCATACTCGTCGCAGAGGCGGTCCGCGGCAATAACAGCGGGGAGATACTCGACACCGCAAGAGCTTCCCAGCGAATAAGTCGTTTCGAATTCCGGGCCTTCGCTAAGATATCCGGCGTAGGGTCCGGAGGTGACCAGTTTGACCTGGCTGCAGGCTACCGGGCAATCGGAGCAGTGATATTTGGTAATAATCATTGTGTCTTGGGCTTTTTCCCCGAGAGTGGGAACTGTGTTGATCTCTCCCGTAGCCGACCAGTTCTTTATCGAAAAAATTCCCATATCCGTCATCTTATCGAGAGTCATGGGCGTGCCGGCTTTGGCAAACTCGGGATACAGTACCGGGCTGTCCTTCATATACTTCAGCATCGAGCTTCGGGCTTGCTTGAAAGCCTCGGGATTGACGATCGTGGGTTTCTTGTCCCCCAGGACCGCAATGGCTTTAAGGTTTTTGGAGCCCATGACAGCTCCCAGTCCCTTCCTGCCGGCAGCTCGTCGCTCGTTGATAATGGAAGCCATTGGGACCTGCTTCTCGCCCGAGGGTCCAATGCACGCGACGCGGTAATTGAAGTCGCCAAGTTCTTCCTTTATGAAGAGCTGCGTATCGAGTGTCATCATTCCGGCCAGATGGGCTGCGCTGCGAAACCGCACTCCGCTTTTATCGATAACAAGATAGGTCAGCTTTTTCGCCTTCCCCTCGACGATGATCATGTCATAACCGGCTTGCTTCATCTCGGCGGGGAAGTTGCCCCCGGAAAGAGCCATTCCGACAGCGCCCGTAAGCGGAGACTTGGCGACAACGGCCATGCGGCTGGCGCATGGGGTGCCCGTAGCTGTCAGAGGGCCGACGGCAAAGATGAGCTTGTTGTCTTCACCCAAAGCGGGCGTCCCTGCTTTTACCTCGTCGTACAGACACTTGATTCCAAAACCGGCCCCGCCAAGATAATCCCTTACAAGTTCATCGGGGAGTTTCTCCTCCTTGGTTGTAAGGTTACTTAAATTTACTCTCAGAATTTTGCCCGCATACCCACCTTGATACATATAAGTCCTCCCTAGCCATGTTGAAGTGAGTTTTTATATCATACTTTCGCTCAAATCGACCCGGCCCCGGTTAGTTATATTGCAGCCCCGGAGCTGCAGCAAGGTGAGCGAGCGCATGATCCTGCCGTACACGGCAGCTGTTTTCGAAAGGAATATACAACCTGAGAGAGGCGATTTTGCCTTCGGCAGCAGGGCCGCTGCCGTGTGCGAATCCGATTGCGAGCACCAGCTCTTGCCCTACAGAATAGGAATGCTTATAAAGGTTCAATTTCACGCTGTGGTGATCCGGCTCACCCGGCACAACAAGGCTCTGCCCGGCCAGCTTCCGGTGACCTGATCGCAGGCATCGAGCTCGTCTGTCGTCAGCACGTTCACGTTCGACTGCCACAAACCATGCAGTGACGGCTCAGCCCCGGGCAGCTCCGGGAACCACCAACAGTGTTCCGCATGCACCACACGTGGATCGATTCCGGTGGTGAGCTGCGTCTTCATGACAATGGCGCCTCTCGGGGTCTCGATCCTGGCCCAGTCGCCTTCGCGAAGACCCAGTTCGGCGGCGGTTTCCGGATGAATTTGCAGCAGTGGATCGGGGTGTTGCTCGCGGAGCCCCATACCGAACTGGCGATGTTCGGACTGGAACTGAGGCAGGAACCTTCCTCCATCAATCAGGATCAGCGAAAATTCCGCCGCAATTTCCGGTGTTCTTACCGGGCTTTCCGGAGGCTCTTCATAGTACGGCAGGGGATCGTATCCCAGCTCTTCGAGCAGATTCGAGTAGAGCTCGAATTTCCCGCTTCGCGTCGCAAAACCGGTAGTCTTGCCCGTACGAGGGTTGATCTTGTCGTACGTCCAGGGCTCGGCACTGGCAATGACATATTTCTTAGTGGCTGCTTCCTCGAAAGTGATCCCCAAAGGCTGGAGACGATGGTTATACAGTTCATCTTCGGTCTTCCACGGGAAATTTTTGCCGAAACCCAGCCGAATAGCCAACTCCCGGAAGAAGTAATAATCGGTTTTGCGCTCGCCCAGCGGGGTGATGGCGCGCTCGCCGGCGACGAAGACCGACGTGAAGTCCTCCATGGTGGACAACGTTCCGCGCTCAAGCTTGCTGGCCGCCGGCAGCACATAGTCCGCCAGCATCGCGGTCGGCGTCATAAAGTGCTCCAGGACGACGTGCAAATCCAGGTTGGGACTCTTCAGCGCCTTGTAGACGAGCTTGGTGTTCGCCGCATTAAGCAAGGGATTGCTGCCCCAGGTAATCAGAGCTTTTGTGGGATAGGGAACGCAATCGACAATGCTGCGCCAAATGGCGGGCTCGGGAGCGGTAAAGCTATGTCCGCTCATTGACAGGGGCACCCCATAGGTCTCTTCGTACAGCGCATTGATGCGCTCGTAAGCGGGCCAGGTCATCAACTTGAAACGATCGCTGCCGAGCTGCTTCGCGCGCTGTTCCGGCGAGCAAAGCTCCGCCATCTGCATCATGGAATCCCGCATCGCCATGACGCCATCGACGATCGGGCCGGGCCCCTCGGGCGCCAGCCCGGGCGCCTCGCCGCGCATATTCCCCGTGATGGCATGCAAACAGAGCTTGGCCTGCTCCACCCGAGTGCTATTCAGGCCGAATTGATCGGGCGCCAGTCCGCTGTTGATGCAGCCGGGTTTATTGCTGGCATAAGCAATGGCAGAGTTGATGATCTGATCGGCTGGGATCCAGGTGATTTCGGCGACCCGTTCCGGGGTATACTCGGCGGCTCGCTGTTTGAGCTGCTCGAAACCGTAGGTCCATTGCTCGACAAATTCCCGATCGTAGAGGCCGCGTGCAATGATGACGTTGATCCAAGCCATCAGCAGAGCCGTATCCGTACCCGGACGTATCTGCAGCCACATGTCTGCCATCTTCGCCATTTCGGTTTGCCGCGGATCGATGACGATCAACTTGGCTTCAGGCTTCTGGCTGCGCCACTTCTGCATAGGGCGCCGGCGTACCGGATTGGACGCGGTGTAATCCCTGCCCAACAACACCAGACAGTTGAGATGTTTGATCGGCGGCGCCAGAATGCAGGGAATGTTCGTGCCAGCCAGCGCAAATGACAGCGCGACCTTGTTGCAGGCACAGGCGGTCCCGGAAGCGCCTACATTGGCCGGATTGCCCAAAAGATTCAGGAAGCGCGCCCGGATGGCGTAAAAATCACTGCGATAGGTTCCTTCGATGGTCGATAGGCTTTCGGCGCCGTGCTGAGCTTTGATCGTCTGCAATTTCGCGGCAATCTCGTCGAGGGCCTGCTCCCAGGAGACTCTTTCCCATTGGTTTTCGCCACGCTCGCCCCGCCGCTTCAGCGGGTACATCAGTTGGTCGGGATGGTCCAGCCACTTGCGAAAGTGCGGCAGGCGCTCAGCACAGACCGCGCCGCGGTTGTACGGGAACTCCGGGTTCCCCTTGATGCTCAGGATCTTGTTGTCCTTGACACGCACCAGCAAGCCGCAATTGCAGTGGCAGCCCGGTGACGGCCAGCAAATGGTCTTTTTGACTTCTACACCTGGCTCCTCGACTTCGCTCATTAGGGTCCCTCCCTCTAAAAGCTGTCCAACGGTTGCCCCACTGGGAGCGCCGGCGTCTCGCCGGCATTAATGAAGAATAACCGCGGCATTGATTCCAAAAGCTTTGCCGGCGGGACGCCGGCGCTCCCAGGGAAAGGCTTTTGGATATTCAGCAACCGTCGGACAGCCCGTCTATTCAGGGCTCAGCTTATCCAGCTTAGCGTGGGGCGTCAATGCTTCCGATAACACAGCAGATGTTCTGTGAAAGCGTAAGGAGCGTACTTGAGATGCCGTCCTAAGGTCGCAATTTGCGACCTTAAAGCCAGAATTGATTTGCCTTATATTTTAGGAATTCTAAACGCGCAGTGAATACACCTCTTATATTGCAGGGAAAGCCATATCAACGTATGGCTATTTGCCCCGATGCGTGCTACCCTGTGAACGTGCCCAAAGCCAATTTTGAATGGGATTCCAGGAAGGACCGGGAGAATCAGGAGAAGCACGGGATTTCATTTTCCGCCGCCCAGTTCGCTTTCATGGATCCCAGCCGTGTTATTGCAGTGGACTTGTCCCATGGTGCAGGTGAAAAACGATACTTCTGCTTTGGCCAGGTTCAAGGCGGAATTTTGACTGTGCGGTTTACCTTTCGTGGAGAAATTATCCGGATTTTCGGCGCCGGGTATTGGCGGAAGGGGAAAGCGATTTATGAAAGAGAAAATAAGATACACGGATGAGCCTCTGGGAGATGTGAAGGTGATTCCAGACTTCTTGCCTCCTCCCGAGGACCTTGTTGTTCGGGATGAAGGAGTAAAAATAACAATCTCCCTAAGCAGGCGAAGCATCGAGTTCTTTAAGAGCGAAGCAAGGAAACACGACACACAATACCAGAGAATGATTCGAAGGCTTCTCGATGCTTATGCGGAAAAATTTTCGCAGCCCCAAATCAGCCGCTCCCGCGCTAAAAAGACGATCTGATTTCAACGGGAAACGGGAAACGCTGAACGGGAAACGGATTAGTTATGCATTGGATCGCCCCTACCGAAAGAGACACCGATTCCTCGGCGCTCGAAAAGCGCCTGTGGGATGCCGCCGATCAGTTTCGCGCCAACTCGGGACTGAAAGCGCAGGAATACTCCGGGCCCATCCTGGGGCTCATTTTTCTGCGGTTCGCCGAGGTGCGCTTTGCCGTCCAGCGCATCAAACTGGAGAAGGCCGGAACGTCGACGCGGCGCGGCAGCCGCGTGGATGAGCCCGCTGCATATCATGCCGCCGGCGTCCTGTACCTTAGCCCCGAGGCCCGCTTTGACTACCTGCTCAATCTGCCGGAGGCAGCCGACATCGGAGCCAAAGTCAACGCCGCGATGCGCGCCATTGAAAAGCACAACCCGCAGCTCGCCGGCGTCCTGCCCAAGACCTATAACCTGTTTACCAGTACGCTGCTCAAGGAACTGCTCAAGAAGGTTTCGGAAATTCCCGCCCGGGTAGACTTTGACGCTTTCGGCCGCATCTATGAATACTTCCTCGGCGAATTCGCGCGCACCGAGGGGCAGAAGGGGGGCGAGTTCTACACGCCGGGCGCCATCGTGCGGCTGCTCGCGGAAGTGATTGAGCCGTTCCACGGCCGCATCCTCGATCCCGCGTGCGGCTCCGGCGGCATGTTCGTGCAGTCGGCGCGCTTTGTGATGGAGCACCGGCAGGACCCCGCCGCCGAACTCGCCATCTGCGGCGTCGAGAAGACCGACGAAACCGGGCGCCTGTGCCGCATGAACCTGGCCGTGCACGGTCTGGAAGGAGACATCCGCCACGGCGGCAACGTCAACAGCTACTACGACGATCCGCACGCGGCCGTCGGACAGTTCGACTTCGTCCTCGCCAATCCGCCGTTCAATGTCAACGCGGTGGACAAGGAGCGGCTCAAAGACATGGTCGGTCCCGGCCGCCGCTATCCCTTCGGCCTGCCGCGCACCGACAATGCGAACTACCTCTGGATACAGCTTTTCTACTCGGCGCTGAACGCGACGGGCCGTGCGGGTTTTGTCATGGCCAATTCCGCCTCCGACGCGCGAGCCTCGGAGCAGGATTTGCGGCAGAAGCTGATCGAAGCGCAGGCGGTGGACGTGATGGTCGCCGTCGGTCCAAACATGTTCTATACCGTCACGTTGCCCTGCACGCTCTGGTTCCTCGATCGCGGCAAGACAAAAACTCTGCGCGCCGAATCCGTGCTCTTCATTGACGCGCGCCATATCTATCGCCAGTTGGACCGCGCCCACCGCGACTGGACTTCGGCGCAGATCGGTTTTCTCGCCAACCTCGTGCAGCTGTATCGCGGCGAAACGCTGGACTTCACGCTGGGCGGCGCGGAGGCCGAAGCGAAGATCAGGGAGGTTTTCGGCAAGAAGCCGAAATACGCCGATGTGCCCGGCCTGTGCAAAGCGGCGACGCTTAAGAAGATTGAAGCGGAGGGTTGGTCGCTCAATCCCGGCCGCTACGTCGGTGTCGCCCCCGGCGAAAATTTGAGCGACGAGGATTTCAAGGAACAGCTCGAAGAACTGAACGAGGAACTCGAAACCCTCAACGCCAAGGCTCGCGAATTGGAGCAGACAATCGCGGTGAATGTGGCGGAGATTCTGGAGGAGTGAGAATGGCGAAGTGGTCCGTAAGGCGAATAGATGAGCTATGTGAGGTTACATCAAGCAAACGGATATTCGCTGCCGACTACGTTGCCGAAGGCGTGCCATTCTATCGAGCCAAGGAAATCGGCGAGAAGCATCAAGGATATGACAAAGTATTAACAGAGCTATTTATCAGTAGAACAAAGTTTGAAGAGTTTCGTTCAAAATTTGGAGCGCCTAAGCCAGGCGACCTTCTTCTTACTTCGATTGGTGCATTGCTTGGCTCGCCTTACGTCGTCAAGAAGGGTGAAGAGTTTTATTTCAAGGACGGTAACCTAACGTGGTTTAGAAATCTGGATGGCATTGAGAGTAACTTTCTTTATTATTGGATGCTATCGCCAAGGGGGCAGGGCGAGCTTAACAAATCTAAGATTGGTGCAGCACAGCCCGCATTCACAATCGGGCTCCTTAAGCAAATGGAGGTTGAACTACCATCGCTTCCCATCCAGCGGAGGATTGCGGGAATATTGTCGGCCTACGACGAGCTCATCGAGAACAGCCGGCGGCGCATCAAGATTCTGGAAGCGATGGCGCGCGCCTTCTACCGCGAGTGGTTCGTCCACTTCCGCTTCCCCGGCCACGAAAACCACGCCCGCGTCGCTTCCCCCCTCGGCGAGATTCCCGAGGGGTGGGAGGCTCGTCATGTGAAGGATGTGGCAACCGTTACGTATGGCTTCCCATTCAAATCTGAGTTGTTCAACAGCAACGGTGAAGGAATTCCAGTTGTCCGTATACGCGATATTCCAACTGGGAGCAGCGTGACGTATACAGAAGAAAAGGCTGAATTTAAATATCACCTTAGCAATGGGCATATCCTCATCGGTATGGATGGGGACTTCCACATGTGCATTTGGTCGAATGGGCATGCTCTTCAGAACCAACGAGTAGCACGCTTCGAGTCAAATGGTGAAATAGGAAATATGCATTTGTTCCTTGCACTCGAAACGCCAATTCAGGAGTTAAACAAAGCAATTGTCGGCACAACTGTTGCACATCTGGGTGATATGCATATCAAGGCGATACAGATCGCATGGCCACCATTCGATGTCCGTGCAAAAGCAAAAACTGTTCTTGAGCCCATGTCAGAGCAAATCATTGCTTTAAAACGCCAAATCCAAAACCTCCGCTGCACCCGCGACCTGTTGTTGCCGCGTCTGCTGTCGGGGCAGATTAGCGTGGAGGCTGCGTAAGCTATGGTTCCTCACGCCTACACCGAGGACCAGCTTGTCGAGCAGCCCGCTATCGGGCTGTTTGCCGCGATGGGCTGGCAGACGGTGTCGGCGATGGAAGAGACTTTCGGCGCAAACGGTACGCTCGGGCGCGAGACCAAAGGCGAAGTGGTGTTGGCGTCCCGGCTGCGCGCGGCGCTCACACGCCTGAATCCAAGCCTGCTGCCTGAGGCTATCGGAACGGCCTTGGATGAACTCTCGCGCGACCGTTCGGCGATGAGCCTGGAGGCCGCCAATCGCGAAATTTATCTCCTGCTCAAAGACGGCATCCCCGTTTCCGTGCCTGATCGTGAACATGGCGGGCAAAAGCCTAAACGCGTGCGCGTCATCGACTGGGAGCAGCCGGAGAACAACGACTTCCTGCTCGTCAGCCAGTTCAGCGTCACCGGCGCGCTCTACACCTGCCGTCCCGACCTGGTAGGCTTCGTCAACGGACTGCCGTGGGTTGTCATTGAACTGAAGAAGCCCGGTGTGCCGGCGCGCACTGCCTTTGACGAAAACCTCACGCATTACAAGCGCGAGATCCCGGCTCTGTTCTGGTACAACGCCTTGCTCATTGCCTCCAACGGCGCCGACAGCCGCGTCGGCTCGCTCACGGCTGACTGGGGGCGCTTTTTCGAATGGAAGCGCATTGAACGCGAGGACGAGCCACGGCATGTTTCGCTCGAAGTGATGCTGCGCGGCGTCTGCGACCCCGCGCGCCTGCTCGACCTGGCGGAGAACTTTTCCCTGTTTTCCGAGCACAAGGCGGGACTGGTCAAGATCCTGGCGCAGAACCACCAGTACCTCGGCGTGAACAACACCATCGCCTCAATGCTGGAAGCGCGCAGGCAGGGGCACGGGCGCGGCGGCGTGTTCTGGCAGACGCAGGGGAGCGGCAAGAGCTTCTCGATGGTCTTCTTCGCGCAGAAGGTGCTGCGCAAGTTTTCGGGCAACTGGACCTTCGTGGTCGTCACCGACCGTGTCGAGCTGGACGATCAGATCGCCAAAACTTTCAAAGCCGCCGGCGCGGTGTCGGAAGCCGAAAGCAAAGAATGCCACGCATCGAGCGGCGCGCACCTGCGAGAGCTTCTGCGCGGCAACCATCGCTACGTCTTTACCCTGATCCATAAATTCCAGACTCCCGAAATGCTCTGCGACCGTCCCGACGTGATCGTCCTGACCGACGAGGCGCACCGCAGCCAGTACGACACGCTGGCGCTCAACATGCGCGCCGCCCTGCCCAAAGCCCTTTTCCTGGCGTTCACCGGCACGCCCCTGATCGCGGGCGAAGAGCGCACGCGCGAAGTCTTCGGCGACTATGTATCGATCTACGACTTCCAGCAATCGGTCGAGGACGGCGCCACCGTGCCGCTCTACTACGAAAACCGCACACCCGAACTGCAGCTCGTCAATCCGGACCTCAACGACGACATCTACCGCCTGATCGAGGATGCGGAACTCGATCCGGAGCAGGAGGCCAGGCTCGAACGCGAACTCGCGCGGCAGTACCACATTCTGACGCGCGACGACCGGCTGGAGACCGTGGCGAAGGATATCGTGCGGCACTTCCTGGGCCGGGGCTTCATAGGCAAGGCGATGGTGGTTTCCATCGACAAGGCCACCGCGCTCAAAATGCACGATAAAGTGAAAAAGTACTTTTCGGCGGAAACCGGGCGCGTGCGGGACGAACTGGGAACGCTCAACCTTCTGCCGCGAGACACGGAACCGGCGGATGAACTGGAGCGCAGAGACCGGCGGATGGCCGAACTTCGGCAGCGCCTGGATATATTGACCACCACCGACATGGCGCTGATTGTGTCGCCGGCACAGAACGAAATCCAGCGGATGCTGGCGCGGGGGCTCGACATCGAGCCGCACCGCAGGCGGATGAACGAGTCCCAGCCGGGGCTGGACGAAAAATTCAAAGACTCCGACGACCCGCTGCGCCTGGTCTTTGTCTGCGCCATGTGGCTCACCGGCTTCGACGCGCCGAGCTGCTCGACCGTGTACCTCGACAAGCCGATGCGCAACCACACGCTGATGCAGACCATCGCGCGCGCCAATCGCGTCTTCCCCGGCAAGCATAGCGGAACTATCGTGGATTACGCCAACGTCTTTGCCTCGCTGGAAAAGGCGCTGGCCATATACGGCGCCGGCCAGGGCGGTCGAAGCCCGGTCAGGGACAAGCAGCAGCTGGTTGAAGAACTGCGCCATGCGCTAGCGGAAGCGGCTGCGTTCTGCGCCGCTCAGGGCGTCGCGGTTGCCGAAATTGAGACGCTGGCGCCCGGCAGCCTGGAGCGCCTGCAATGGGTGGAAGACGCCCTGAATGCATTGATTTCGCCCGATCCGCTGCGCCGGGAGTTCCTGGGGCATGAGCGGCTGGTGCGCACACTCTACCAGGCCGTCAAGCCCGATCCCGCAGCTCTCGAGTTCGCCGCTCCGGTGACATGCATGGCAATGCTGGCCGGCTCGATTCAGGCCAGGCTGAATCCGGGCGCATCCGATATTTCGCAGGTCATGACAGGCATCAACGCGCTGCTCGATGAATCGATTTTGGGGCATTCCATCCGCGAGCAGGGGCCGGCGCCGCTGGATCTTTCAAAAATCAGCTTTGAAGCGCTGGCCCGCCGTTTCCGGCAGAGCCCGCACAAGAACATCGAACTGGAGGCGCTCAAGGCCGCGATCCGCGCGCAGCTGGAAAGGCTGATCCGGCTCAACCGCACGCGCGCGGACTTCGCAGAAAGGTTTGAGGCGCTGATCGAAAGCTATAACGCCGGCAGCCGCAGCATTGAAGAGCTGTTCGAAGAGCTGTTGAACCTGAGCCGCGGCCTTTCCGAGGAGCAGGAGCGCCATGTGCGCGAAAACATGACCGAGGAAGAGCTGGTCATATTCGATATCCTCACCCGTCCCGCGCCGGAACTGACAGCCGGGGAACGCAATGAAATAAAGAAAGTGGCGCGCGAGCTGCTGGCCCGGCTCAAGGCGCTGCTGGTTCTGAACTGGCGGCAGAAGGCTTCGGCCCGTTCGCAACTGAAGCTCGCGATCGAGGATGTTCTTGATACCGGGCTCCCTCCGGCCTATTCCCGCGAGTTGTACCAGGATAAATGCGCGGCCGTATTCGAACACATGTACGAAAGCTATCCGGAGCGGAACGCGGGCGTGTATGCGCGCTCGTGAAGGCAACTTCGAAATTCAGCATTCTGCGGTTCGCTGGATCCTTGTTCCTTAAAATGGGTCTTCTCCAAAGAGAGTGGGTAAATTTTCGATCTCAACCCAATCTCCGATCAACAATTAAGTAAAATTTCTGCCATATCAGGAATGTGACATCGGCAAGCTGGGGGCCGCTGGCCCCATCGCCTGCAATTCTTGCTTCGGTTCCGAAAAGCCCAAATTCCCATTGGGGGCGGCCTTGCCGTAATGAGCTTGCGCTGCCAAAGCCGCATTCAGATCATCGGCGTCAGCCTGCACGGCCTTCAGGTCGATGGCAACGAACTGTTCGGCGGATTGTCTCATGAACCTGTCCGCAACACGGACGCGATGATTGCTTGGGGTTGCATGAACGCTTCCGGCGCTTCGCCGACAGTCTTCTCCGTCATTGAGAAGATTGTCTCAGGCGCGCAGAAAATAGGTTCGGCTTCTGAGAAAAGTGTCTGGG
>Ga0187874_10000760_pt1 | contig 35916 bp, 30 predicted proteins | sample June2016WEW_16_1_3_FD_132993 | JGI IMG/M metagenome (GOLD analysis project Ga0187874, IMG submission 132993) | Peatland microbial communities from SPRUCE experiment site at the Marcell Experimental Forest, Minnesota, USA - June2016WEW_16_150 | ecosystem: Environmental > Terrestrial > Soil >... | reverse complement strand
GATGAATTAAAGTTAATCTTTACGGTCAGAATAGCTAAAATCGTTCAAATGTTCGTCCGTTTAACCTATATCGCGCATTGCTTACAATTCAGCACATTTAAATGAGGACTCGCCAAATTTCTTATCACATCATTCAATCCGGGTGTGCATCAGCGTCCTGCTGTGGACCTTTTCCCCCGCACGCCGGAAACAGTCTGTGGAGATTGAAACGAGACGAAAATCTCCGTACCCATGATTCGAGGTGAACGTTGTGACCCAGAAGATGCTCTCTGAAGCTGAAGGATATGACATTTTACGGAAATACGAGATCCCGGTCCCCGAGTACCAGATCGTTAAACACGGCGAAGATGCAGCGTTCGCGGCCGAGAAGATGGGATGCCCGGTGGTCATGAAGATCATATCCCCGCAGATTGTCCACAAGAGCGACGCGGGCGGTGTGATGGTCGGTATAGGCAGCAAGAAGGCCGCTCTCGGTGCATTCACCCGGATCATCGACAACGCGAAGGCCTACAACGCCGATGCGGAGATCGACGGGGTGATGGTCGAGCAGCAGGCTGAACCCGGCCTCGAGCTGATCATCGGCGGGAGGACCGACCCGGCCTTTGGCAAGGTGATTACGTTCGGAATGGGCGGCACAATGGTCGAGCTCATGAAAGACGTGACCCTGCGCATCCTGCCGATAACCGAGGATGAGATCCGGCAGATGGTCCACGAGATCAACGCGTACCCGCTCATCACCGGCTACCGGGGTGCCAAGCCCCGGGACGAGGAGGCCCTGATACGGATCATCGGGAATGTCAGCCGCTTCTTTTCAGAGAACGAGCATATCGTGGAGTTCGATATCAACCCCCTGCGGCTGTACGAATCCGGTGCCTGTGCGGTGGACGCCCGCGTGATCGTTTCGGATATCGTGCAGGATGTGGAGAGAAAAGAGCGCATCCCGGTACCAATAGAATATTTCACCCCGCGTTCGATCGCGGTGATCGGCGCTTCGCAGGACTCGTCCAAGATGGGATACGCCGTCATGCATAACCTCCTGCATTTCCCGGGACAGCTCTACCCGGTCAACAACAAGCGTGCGGAGATCCAGGGACTCAAGGCCTACCCCACCATCACCGCCATCCCCGCCCCGGTCGATCTTGCGGTCATCACGGTCCCGGCCATCCATGTGCCAGCCGTGGTGGAAGAATGCGGGGCAAAAGGCGTCCCGATGGTTATCATCATCACCGCCGGGTTCAAGGAGATGGGTGCCGATGGCAAGGCGCTCGAGGACCGGGTCGTGGCAATCGCGAGGGGGCACGGCACGCGGATTATCGGGCCCAACTGCCTCGGCATGATCGTCCCCCCACGGGGCATCGATACCACCTACGTCCACCAGTCGCCAAAACCCGGTAACATCGCATTCATCTCGCAGAGCGGGGCTATTATCAATACGGTTGTGGACTGGAGTCTGGCAAAGAACATCGGTTTCTCGAACGTCATCTCGGTCGGTAACCAGTGCGACCTCGACTTCCTCGATTACCTCCGGTACGTGGAAAAGGATCCCAGGACCAAAGCGATCATCATGTATATCGAGCAGATCACGGACGGCAAGGCGTTCATGGAGGTCGTTTCCGAGGTGGCAAAGTCCAAGCCGGTGATAGCCATCAAATCCGGGTCCTCCCGCAGGGGCCAGGTGGCCGCGTCCTCCCACACCGGTTCGCTCTCCGGCTCGTATGAGGTCTACATGGAAGCGTTCCGCAAGTCCGGTGTCATTGCGGTACACACGCTGACCGGTGCGTTCCTTGCTGCGCAGGTGCTCGCCCACCCCAAGCGGTATCCCAAGGGGAAGCGTGCGGTCGTCATCACCAATGCCGGCGGGTTTGCCGTACTCTCATCGGATTATGCCGAGCGGTACGGTATCGAGCTCATCGATCTTCCCGCGGGTGTTGTCGACGAGCTCAACGAGTTCCTTCCCGAGTTCTGGAACAAGGGTAACCCCATCGATCTCCTGGGCGATGCAAGCGAGAAGCGCTTTGAGAAGACCTTTGAGGTGCTCGCAAAGCACGGCGACCTCTGGGATATGGCCTTTATCGTCGGTTTCCCCAACCTTGTGCTAACGTCCGAGCATCTGGCAAAACAGATCCTGAAGTTCTCGGAGCACACCGATAACCGGCTGATCGCGACGCTCCTTGGCGGGGACTCGATGAACGTGGGCCGCGAGATGTTAAAAGAGCATGACATCCCCAGTTTCGACGAACTCGATTTCACCTACCGTGTGATGGGCCGCGTGCTCTGGCAGAAGTTCCGGGTTAAGGCGCCGGGCCTGCTCTAAAGAAATCCTGTATCCTTTTTTGCTCCTTTTCAGTGATTCTGTGGCTGGGTCTGTATGAACCTGGCCTGGCGCATGCGATGGAATGGGGAGCAGCGGTTTTCCGGCTATCTCCTGGCCCCGGCGGATGACTCATGAGGTTGTCCCACCACGTCTGCTGACAGGAGGGGTACCCCCATCAGCCGGTCTTTTTCCGGAAAATGTCCGGCACAGCAGCTGAATATTTTCAAAAATGTTCAGGTCCAGAGCTGAAGATTCCGGAATCTTTAACCAGTGAGCCGGGCAACATGCCTTTGTTTTTGGCAGATTCAGAGGATGGGGGCTGATGCCCTGTACTCCCGCAAGCGAGGAGTTCCGCCGCCCCCGCGGCGGATCAGTAACTAAAATCAATACAAAAAAAACACCCTGCCCCGCCGTGCCCCGGAGGGGCCCTGATGCGGGGAGCCCTCATACATTTTTATTGATGGTATTCGGATAAGAGCGACTATGCTCATGCCCGGTGACAAGATCGTTTATCACTTTTTTGATCCGGGACAGCCTTACGTGAGAAATGCCAACGAAAAAACACCTGTCAGAAGATTAATGCGGTAAAACAGGGGCGGGGCCGTCAGACAGCATTATAAACTTGCAATAAAAGGAGTGTGGGGTAAGAAAAACACAGAAAAAAATCGGGTGCAATTATTTCCGTTCATCCGCCAGTTCCTTCGCACCCTCGATCGCATCGTTGAGGTTGCCCAGCTTGTCGACAAGATTGATCCTTACCGCATCGGCCCCCCGGATCACCCGGCCATTATCGATATTCGACCGTGCAATCATCCGTTGCGTCGTCACATCATTGATGAACTCGTTGAAACTCTCGTTTACTACCTGTTGGGCGTAGGCCTGCTCGGTGGGGGTAAGCGCATGGGATGTTGACCCCATGTCCTTCATAGCCCCGGATTTGACGATCGTGACATTATAGCCTTCCTGATTCATCCAGCCGCTGACATCTGAAAATGTCCAGATGACCCCAATACCACCGGTAAACGTATCGGGATCTGCATATATTTCGTTCCCGTGGGCGCTCACGTAGTACGCGGCAGATGTGGCCATGTCCCCCATCGAGATGACGACCGGTTTTTTCTCCTTTGCATACTCCAGATCGTTGATGATCTCCTCTGCCGCCGCCGGCGTCCCACCGGGACTGTTCACCCGGAGTACGATGGCCTCAACCATCGGGTCGTCAGCTGCATCTCGCAGCTGGTTGCCAACGTACTCGCTTCCGACGCTGTCCTCATTAGAAAAATCACCGGTCGAGAGTGTGCCCTCCATCCGGATGACTTTGACGCCAGGGTGCTCATTGCCTGTGATATAGTACACTGCGATGAAGATCCCGATCACAAGGATAATACCGACAATGATTACCAGGAACCATTTCAGCCCGGCGCTGTGCGGTGCCGGACCCGGCGCAGCAAGCACCGGAGATATTTCAGGGATTTGTGCCATAAGGGTAAGCTCTTAGGTATACAGCACGTCAAACTCGGAAACGAGGTTGCTGCCGCACATGTAATATTTCTTAAGATTTAACCGGATCATCTCATCTTCTGTATTGATATGCATTCCGCCAACAAGGGACGGCGTATCCGATCCGCCGACGATAAATGGCAGGTGGATGAGCCGGATCTCGTCGACAAGTTTTTCATGGAGCATGTGCCAGTTCAGCGTAGGGCCCCCTTCAATCATCAGTTTTTTTATGCCGAAGTCATCGTGCAGGATCTGCATGAGGAGGGGCAGCTCGACATGATCCTTTCCTGCAGTTACGACAGTCACACCCTTTGCCCGCATCGCTGCAACCCGGTCCTCCGGTGCCCGGCCGGATACCGCGATGAGTGTCCTGGCATCGGGGCCGAGGACGTTTGCATCAAGAGGGATATCTGCCATGCTGCACGGGATGACGCGGAGCGGGCTTTTGCCGGGCACGAGCCTTACAGTCAGAAAAGAATTATCGATCCGGATGGTGTTTGCACCGACCATGATCGCATCGTAGGCGGCCCGTGTCTCGTGGAGCAGGATCTCGGTCTCATGCGCCATGTATTTCATCAGGATCTTGCTGGAAGCACCTTTTTTCAGGGTAAGCTTGCCGTCAGCGGTGATCTCGGACATCATCAAGACATGCGGACGGGCCGTTGTTGCTGCCATTGCTGTTACACTCTCTGTTCTTCCTTAGACGCGTGACGTAAATAATATGATGATTCCCTGAAGGCAATAATAATACCTACGGGTTGATTCGTCCGGTAATCCGGCATTATCCCGTAACTATTAATGGTACGTGTACCCATGATGTGAGCTATGAACATTACCGCTCTCCGGCCCCGGTTCAAACAGTACCTTGAACCGGTTGCAGGGGTTTTTATCCGGTGCGGTATCACCCCCAACCAGTGTTCATTCCTTGCTCTTGTGACAGGGATTGCCGCTGCGGCCCTTTTTGTAGAACGCTGGTTTCTGATCGGAAGCCTGCTCTTACTGCTCTCGGCTCTCTTCGATCTGATCGACGGCAGCATCGCACGCCGTACCAACTCTCACACAAACTTCGGGGCGGTTTTTGACTGGATCGTGGACAAGTATGTAGATGCCCTGGTGCTCCTTGGCGTCGGTCTCTCGGGGATCGCAATCGTGAGCGGGTTCCTGCCGGTCCCGAAAATTGCGGACTTTGCCATCATCGGGCTTGCCATGACCGGCTCGCTGATGAACACTTTCATCAAGCCAGTCGTCTACGCGGAGATCGGGTACCGGGAAAAAGTGGAAGGCAAGATCGACGACCCACTGGAGGGCGTCGGGTTCTTCGGCCGGCCCGAGACCTTCCTTGTGCTGATTATAGGGGGTGTTACCGGGTTCATCTGGGTATCGGTGATCATCATCGCGATCTGCACGAACCTCTCGGCGATCCAGCGAATTGCATACCTGTATAAAACGCTCTCGTAAGACAAGGGGGTCTTTACCTCCCCGCCATGTACGATGAGTCCCACCGCCCCCCGAAGGGGCGCCCCCCGCGGCGGATCAGTGACGGCAAATCAATACGAAAAAACTCCCTGCCGCTGTGCCCCGGAGCGGCCCTGATGCGAATGAACCCTCACACCGTTTTACCAGTTTTTATCGTTCCTTAGTGAACTCAATTCGTTTACATCTGATCCTCCAGGTTTTGTCATTTTTTTATCCGCCCGGATTCCGTGTGGGAGAACGGAATCCTCTAAAAAAAACAAAAGAACGGGATCGTCCCGCTGGGAAACACGGCCCGGTCGTTACTGTTTTCCCGTCTCGTCCGGTATTTCCGCCGGCGCCGGCTCAGGCCCGGGTACCGGTTCGGGAGCCGGTGCAGGTTTGTTGGGCCCGTTTCCCCTGATCCGTCCAAATTCCCTGATGACCTCCCCATAATACAACTGGTACAGTTCATCGGCAAACGTCCCGAGTTGCGGTATGAGGGTGAAGAGGCCGTACGCGATGACGATCAGGACGACCAGTGCGAGCATCTCCGCGATCACGTTGTGCGCCCAGAAGAAACTCTCGTACCCGAGCTCGCCGTTTCCCGCGATATCAGGGAAGTATGGGAACCACTGGCCGGTATAGGCCATGATCACAAAGACATTCCTGAACAGGTTGAGGATATAGATGGTCGGCGCGACGAGAAGAAATGCATAGAGTTTCTGCCTGAGCGTGGTCGTTACCGCGGCGGCAACCCCGAGCATGATCGCAATGCTCTGGATACCGGTACAGGCAAGGATGATCTCGACCCGGAACCCGTTCTGCGTGATGATATTCCACGTATCAAGGCTGACCGGGTAGTTTAAGAGATTCAGCAGCCAGACGATCTCGCCCACGACCGTCGAAATAAGCCAGTCACCGGCCACGGGCAGGTACGTGAACGGTGCGTAGATCAGGAATGCCACGGCAGCGGCCCGGGAGAGGTGGAGGACTGCTGTATTCTCGGCAAGCAGGTATTTTATGGTGATAAACAGGAACGGGACCGAGAGCACCGCCATGAGCGGGTAGAGGAAATTGTCCTCGGAAAAATATTCCGGCAGTGCTGCAAAGAGAAAGATGACGATAAAGACCCAGCCGGTGATCGCTGCATATTTCCGGTGGCGACCGGGTATCAGGGATGCCAGAAATCCGATACAGGATATCAGGACAAGATACTCGATCATCACAGATCTATCTGCGCTTAATCAAAAAAAGGATTCTCTCATGACACATCCCTCCGGCAGGGAAATGACCGCGCCATACCTGTCTGCGTGGATGAGCAAAAAGGAACAACCACGCCGGAAGGTATGGGATAATCACCTTAATCTTGTATTATAACCAATACTGTTATCCGATGTTTTGCCCGGAATGTAAGACTATGCTGATATCATCTGGCGGCCAGCTCAAATGCCGCAAGTGCGGATATATCAGAAAGATCGAGTCTACTGAACACATGACGCGCGAGAAAAAGCGCACGGAGAACGAGATCACCATCGTGGATGATGAAGATGATAAAGTAAAAACGATGCCCACGATCCAGATCAAGTGCCCCAAGTGCGAGAACAATCTCGCCATCTGGTGGCTCCGCCAGCTCCGGGCGGCTGATGAGAGTGAGGTGCGGTTCTTCCGGTGCACCGAGTGCGGCCACACATGGCGGCAGTATGATTAAGTAATAATCATACCTATACAGTCCAATTTTTAAAATCTCAATAAATCATTGCCCGATTCTTTTTGTTTGGTGTGAAATTGTAACTATATCCAATTCAAATTTTCGTTGGGTTGGACATCTACAGATAGAATGCGACGCATGATCTCAGACACACCCGCCGCAATTACACGGTCAATCAGTAGTTTTTGATCCCTTGATAAGATCAAAACCCTCGACTTTTTTTTTCATTCCCCCGGTCCCATTTTTGCCATTAAGGATAAGATCCATCTTGTAATCTGAAAAGCCCAAAAGCCTTTTCGCTGTCAGTCGGGGTATTGAGTAGATCCCCAGATCTGATTTCTGACCGCGATCCTTAATGAAGTTCAGGAGTTTGAGATCATCCCTGGTGACATACCGGCTGATTTTGCTCCGGAACAAAAAACCGGTAAAAATATGCGAGGGCTCCCCGCACCAGGGCCCCTCCGGGGCACGTGAGGGCAAGGGAGTTTTTGTGGACTGATCCGCCGCCAGGGGCGCCCCTTCGGGAGCGGCGACATTCATTGTAGATCCCACATGAGGGAGGACAGGTGCTGCTTCCAGTCGCTCGGTGTTTTACCGTTTGTAAAAAACCGGGTTTTCTCCAGAACCCAAAAAAAACGTTTTATACCATCCGGATCGGGTCGGCCTTCATGTACTCCCGGCATACCGTGGTTGCATAGTGGCCCGGGGGCAGGGTGAACTTCAGGCGCACGTTTGTTCCCTGCACGGAAACATCGACCGAGGTTTTAAGGGCGATCGGGCGCCACGCCCCGTCAAACTTTGTCCTGACAAACGCCGCGGCCTCACGGAAATTATCTGCCGTGATCTGCAGGTCGGCAAGAATGTCCCTGATAGCATCATTTCCGGTGATGGCATCTGTCTTGTCCCTGCCTGGCATAAACAGCGCGATGCTGCACCGGCCCCGGGCCAAGTGGAGCGTGACGGCTGGGATGTTTGCCGCGGTCACTGCATCAGTGCGGCCGTTTGCGAAGATCAGCCGGTCTCCCGGAACCGGATCCGTAAGGGTATGGCCCTCTGCAAGCCGGTGCGAGAGCGCGCAGTTGAAGAGGTATGACTGGAACGCGGAGACAAACATCGAGAGTAATTTTGGCGGCAGCTGCCGGAGTGCCCCGGCATAATCGCCCGGATGGGCATTGAGATAGGAGACCATCGAACGTTCAAAGGACATCTGCACCGGCAGCTCGCGGAGGGCAACGGCCGGGTCACGGGTATCCATAAACACCGTCCTGACCCGGCGGACCTCTTCGTTCTCGAGAGGGAATGCCAGGCCCACATAAGTTATCACCGCTTGCTCGTAATTACCGTGCAGGATCAGTTCCCCGATCCGGTGCGTCAGCGGGCGGATGACGCCGAAACGCTGGAGCCCGAAATAGTTGGGCAGGGCCTTTGATGCGGCCTCCGTTACGGCAGAGACCCGGCCGGCCAGGTCCTCCGGGTCAGCGGCCCGGATACAGATATTGAACCGGTTGCCCTCAAGATCGCCAAGCGAGAACTGCTCGTTCGACTGCCCAACCGGCTCAAGAGTGATGTCCTTGAGGTAGAGTGCGGCAATCTCCTCCGGCGTCACCTTGTACAGCGAGATGAGCTGCGTGGTCCGTGCGTTCCTGTCTTTGGTCCCTGCCCAGCCGATCCTCCGGTGGCTGATATTGAGCCGGCGGGCGATCTCCTTGACGGCGTGCTGGAGCTCCCAGTTGGTCTTGGTGAGCCGGCAGATCAGGTACGGGCCGGTCGTCTGGCCTTTTCCTGCAGGGGAGATCTCGTCAACAAGGAAATCTTCCGGTACCGTGCGGAGCGCCCCCCCGATACCCGGGGTACTGGTCGCGTAGTACTGCATCCCGAGCTCGCGTTCGAGCGCATAAGGACTCTCTTTCATAAGAGCGAAAGTGTCCCGGTGATCCTGTCAAGATCTTCAGATTTTGCCGGTCCGAGACCAAGGGCGGTGATGGTGCCGGGCGGGATCTCGGTCATGCCGGCATCCTGTATCAAGGATGTGGAAATCCCGTCCTGTTCCGCGAGCATCTTGATCTCGAAAAGGGTTCGCTCGCTGTCCGCTTTGAGCACCACTTTTTTCTGACCCTCTGCCTGCCATGCTTTACGCAGCGTCTTGTCCGCACTCTCGAATGCCCCGATGGATGCATGCGCTGCCTGTGCGCATTTTTTGCCGCAGCTCATCCTGACATCGTTTCTGACGATGAGGCACTGTTTGTACCTGAATACCGGCTCCTGTGCCATTCGCAGTAATCTTCGCGGTTTCATCCAATATAGGTATAGCATTCGGAGGATGACTTCACCCACCCGGGACATACCCCGTACCGGTGGCTTCAGGAGAGCCCGGTCGGCCCGTGCGATCAAAAAAGAAGACCGGCCCGGTGATCCATTTCCGAAATATGTTTAATACTCCGCCTTGCGAACGTAAAACACAACGAATATAAACGGCATCTATGGGGGTTATTCAAGCACGCTCAGTCTCTCGGCAGTAACCAAACAGATCGGTGGACTTGTCGCGGTGAACAAGGTAGACCTGGAGATAGAAAACGGCCAGATTGTCGGCCTTGTGGGGCCAAACGGTGCTGGGAAGACAACACTCTTAAACATCATCTCCGGCATTATTTCCCCGACTGCCGGGAAGGTCTCGTTCTGTGGCGAGGACATCACCGGCATGAAACCGGACCGGATCTGCCGGAAGGGGATCGCAAAAACATTCCAGATCGCCGAATCCTTCCCTAACCTGACCGCAAAGGAGTGCGTGATGATTGGCGTCCTCTTTGGGAATGACACGGCACCGGGGATGAAAGAGGCACAGTCTCAGGCGCTTTCGATACTTGCAGAGGTCAACTTCCCGCCCGGGAAGGCCGAAACCCTTAACCGGAACCTCAATGTCGTCGAGCTTAAGCGCCTGCAGCTCGCCCGAGCGCTTGCATCCCGCCCGAATCTCCTGCTGCTCGACGAACTCACCACCGGTCTCAACCCGAAAGAAAGCAACGAGGCCGTGGATCTGATCCGGAAGATACGGGACCGGGGAATATCCATCCTCATCATCGAGCATGTCATGAGTGTCATCATGGGGGTCTCCGACCGTCTCGTCGTACTCGATCACGGTGAGAAGATCGCCGACGGACTACCGCAAGAGGTCGTGAACAACCAGCGGGTCATCGATACATACCTCGGTGACTTCAACGCGTTTTAGGTGAGGAGAGAAACATGCTCGCGGTGACCGGCCTCAACGTCTTTCACGGGAACCTGCAGGTCGTCTGGGATCTGAGCTTCCGGGTGGAGAAGGAGGAGATTGTGACCCTGATCGGTCCGAACGGTGCCGGGAAGACGACCACGGTCGAAACTATTGTCGGGCTCAACCGGAACGTATCAGGCTCGATCGTCTTCGAAGGAGAGGATATTATCGGCTGTCCCCCGAACGATCTCTTCAAAAAAGGCCTCGCACTCGTTCCGGAGAAACGTGAGATCTTTTCGAAGATGCCGGTCAGTGAGAACCTCTTCCTCGGCGGGATCGGCTCGGACGGAACCCAAAAAACCCTTGCGCATGTTTACCAGCTCTTCCCGATCCTGCGTGAGCGTGAAGACCAGATGGCCGGCACCCTGAGTGGCGGCGAGCAGCAGATGCTCGCGATCGCTCGGGCGCTTATGTCGAGGCCCCGGCTCCTTATCCTCGACGAACCCTCGACAGGACTCTCACCTCTTCTTGTCGGGCAGGTCTTTAAGGCCCTCGAACAGCTTGGCCGGGAAGGGATGACGATTCTCCTCTTGGAGCAGAACGTCCGGAATGCTCTTGCTATGTGCCACCGGGGGTATGTCCTCGAGAACGGAAGGATCATCAAAGAGGGGAAGGCAAAAGAGCTCATGCGTGACCCGCACATCCAGAAAGCGTATCTCGGATTTTAAGGGTAGGTGCAGAGAGCATTTGAAAATTTTTTTCTCTGAAGAAATTATCAGAAAAACCACCAGACGCTCCTTTGCGGCCTCGCACCGGATCCTTTTCTTCCACGTTCCTTCCACCATACCTGCACCCGTTCCGGCAGGTTCACGAGCCCCTTTGGCAGGAAGATGATCGTGAGGATGAGAATGAATCCGACGATGACGTACCTGCCGAACGTGAGTCCCGTTTCCTTGAGCCCCTCCCAGATGATCGTGAGCACGATCGTCCCGATGACCGGTCCTGCAATGGTACCGAGGCCCCCGAGGATTACATAGGTAATTGGCCAGAACGAGTTGTTGACCCCATACAGATCCGGGGTCAGGTAGCCGATATGGTAAATCTGCAGTGCACCGGCGACCCCGGCGAGGTAGGCACTCATGGCAAACGCGAGGAGGCGGTAACGGACAGGATCGACCCCGGCAGCCCGGGCTTCCAGCTCGTTCTCCCGGATTGCGAGAAACGCAAGGCCGATACGGGACTTCATGATATACCAGATCGCGGCCAAAGAAGCGATCGTAATAACGAGAACCACGTAGTATTCGATGAACTGGTAACCGGGGATGGACGGGCTGATGAGCCGGGGCGAGGCGATCCCATCCCAGCCGCCGGTGACCGGGGCGAGAACGCTGACGGTCAGCGTCTGGACGATAATGGCAAACCCGAAGGTGACCATCGCGAGGAACCACTCCTTGAGCCGGACGCAGGTAAGCCCGATGAGGATACCGATGAACGCGGCGACTGCGGCCCCGAGGAAGATGGTAACAAACGGGGGAATCCCGCACCGCACCGCAATCAGGGTTGCAGCATATGCACCGATGCCGAAGAATGCAGCGTGACCGAGCGATCCCTGGCCGGTGAATGCAAGCAGGTTCCACGCCGATGCAAAGATGATGGATATAAGCATCAGAACGAGGAGATTTAAGAGGAACATATTGTCCGAGAGGAAAGGTAAGGCCGCGGCGATAACGAGTGTTGCAGCGAGCCCGTATTTTGTCAGCTTATCCCGCCCGAAGTTCACGATCCCTCAATCCCCCTTCTCCCCGAACAACCCGGTCGGCCGGATGACAAGGACGACGATCAGGATAATAAACGAGACCGCGTCCTTCCATATCCCGCCGAGAAGGAACGCCGCTCCGTTCTCGGCAATACCCATCAGGAGCCCGCCGATGATCGCACCCGGGATACTGCCGAGCCCGCCAAGGATAATAATGGTAAAAGCCTTCACCGCCGGCATCGATCCTATGTACGGGTTGAAGACCTGCCCGCTCACCACCCAGAGTGTCCCTGCCGCGGCCGCGAGCGCGCACCCGAGGCCGAAGCTGATGACATCGATCCGCTCGACATCGATCCCGACGAGCATCGCCCCCTTTCGGTTCTGGCTCGTCGCCCGCATCTCCATGCCGGTCTTCGTCTTTTTGAGGAAGAGGTAGAGGGCAATGAGGATCATGGCGGTGAGGGCCACGATGATGATGTAATCGAGCGGGACGCTGAGCGGGCCGAGAGGGACCGTGATCCCGTCATAGGGACTCCTGACGCTCTGCCAGGAGTCCCCCCATATCATCGCGGCGCCATTCTGGAAGATATAGATGAGCCCGATGGAGAGGAAGATCTCGTTGAGTTTACCGGTGCCGAGGATCGGCCGGAAACAGAGCCGTTCGACAACCGCCCCGATGCCGATGAGCGCGAGCATGGACACCAGGATGATCAGGTAGGGATTGATGCCGGTCAGGAAAAAGACTGTCGCGGTGATGTATGCACCGATCATCAGGAACTCCCCATGCGCGAAGTTGACGATCTTCATGACCCCGAAGATGAGGTTCAGGCCGGTGGCGAGCAGGATATAGATACAGCCGGCGTACAGCCCCCAGAACAGGATCTGCAGAAATATCCCAAGGTTGTCCATCGCTGCCTGCCGTAATTTTGTCTATGGTATGAAATCAGCTACCTTTGATAAAAAGGGATGGAACGGATTTACGCGCTGCCGGCCGTATACCAAGAAGGCAGTGCAAAGTCCGTTGTCTTGAGGTTGTCCGGCCAGACGATCGAGGGCCGTGTCTCACCGATGGTCACGTTGTACGAGAGCTGCTCCATCCAGAGATCGAAGCTCGACTCCCGGAAGTCCGGTGAGAACGAGATGGTCTGATTCTTCATCGCCTCGATGACCTGAGGCATATTCAGGTTGACAAGCGCCTGTTTCACTGCTGCCTTGTCCGTGGTCCCGGCATTGCCGATTGCCTGTGCCGCGATGAAAACTCCATCATAGGTAGAAGCACCCATCATGTCCGGGTAGGTTCCGAACTTGGCGAAGTATGCCTGCTTGAACGCGGCCTGATCAACAGTGACTGGTCCTGTGGGAGCAGTGTAGGGTGAAAACCGGCTTTCGATAATCGATCCTTCGCCATACTGCCCGAGGTCCTTGTAGAACTGGGCATTGTCATTGTTTTCAGGGGAGAGGAAGATGGTGTTGAGGCCAATATCCCTGCGTGCCTGCGTGATGGCCGGGGCACCTTCATTCGGGAACGCACCGAGATACAGGGCATCAGGGTTTGCTGCCTTGATTGCGGTCAGCTGAGTCCTGAAATCGCTCTCGCCCATCTTGAAGCTCTGCTGGGAGACAAGAACAATATTGAGATTGTTCTTCGTGATCGTATTATTCACTGCAGTCTGGATCCCTTTCCCGAAGGCTGTGTCCTGGTAGAGCAGGGCAAGCCGGAACGGGCGAGCATCTGAAGCGTTGAGTTTTCCATTGACGGCAGGACGTATAACCTGGTCGATGAACTGTGTGGTGTACTGGCCGTATGTGTCGGTTGTCGGGCAGTGGTGGAAGATATAACTGGTATCAATATCGGTCCGGTGGGTGATAATGGGGCTCGATGCACCGGTAACGATGTACGGCACCTTGTACTCAGCGATGGTCTGTTCGTACGCTGAGGTAACCGCGCTCGAATACCCGCCGACGAGGATATCAACATTGTCGTCCGTGATCAGCTTGGTCGCTGCGTCCTGCCCGCCAGCCTGAGTGGACTCGTCGTCTCCAACGATCAGCTTGATCTGGGCCTTCGAACCATCTTTTAAGGTGACGCCGCCACCTGCGTTGATCTTGTCGGCGGCGACCTGTGCCGACTGCCACATGCTGGTGCCGACATTGCTCGCCGGGCCGGTCAGCGATGCGATGACACCGACCTTGATGACGCCCTGAGATGCCGATGTCGTCTGCTGCTGCGTAGCTGCTTGCTGGGTACAGCCGGCAATGAGTGCGGCCATGATGAGCAGGACCGCGATGAAAAGAACCTGATATTTCATTTCACATCCCCCTATGCTATGATATAGCAAGGCATAGTATCTGTTATTGGTTGACCTGAAAAAAATATCGATTTATATGTCTGGAGAAAGACCGTTGAGAACCGCCTGCCGGGGTCTCTCTGGGACAAGCCGGATCTGGAACTCAGTCATGGCATCTTTTCTAGGGTGACTGCGCTGTCCACCGGGACTCACCTCATGCCTGCGATCATGAGAGTACCCTGTTTCTAAAACCTCATCTGGCAGGAGCGCCTATCATAAAAAAGACATACTCGATGGACAACCTCAGACCTGATCGGATCATCCGCTCCCGCCGCCGGACTATCTCCCTTGAGATTACCAGAGATGCGGTGCTTATCGTGCGGGCGCCCCTGCGGACTACGGACGCGTACATCGGGAACCTGATCAGAGAGAAGCGTGCGTGGATCGAAAAAAAGATGGCCGAGATGAGGAGCCGGCCGGTCACCCATGAACGGCGCTTTGCCCGGGGTGAGGAATTTTTGTTTCTCGGGAAATCCTACCCGCTTGAGGTCCTTGCCGGCAGCGATGCCGGGATCACCCTTGGCGACCGGCTCTACATCGGCGAAGATCGGCTGCCGGAGATTTGCGGGCTCCTCACGGCGTGGTATACGGAAAAAGCGGCCGAGATCCTCCCGGTACGGGTTGCCGGGTTTGCCGCCATCCTCGATTACCGGCCAAAAAAGATCCGGATCTCCGATACCCAGCGGCGCTGGGCCTCCTGCAGCACGTCAGGGACGCTCTCGTTCTGCTGGCGCCTCGTACTTGCCCCTCCGGAAGTGATCGATTACGTGATCGTTCACGAACTTGTCCACATGCGCCAGCCGGATCACTCGAACCTCTTCTGGGAGAAAGTGCGCAGGGCCATGCCGGACTACGAGCGGCAACGGGACTGGCTGCGCGAGAACGAGCGGATGCTTTCGATCTGATCGGCCAGAAAAGAAAAACGGTCTATGCACCGTCATCATCACTCCGGTCCCGGCACACGCCGTACATCACCTCAATATACTTTATTAGTGCAATGATAATTCAGGGAAGTATCTGATGGCGCACGTGCTGGTATCACCATTGAACTGGGGATTAGGCCATGCCACACGCGATATCCCGGTGATACGGACCCTGCGCGAGCACGGCCATGACGTGACGATCGCCGCATGCGGCAACGCTCTTTCGGTGCTCATACAGGAATTTCCGGACGCCCGGTATATCGAGTACCCGGATTACCCGGTACCCTTCAGTTCCGGGCATCTCTTTGTTCCGAAGTTTTGTGCTGCAATGCCCTTCATGCTCAAGGCGGTAGTACGGGAACACGCGACCCTCGGGAGCATCCTTAAAAAAGACCGGTACGACCTTGTCATCAGCGACAACCGGCTGGGTGTCTTCTCTTCAGAAGTGCCCTCGATCTTTATCTCTCACCAGCTCCACTACCACCTTCCGCTCCTGTATTGGCCGGCAGAACTCCTTGCCATCCCGGTCAACCGGTACCTCCATGAACGTTACGACCGCATCATCGTACCAGACAATCCTCCAGGCCCGCTCTCCCTTGCCGGCAAACTCTCCCGGCCACAGACGGACGTGGCACGCGAACGGGTCTTCTTCTCGGGAATCCTCTCGGGAACCCGGCAGATCGCGTGCGCACAGGATCTCGATTATCTCGTTGTCATCTCCGGACCTGAACCACAGCGGACCCTTCTCGAGAAGATCCTCCTTGCGAAAGTCGGGGACCTCGATGGCTCCGGGGTCGCCCTGCTGGGCAGCCCAAAGAGACCAAAGGCGGCAACCCGGCGCGGGGACTGGACCTGCGTATCGTATGTCTCAACCGAAGAGAAGACCGAACTGATGAACCGGGCCCGGTGCATGATCTGCCGCTCTGGATACACAACACTGATGGAACTTGCCGAGCTCGGGAAAGACCGGGCGCTCTTAATCCCGACCCCGGGGCAGACCGAACAGGAGTACCTCTCGTGGTACTATAAACAGATGGGCTGGTATCATTCACAGGATCAGGATCGACTGGACCTTGTGGATGATATCGAAGAGACCCGAAAGTTCCACGGGTTCCCGGGGATGCCAAAGACTATGGAGAACACGAAGAGGCTCTACGACGAGCTGCTGGCGGGGTATCTTGAATGAGGCATATCCATGGATGATCTGGTAACATCCGGCATCATCGCCCTTTTGGTATTTTATGCTGGCATTGTACTGGTGGTGTACGGGATCCTCAGGTTGCTGGCCCTGGTTATTCAGGCAGTCCTTGCCGGCAATTATCTGCTATTCGGTGAGTTTGTCGCTTGTATCACCGGTGCGGTTCTCGTATATATTGCCGTAGGGCTCTGGCTGCGTACGGCCGGGACGATCTGAAAACCCCGGATGACCGGGAGATCAGGATCCTGGTAAAAAGATCTGCATTGGCCGCATGCGAGAGACATGCCTGCCGGATTAGGGAGAGAAAAAGATTGACTAGTCTATTAAGGAGGATCACAGAGCCCGGGGCTCTGTCGGTTTTGCCAGGTTTACCCGCTCAAGTGCGAGTGCCGCCTGGTTCGCAAATGCAGTGAGGATACGGGACTGATCGTACGTTATGACACCGTTTGGCTCGACCGGCTGAACACCCAGGATTCCAAGTACTCCCCGGGAACTCTGGAGGGGAATATACCGGAGTTTTGATCCGTGCAGCGTATCGGTATCATAACCAGCGGTGGTGCCGTGCTGGAAGGCCCAGGTCGCCACGGCAATATCATCTGCATCAAGGACAAGCCCCGGGCTCTGCGCATGCACCGCCAGACGGCCGTTTTCCGGAAGGAAAAATGCACTCTCCCACTGGAAAATTTCCCGTATGTGCTGCGAAACCGCGTTCATGATCGTCGCAGCATCCACAGCACCGGCAAGATCCTGCGAGAGTGCATAGAGCGTGCCGGTTTCTTTTTCACGGATCTGCGCTGCATCGGCATGCCTGCGTGCCTGGGCGACAAGCAGGCTGATCACGGTACCCACGATAATCATGCCGGCAAAGGTGATGAGGTACTCCGTGTTGGAGGGTCGGAAGGTAAAGTAGGGCGCCACAAAGAAGAAATTGAACGCGAGGACCCCGATAACTGAGGTAAAAATGGCGGGCCTGAGTCCCCGTTTGAACGCGATGACGACAACAGCAAGCAGGTACAGCATCACGACATTGACCGGGGAAATAAAGGAGTGGATCAGAAGGCCGATGATGGTGACCGCAACGACAAGAATCAGGCTGTCCACGTAATCCCGGGGTGGCGTGGCGGGCAGCAGGGGTTCCAGGTCTTCTGGTGTTTCTGGCAGATCTTTACTGCTGCTGATCACGTACACGTCGATGGGCCCGCTGTTATGGATAAGCTGATCGACCACCGAGCCAAAGACATATTCCTGCCACCGGGGGCGCAGGGTCTTACCGATAATGATCCGGGTAACGTTATGCTGCCGTGCATACTCAAGGGCGGAATTTGCCACGTTGAGTCCGAACACGCTGGCGGTCGTCGCCCCCAGTTTTTCTGCAAGCTGGAGCGACCGGTCGACCTGCTCCTTTGCTTTCTGTGAGAGCCGGTGGTGTGCCGGTGTTTCGACGTAGAGTGCACACCAGCGTGCATTGATCCGGTCAGCCTGCCGGCGGGCCGTCCGTATCAGCCGCTCAGCGAGAGGCCCCGGGCCGATGCAGACCAGCAGGTATTCACCGACCGGCCAGGGGCCGGGGATCGAACGCGTCTGCATATACTCGAGCATCTGGTTGTCCACGCGTTCTGCCGCCCGGCGCAGCGCAAGTTCACGGAGTGCATAGATATTTCCCTCGTTAAAGAACTGTTCTATCGCCCGGGCTGCCATATCAGGAACGTATACTTTGCCTTCGCGGAGGCGCTGGAGAAGTTCAGGTGGTGCCAGATCGACCACCTCGATCTCGGCTGCCTCGTCGATCACCCGGTCGGGGACCTTTTCCTGCATGATGACACCGGTGATCCGGGCAACCACATCGTTGAGGCTCTCAATGTGCTGCACATTGAGCGTGGAATATACGTCGATCCCTTCCGCGAGCAGTTCTTCTACATCCTGGTACCGTTTCGGGTGCCGGGAGCCGGGTACGTTTGTGTGGGCCAGTTCATCAACAAGGACAAGCTGTGGGTGTGCGGCAAGGATTGCATCAAGATCCATTTCGGGAAGTTTTACCCCATGGTACTCGATACTGCGGATGGGAATGGAAGAGATCCCCTCCATGAGTTCCCCGGTCTCACGCCTCCCATGGTGCTCGATATACCCGATCCTGACATCGATACCTTCATCTTTCCTGAGATGTGCTGCCTTAAGCATCTCGTAGGTCTTCCCCACTCCCGCGATGTAGCCAAGGAAAATCTTGAGTTTGCCCCGCTTTTTCTGCAACTCTTCTTTTTGTACGCACGCAAGCAGTGCATCGGGGTCAGGGCGCTGGTGCTGACGACAATCGGCGGGGGCGGGCATAGGACAGGTTCACACTCCAAGGAAGATAAGCAGCATATCGATGATCTTTATTCCGATGAAGGGGGCAATAATCCCGCCGACACCGTAGATCAGGACGTTGTTCCTTAATGCCTCTTCTGCCGACATCGCACGGTACTTCACACCCCGCAGGGCAAGCGGGATAAGCGCGACGATAATAATCGCGTTGAAGATCACGGCGGCAAGAATCCCGTTATGGAGACCGAGGATGTTGAGCGCAGTAAGAGATGGGTACGTGGAGGCAAACGCGACCGGGATGATAGCGAAGTACTTGGCGATGTCGTTTGCTATGGAGAATGTCGTGAGCGCCCCCCGGGTCATCAGGAGCTGTTTTCCGATCTCTACGATCTCGATGAGCTTGGTCGGGTTGGAGTCGAGATCGATCATGTTCGCCGCCTCGCGGGCCGGCTGGGTCCCGGTGTTCATGGCAACCGCGACATCGGCCTGTGCAAGCGCCGGCGCATCGTTCGTCCCGTCCCCGGTCATGGCGACCATCCGCCCGCCCTGCTGGTACTCGCGGATCAGTTTGAGCTTGCTCTCGGGTGTGGCCTCGGCAAGGAAGTCATCGACCCCGGCCTCGGCCGCGATCGTTGCAGCGGTTAGCCGGTTATCCCCGGTGATCATGACCGTCTTGATGCCCATCTTTCTGAGCTGGATAAACCGTTCCTTGATCCCGCCTTTGACAATATCCTTTAAGTGGATGACCCCGAGCGCTTCCCCGTTCTGCGCAACAACCAGAGGGGTGCCACCGGCACGGGATATGGTGTCTACCGTCTCTTTGAGCTGGTCCGAGACGGTGTTCCCGCTGGACTGGATGTACTTAAACAGTGCATCGGCCGCACCTTTCCGGATATGGAGGTCGCCCTGGTCGACGCCGCTCATCCGGGTCTGGCTGGAGAACGGGACGAACTGCATGCCGGCATCGGGCCCCGATGCACCGACCGTCCGGCCGCGGAGCTCGTACTTCTCTTTTGCGAGGACCACGATGCTGCGGCCCTCAGGCGTTTCATCGGCAAGAGAAGCGAGCTGCGCGACTCCCGCGAGATCCTCGATGGAGGTACCGTCCACCGGGATGAACTCAACTGCCTGCCGGTTCCCCAGCGTGATGGTCCCGGTCTTGTCAAGCAAAAGGACGTCCACATCCCCGGCAGCCTCGATGGCCCGGCCCGATGTCGTGATCACATTCCGCTGGATCAACCGGTCCATGCCCGCGATGCCAATCGCTGAGAGAAGCCCTCCGATGGTGGTCGGGGCGAGGCAGACAAAGAGCGCCACAAGTACCGTGACCGTGATCGTGGTCCCGGCGCCCGCGGCCTGGACGCTGTACGCGGAGAACGCATAGAGGGCTGCGGCGACAACGATAAAGATCGAGGTCAGGCCCAAGAGCAGGATGTTGAGCGCGATCTCATTGGGGGTCTTTTGCCGCTTTGCTCCCTCGATGAGGCTGATCATGTGGTCGAGGAATCCTTCGCCGGGGTTTGCGCTCACTCTGACGATCAGCCAGTCGGAGAGGATGATCGTCCCGCCCGTGACGGCACTCCGGTCTCCCCCGGCCTCGCGGATGACCGGGGCGCTCTCACCGGTGATTGCGCTCTCGTTGACCGATGCGATGCCTTCAAGGATCTCGCCGTCCACCGGAATTGCGTCGCCTGCCCTGACATAGAAGAGGTCGGATTTTTTTAACACCGATGAAGAGACGAGGGTAAAATCGGATTCCGCGGGCTCGCACCCTTTCACGATCCGGTATTTCTCCTTCAGCCGCTTTGCGGTCGTGTCCTGCCGCATCTTCCGCAGCGACTCTGCCTGTGCCTTGCCCCGCCCCTCGGCAAGCGCCTCGGCAAAGTTGGCAAAGAGTACCGTGAACCAGAGCCATGCGGAGATGGCGCCGATAAAGCCGGCCGGCGCTTCACCGGCCCCGGTGAGCGCCTGGATGTACAGCACGGTGGTGATTGCGCTGCCGACCTCCACCGTGAACATTACCGGGTTCTGGATAAGCGTCCGGGGGTCGAGCTTGAGAACCGCATCCACGACCGCACGCTGGTAGAGGCCCGGGACTGCCGCCGGGCTGCGGGGCTTTTTCACTTCAGACATGGACGAGACCTCCTGCAACCATTCCCATGTACTCCGCGATAGGGCCAAGCGAGAGCGCCGGCAGGAAACTGAGCGCCCCCACGATCAGGATCACAAAAACCAGCCACAGGATAAAGAGCGGACGGTGGTCCCTGAGGGTCCCTTCGCTCGGGGGCACGATCTTTTTGGTCACGAGCGATCCGGCAAGAGCGAGGGTCAGGATAATGATCACGTAGCGCCCGATAAACATCGCGATCGCGGTGGTGATGTTGTAAAAGAGGCTGTTGGCATTCAGCCCGGCAAAGGCGCTGCCGTTATTCTGGGAAGCCGAGGTATACGCGTACAGGATCTCGGTAAAGCCGTGCGGCCCGGGGTTTGCGACGCCGGCCTGGCCGGCCGTCGTGATGACGGCAAGGGACGTGAACGCGAGGATCATGATGATCGGGATGAGGATGATGATCGTGGCCATCTTCATCTCGTACTGCTCGATCTTCTTGCCATAGAGCTCGGGAGTCCGTCCCACCATCAGGCCGGCAATAAACATCGCAATGATCACAAAGATGAGCATGCCGTAAAGGCCGGATCCGACGCCTCCAAAGACCACTTCGCCCAGGTGCATGTCAAAGAGCACGATGCCGCCGGCCACCGGCATAAACGAGTCATGCATGGAATTGACCGCGCCGCAGGATGTGCTGGTGGTGATTACGGCAAAGAGGGCAGAGGAGACAGTCCCGAACCTCACCTCTTTTCCCTCCATGTTCCCACCTGACTGGAGCGCCGAGGGCGTCTGGTCGACCCCGAGCGGCGCAAGCGCCGGGTTGCCTGCCTGTTCGGACCAGATAGCAAGGCCGAGGAGAGGCAAAAAGATCAGGGTCATGGCAAGGATCAGGGCAACACCCTTGCGCCTGGAGCCGATCATGGTCCCGAACGTGATGCAGAGTGCGGCGGGGATAATGATCATGGCAAACATTTCGACAAAGTCTGAAAACGGCGTGGGATTCTCCAGCGGGTGGGCCGAGTTGGCGTTGTAATATCCCCCGCCGTTTGTCCCGAGCATCTTGATGGCGATCTGCGAGGCGACCGGCCCGAGCGGGATGGACTGGGTGGTGACGAGTGTTCCCGTGGTGTCATTGACCGGATCAAGGAGCGGCACGGTGACCGGCCCCGCAAAGGTCTGGGGCGTGCCCTGCGAGACGAGCACAAGGGAGATGACCAGAGCAATGGGCAGGAGGATCATAACGCTGCGCACCAGAAGCACCCAGAAGTTGCCGATGGTCGAGGCTGACCTGCGCGAGAACGCATAGATGAGTGCGATAAGAACGGCAAGCCCGACTGCCGCAGAGATAAAGTTCTGGACAACGAGGCCGGCCATCTGCGTGAAGTAGCTGACGGTTACTTCCGGCACATATGCCTGCCAGTTGGTGTTGGTCGCAAAACTGATCGCGGTGTTGAGCGAAAGATCCCAGGGAACAGCCCCGAGTCCTGCCGGGTTGAGGGGCAGGAATTGCTGCACTTCCTGGAGGATAAATACGGCGGCAATACAGGGGATGGCAAAGACCATGACGGCGACGGCAAACTGCTTCCAGTCCATCTCCTCTCCGGCTGCAACCCCACAGACGGTAAGGACTCGTGTTTCGAGCCAGCCGAGAACCGGGGAGAGGCTGTTTGGCTTACCGGTGAAGATCTTTGCCATCCATGCACCGAGGGGTATTGAAATGAGTGCGACGATGACAATGAAGAGGATCACTTGGATCCAGTCTGCGATCCGCATGCCAAAAACGAGATCCGGGGGGTGTGCAGTAAGGGGGGATGATCCGGTATGGGGCACGGAGACGGTATGCTCCGAAAGATCGTCAAGGGCAAGGTTCAGCGAGAGGACGTTGACCCGGGGTTCGCCAAAGATCCCAAACTGGCGGGGCTCGGTCTGCGCGGCAATGAGTGCTGATACGTCGGATACGGACAGGTTACGTTCGCGGGCGACGCGGGGCGCCTGGTAGTACGCGGCGGCGACCGAGATGTCCGGGTCAAGGCCGCTTCCCGATGCAGTGACAAGATCAACCGGGATCTCATTTGTGTTACCGGGATCGACAGCGTGGAGGGCATCGATCCGGGCCTGTACCTGCTGCACGAGCGCCGGGTTATTGGGCCCGAGATTGGACCCGGTTGATGACCCGGCATTATACGGTACCGGCGTTGTTGCGGAGGGACGGCCCCAGAAATACTGCGGTGACGAGAACGGCTGGCCGACCTGCGATGACCCGGCCACCTGCCCGTCATGCTGCAGGAGGTCCCCATTTGCCTGGGCGGGGAATACCACCTGGGAAATACCGGTGACAACAAGCGGGTACAGGATGCCCACGACGAGCGTGAGCAGCAGGAAGATCAGAACTGCTGGTTTTACCTGTCTTTTTATCAGTGCCCCGATCGAATCGGAAGTCATAGAATGAGTACCTCATGCGTGCCACGGCCCGTGTATTTCCGGACCGGCAGATCCTGCGCGTACGAGGGTTTCAGGTTATTGTATTTATGCATGTTAGCCTTGTAAGAATGGTGATGTTTGTTAAATTAGACTTTTTGTAGGTGAAGAAAAACAATTTTTGTGTCAACACATATGGTATGAGGAATGGAGGGGCGCGAGTTTTCAGACCCCGTGTTTACCGTTTTGCCGTGTTGTATAAACTCTGCATGAGTGTTTACACCATGGTCAGTGTCTGTTAATGGATCACCCGGCCCGGATATCTCTGAAAAACAGCGATCAGAAGGGAACCGATCCGGGGCGAACACAGGTTAACACGGCCGGGCGTCTGCGTCCTATGAGATCACAGCATGCAGTATAAACAATTATCATTGCATATACCCTTTCATTATCTGAATTTGTCTCCGCCCGATCATGCCCCGGATGCCGTAAATGCTGTGGGCATCAAATCGACAAAAATCAACGGGAAACGCGGAGACACCGATCCTGTTCCCGGTCAACGGGCACCCGGAACCGATGGCGATCCTGCCAATCGAGAAAAACTCCGGTAAGAGAGGGAGATGTGATGGAACCATGACAGAAAATCTGCTGAAACCGGCCGACCGGGTTGAAGTGACCGTTCTTGTCGACAACTATATCGATCTCTTTGTACCGCCGGCAACAGCCGTAGACCACCGGCTGCCGTTTGACCCGGGCCGCATGCTTCGCGCGGAGCACGGCTTTTCCAGTCTTGTCCGGGTCTTCTCTGGGAAAAAGGAGCATGTGATCCTTCTTGATGCAGGGCTCTCATGTGACTGCCTCATTCATAACGCCCGGCAGCTGGGTCTCGATCTGAATGAGGTCGAAGCCGTGGTTCTGAGCCATGGTCACTTCGATCATTTCGGTGGGCTTGATGAGTTTTTCCACAGTACCACACACCAGGTCCCGCTCGTTCTCCACCCTGATGCATTTCTTGTACGGAGGATGAACAGCCCGGTGAAAGGACCATTCGATCTCCCTTATCTCGATAAGGTCACATTAAAAAAGGCCGGAGCAGATCTGCAGCTTCGCAGGGAGCCGTCCACCCTTGGCGCCGGCCACATTCTCGTGACCGGGGAAGTAAAAAGAACAACCTCTTTCGAGAAGGGGCTCCCGGGAATGGAGACCCTGGCCGGAGACCACTGGAAAGCCGATCCCATCCGTGATGACCAGGCGGTCGTCATCAACGTCCAGGGCAAAGGCCTTGTCGTGATCAGCGGCTGTGCCCATGCGGGTATCATCAACACGGTGGAATATGCAAAAAAGATCACGGGTATTGACGCAGTCCACGCGGTCATGGGTGGGTTTCATCTCACCGGGACGGCTTTTGAACCGGTGATAGGTCCCACCATCGATGCGATGAAAAGGGTGAACCCGGCATACGTCGTTCCGATGCACTGCACGGGGTGGAAAGCGATCCACCGGTTTGACGAAGAGATGCCAGCTACATTCATTCTCAATACGGTCGGGACGACATACCGGTTTTAAGAACGGATTTTCCTGTCCTCTTTATTTCGGACAATAACAAAATACGGAAACCCTCTGCCCAGGATAAACGCATATGAGGCGATTGAGTTCACTCCGGAACTACAAAGATCGATAACAATGTGGGGGTTCCCCATATTAGGGCCCTCCGGGGCAAAGTACTCATCGTTCACGGAAGGGAGACTACATCCTCACGGATAAGCGTCAGAAACAACGGTCGCCATCATCTGCCGGGATTGCAGCCTGGATGCAAAAAAAGAGCCCCTGTCTCACTTTCTTATCGTACACCCGGGAATAACCTGTCGTTGCAGCCGGTTATGTGTCTTCTGTCGAAATCAGGCAGGTCTCATTACAATCTGTACCGCTGTCCCGTTGTCCCAGAATACGGTTCCCAGAAACATATCGACGCTCACTTCGCTCCCGTCCTTCCTGACGAGCCGGACGTTGTCAAGGTTCATCCGCGCACCGAGTGCGGCCTGATCGACCCGCTGCCGGAAGAGGGCCTGGAACCCAGGATCGATCATACTGACAATATCGCGGCCCATGAGGTTTTCGCCCGGACCAGCGCCGATCAAACGGCTGCCCGCAGTATTTATGTAGGCGATCCCATCCTGTCGGTATACCACGATCCCTTCCGGCAGCCACTCGATGAGAGAGCGGTAACGCTTTTCACTTGACGCAATATCCTCGACATTCGATACGTAATCCTTGATAAAAAACGATGCAATAACCAGGATCAGCGCAAAGAAGATCCGGTCAATCAGCGCGTATCCTATCGGTAAATCACGCGGGGACAGGAAAAGGCTCGCCGCCATCAGAAGAATAAACACACCGGTCATAAGAACCGGTGCATATTTCCAGCTGAGATACACAGTGAGGAAGAGGGGGATGAGATACAGGATCCAGATCATCACGCCCAGAGGTGTGATGATGTCGAAAACAAAAATGAGTGCAGTTGAAAGAGTGATATACACGACAATACGGAGAAAATCCTCCCTTCGTTGAACCGGCCAGATGAGCCTTCCCGTGTCCACCATACATGATCCTGTCGGATCTTATTATAAAAATCTGGTGGATGGTGGTCAGGGTCATGCCTTCATGAACGGTATTCGTGTCCGTGAACCGGACAGTTCTATTACAGGTGCGGGTCACACTTAGATCCTTTTGGGGAGAAGCGATCGTACCCGGTCGTGAGGTGAAGATGTGCGCCACTCCTCCCCACACCGGATACGACTACAACGGTGTCGCCGGTTCACGGGCAATGGCAGACCGTGCACATCTCCGGCATCTCACCAGGAATTCCTTCCCACTCTTTTTTTCCGTTGCAGAGTACGCAGGCCCGGTCCCCGATATCCGTGCTGTCGGCGAGCCGGTGCGTGACCACGATACAGGGGATCTGCATCTTCCTGACAAACCGGCGCGTGAGATCCTTTACCGTCTGTGTACTCTCTGCGTCAAGCGCGGTAAACGGCTCGTCCAGCATCAGGAGATCTGGCTTGATGGCAAGGGCCCGGGCGAGTGCGACCCGCTGTTTCTGCCCGCCGGAAAGGTTCCCGGCTCTGACCCCGGCCAGGTCCGTGATATGCACCTGCTCCATCCAGTACGCGATGCGCTCGGAAATAACCGGACGAGGGACGTGCCGGGCGCGAAGCCCGAACGCGACGTTATCCCGGACGGTCATGCGGGGAAAAACCGCCGGGTTCTGGAGGACGTACCCGATCCGGCGGTCTTCCGCCGGAACATCGGTGCCAGTGTCGGTCCTGCAGAGGCACTCGCCGCTTAAGGTAATGGTGGCCGTGTCGGGCTGCAGCAGTCCCGCGATAATGTTGAGTGTCGTCGACTTGCCCGAACCGTTCAGTCCCATAAGGGTCATAATCTCCCCGGAATGTACGGTCAGCGCGAAGTCAAGGGTATAGTCACGGAGCTGTTTTACCATCAGTGCTTCAAGCACGGCCAGCCTCCCGTTTCTGGATCAGGCGCACGGCGATCATGATCCCAAACGAGATGATCACGAGCAGGATCGATATCGTCAGCCCGACGTTAATGTTGCCCTCCATTCCCACGTACACCGCAAGCGGCATCGTCTGGGTCACCCCGGGCAGGTTGCCGGCAAACATGATCGTTGCGCCAAATTCCCCAAGCGCCCGGCCGAAGGTCATCACCGCGCCCGAGACAAGGCCGGTTGCCGTCATGGGGAGAGTAACCTGCGTCAGGATCCGCAGCGACGAGGCCCCGAGCGTCCGTGCGGTCTGCTCGTAGGCCGGATCCAGCTGCTCAAAGAGTGATTTTGCCTGGCGAAGATAGAACGGGGATGCGACAAAGATCTGCGCCATGATCACCGCAAGCGTGGTAAAGGCGATCGAGATCCCGAGCATGTTGAAATACCGGCCAAGGATCCCGACCCGGCCGTAGAGCACGAGAAGGGCGACACCCGCTACTGCCGGGGGAAGGACCAGCGGGAGGTCGATGAGCGTATCCACGATTACCTTTCCCGGGTACGAGTACCGGGAGTGAAAATAGGCAAACGGCGTTCCGACAAGGATAACCACGGTAAGGGTGATTGCCGTTGTAAACAGGCTCAGCCAGAGTGCGCTTACCACCTCGGGATCGTGGAGCGTGGCAAAGAACATGTCCGGTGTGATCCGGATTAAAAGTGCGAGAATGGGCAGGGCCAGGTACAGCGTAACCGCTGAAATCAGGATCCCCGCCGCAAGATACGTCAGGGTGCGCCGGTAATTTTTTGGGCGGAAACCTCCGGGCCTCATGGTTTTGTATGTTTCTCCCCCGGCAGGATTGCCGGCCGGTCCGGCTTAAAAAAAAGTTGAATCGTTTTACTTGTAATGGCTTACGACGGGGGTAAACCCGTATTCAGACAGGATATTCTGGCCGGCCGAAGAGAGCATATACTGTTCAAACCAGGCAGCCTGAGGCTTGTTGGTGCTCTCCTGGAGGATGCCTATTGTATAGGTCTGGAGATAATTGTACTTTTGGGGAATGGTAATGGACTGGTAGGTGCCGCTTGCCGCTGCGGTCGCCGTGGACTGGTAGACAAATCCTGCATCCACCTCGCCAAGGGCGACCTTGGTGGCAACGGCCGGCTCGGAGAGCTCGTAGGTCACCACGTTGCTGATCGTTGCATTTTTCCAGCTCTGTCCATAGGTCGAGTTGGCAAGGTTATTTAAGACTGCGATGGTCGCGGTGCCGGCGGGAACTGTTTTATCCTCCATGGCAATCTTCACGCCGGGTTTTGCAAGGTCTGCAAGGGACTGGATGTTCGCCGGGTTGGATGCCGGCAGGATGACGATCACGTAGTTTGTCGTAAGCGGTTTTACCGAGCTGTTGACCAGGTAGCCCTCATTTTTGAGAGCGGTTGTGTAGGTGTTACTTGCCGATATAAGGACATCCGCATAAGCACCGTTCTCTATCTGTGTCTTGAGGGCCTGTGTACCGTCAAGGTCGAAGGACACCGTAGTTGGTGGGTAGGCCTTGGTAAATGATGAGCCAATCGTATTTGATGCACCGGTTAAGGATGCAGCAGTAAATACGACAAGGTTGCTCTGCGACGGAGTGAACGTCGGGGCTGGTGTTGAAGTTGGTGCAACCGTGACCGGGACAGCGGTTGTTGCCACTGCCACCGGTGTTGCTGCAGCGGTTACCGGTACGGTTGTTGCAACGGGTGTTGCCGGGGCACTTGTTGTGCTCTGCGTGCAGCCGGCAAAGAGGGCCGATACAAGCAGGAGTCCATAGATCAGACTGATAAATGCTAGTTTACAGGGTGTCAGAGTTCCTTTCATAGCTTCACAAACCTCTGGAATTAATCCTTTCACTTATCTTTTTACGGTATAATAGTTAAAAATTGTGTTTTATTATCTCAAATTGTTAACTATAAATAACTAATTTGTGGGGCCCAATCAGTATCTCACTCTGTAGTGTTTTCCGAAAATGAGATGAGCTGCTTCGTTACCCAAACATGCGGTACTGGCCCGTATAAATAAAAACGCGATGGTACTATAGCATCCAGATGGTTTTCCCATTCGATGTCCGGTCTTTCCTTCTTGATAAATTACCAGTATCTGCGGTTTCCTCTTCATGAGCGAGATAGGTTATCCATCTGACCTGTATACAGGTAGTTTGTGTAAGATCAGGACAGGTATTCCTTTGTCAATTAGTTTTAATTTACTTTCTCAAAAAATAAGTATAATCCTAATAGTTATATGCAAATACAGTACAGAATATCCTTGAAATAGCAAACCGGCCATCATCCGGTATTCACCGGACACCGGTCCCGGCTAAATCAGGAACACCGGAATCACTCGTCACCGAAAAAAATTTGCGATCTCATGGAGTGTGAAGAAATGAGGATCCCCCTCCCATGATCACCCGGCATCACATGGCACTTGCCCTGATGTGCGCTCTTATTGTCTGTAGTTCCTTCTTTCTCTCAGACCCGCTCCTGATGGTGCTGGTTATTGCCGGTACCTGTATCGGTGTACTCCTGCCGGACATCCATATGACCCCGCCAAAACGGTTCACCTTCCGTACCCTGGCATGGCTGATCGTCCAGTTTCCCAGGCAAGTCTGTTCCCCCATTCTCTGCCGGATCTATATACACACCCGGTATCCGGTTCCGGATCCTGCTGACAAGCGTCTGACCCACTCCATCCCCGGTATCCTGTTCATTTTTGCATTCGCGAGCGCTTTCCTTTACATCCCGGTGCGCCTGGTCGACAGTGCCCTTGCCGGATGGATCGCCGTATTTCTGGGAGGCGTACTCCTCGGCATGGGGCTCCACCTTGTTGAGGATCTCTGCACGAGAAAAGGTATCTTCCCCTTCTTCCCGTTCAGTCCCTGGACTATCTCCGGTTCCATCCGTCCCTGCGACCGGACCGATCCCCGGATCGCCCGGTACCACATCCAGCACTGCACGGTGCTCATCGTTTTATTCTGGCTCGAGAGCGCAGGCATTCTTGCACCGGCTCTTTTTTTGCCGATAAGTGTTGCCGGTATCACCTTCTGTCTTGGCACCATGGTGTACTTCTCAGAAGTTTCGGTACGGCGGGGTTCCGGTCTGGCAGGCATCATAAAGGCCTCCTCACCTGCAAAGATTACTTGACCGGTGTGAAACGAGGACTACAAAAAAGTGACCGCTGCGTCAGCCCGGTTACGGTCTCTGTTGTACTAAAAAAGTGCGGTGGTACCAACCGTTCATTTATTTGCCTGAATATCCCATCGCGCGGGCAAGTGCCACGAGCTCTGCCAGCTGTTCTTCCTGTCGCCGGGTCAGTCGCCTGCCTTTCTGGATCAGTCGCCCGAGCTTGACAATCCTGATGCGATCTTCGTGAGCAAGTGCATCGGTGTTGTGCGCCCATTTGACCAGGTCCAGCCACTGCTGGCGGCCAAACAACGCGCTTTCAGTTGCCGGTCCATGGTCTGCGCGTTCCTCACCGGATGTGCTCCCGGCACCGGCATCATAACCGGTTTCATCGTCGTCATCAGCGGTCTCCGCATCTTCCGGATCATTCTCTCCGGGTGCTGTGTCTCCATCTCCCGCTGCGCCGGTCGACTCATCCCCACTGGTTTCCCGTACACCATTCCCGGTCACGCCGTCCGGTATTCCGGGGGCCCGGGTGGCATCCGGCAGGTCATGGACATCCAGTTCCTTTGGATCTTCAAAGAGGTCCTCCATGCTCCGGATCCTTACCTCTGGTTCATCCGTCGGCATTGGCTGTACCAGTACCAGGTGATCGATCTCTTTACGGGAGAGTGCCTGCGGCCCGTGCATGATGACAGTAGGGAGATCCGGCCCTTTTGTGACCATCGCATGTTTTTCTATCGGTACTTCCTCAATTGCGGTGGACGGGATCTGGGTTTTTTTCCTGAGTGCGACGAGTGCATCTTTTGTTTCTGCATATGCCTCTTCAGCCGCGTGTCGCTCCTCTTTTTCTGCCTCCAGTGCAGCTGCAACCTGTTCGATCTCCGCCCCAAGGGCTTTTAATGACACCTCTTTCTCTGCCTGCTCCTGCTCGGCATCGCGGAGCTGTCCTTCCAGCGACCGCTGCCGATCAAGCGCGGTTCTGAGGTTGTCCTCGAGTTTTCTGGACTGGTCTTCGCGACGGGCATCCTCTGCCACCCTCTCATCGGTTATGGCCCGCAGTTTTTGTTCGGCCTGCTCCTTTGCCAGGGCCGTATGCGCAAGATTTTCATCTGCCTTGCGACATGCCTCGCGCTCGGATGCGAGATCTTTGGTCAGGCCCTGGATTTTTACAAGCAGTTCACGTTCATGCGCCGCAACCTGCTCCCCGGTGGCATTCAGGTTCCGCTCAATATTCTCCTTTACCCTTGTGACCTCCGAGAGCTTGTCCTCGGCTGCATGACGCAGGCGCCGCTCAGTCTCCAGTTCGTTCTGGATCTGCTCAATTGCGGATGCAGCCGAGTGAGCCAGTTTTTCGGACTGCGCCTTTGCGAGCACGGCGGCGGCCAGATCTTCGCTGAGACTCTTGTGCATGCTGAGTGCAGCATCCCGCTCCTGCTGGATATGCACCAGATCGGACCGGGCTTTCTCCAGATCGCGGCGAAGTGCATTAAGAGTGGTATTGAGTTCCCGCACCTCCCCGTCCTTTGACTCCGCCAGCTCCTTCCCGCTCTTTTCCGCACCGTCGCGCAGGCGTTTTTCTTCTTCAAGGGCGGCAACAGCCGCATCGAACTGTTCTTTTAATACCTGCATCTCCCGGGCCATCTGGTCTCTTGCCTCGGTGATGCGCACGAGTTCGGCCTCGCGCGATGTGCTCTTCTGGCGCTCGGCACCGAACGATTCTGTGAGTGCGTCATATTTCTTCTGGAGCGCTTCATGATGCTCCATGAGCGTCCCCTTCTCGGCGGCAAATGCGGCCTCTTTTTTTGCCACCTCCTGCGCGAGCGTGCTGCACTGCTGTTCTGCGGCACCCCGGTGCTCTTTTTCCCCAGCCAGTTCATCGGCGAGCCGGAGGCACTCATGAGACTGCTGCTTTGCCTTCTCGGTGATGTCCCCGATCATCTGCCGGAGATCCTGCTCTGACCTGGCCTTCTCCTGCAGGACAGATTTAACCTCCTGGTCAGCTGCTTCCGCCCGGTTCTTCTCAGCAGCTAGTGAACTTTTGAGCTGTTCGATCTCGATCGACCGGGTGCCAAGCGCCTTTTGTGCATCCTCATGTTTATGCGCGAGTTCTGCCAGCTGCGTTTCCAGCGTGGCCCGGTGTCCGGAGATCTCCGTAAGTTCTTTTTTTGCCTCTTCCAGATCCCTACGGCTCTGCCCGAGATCCCGGTTCAGGGTCTCCGCATCGCCGCGGAGGGCTTGTTCGAGTTCATCCTTCTCGGTCCCGAGCGTACGGATCGTATCATCCGCTTCCGCGAGCCGGGCACGGGTTGCTTCCAGTTCCTGCGTGAGCCGGGTAAGATCGTCTTTCGTCCCGGCAATGACCATCTCGCGCTCTTCAAGCTGCGAGCGCAGGGCATCCCCTTCTTTTTTCAGACCGCTCAGTACGTTTCCGGCACTCTCAAGATCGCGGGTCTTCCCGTTTATGAGCATCTGGAGCCGGGCTGTTTCCGTGACAAGCTCGCTGGTACGGTCTGCGATACGGCGTTCGAGCGTGGATTTCAGGTTGTCAAGTGCACTCTGCGTCTGTGCCAGTTCCCCGGCCCGGTCGACCGCGATCTCGAACGAAGACAGCAGGAATTCCAGAAGTTTCCTGCGATCCGCCGTGATCACGTAGTCGCGTTCTTCGTGCCGTATCTTGAACTGGGTCCTGACTTTTTCAGGATCTGGTTTTTCGACCGTGGATGCCAGCATCGTCTCGATCAGCGAGAGGAGGTACTGGAGATCATACGGACGCGCGATAAAGTTGTCCGCGTTGCTGTCAAGGACGCTCAGCAGGTCGCCGAGGTTTGCGATACCGGTGACAAGGAGCACCGGGATCCTCCAGAGATCGTCATCCGTTTTTATCTCCCGGCAGACATCGTAGCCCTCTTGTTCCGGGCCGGAAGTATCGCAGATGAGGAGATTGGGTTTTCCTTCACGAAGACTTTCGAACAGTTCTGTGCTGTTGGAAAAAAGGGTAACCCGGTATCCCTGTGGTGTCAGCTCTCCTTTGAGATGCTGGGAATCCCGGGTATCTTTGCAGAGAATGAAAACATCGATGGCACTCTCCCCGTCAGGGATGTCTGCATCTGTACCTGATGGTTCAGAATTCATCACCATTGCTCTCTAACAGAATTAAAAGGCTTTATATTATATCTATGTTTATATCGCCTGCGGTTCTGTCAATCGCCAATTGCCGCGTGTAGGAGCGTCCGGGAAGTCAAAAAAGAATCTTTGATTCACGTGAAAACATCGTTTTTACCAAAAAGACAACGCACATGGAGACGGAGAGGGCAGTACCTGTCCTCCCGAACCACCCCTGCGCTGAGCGATGATGCTGTATTATCTTCCCGGGAGATATCGCTTTGTGGGGGGATATCTCAAGGGGTCGGGCGAAAGGCAGCACGGACAAACACTCCAGGGAGCGTAAAGAGAGATAATAAGGGAATATCTACGGGAGCCGTGTTCTTTTTATGTTTCAGAAAAGGGACCTTTACGCTCCACCCACCGGTCGATTAGCGCCCGCGAGATGCTCAGCTTTTTTGGAAGCTGCGGGAGGTTGTCCCGGCCGAACCAGCCTGCCCCAACGATCTCGTTGTTGTCGATGGCGATCTCACCGGCAGCGTAATCGGCCACGAACGCGATCATGAGGGAGTCGGGAAACGGCCAGGGCTCGCTTGCGAAATACCTGAGGTTTTTTATCGTAATGCCCACCTCTTCCTGTACCTCGCGGTGGACGGCATGCTCCAGCGTCTCGCCCGGCTCTACGAAGCCAGCGATCACGCTGTGCATCCCGACCGGGAACCGGGGCGACCGGGCAAGAAGGATCTCATCGCCCCGGGTGATGAGCACGATGATCGCCGGTGAGATGCGTGGATGGGTGACAAGCCCGCAGGCCGGGCATCTCTTTGCCCGCTCGGTGAGGACCGGTACGGTCTCATGCCCGCACCGGCCGCAGAACCGGCTCATTTTTGCTGATCCGATTATCCGGACAGCAAAGGACGCCACGGCAATATCCTCGTCCGGTATCCTGCCATAGAGTTCCCGTACGCCGACACCAGCCCATCCTTCCGGGAGTGGAGCATCCGCTTGCAGTCCTGCGGCATAACAGGGTGTAGCGCCAAAGTGTCCGAGGTACTCGACGGGGCCGGCCTGCGAGGGGCAGACCGGTGCATAGATCTGCGGTTTCTCGCCGTCGGATATCGCTATACTCTGATCAGAGACCAGTACCCAGAGTACTCCGGTTGCGGGGACGATCGCCGGCTGGGGGAACTGCGGGGTAAGAGTGGTGACAGAAAATACCGCACAATGGGGGAGGGAACCAGAGGGAACGGGACGTGGCATCATGTGAATATTCACGTTTGTGTGGGAAACGTTTGTACTTGCCCACGATAAACAAGCAGGTTTTCTCCTGCCCTCTCTAAAAAATCCCCTGCACAGGTATCCGGCCCGACCTATCAGGGAACCTTCGGGTGCGGGCGTTCACACCGGCCGGCAATGGTCGCCGCGAGTGTCCTGACGTTTTTCATAAATGTCGATTCTTCGGCAAGGAGCGGGATGACCGCAGGTTCATTTCGGCTGACCCCGGGATCGAAGGGCAGTTCGATGGTCTCGGAAAATTCCGGGAGGCCTCCTGTTTTCCCGCAGACATTCTATACATCGGTCTCCTTCTCTGCGCGGTTGATGGCCAGGATTATGTCTGGGATCCCTAGCTGCCGGGCGAGCGCCGCTGATTTCCGGGCAACGGATACCGCGTTATACGAAGGATCCGCCACCACCACCGCACAGGTAAATCCTTCGGCAACGGCCCTCCCAAAATGTTCGAGACCGGCCGGTGTATCGAGGACGATGACCTCGTCCGGAAGAAGCCGCATGTGTCGGAGTATTGCCGTAAGCAGGGTATACTCGGGACAGAGACACCCGCCGCCCGCCTGTCGAACGCTTCCGATGACAAGAAGGCGGAGGTTATGATCGACCGGTACCGAAAACCGGTCGATCACGTCGCTTACATCTGGATTAAGGGTGAGGAGACCGCCCGGGGAAATATCCGGGCCGGCCCCGGTCCAGCTCGCAGACATCGAGCCGTTCCCTGACCAGCACGGGTTTTGGTTCTTCATCTCTCATAGCACGCTCACTCCATCGACATTCGATAAGTGGTAATTTCCGAGACGGCATATACATTTTTGGTTTGTTGCACGGATTTTTCCGACGGGGTTGGAGGTGGAAAGGAAGACGGGGGTGGGATTGGCATTGCTCTCGTAATGTTTGTAATTGTGCATTGATCAGATGTTCCGCATTCTTGGAACAGGCTCATTTCCAATAAAATCCTCAGCCTTTATCAGGTATCCCCGCCTGATATACCGTTATGAAGTGGCCCGGGTGGCTGAACAGGATAGTTGTTGGTGCCGGGATTGCAAGTTTCTTTGGCGATCTCGGGTACGAGTCCGTGACCGTCCTCCTCCCCTCGTTCCTAATCATCCTTGGGGCGCCGGTCTTTGCCCTCGGTATCATCGAAGGCCTGAGCGACGGGGCATCCAGCTTCGTCAAGCTCTTTTCGGGATATTTTGCCGACAAGCTGGGCAGGCGGAGGGAGTTTGCGCTGGGAGGGTCGGTCGCGACCGCAGTCTTTCCCGCGATCATCGCTATTGCCACCTCATGGTACGTAGTACTTGCGGGGAGGCTTGTCGGGTGGATCGGCAAGGGAATCCGCAGCCCCTCCCGGGATGCGATCCTCTCGAAATCGGTGGAGGAGAAGAACCTTGGCAAGGCCTTCGGGTTCCACCGGGCCGGGGACACCCTAGGAGCAGTCGCCGGGCCGGCGTTAGCCCTCGTCCTCGTTTCATCGATGGGTATCCGGGAGATTCTCTGGCTGGCAGTGATCCCCGGTTTCATTGCGTTCGTCGCAATCTGGCTCTTCCTGCGCGAGCGCAGCGCAGCCCCCCACCCGCGACCCCGGCCTCTGGTGGCATCCATGAGGGGACTCCCGTCACGGTTCAAGGCT
>Ga0187874_10000755_pt1 | contig 35983 bp, 50 predicted proteins | sample June2016WEW_16_1_3_FD_132993 | JGI IMG/M metagenome (GOLD analysis project Ga0187874, IMG submission 132993) | Peatland microbial communities from SPRUCE experiment site at the Marcell Experimental Forest, Minnesota, USA - June2016WEW_16_150 | ecosystem: Environmental > Terrestrial > Soil >... | reverse complement strand
TATCAATATACACTTTCCACCGCATGGAACGTTAGCACTGCAAGTTATGCTTCTCTTAGTAAATCAGTTAGTGGACAAAGCAGTGGTCCTTATGGACTAGCATTTAGTCCAGATGGAACTAAAATGTATGTGTTGGATAATAATAGTGAAACTGTTTATCAATACACAATGCATTAAAAAAAAAAATAAAGGAATAAAAACATGAAAGCAGTAATAGATACAAACAATGAAGTGATGGTAATTGCAGGTACTTCTTTTGTTGTCAACTCTACAAATGTTCTTGATACGAGTTCATTCAATTGGTTTATTATAGATAGTTATTAAGGAGAAAATGACAATAAGAGAATTTGAACCTATGGATTTTGAAGCCGTAAAGAAACTTTCAGTTGATAACGGAATGTTATTACCTACTGAAGGCAAAATGTTTGTTGCGGAATCCGCCAAAGGTGAAATTGTAGGTTTTGTAGTATTAAGGGCGGTGATGTTTATCGAACCGTTTGTCTGTAAAAATCCTGTTATCGCTAAGAAACTTTATGATTTCGCTGAATGGCACGTAAGATTATCGGAAGCCAAAATTGTAAGATGCTTTACAAGGACAGAAAAGTTATTAAAAAAATTAGGTTTTTATAAAATATTTGATGAATATCAAGCAATGGAAAAAAATTTCTATGATAAGGAGTTAAAATAAATGTCTACAACATCGTCACAAGAACAGCAGGCACAACAGTTATACGGTCAAGTTGGGAGTTTCAATTCGCAAGCCCCTAACTTATTCGCAAACTACCAACAGCCTTTTTCCCCCCAGCAACAAATAGGAGCGTTAAATAATTATACTAATCAAGGCGCTCAATCAATAAATCAACAGACTCAAACCAATGCTAATCAAGCCGGTGGTGGTGCTATGGCAAATGCTTTAAGTTATGGCTACGGTGGATCCATAGCTCAAGGTTTAGCCTCTGGTGCGCAAGAGCAAGCCGGAGCTGCCGGAACTAACGCATTACAGCAGCTACAAGCTAACAGGCTGGCTTTACTTCCTGGAATAATGAGCAATGCTAACCAACAGCAATTTAACATTACAGGAGCTCAGCAGGGCGTTGATCAACAAAATATACAGAACCAAATGGGACAATACGGACAGCAGCAAGGACTCTTGGGAGCCTTTAGCAATAATTCTACCTTAGATGATATTTTAGCTGGATTGAATACAGCCGGTGGAATAGTAGGTGGGTTAGGTAAAATAATTCCTGGTTGATTTGGTAAAAGTAGTTCAAGTGGTAATTAAAGGAGTTTTAATATGCCTGGTATAGCGGATTCTTTAAGACAAGCCGGTTACTTACAGCCTGGCGTTCAAGGCTTTGATTCTTTCATGCAGGATTTGACTAAACAGAAAGAACAAAATGCTTTCAATAGTTTATTAGGTCAAGCGCATGATCAAATTGCTAATAACTTTCAGAAAGTTGGAAGCATTCCTAATGGAATCTCCCCTTCAAGATTAAGTGATTTACAACCTCCGCCTAATGTAGGAATTGGAGGCGTTCAAAATGTACCCGGACATCCTCAATCACTGTCTCAAATCAGCCCTCCGCAGCAAGGTAACCATTACGCTGAAATGAGCCCTTTAGAACAAAAGCAAAAGAATTTAAGAGCCTTAGCAGATGTAATGATGAAATCCTCAATGTTCCAAAACTTATCCCCTGAGCAAAAGCAATCAGCGATAATGGGATTGCAGACCTTTGCTCAAGGTAGTGAAACTCCAATGGCTCAATATCAGAACTTGGCTGTTCCATCTACTTCGAGCCTTTATAGGTTTAATGAAACTAATCCTTCTGAAGCTCCTCAACTTATTCAAAAAGGTGAGGAAAAAGAACCGGTAAAAGTTGAAACTCCTTTAGACGCGAAAGGAAATCCTCAAGTTAAAACCGTTGGAGATCAAAAATTCGTATTAGTTAGAACAACTAATGATAGAGGTGAGACAAGTGATGAGTGGAAACCTTTACCAAAAGGAGAATCTCCTATCCCTGCTGAAAGACTTCAATTTGAAATGGGTAAGTATAATAAAGAGCATGATCCCAATGAGATAATGAAAAACGCTCAAGATAATATTGCAGCGATTGATGAACAACTAAATGTTAAAGACCTTAAAGTAAGTAATCCCGGCACTTATACTTCTCTCACGCAAGACAGGATTAAGGAAGTTATTAAACTTAATGCAGCTAAAAATCAAGCGGCAGCATTAGACAAAAAGTCGAGCAAAGGTAAAAAAAATGATCAAGCTGCTTTAGATGAAAATATAAAAGCTTATGCTAAGAAATGGAATATTTCCGAAGATGAAGCTCGTAGTTATGTAAAATAAGAATATCCAATGCAAGACGGTTCTCCTAAATTACTTGATTTAAACATACCCCCGGACACCTACAAAAAGATGTCGACAGATAAAAACGTAAAATTACTTGATTTAAACATACCGCCAGATAAATATAAAGCAAGTTTGAATCAACAAAATCCGGCAGTTTCAACGGGTGATACTTTAGGAAAAAATAAATTTACGCCTCCAAATCCGCAAACAACAAATAATCAACCAAAAAAGCAATCATCCGAGCTTATGGATATTTTATCTCAACCTGGACAAAAATTAGATAAAGCTATAGGTGAATTTAAGCAGGCATTTACAGGTTCAAATGTAGGCAAGGGTGTTGGTAATTATTTATCCGGTGTCGTTGACATAGGCAATGCGGGTTTATCTACAATAGGAAGTTTATTTGGTGTTGCAGATTATGGTTTGAGACAACTTCCCGGTGGTGAAGGCGTATCTAATGTAATCAACACTCCATTTAATGCAGTAGGTCAAGGTGTGCAAGCTGGTGAAAACGCTCTTGATAAATTAGGTCAAGGACTTCCGCAAAATGTAAAGAATTTAGGACTGCCTCAGAAACAAGCAGATCAATTATCTCAATCAATGTCCGGATTAAATCAAGGCTTAGCTCAATTACTTTTAGCTCATGGCTTAGATGCAGGCTATAAGGGTTTAATGCCTGAAAAATATTCTCCAATGGTTGACATCAAAAGCAAGCCTCAGGGGGCTTATCAAGAACCTAAGGCACAGGTAGGACCGGAAGGTACCGGAGTAGAAAAACTTACAGACTTACAACCGGAAATTAATCTTAACGCTGAAGTAGATAATAAATCTGATTTAGCAGAGAAAAATAATGTAGTTGAAACTTCCAAAGAGAATCAACCCGCTCCAAACGAATTGCCAAAAGAAGAAGCCCCCATTCCCGAAACGCCAAAGGTTGAAACTCCCGAAGAAGCTCCCATACAGCAAACGGAAAATAAGAGCCAAGAGAATTTATTTGGTGATAACGGTCAAGTTTTAGCATCAAGGCTTCCATATATAAATGAATTTGTTAATAACTCGCTTTCACCTATTGTTAAAGATTTAATAAAAGGCGGTAAGAATACAATCAAAGGTTTTGTTAACCTTGTCGCCCCTACTTTTGGAGTTGATAGAGAAGCTCGTATGATTGTTGATAAAACATTAGGCGACCAAAATAAAGCCGCTACCATACTTGACAGAGCTTCAAGTGAATGGGAAAATATGTTAGGGAAAATGAATCAACATGACCAAGTGGCTTTCATTGATAGATACAAAAGAGGATTACCTCAACAAAATGAACATTTACAATTAATCGCGGATTATATTAAGGGAGTTGATAAAACTGTTTATGATGAATTGCAGAAACATAATCCAAGCATAAATTGGAAAGAAAATCATTTAAGAGTGATGTGGAAAAAGATTCCGGGAGCCGAAACAGAACAGGGAGGTTTCAAAGGATTATTCAGAAGACCACTACAAGGTACGAAGGGAATGTTTAAACATTCTACTCTTGAAGATATGAGCGAAGGCATTCAGAAAGGTGGAATTCCTTATAGTTATAATCCCTTAACCAATTTTAAGGCTTCTTATGCTGATGCGTATAAATTCATAACTGCGAATAGAATGTGGGATGCCGCTAAGGATTTGGGATTAAGAGTATTTGTAAGGCATGGTAAAGATATCCCCGATGGTTTCGTAAAGTTAAATGATGGTATTGCTAAGGTTTATTTTAAAAGTAAAATAGATAAAGTAATGACTTCTCCGGGTGAGTGGTATGTTGATGAAGGCTTTGGCAGGCTTTTGAACAATCACTTATCGACTGATTTAATAAGAACCAGTGATTTTGGTAAAGGTATGATGTGGATAAAAAACGCTTATACCGCAACAGAATTATCTTTCAGCCCTTATCATTTTAGTTTTGTTTCAATAGCCTCAATGGCTCATCAGTTAGGTCTGGGGTATCAGAAGATTTTAAGTAGTTCTTTATTTGTGGGTGATTTTGGCAGAGTTGGACAAGGCATAAAAGATGTCTTAACTTCTCCGGCTGCTCCTAAAATTGATTACAATATTGGTAGAGACGCTTTAAGATTACTTACAGAAGACGGTTTCAAAAATAGTGAAGCCGGTAAAAGTTTACTAAAACAATTCCCTGAAGCCGGGCACTTAATAGATTTAGGCTTTGAGAATGGACTTACTGCAAAACTACAAGATGAATATAAGAATAAGTCCGTCAATGCTTTCAAACAGGCTTGGAATAATCAAGATCCTATGGGTGCTATGCTTTTTCATGCTTTGCCTTCCTTGAATCAAATTGTAATGGCGCCTTTATTCGACCATTTTATACCTAATATAAAGTGGGGGGCTTTCTTAAAAGGATTGTCTGACGATTTGGTAACTCATGCGGAAGATTTAAAATCAGGCAAAATTACAGAGTCTCAATTAGCAAGTAAAAACGTAACTCATGTTGAAGATATTTTTGGAGAAAAGAATTTTGATAGATTCTACTGGAATAGAACTTTTAAGAGTGCGTTACAACTATTATTCAGATCGGTGACTTGGAAGCAAGGAACTTTGCATTTATTCGCTTCAGCTCCTTTCGAGCAAGGCAAAGAGTTTTATGATGCAGCAAAAGAAGGTCGTGCTCCGAGACTAAACAGAAATTTAGCTTTTGTTTTGGGATTGGCGACTATTCATACGGCTATGGCAAACGCAATTCAGCTGGCTTTTGGACAAGGTCCGACTACATCATTCAAAGATTTAGTGGCTCCAAAAATAAACAAAGATGGTTCAAGAATCCAAATAATGGATTATTTCAAAGATGCTATGTCTTTTGCTAAGAACCAGGTTAATTATTTAACTTCTTCAACTTCCGGTGAGATCGGAAAACTTATGGAGTTGTGGCAAAATAAAGATTTTTACGGTTATGAGGTCTATGATCCAAATGCTCCTATTTAAATGGAGACTTGGCAAGCCGCACTTCATATGGCGCCTTTACCATTTGGAGTCCAACAGTACTTAAAAACAAGCGGTAAGCCCATTGAAGAAAGAGCCTCAGGATTATTAGGTTTTAATAAAGCTCCTAAATATATAACTAATACTTCGGCTCAAAATGATATTGATGAACTTTACGACAAACGTTTCGGTGGTGGAACTAAGCCGTATTCACAAAGGGAAATCGATCAAGCCAAAACTGATTTAAGAAACCTGAAGAAACAGAATAGCCCTCAATTTGAAGATAAATTAAATGATTATGTTAATAAAGGATTGATTGATTTAAAATCTAATTTTGTAAAGGAATTAGATAAAAATTCAGACGTACCTCAAGATGTTAAAATGTTTCAAAGGCTTCCGGCTGTTGATCAGGGTGGAGTTCTTAAAGACCATCCCGAAGATATTCAGAAGTATTTACCTTATGCGCAAACTGATTTATTTAAGAATAATCCTGAGTTTTTAGATCAACTTAAACCTATTATGGAAAACCTCCCGGCTAAGCAAAGAGTATCTTTGCAGAGGAGAATCTATAAAAAGATTGGGAGGGTTATAGAATGATAGCCTTAGTTTGGGACTTTGGCTGGTTTGTGCCATTAGCTGAAAGATTAGCCGAAGAGTTTGAAACTGTTTACTATATCTGTAATATCCGCAATGGTTACCCCAAAACTCGTGAGAAATTAGTTGGCGAAGGCATTAAGGGCGTTACGAGAATTGATCCCGATGATTTTTGGGAAGTCTGGAAGGAAGTTGATTTGTTTGTTTTCCCTGATTGTTATGACGGCAAATTTCAGCAATGGCTTAAAGATCAAGGTTGTTTGGTTTGGGGAACAGGTATATCATCTTGGTTAGAGCGTGATAGGGTGGCTTGTGCGGAGTGGCAGAAGAAAGTAGGGCTTCCACTTGCACGTACTGAAGAAGTAATAGGATTAAAGAAACTTAGGGAAACTGTTAAACCTAATCAGTTTATAAAGATTAATGAGAATAGAGGCGACTTTGAAACCATAAAGAATATTGACAAAGTTAGATCGGATCAAAGGTTTGATGAAATCGCTGTTGAATTGGGCGCTTACAAAGAGCTAATGAAATTTATTTTAGTTAATAAAATTGAAGGTGTGGAAATCGGTTACGATGGATTTAGTGTGGATGGGAAATATCCCAATAAAAGTTTATATGGTTATGAAATTAAAGACTGCGGATATGTAGGAAAATATGTAGATTATAAAAACTTGCCTCAATCAATTTTAACAGTTAATGAAAAGTTGGCGGAAGTTTTTAAGCGTGAGAAAATGCGCGGTCCTATATCAAACGAAATCAGAGTAACTGATAAAAGAGTTCCTTATCCCATTGACGAAACTTTAAGATTGCCTAATCCTCCTTATCAAATTCATATTACCAATATTAAGAATTTAGGTAAAATGATGTTGGAAGCCGCTAAAGGAAATTTGATTGAACCCGATATAGAGTTTAAATACGGCGCTATTGCAATAATGAACTCTGAATTTGCAATTAAGAATATGCTGCCGGTTAAAGTACCCGAAGATAAAAAGAAATGGGTAAAACTAATTAACTGGGCTACAATTGATGATGAGTGGTATTCTTTGCCGGTTTATGATATGGAAGAGTTTGGAGCTGTGGTAGGCTTAGGGAACACGTTAGAAGAAGCCACACAAGCCTGCAAAAGTAATTGTGAAGGCATAGAAGCAGATTCATTGGATATTGATATTGATTCGTTAGATAAAGCGTTGAAAGTAATTGAGGAAGGTAGAAAATATGGCATCACATTCTAAGGTTAAAAGAAGAATTATTATTGATGTAATCTCTCACAAAGACCAAAGATATGAAACTGTAGGAGATTGGAAATTTGATAAAAAAGGCAATCTTCATATTTGGGTTTCTGATATTAAGAATGACGATTTTAATAATTTAGTTGCAATTCACGAATTTACCGAAGCATTGCTTTGCAAAAAACGTGGAATAGATGAAAGGAAAATTACGGACTTTGATATGAAGTATGAAGCCTTGAGAAAAGAAGGCGACAATTCAGAGCCCGGCGATTCTTTGGAAGCTCCCTACCAAAATGAGCATTTATTTGCAACCGGTATTGAAAAGCTTTTATGTTCGGCTTTAAATGTTAAATGGTTTGATTATGATAAAGCCGTTAATGATTTGTGATTATTGTAGTAATTAGTTAATTTATATAGAGGTAAAAAATGAAAAAGTTAGTGTTGTTATTGTTGTTTTTATCAATCCCTGTTTTAGCTCAGGACGTTTTAACGTCAACTGTGCCGGCGGGTGCTACTTACGGTAGCGTAATCAAGATGTATGAAGGGCAAGCACTCTTGGGCATGTATGCTGATTCCGTTAATACTATTACTACCGTCTCATTCTATATATACTTAGGGGACACTACGGGAATAGGAACGGATTCAAGCAAGTATATGGCTGTTGGCTCTGTAAGTGATACCACAATTTATTCAGTAGCCTTAACAAAAATGAAATACATGGCTTTAAACTCTGTTTTATTTTATTCATTGATGCCGGGCTTATATTATCCTCAAACAGTTTACTTGTTGCCCAAACTTGGAGCGGCTCAAACATATAGTAAAATAATTAAATTCAAAGCTGGCATTAATATAATGCCGATTTCAAAGTAATATAGAGGAATAATACAGTGTGGATACTTGAAGTTTCAATCGGCGGATTAATAACATTTTTTTTAGGTATTATAACAATACTGATAAAATCACGTTTTGAGGAGAAGAAAAAGAATGAAGAAGAGCAATTAAAGAAAATCCAGGGTTTATTTGAATTTCAAGAGCAGCATGTTACGGAGACAAAAGAATTAAATACATCGTTCAACATGATGCAAAGAGAACTGATACTCAACCGAGTAGATTCTCAATGTGCTATTTATGCTTTAAGAAAAGCAAGTAACGGTATCCCCTTTACACAGTACATTGATGAAGAACGAGAAAAATTAATGGCTGAATATAATTTCAGATTCAAGGATAAAGAAGTATAAATATTATGGCAGACGAGATTACCCTAAAAGAGTTTATCGAAAGAATCTTTGCTGAGAGAGAAAAGCAGTTACAGCTACATTTTAGAAATAGTGAGAATGCTTTAATCTTAAGTAAACTGGAACTTGACAAGAGATTAAACGAATTAAATAATCTGCGTGCTGAATATACAAAAGATCGAATGGATGATAATACTACTTTTCTACGTCAAGAAACCTATTATGATAAGATGATCTCCTTAGACAAGGATATAAAAGATTTACAATTAAGTAAAGCATCTTTAGAAGGCAAAGCATCACAGACGTCTGTAACTAGGGTAACAATTATATCATTGGCCGGTTTATTTATTGCTTTGATAGGTATAATAATAGCAATTAGTAATTTCTTTTATAAAAAATAGATAGGAAGGTATAAAATGTCAATCATAACATTGTTAATCGTTCTCTTGGTCTTGGGACTCGTGTGGTACTTAATAGGACTTTTGCCAATAGATGCAAAGATCAAGAAAATTATACAGGTGATTTTTATAGTTATCTGCATACTTTGGCTATTAAGTCTGGTGTTCGGTAATTTGGGAATCGCTAACTATAGAATTTAATCATAAATTGTTTATATTAACGTATGTTAAAAAAACTATAGCGGCGGGTTTAGAAGAACAACCTGTCGATATTAATAATAATAAATATAGGATGGATAAAGTCATGGCTGAAAATACAAATGTAGATGCCATTGTTAATGGTATCAATTTCTTGGGTGGCGCATACACACTTGGGAAAAGTTTGATAGGGGAGAAATTTAATGTTCTCAATTTCAAAACTGATTTGGAAATATTCAGTGAAGCCAAAGCGGGTTTTAATTTTGTTGGAACGCTTCCACAAGTCGAATCTGAATTAGTTAGTACAATCACACCGGATGAAGTTGCTGAAATTAGTGCCGCTGTTGTGGCATTGAACGTTCTAAAGGCAGGTACTAACGAAGCCGAAGCTGTCACTGATGGAATCGCTTTAGCGGTACAGATTAAGAATTACTGTCAAAAATATTTCTAATGAACAATCCCCCGCAAAAAGAACTTAAAAATCTTTTTGTCCCCCAGTTCTTCATGGACTGGGGATTTTATTAAGAATTATGGATGAGAACGTAGTAAACAAAATAGTTAATACTCTCAACGGTTGGAAGACAATAATCGGGGCAGTAGGAACGCCTATTGCCTCCGCTGTTATTATGCTTACTCCGGATAACACTGTAGCTCATTGGATAGCAATAGGATTCACAGCGTTATTTGGTTCAACCGGCATTGTGGGTGTAATCCATAAAGATATTAAAAATCAACTTCCAGGTCAGATAAACGCTGCACCTTCGGGGACGTTACCAATTAAGTGAGGATATAATGGAAAAGGAAAATTATATGTCGCCTGCTCAAATGAAGTCTAAGGATGAAGAAAATGACTTCTTTAACAGAGTAAAGGAAGCTAAGGACCCAGATTGGGAAAGAAATCAAGGTATGGCTGCAACTCCTGAAGATCCGCCAAAGCAGAAGTCTAAAAGGCAAGTAAGGTTTTTATTAAGTAATGGAAGCCCTTTAAGCAATCAGCAAAAAGATAAACTTAAAAAAGAACTTCATACCGGCGCTGTTAAGGAAAAATGAAAAAATATTATGGATTGACTTTGCAAGAATATTCAGATGCTTTTTATGATGATTTTGACGCCTTCTTTGATCAGCTAATGACCGATGAGGGTGGATATGTTCCCGAATCTCAAGCCAGGCAGACTAAAGATACAGGAGGAACTACTTCTTATGGAATTTCTTTAAGTTTTTTACAGGGTTTGAATATTGATGTCGCGGACTTAAACCATGACGGCGTAATTGATGCCAAAGATATTGTGTGTTTAACTAAGGGGCAGGCTAAGGAATTATACTTTTTATATTTCTGGAATCCTTTATATCCACAAATCAAATCAATTCAACTTGCCAATAGATTATTCAACTTCGGGGTTAATTCAGGGAAACCTAAAGCAGTTTCCATACTACAGAAGGCTTGTAACGACACTCTGCAAGCTCCTACGTTAGTTACTGACGGTGTATTTGGAAATAATACATTAGGAGTGGCCAACGGTATTCAGAATCAGCAAAAGCTTTACGATAATTATATTATGGCAATTCAGTTGTTCTATCAGTCATTAAACAAACCTCAGTTTTTAAACGGATGGCTGGCGCGTTTAAAAAGATTACTTCCACAATCATTGATTGATATGATTAAGGGCTAATCTTCCTCGTCAAAGTCTTCGTGATATCCTTGATCATCTTGGTGACGTCTGTAAGTAGTTCTCCATATTATAAACATTACAAAAAAACAACTATATATTGAAATTTATGTCATCGGCTATATCTTCTCTCTGATTTCTAATCATCCCTAAAAGCCGATTATTTTCCTTTTCAAAAGCATCCCTATCTTTTCTTAGATTATCTCGCAATCTAATTTGGTGCAATAGATGAAACCTTAAATCTTCATCTTTTATACCATCCACATATTCTTTTTGCTCTTTTGTAAACAATTCACCCAGCGTACCGCTCATAATTTTATTCCTTTCTGTTTAGCTAATTTTTTGACTTTAATTTTATAATATTCAATCTTTTCTAAATATTCTTCATCGGTCATTTGGAATGGAAACTTTCCTTTGTGTTTTAGAAAGTCTGCCGTACCTTCTCCATAGGTTTTGTCGATATAAAGCCGGTGAGCCTGTTCTTCGCCGTTTCTTTGAGTATTACAATATTCACATTGTTCCGCACAATTTTGTTCATTAAACTTAGTAGCGGAATGACCTCTTTTTACATAGTGCCCTGAATGAGCCTCCATCCAGTGTTTTCGTCTACCGCAAGTGATACAAATTATATATCCATATTTATCACAATTACGCAAACGGATGAAACGTGAAAACCATCTGTCTAAAATTTCATCAAGATTCTTTGTCGATTTAACTGACCTGGTCATATCTCGTTTCTTTAATTGAATTTAAAAAATGAGAAATATCATCAAGACAGCCTTTACTGAATAGACATGGTTCAGGATAAAAAATATATTGTCGCCAAAATGAATACCAACGTATAAAGCCTAAAATATCTTCGCTCTTTATATTTTTACAAATAAATTTCTTAGTTCTGCCAGATGATTCTATTTCCTCAAATGTTATAAATTTATATTCTACTTTTTCTTTCATAAAAATAATTCTCCTACTGCTTTTTTGTTTTTTCTTAATGAGTTTCGACTCACGCATTCAACTTGTCCGTTATCAAGAAATTTTATAAGTGCAGAATTCATAACGCCTCTAACAAGTACGATACATATCCTATTTTTCATAGTTTTACGCTTTTCATTATTGGCCCAACTAAAAATATATTCTTGCAACATTTCCATTCCGTAGTTTAATGTTTTATTATTTTCTTAAAATCCGGACAAAATATTACTTTTGCCGAAATCGGCTGTTTACAATTATTTTGACAGCCTTCACATGTTTTATCAAATTTAGGGATTTGCTTTATTTTGCCCGCAAATGCCCCGCTATTCAATTTTTTCATAGTGGTGATAAATTGATATACTTATCCGTTGTCAATGGATTGTTGAGCATCCTACACATGAAATTTGACAATCTACAACACTCTCCCATCTTGCTCATACTTTGAAATTAGCCTCGACAGTTCTTTGAAAACTCCCGAAGGTAAGTTAATAAAGAGAAAATTGAACAAATTCTTAGCATCTTTCTGCATTTTTACGTCATTTAGAGGCTCTGACCTGCTTTTTGAGAGACAGGTGATGCTAATCGTATTCTCTTGGTGGCTGTTAATCTTAATTTCTTTCATTCCGCCAACCCACTTCCGTGACAGCAAGAGCAAACCTTATACGGTTCGTCAATTAAATTGGGGTTGCTGGGCATAAAAGCTTTGGGAATCTCGCCGAAGCCAGAACATTCGGGGCAGAGAGTTTCCAATAATTCATCGGCTTCCTTAAACTTTTCCTCTGAATCTAATTCATTAGCTGCTTTTTTAAGATTAAAGGCTTTATCAAAAATTAAACGTGCTTGTTGTGTCATTCTGTGTAACCTTTTTGTTTATGTTTTTTAAATATTCTCTATATTTTTCTTCAGTAAAATTTTTGTGACCATATTCTTTAACAAATTCAGATCTTGAAAGCGGATTCGTTTCTGAATAATTTGGATTCCTTAACCTTATCCAGTCCTCCGATTGAAAAATTTCGCTCCAAGTCATTTTGCTCATTGCAAACCATCGTACCAACTGTCTTCATCATGTCCTGCTCGGACAATAGCTGCCATTGCAATTACTAAAATTACAACTGCAATACCGAAAGCTGCCCACATATACCACATATATTTATCCTTTCTTAAACTTTTCCTCAAATAATCTTCGTCTTTCTTGTGCGTAATTCTCTCGAGCTTCGTAAAAACCCGACTTATATTTTATCTCACACTCATTAGCAACGGCTAATTCAATCGCTTTTTTATCATCTTCGGTTAAAATATAATCTTTGTCTTTAAGAAAATTACCTCGCTGAATTAAATAATCTACTCTTCTTTGTACCATTTGATTAACTTCATCTTGAGTAAACACAGGTAAAGCGTTAATCCAGTCTGCTATTTCAAGTTTTTGTATTCCAAATATCTTGGTTGAGATTAGAGCCTCATATCGTTCTTTAACCGTTTTGCGTGTCCAGCCTCTGCGAATAAATTCCATAAACCATATTCTTAGAGTCTCCTTTGGAAACTCTTCACGTTTTGCTGCTTCAAGCCGGGCAAACAATGAAGTACAGTAGGGATCATAAATTAAATCAGTTTCATAATAATTGTTTTGGTATTCCTGCAACAACCATTCGAGCTTCGGTTTCTTCGCCGTGACTTGCTGCTCTTTCTTCTGCATATTTTTTATAGTCGATAGAGCCTCTTGGCTTGCTTTGTTGATTTGTTGCATTATTACCTCCGTGATTAAAATTGTTTTTCTTCCAGTTTCTTATTGCAGCTTTCCAATCCTTCATTTTATTTTTACCGACAATCCATCCTCTGGTTTCATAATAGTCAATAAAATATTCAGCATCTAAAATAAACCCGATTGACTTTGTGTATTCATTTACTTCTTGAGGAGAGGGTTTTATAAAAACACGTGTGCATATATTATCTTTATCATTCTTATCATTCTTATCATTCTTGTTTGTGGTCGATTGCTGGTCGATTGTTGGTCGCTCGTTGGACTGTTTGTTGGTCGTTTTGTTGGTCGCTTTATTTGTGTCACTTTGATAATACTCATAATTTACAATGGTTATGAGAGAAAATCTGCTGGTCGTTTTGGTGGTTATTTCGTTGGTCGCTTTTAGCCTTCTGAGGCATGTTCTGATGGAACGTTGTGAAATACCTGTTTCTTTGCTTAATTTGAGCCTTCCGGTTATTAGCTGACCTCTCTGAATTGTCTGACCTTGCCAAGAGTTTTCTTGATGGTTTGCTTTAAGGATAAGATGTAAAAATAGATGTAATGTTTGAGAATCATTATACCATTCCCAATTTACAATTTGCCTGAAGAGTTTAATATAACCTCCATCAATTAGCATGTTTTAATCCAGTAAATAATTTTGGTCTGTAATAATCGAACATGTAGCGGTTATAAAATTTGTCTATTAAATCTTTAAAGATTTTATCGCTAACTTTATTATGATGTAACCATTTAGGATTTTTGATAATCTCTATATCATAATATGTTTTCCCGATTTCAATTAAACCTGCATGGAGAGGAATTTCTTCTTTTTTCAATAGTCCGGTTGGTGTAACAAAGAAAAATTTATTAGTCCGATGTCCGTTTGAAATTATCTCGTGCTTGTTATCAGTTTTAATAACGCTCCATTTTTGATTAACAACACCAAAAGACTTGCAACATTTTTCAAAATCCTTTTTATAGTCAGCACGTGAAGTTTTAATTTCATATTCCGTTGTGAAATTATCCTTTGATAAAGTCATTATATCGCACTCCCAATTACCAAGAAAATAATTAGTGATGACATAACTTGATTGCCTATCAGTTAGCCAGTGGAGTAATTTCATTTTAATTAGATCTGTTTCTCTCATATTTCTCAATAAAATAGTCCTGCAAATGAGTAGCAAACATAACAAAGCTCCGCTGGGGTAGCGTTGAAAGGTATCTCAAATGCAGGACTTTTAAATTCATCATTAAATTTGCTTTATTAAATTTGCTATTACAAATAAAAGCAAAAGATTGTTTAAATACAATAGGAATATTCTTAAGAATCGATAAGAATTCGATAAGAATTATTTCTTAGCTTTTCTCTTTACATAAGCAGCTTCAATTAAGGACTGGTCTTTGTCGTCAAACATAGAGATTTCAGTTTTATATTCATCCATAAAATCATCTAACTGTTGACCTTCTTCTACTGCTATAGCCTTGAGATACCAATTAGGATTAGTTAATTTATTCAAATCAAGGGCTTCATAACCGTATTTATCAAGTCTCCTGTCTTCAGGTGCGGTATCAAGTTTAATTTTTGGTTCTTTTTTAACTTCGAGGATTTCCACATCATCAGTTTCCGGATTATCGACATATTCAAACTTAAAATCTTTTATATCCGGATCCTCGTGAACGATTGCCTGATCTGATTGTAAAGCCATCTTAAGTTCAGTGGATAAGATTCCATATTTTGACAGAAGAGATTTCAACACGGTCTTTAAACTCATACCGTTGAAATTACTCTTCCATTGACCGTTAATATCAGCAAAATTCTTAGAGTATTTTTTCCCATGACACTGAAGCTCCTCTGTGGTCATGTATAAATCTTTTTGAAAACCGGTCGAGAGTTCAAAGAATGAATAATAACCGACTATTTTATCGCTTTTCTTTTGATTTTGGTCAAAAGTGTGTGTCCCTCTGAAACGATCAGAAGCAATCAATTCACCTTCAAAAACATGAGTGGCGTTAATAGTCTTGTACATACCGGTACGGATTGCCAATTGAATGAAAGCTTTATACCCCATCTGAAATTGAGCTTTCATAGTTTTACCCCTGTAAGGGATTATATGAGCAAAACCAAAATTTGGATTTATTGGTAAATCTAAAGTAGCCGCTATTAAAGCTGCTGAAACAATAGAATTAGGGTCTATTCCCTCAAAGTTAGTATTAGATGAAACTATTGAAGTCAAAGAAGCTAAGAAGCTTGCAGACTTTTGCCCTAAGATTTCTTGGAAGCGTTGTTTAACTTCGACAGTGTTGGTAAGTCCTTTCACTACCTGCAAAGTTGTCCTGGTATTTTGTTTTGCCAGACTATTCTTAGCCTGTTCTTGAATGTTTGTCATGGTTTTTCCTTTATTCTATAATTTTCAAATAGAAATTGAATTATATCCTTTGTGTTTTGATTATAGGAATTAATCTTTTCGATAACTTTAAGCAAGTCTTCCAAACTCCATTTAGAAAGGGATGACATTAAGCTTTTAATCTCCTCTAATTCGGTTCTAAGCGGCTGTAATTCACCGATTACTTTTTTATTATTATCTCGAATTTTAGTAATATCTTTTTCAAATCCTTCCCACATTTCATTAAGTGCGTTGAGTTGGCTGTCTTTTGCTTCCTTAAAGTCATTTTTGACCTTTTCTAAAGATATTCTATAGTCTAATACTGCCTCTTTAAAAATATCCAAATCGTCTTTCAGATATTCTTTGGTTTGGTTTGCATATTTAAGTACTGCTTCTCTCAGCACCTCCTCTGCCTGGATTGGTTTAAGCCTTTCGCAAAGAGATTTTGGCAACCAAATTAATTCTTCCTCTTCTTTTATTTTTTCGCTCATGGTTTTTCCTTTATTTTTTGGTTATCCTGCGTTAAATGAGGCACATATAACGCTGTTTGGTTCTATATCGTCGTCTGCTATGCCAATTCTTTTGATAATTACTTTTTCTTTGGTTGTGAAACCACTCCAAGAGACTAAATTGTAATCATTGTTATCACCTGATGGATGTATTTCTCTTGCGTCTTCTTCGTTGGCTGCACACACTATTGCGCTGTCATATTCGTCATATTTGCAAAAGTCTGGGCGGGTTAATAAATATAAGTAGTTCATTGGTTTTAATGTTGTTAATAAATGCAAATTCTTTAAAATAGCTTTATTATGTGCTTCATTATATGCTTTTGCGGCTTCTTTCTCGGTCTGGAACGAATCAAGTGGAATTTGTTTCATTTTTCAGCCTCATAGATATATTTCTTGAACGTCAACTTTCTTATAATGTTTAATTTGTATTGCTCGTAAAGTTCTGGATTATCTTTTTGAAAACTCTTTGAATCAAAAATACGGTATTCACCCCACTCCATAAGGGGATGCTTCTGGAAAGTTAATTGCTTGAATGTGCCGATTTTTTCGATAAGTTTTTCTTTGTATGAGTCCCTAACTTTTTCACGTTCTTTTATTTCCGAATTAATATCTTGATAATTTTGGTATAACTGAAAGGTTTCCATATCATCAAAATTGATATATTCACCCTCTTTTAATTGAGTTTCTTGAGGGTTTTGAATATCCGGAGCTGTTAAGGGCGGTTCTTGACCTTGGATAATATGAGTATTCCAATACTCTTCTGCGTAGTTCTGAAGAGCTTTCATGAAGGTAATGTCCGGTATCATTTCTTTTACTTCTAACTTGTTCCCGCCAACCAACATTACGAAATATCCCCATTTATATCCTGTAATTAAAAATTGTTGTTGATGCTGGGCATAATAATGTAAGGGAATCTCTGTTTCAGTCTTTCGGAACTTGTCATACGCAAACTGAGAGATGTTTTTAATTTCCAAAATACCTAATCCCGGGCGGTCTATCCCTTTTTGTTTAGTAATTAGCCGGTCCAATGAGCAGGAAAGGAAACCATTTTCATGAACTCTAATTTTGTTATCTTTTTTTATTGTGCAAAAATAATCTGTAGCGAAGCCCTTGCCTATGGAATCCTCTAAACGAGTACCCCATTTAGTGAATTCATTGCCTTGAAAGCGTTGATAATTTGGGTCTCTGCGCTTCTCTCTCCAAATATTGTGAGGCGTCCGGAAGGGATTCAACCCTAAAATTACTCCTATTTCGCTCGCTCCAAGATATCCTAATCGGATTTCTTGAATCTGTGACTCTGTCAGTCCAACTGTTTTGATAAATTTCTTCATAACCATCCCTTTCTTTTGCCGATTTCTTTCCAAATTTTCAAATTAAGAAAAAAACTTTTCATGTCGTCATGATCGATTATTAATAATTCATTTGTCCTGATATTACCATCATGTGCTGAATAGCTATTATATTTGCCTATTTTGTAATAATACGGAAATTTCTTTGTTGCGGCTTCTATTTCTTCAAAAGTGGCGGGGCGGAAGTCATCTAAGAAAGACATATAGCTTTTATCATTATCAAGGCGACAGCGGTCATCACCTATAATTTCGGTAATTTTGTGCGCACCCTCTGAGAGATAGCTTAATCTAATGCCTTTTCTTTGGATTATGTAATCATTAACCTTTGGTTTGTATTTCATCTCACACCTCTTATATAAGCAATAAAACCTAAATATTCTCTGAAATATTGCGGATTGTTTTTATGAGTTTCTTTAACTCGGTTCTCAAATTCCTCCAATGTTCCCTTAAAGCATCCGCACCAGATAGTATCATCTACAAATCGGTATGTAGTCATTCGATTTTCTGACCCGATGCAGGCAATTTGGATATAGCGTTCGCTAAGGTTTGCACCGCTAAGGTTTGCACCGCTAAGGTTTGCACTGCGAAGTTCTGCACTGCGAAGGTTTGCACCGCTAAGGTCTGCACCGCTAAGGTTTGCACCGCTAAGGTTTGCACTGCGAAGGTCCGCACCGCTAAGGTCTGCACCGCTAAGGTTTGCACCGCTAAGGTTTGCACCGCTAAGGTCTGCACCGCCAAGGTCTGCATTGATTTTAGCAGCTTCAATTAATGTCGATCTAATTGAATTGTTCTCCTTTTCAAACTCAAAAAGAAGTTTCCCAAAGGTGGAATTGATCTGAATTTTTGTTTTCATTTTGATTGTCCTTTCAAAAATGTATTGTAAATATAATAATTATTATTTGAGAAAGTCAAGTTTTTATCTATTGACTTGGTATGAAAGTTTCCATATATTTGCTCGTCCTTTCAAAGTATCCCTACTTGGATATAAGTTAAGTCGCGCTCAGCCTCAAAGGGCTGGGCGTTTTTATATTTTCGTTACAGTTACAAAAAAACTAATTGTCTGTATTCGTGTCTCTTCGGTAGAATCAATTTCTTTTGAATAATCTTTGAGGAAAGTTTCAATCGCTTCTGTGATTGAATTTGCCTCAATATGCGCTTTCACTTTCATATTCGTAGATTCTGCACTGATAAGATAAGTTTTCATTATTTTCCTTTCTGATTTGTCATTTGTCATTTAACAGCTCCAATCCATAATTTATGATTGGTGTTTCCACAGCCGCCGCCGCAGAAGCAGCCACAGCATGACCCGCATAAGACGCATAAGCCGCAGCATAAGCCGCATAAGCCGCATTAGCATAATAAGCCGCAGCATAATAAGCCGCATAAGCCGCATAAGCAGCATCAGCAACATGAGCAGCATAAGCCGCATAATAAGCCGCATAAGCCGCATTAGCATAATAAGCCGCATAAGCCGCATTAGCATAATAAGCCGCAGCATCTTGAGCCGCAGAAGCCGCATCAGCCGCAGAAGTAACAACAGCCGCATAAGTAACATCATTCGGAGTTTTCAAATAATCCTTAGCGGCTTCAATGGCTTTGCGTGGCCTATTGTCATCCGGATATTTTTTTTCAAAAATATCCAGCACTTGCTCCGCGGCGAATATGGCATATTTAACACACTGTGTTTTGTTGAAGAGTTTTGTTATTAACCAATTTGCATCGCTAAACCGGTTATTCTTCATAAGCTTATCAATAAATTCTTCATGTTCTAACCCGATAAGCTTATTTTCTACAACCCATTTATAGCTTGTTTCGCAAGCTCCTTTTTGGTGTAAAAATCCTATAGTAATTTCCATTATAAAACCTCCGATATAAGTTTGTTAATTAATACGTTTATGTCTTCAAATGTCTGTTTGTAAAGTCTTTTCTTAATTATATATGTTGCTTTAGTTTGATTAAATGTAGTAAGAGTTACAGTGTAAAGTATTATGGGTTTAGTAACTTCAACCTCTACATTCAAGCTAAATATTAGTTCATGCTTGCAAGCCTGAATATATAAAGGGTTTGTGTCGTTTAATTTTTCCGTGAAAGTTTCCATAAAAACCTCATTTCGATATATAATTAATAAAAGCAGTCACCCACCAATTTAACAAGTAATAAATTCCCACAACTAAGCCTATCCACATTAGCGCAGCTGCAAAAAAAGTGTTTTTGAAGTTCATTATATTAACCTCCTGCCGGGCGGTTAAGCCCGGCTTATTATCATTGATTTAATTCAAAATCTTGCTTTATTGTACCTTCTGGCACATAAATATTATACCAATCATTTTCGATGGTATAATCATTTCCTATTTTCAAATATGGAATTTCTATAGTTTGAAAATAGTTTATTTTTGATAAATCTTTTGTATAAAATATTTTCGACTTTGCGGCGGGTATTTGCTTAAACCGATACCCACTACCCTCTTTATAGTAAAAGGCATAAACCATTTCTTGATTTATATAACCACTTCCTAAGAAAAAATTACCTTGTATTGCTTGCATGTTATGCAAAGATATTAGCTCATAAGTAACGCAAGTTTTAATTTCATATTTAGTTGTAGAATGTAAAACAATTGCTGCTATTCCTACGCATACTATCCAATTTAGTAGGATTGCCATTATAGTATTAAACGTAGACTCTTCTATCCTATTTTTTCTCTGTAATAATATGAAAGTAAAAAAAGATGCTACTAATATAGTAACACACATTACTATAGTTTCCATGATATTAACCTCCTGGCGGGCATTTAAGCCGGCTTATTATATTTTATTTTTTTTCTCCGTAGGCTATAAGCCTTTCACAACGGAAAAAGTCCGACTCAAACTCTACCTCCCAGCGTTCGAGGATTAGCCCGTTGTATAAATCGATCCCCTTTATTTTTTTAATCAACTTAGCGCTCCCCTCATAACCCTCTTCTGATAAGGGCTTTTCAAATATTTTTACAATATCACCTTTTTTCATTTGTGTGCCTTTCAAATTTTGTTATTATTTAATTGTTTTATCTTAAAATATCCTTCGTTAGTAACTCGGTAGCCCCTGTCTTGTAAATCTATAATTTGTTCTTGGGAAAGTTGGGAGTTTCCAACCAATTCTTTTCTAACTACGTTAAGACAAGGCTTAAACTCGCTGATAAGCTCACTCTCAAGTCTAAATCTCTCTGAATTATCCTGAATCTCAAGATAATAGATGCGTAATCTGTTATAAGTGTCCATAATGCGCGAATGTTGTTTCATCCGGTTTCTGATATTCACTGATTGTCCGATATAAATTGGTACTAAATCATTAACAATGAAATAAACCGCAGCGACTTCGGGCAAATTTTCGCTTTGTAATTTATACGGCAGCTTATGAACTTCGGTCATTGTCATTTCTTTTCTCCGACAAAGGTCTTAATAAAATCGGTGAGTTTTGCAACAATAGTTTTCCCCTCAGATGCACATTTGCTTTTGAACTTTTTCCAAAGTTCTTTTTCAACTGATAAATTATATGCTGTTTTCATGATATGTTGTAACCTTTTTATATTGTTAATAATTATTATAACAAACATAACGTATATAATGTTAGTTGTAAAGGCAATAAATATGGGATGACTTAAATCACAAATATTTCCGATTATAAATTTTCCCCTGAAAAGTTTCCATATTGCATTTGTTATTTCCTATTACTAAATTTACGCCATGCACAAAGGACAAACAAAAGATATACGTACTACTATAAAGCAGTTTGCAAAAAAAATGAAAAACCTGCCCGCAGTGGAACACTCCGCCGTAGAAAAAGAAAAAAAAAAGACTGAAATTAAAGATTCTGAAATTAAAGATTCTTCTATTTTAGCGCAAAAAGATGAGTCTAACCAACTTGCCTTCAAAAATGAAAAAGAATATGCAAAGTTTTTAACTACATTTAAAAAAGAGCATAAAGTATTTGCGGATAATTATTTAAGTAATCTTAACTTAACAGAAAGTTACAAAATAGCTTATCCAAATTGTGCGCCTGATTCTTTGCCGTCAAAAGCGTCTGTGTTAGTAAGGAATAGTAAAGTACAACAATATATACAATACATTTATCACATCCGGCAGAAAAAGCTCGAAATTAGCGAAAATAAGCTACTTTCTAACCTCAACGACTTGTATAACAGGGCAATGCAAGCGGTTCCGGTGCTCGATAAACACGGCAAAGAGACAGGCATGTACAATTTTAATGGCATGGCAGCCGCAAAGGCAGCGGAACTCATCGCTAAAATAACCGGCATAGGGCTTATAAATAAAAGGATTAACTCAGATAACCTCGTAATCGTTAAGACTTATGTTGTACCCCAGTTCCAAAATACAATCAACCTGCCGGAGCAATCCGTTGAGAGTATCAAGCAACTCATCGAATCCTACGGTAAGCACGAATGATAAGTATGCCAAGCTGTCATGTCACTAATGATAAGTGTGAATTTAGCTTATAATCGCAACATTAGCTGTCCGATAATGTATATTATGTAAACTAACGTACACAAATTAACGATTTAACGATAACGATACAGCAGCCGATAAGGTTAGCCGGTTCAAATCAAGCCCCCCTATGTCTGGGTAGCCCCCCCATGGGGAGAACGGTGGTCGGTGCCGCCATCCGCAAATCATCCCTACCCGTCAATAAAGGTATTCTAACCCAGTATTTTTCCAATAGTCCTATGCGAAATCCCAGGAGATAATTTTTTTTCAGAGGTATAGAATTTTTATTTTGGTATATTCTTAGGGATTACACCGGGGCCAAGTGTTTTTGCGGTGGTAAAAGGTCATTTTGAAAAGATTAGAATTTGGCAAATAAACGAAGAAAGTAAAAAAAAAGTGAGAAATAGAAAGTGCGAAAATGAATCAGAATCAAAGGAAAGTGTCGAAAAACACCGGTAAAACACTTTTGGGATTTCAAGTACGATAATATTTATTTTAATAAAGTATTGACATTGCGATAATATTAACGTACATTAGCAGGGTAAAACAGAAAGTTACAATGACAAAGTACAAGCACAATGATTGTTTAATAAATCCTCCTGAGCCAAAGATATGCCCGAAGTGTAAAATTAACGACAGAGGATTCCAGAGTTACTGTAAGGACTGCCAAAACAGTTATCAGAGAGTAAGAAGAAAGCGCCCTGATGTATTAGCCTCAGAGAGGGAGTATAGGAGGGAGTACAGACGGAAATGAGCCCCTGTTATGTAGATATTAACGGTAGATTACGCTTTGAAGATATTGTGACTTATAAAATTATAGGCGTAAAGTTAGGAGAAGCCGGTAATTTGGTATGGATATTCAGGTCAATATTAGAAAGTAGGTTAAATGAATCAGATAAATAAAATAATAAATATCATTCTTTTTATTGCTTATTCGGTATTAGCTGTGTGGATTGGCTATCATTTCGGCAATAAAAAGACGGTATCCACAGCCCCCTCAATAGTTGTATTCCAGGGAAAACCCGATTCAACAAAAGCAATAGCGAAGCCCTTGCCTATAGCTACTGTTCCGGTCATTCGGAATGCAGCGTCTCATGTAAGTAAACCGGATAGTGTAAAAGCGGATACTTTACGGAAGTTTTTAAGCCAGCCTCAGTTAGATACTGTAGCTACTGTTCATCCCAAACCGATAGAAGAATATGATTCTTATAAAACATTTTCCGACAGCCTGGGTGATTATGCAATTAAAATTTTAGCAAAGAGCCCGGCGGATAGTGTCTTTTTAATTGTACATCATTTTGCAATGAAAACAATTGAAGCCTCTACCGATTGGAAGTGGTACGCCGCAATCGGAGCGGCGGCGGTATTAATTCTTGAATTTATAGGAAGCAGGCTTTTTAAATAATGAGTTACCTCAAAACCTTCGATCTGATATTAGATGACCCCGAAATTTATACCGAGCCTAAAAAAATAGTGGTTCAGCATTCAGTAGTGGCTCCCCAAGACGGCGGGCAAGTTGACTTCTTAAGTAGAGCAGAAACAGAAGTATTATACGGAGGCGCAGCGGGACCGGGTAAATCTTGGGCACTCGTTATTGACGCATTAGGTATTCAGTATATGTATGAAGAGTTTGGAATGTCCGCTTATAACCATCCCAAATATAGAGCCGTACTATTCAGACGTACCTCAACAAGACTACAGAACTTGATTGATGAAGCCAAAGAATACTATCTGCCATTAAATGCTAAGTTCGTACTACAACGAAAAGGTGAGCCTGGATCTTCCTTTACATTTTTATCAGGAGCTAAGATTTATTTATGCCATTTAGAAGAGCCGGGAGACGTAGAATCTCATCAAGGCGCGGCTTATCAGTACATTGGTTTTGATGAATTAACTCAATTCCAATTGAAACAGTACTTGTACCTCTTCAGTCGTTTGCGTGGCGTCGTAATGAACAACGGCGTATCCTTGGGTAAACGCATGAGAAGTACCACTAATCCGACTGGAGAAGGTTTAATATGGGTTAAAAAAAGATTTGTGAAGTCCAATAAGACGGTTTTAATCCCGGGTAAAACTTACTTCTTTATTTCAGATCCCTCAGTAAATGATCCCGAAGACAATCCTCAAGGCGTTTCCGTAACTCCCTCACATCCTCAATTTATGAATGCTAAGTCCAGAACTTTCATTCCCGGCTTTCTTGCAGAGAATAAAATATTAATGGAAAGTGATCCCGGATATGCTGCTAATATTATGCAGTTGGGTAAGAAAATGGAAAATGCTTTACTCCATAATGACTGGGATGCCTTTGGAGGCGACTTCTTTGATATGTTCGATAAGAATCAAGCCAAAATGAAACCTTTTGAAATACCGGACGATTGGGAATTATACGCTGGAATTGATCCAGGCTGGGCAAGCCCTTGTGCATTTAGTATGATGGCACGCGGCTTTGACAAGAAGGTTTATTTATTGTTCACTTATTACGTTAAGCACAGAGACCCGGAAAGTCACGCCAAAGCTATTTACAAATTAATTAAAGGGTTTCCATATACTAAAGGTAGAATGCCCGATATGATAGTATCAGGCTTGGATGCCTTCGCTAAAAAAGAAAGATATTCCGCTACTCCATCAGATCAAACCTTCGCCAATATCTTCCAAGAACATGGAATTTATTTACAGCGGGCAATGACCGATAGAATCATAGGCTGGTGGATAATGAAACAATATTTCTCAAATAAGATGTTCCATTACTTCGATGGTTATAACGATCCATTTATTGACGAAATTTCAGCATTGCAAACTGATGAGAATAATATTGAGGATATCTCAGGAAGTGGTAACGATCCCAATGTCCCCGATCACGCTGCCGATTGTGATAGGTATATCTTAGCCGCAATCCCTTATCCATTTACTAAAGCTCAAAAGGTTCTGCCTTATCAATTTGATAAATATGGTAAGAAGGGTAAGAAGAAAATTAGTGAATCTACTGTTATGAGTGTGTAAAACTTAAGTAAGTAAAATTTACTGATATGGTAATTCTTACCGATGTTCCTAACGTGAAACCTTCCTCATTATGTAAACTACCTATTGACATTAATAAAATTTTAAGTAATATTTACCGATAAAGATTCTTTGTGGTAATATTTACCGGTTTGAAGTAAAGATCTCTAAAGGTTAAATATTGAATGATCAAATGACCTATGGTTATGAACCCTCCCCTATTACAGGTTCTAAATCCGAGTATGAAGATGTAGAAACTATTGCAAGAATTGGCTCGGCTGAAATGAGTCTAATCGGTAAATTTGAAGTGTTTCAACAAGAAGTGCTTCAAAACTTTTACAGATTAGCCGGTCATATCTACTCAGCTCAGGATTTACGAAAATTAAATTTAGAGAAACGCCCAAATTTTGAATGGAATTTATTCCTGCCTATAATATTATCTATTGTCGGAAATTTCAAAGGTCAAGTACCCGGACTTGAATTTACCGGTATATCTCCCCAGGATCAACAAGGTGCGGATTTGCATCAAACTCTATCTAATTACTTTTTAACTCAAGCTAACGATATTGAATATGAAATCTCTAAAGCCTTTCTGTGGGCGGTAGTAGGTCGTATAGGCTGGCTTAAAACTTCCTGGTCATATCTTAAAGACCCCGATGGTATGATTTTAATTGAGTGGTATGACTCCTTAAGAATTAAATTTGATACGAATTGGCGCAAACGTGATACCTCCGATATGAGGTATATGTCGGATTCTGGTTTTTATGAAGCCTCTGAAATCATTGATATTTATGCGAAAAATAATCACAGTCTCAGAGATGAGATTTATGAAAAAGCTCGTATGATTGTTGGTGACTCCGCACTTAAAAAAGGGAAAATGAAAAAGATGCTCTTAACTTGGGCAGAGCGTTTTCTTAATGCTTCGTTAGATTATCAGGGTCAAAAGCATGGATTTGACAGTTTTAGCGATGCCGATGTAGCCTATAATTATGGCGCTACCTGGTATAACGGAGACGGCAGATTCAAAGTAATTGACTGGTATGAGAAACGACAACAACCTATTATGACCGTTACGGATTTAAAGACCGGACTCTCACAAGACATTACCGATTTAGTTAAGGATAAAAAAAGAGATTCTTTATCTGAAAAAAATTGGTATGACTCTCAGAAACTTCAACAAATTTTGCAGCAGTATAATGAGCCAAAAATAAGAGAAGAATGGCGCGATGTGATCTGGCAGACCTCAGTAGTCCCGGCTTTAAACTTAAAATTATATGATGATATGCAAAAGTATCAGAATGGTAATTTTAAATTCGTCCCCGTCTTAGCCCATGACTTTCATCCCGATATTTTAGAAACTAAATCCGTGCTTGATAATATTATTGATCCCGTATCGTCTTATAACCTCAGACGTAATACCATGCTTACCTATGTTATGAAAGTAACTCAGGGGGGGTGGATTGCAGAGCAGGGAGCCGTAAAAGGCTTTGAAGATGAATTAATGAGTAATGAACTCGTGGGATTAAAGAAAGTAGCAGATGGAGCTATTTCAAATAAGCGCATGATTAAACTTGAACCTCCGGTAATGCCCCAGGGTTTACTTGAAGAGTCTATGTTAGAAAAAGAAGATACTAATACTATCTCCGGACAAGGTCCTAATATGCAGGGTCGTAAGGAATCGGCTAAGGAAACCGGTAAACTTTACGAACAAAGAGTAGCCCAAGCTTCACTACTTCAGGACTGGCTTAATGATAATGCCCAATACGCATTAGTCATGGTAGCCCAAAATAATTTAGCTTTGGCTCAAAAATACTTAATTCTGCCTCGTGTTATTCCACTGTTAGGCGATGACAGTGATCCACAATGGCTTCAACTTAATGCGTCTATAATGGGCAAACTTCTTAATGATGTTTCATTCGGGCGATATCGGATTAAGATCAGCAAGAATCCGTTGGGCAAAAAAGCCCTCGAATTGGAATTTCAAAAGATTATGTCCATGAATCAATGGTTACAACAACTTGATCCCTCTTATGTTGATCCTATCACAACCTTAGAGCACTCCGGTATAAATGCGCGCTTTAAGATGATAGCTCATATTAAAAATGCTCAACAACAAATTCAGCAGCAGGTTCAGCAGAAACAACAGCAGGACCAAGCTCAACAGCAGCAGCAGCAAGTACAACAGCAGCAAGATTCAAAAGACAATGAGGACGCCAAACGGATGATGATGAATAACCAAAAGGTTGATTTACTTAAAAAAATGAATGAATTACACAAATCAACTATGGATAACCGGCAAGTTGCCGATACAGCCGTAGCTGATCATATTATGTCACAATTATCTTGAGTCTTATTTAAGATTCAAAGGAGTTAAAAATGAAACGTTTAATTTTAATTTTCTCAATACTATTAATGGGAATGACCTTTAGCCAAACTAAGGTTAATGACCAAAATGGTTTGTATAAAGTAACCTACACTATTCCCGCGCAAACCACTGATTCAACTACAACTTTAGTTTCAAGTTCATTTAGTCTGCCGAGTGATTACTCAAACACTGATTTTACAGTCCATTCTCCTACGGTTGCTATGAAAGTAGGCGGTAATTTTGGTTTGGAACCAAATACACTAATTGTTCTCAAAGGTTTTTTTAATGGCGGAGCAGATTCTTTTAATATGGATACTTTAAGAGTTTCCGATACTAATCAGACTACAAGTGATACTGCCGGTATATTTGGAGCTTATACGCATAATATTCGTGCTTCTCAATATCAAATTACTGTTACTAACACCGGAGGTTCTATTTCCGGCGGTTTTGTTGAGCTATACTTTACTAAGGCTCAATATTTACCGACTTTTAATTATAATAAATAACAGAGTCTTAAAGATTCTAATGCAATGCTATAATAAGCGGAGTTTCAAATGTTTAATTTATGGGTAAAACCATTATTTGTGTTACTAAGTTTCTTTGGATTAGCGCCGTTATTCGTAATTGAAGACGATCTAAAAGTTGATGAAACTAAAATCGATGAAACTAAAGTGGATGAGGTTCCACCTACTGAAAAAGTAGAAGAGGAGCCACTTGTTATTACTGATGATACTGACCTTCTAACCTTAGACCAGGAAGTCGTTGATGATATTCTTACTCGTGAGGATATAGATCCTGATAAGTTTTTGCTGGCTGTGAAAACTCTTCACACTAAAAAACCTGAAGAGCAAAAAGTCTATGTTAAAGATATAAAAGTCTTAACCGGCAAAGCCGCTGAAACTAAGGATGATCTCAAACCTGCTCAAGCAGCGTTACCAAAAGAACCGGATAACATCGGCAAACCTTTTGTTGTTAATGATGACTTGATTAGTAAAAAGATTGAAGAATTTCGAGATAAGAATAAAGACGCCAAAAATCTTGACCAAATGGCTCAAGATTATAAACTAATTCTTACCGGCGTTAAAGGTGATCAATTTACCGACCGTGCATTTAAGAATTATGTAAACTCTCAGCTCTATATAAAATCGCTGAAAAGCCCTTTTGATCCTAATTGGAAGCCTGACGCTGCTGTAGTCAAATCGCCTGACTACTTAGAAATGGCTACCAAACAAAAAGCTCAGATGCTGCTGAACTCAATTAGACAGAAATATCCTGATTTCCCGGAAGACGGGCTTACCAATCAAGAGTCACGCTTGGAATTTGAACGCATATTATTCGCTCAGAATCCTGTTGCGGCTTCTAAATATTCTACCGAGATTGACAATCTTAATCAAGGTATTGATAAGGAATTCGACCGGCATTATGATATCATTTCTAATTGGGAGCGAAGAGCTAAGGATCAAATCGAAGCCGATGTCAATTTGTTTAAAAGTTATTTAGAAACAAAAGGCATAACTGCTGAAGATATAGGACTTCCCGACCTTACTGTTGATGCTAATTATTACAACAAATTTTTATTTGAAAATGTATTGCAGCCTCAAGGCAAGGTTAACGAGAATGTCATTACTTTTTATCAAGGCAAAACTCCGATAATAAAACCCTATATGGTGAATTATCAACTCAGGGATTTATTTGACGGAGTTATCCAGGATAAAATAGCTGAGAAAGCAAGGGCGGAAGGTTTCAAATTAGGGCAAAGCGCCATAGTTGAACCTTCGTTATCAGAGAATCCAGGCCTGGGTATTCGTGAAAACCCCGATATAGATGAAAAAATACTCGAAAGAGACGATCTGTCTTTAGAGGAAGCCGATTCTTTTCTGGGGAAAGTTAAAAACCGTATAATTGGAAAAAGAAAATGAAAACAAAATTAATCAAAGATTTTTATATAAGAATCTTCTTAGCCGGATTGTTTACATGTATTGTAGCAATCCTAATAAAAGTTGATGCTAATATGCACCTTACAACTGCATCATCAGCCGCTATTGTAGTCGGAGGTATGTACTCCGATCAAATGCAAATCTTTAGGCGTGGACTGTCACGCAAACTTGACCTGTTAACCTGGCGTTATGGTAAATGGGCAAAATTTACTAATATGATTGATGTAAAAAAGTACAAAGAAGCCGGTACTTATGCAGGTGCAATGTCGTTACCAGCGCCTTCAAATCTTATTACTGTAGTTAAGGACTTTGAGCGTGAGGGCGGAATTTACATGGATACTCCCGTGCTTGTGCCTTTAACCGGAGTCGGCAAAGTTGGTACTGCGCCTTTGAGAGGCTCAGAGGAAAAACGAGCTATCCTAACCAAGAAAGTTGCTATCAACCAAGTTCGTCATGCAGTTGAAATTCAGGATAATAAAATGTCGAAACAAGTATTGAGAAAACCTGAAATCCAAATGGCACTAATGGAACGTGGAATGAAAGACTTACAGGATTGGTTCGGCAGAAGAATGTCAATGTTCCCTTATCAAGCTCTTTTAGCTAACTATTCGGATAACATCACTGATCCTTCCTATGGATTAAATTTAACATTGGCAAGCCATCCAAATACTTATGTAGCCGGTTTTGGTAAGGTACCTTTTGCTAATGTATTTAATGCAGCTTATGAGACCGCCGTAAGTAACAACTTAGCTGCTCTTGTTGATGATACCGCTCATCACTTCACAATGCAGTCAATTCGTAATTTGGTTTACTTGGCTAATTATCATAAGCTCCAGCCAATTAATATCAAAGGTCGTTTGGCTCCTGTTATCTTTATTCCCCCAGCTTTGGCTTGGCAGTTAATCGCTGATCCTGAATATAGAGACAATATTAAATTTGCTCAGGACAGAGGTGACGATAATGCGGCTTGGACTGGACTTCTTGAAGGTACATTTGTTGCCGGCGCTTTCGTTATAATTGACGACTATGTGCCTGCTGCAAGAGTTTCAACTGATCCGGGTTATGTTGCTGCTAATGGAACCGTGAATTATGGTTTAAGTACATACATGGCTAATCCTCGTGACAGTGGAGTTCGTAAGCCCGCTATCGTTGTGGGAGCCGGTTGTATTAGTGCCGGTTACGGTTCGGAACTGGGCTTTGAATCCGAGCACGCTGATTATGCTCAGTTCTTAGGTGACGCCGCCGATATGATCGTTGGATTCCAAAGATCAGATATTATTGACGACGATAACTATTTCGGTAATGGAGCCGGTGCTTTCTACGAAAACTCTACAAGTTTAGTAGAATGGTTCTATGCTTCTGATCAATTAACTGCTATATAACATAAGGAGTTTAATATGGCAACTGGATTTAAACGTAATAATATTTCCACGATTGATGGTGAATCCTTTCAGGATGCTTTTGGTCTTACTGCTGCTCAGGCTAAGAACCTGGACGTTTTAAGACTTCAAAGCGATAATGGAGAGAGGCTCATTGGTTGGTGGGATAATGCGACTGCATTTTCCTCAGCGGAAAAAACAGCTTGCATAAATTTTCCTAAAGGCGCAATAGTTTATGACATCCAGGCTCAGATAGTTTGGATGAAAATTGCTGCTGCCGGTACTGATACTTGGGCTTATTCTGCAACAATGACATAAGAGTCCGAGAGAATTAAAAACGGGAGGATAAAACCTCCCGTCTATTTTCAAAATTAATTGGAGTAATATCTAATGACAGAAATAAATGTGAAATTTGTAAATAAAAAAGGCGTTGAATCTATTCATAGAATGCCTTTGAAACAATATCTGCAAGCTAAAAGAGTAATGCCTAATAGCTACTTCCCTGCCGATGAAGAATCTAAAGCATTAGCGGAGAAGGTTGATATTAACATAGTTCCAATGGGTACAACTCTTGAAGACGTAAAAAAGTTTGAAGAGACTAAAGGTACAATCAAAACTCATAAGACTACTCAGTTTGATTCAATGTTAGAATCAATACAATCCGGTAAAGATGTAATTGATGTTCCTGACGACATTCAGAAGCCCGAAATACCTGAAATTAGTTTTCCTAATGCTCAGAAAGAAATTACTGCGCCTAAATACAGCAAAGAAGAATTAGAGGTAATGACACCGGACCAGCTTGACGCCGTAATTGGAGAGCTTCCATTAGTTGAATCAATGAAAGCAATGATAAGAAAAATTAAAACAAAATCTGAGAAGATAGATCAAGTGACTAAACTCTTAGGCTAATTTATGAGTAGAGTAGATAAAATAGCATCTTGGGTTAAAAAGGATTTACTTCAATTTAACAAAAGGGAGATAAGTTTCTCTGAAATTATTGAAGCAATTAATCAAGCTCAGCAAGCCGTTGCAATGGCTGATGATGTTTTGGATGTAACCGCCACAATGACCTTAACAACTGCCGGTACTAATTATCCACTGATCATCACTGTTCTTAATCCTGGATCGGTGCAGGTAACAATTACCGATATTGTAAAGAGAATCAAATCAAGTTATTATAATGTTAGTGGAATTAAACCTCCGCAATGGCTTAATAATGCGCAATTTGATTATCAAAGAACAGTAGAAGCTGCTCCGGCATATCCCAAATATGCTACGGTGAGAAATAACACTATCGAGTTTTATGGTGCTCCCGGGATTGCTTTAAATGGCAAAACATTTACAATGCAAATTATTTTAAGCAAACAGTCAACTGATGCAAGCGGAACCTACGAGCCTGAAACTCCCCAGCAGTATGATTCAGCTTTAAGGTATTATGCAGATTGGTATTTGCTGCCCTTAGAAAGCACGAATAGAGAAGTTGTGATTAAAGCCTTCAATGACGAAATCACAAACAAGAAATCAATTCTTGCTAATAAGGATAATTTAATCAATATCCCCGATGGTGATTATTCAGGTCGAGTAGGAATTATAATGGACTTTGTGAGAAAAGACCTTCTTCAGTTTAATATGAAGGATATTTCGGTAAATCAACTGTTATATGCAATTAACAAGGCTCAAGAATCTTTAGTAATGACTGAAGACTTGATCTACAATAAAATCACTATACCTATTGTGGCGGGTACTAACATATACCCGCTTGTTTTTGGAACTCCTCCTCAGTCAATAATTAAGAAAGTTAAATCGGTGCAATTCCCTCCTCACTGGTCGATTATACAGTGGAGGACTTCACAACAATTTGATAACGATCAAGACACTTATAGCGATCTTACATATCCTCAATTCGCAACAATTAGAAATTCGGCTTTGGAATTTTGGGGAATACCTCAAGACATCCCGGGTTCAAATTTATATTTAGCTTGTTTATTATCGAGGCAGACTCAGGATTGTTCGTATAGTTATGAACCTGAAACCCCTCAAGCTTATGACGCCGCTTTGAGATATTACGCCGACTGGTATTTAATGCCTGTTGACGATCCCAATAGGGATAAAATGTATTTATACTATGAAAGTGAACTTAAGAAGTTTGAAGGCACTTTTAATAACACGGATTCCTATTCAAGGAATCCCGATCCTAATTGGTAAAATATGGCAACAACCAAACTCGATATGTTGGCTCAAAGATTTATGCAGCAGATTCAGGATCCAATCGTCCATGATCCCATAACTCAAAATTTACTACCGGGTAATATCATCAGGACAATTCTGGAAATTCAGAATTACTGTGGAAACGCCTGCCTTAAATATGTAAAAAATATTTGGGGCATGGCTAAAGGAGACCGGAATTTATTCATAAGTTTTATACCCGAATTATTCAAAACCCAAACCATTCAGTTTCCAAATAATACAGCTAAAATTGATATGACTCAGGCTGTTTTATTTAAAGATTTCTTTGATTGCTTGGATTCATATAACGGTACTATACCTATTGAGATTTGGAATCCCGTACACTTAACCGATGCTTTAACAAATAACGATCCCTTTTATGCAGGCTCAGCTTTAAGACCTGGCTTAATTTATCAGAAGCCTTACTTATATTTATTCCCGGCTTCACTGTCCGGAGCCACTGGATATCCTGTAAGTTTAAACTACATAGCCTTGCCTATTGATCCCTCAACCGGAGACTTTTTAGTAATTGACGGTAATACCGATATTCCTTTTAGCTATGACCATATTCAGGAAATTGCAGATATAGCAGTACAGCTCTACAGAACCGATGATGCGGAGGCTCAAAGTGCCGGCTAATCTAACCGATACTAAGATTTTTGGCTTCTCTGGAATTAAGTCGAATATTGATCCCATAGAAGATAGAAACTCTTTCGTTAGAGCAACTAACTTGGAGTCTCACGTTAAACCCGGAATTTTAACATTGAGACCGACTTATCAGTTAAATTACCCTTTCCCTGTTGACAGTTTAAATAGAATTACAGCGGGGAAGTTTATATCATTCGATAATTACTACGACAAGACCTTTGGAGTTGAAATCACCGTTTTAATTCAATCGGCTCAAATAGTCTCTACAATAGTAGGCTATAATTTTAATTCAGTTAATGTATGGATAAGACCTTACTATAACGGTGTGATGTGGATTGATGCTTGGCAATGGCTTAATGAATGTTATATTACTCAATTAGCAACCGCTCCGGATGCCACTTACTTAAACAAAATGGACATTCAAGGCTATATTGGGGACTTAACACAGTGGACTGCAATTAACGTTACTAAAGATTCTACAATCCCCGCCGCCGTCTTATTGTCTGCTCAGAATGGAACTAACACGACAATTTATACTTCTAATTATTTGAATAATTGGGCTATAAATGACGTCATAGTTTTAATGAGAAATTACATACCTTTAAAATACTTGCCTGTAATGAATGCAGTAGATCAAAGAGAAATTAGCTTTAACAGGCAGCCATCCAAAATGCGTATTGGTTTTGGAGGTAAAGAAGGTCGTGTTGCTTTGGGTGTTGAATATGTGAATAGAACTTTACAATTAAGTAATTATAGTTTTACTAATATTGCCCCTGCGTTAGTAGGAAAAGAATCAAGCTATGCGAATATCAATAAAGTAATTGTACAACCTTACATACAGTTTAATGAAAACAACAGAGATTTTTTAGTTACATTAAACAATGTAGGCTCCGGCTCTTATGCGCCTGGTACTTATTATTTCAGAGTGACTGCCGTCTTAGATGGATTTAACGAGGTTTTAGTATCTCAGAAATCCATAATTTGTGGTACTGATAATAATAAATTCCAAATTTTAATTGAAGTTCTTGCAGGCTCTTTAAGCAGAAGGCTTTCAGATATTAATGTTTATTCCTCCTCTGATGGATTAAGTTATTATTTCTGGAAAACATTAAATTTTTCACAAATTGGAAATTCTTTAAGTCAATCTATAATTTTAGAGAACTCAGGTTATTTATATATTAATGAAGCCGCTCAAAATATGTACACTGAATCCTCTGCCGTGTCTCCATCGGATGCCAATTCTTTGGGTTCATGGTTTGCTGCCTTAGACCCTTTTGGTCACGCCACTGTATTATCAGTGGTCGCAGGAACTTCTCCCGACGTTTACGCTATTGATGCAATTCCATCACATGCTTTTTTGGCAATTTCAATGTCACTGCCCTTGACTGCTATATTAGCTCCTCAAATAGTAATGAACGTTCAATATAAATTTGAGGCAAATGTTTTCGCCACTAAATTAAGCAATTTCTATTTCTCATTAGACGTAGTTTATCCCGACAATACTAAAACCACAATTAAAGATGGCTTTACAATACCCATATTAACTACTGATGCGGCTTATAGCGACTTAATTACATTTACTCAGCAGGATATTGATAATCTAAATTCTTACTTAGCTCAAGCCGGTACATACGCAGTAATCTCGGTAACTGTATTTCCTCAAAGTGGAAGTTATGCAAATACCGACTATATGCAATTAGGTAAATTCCAATTACAACAAGTCCTCTTGCCTTCATTGGATACTACAACTCTTCAAGGTTCTTTAGATACGGCTCAAATGGGATATATCCCTACAATGAATTTAGTCAAGGATTGGGCTCATGCTTTAGTCTTAAGCGGGCGCACTTACGCCGCCGCCGGTTATGTAGATCAAAGTTATGACTCATTAGTGTTCTTTTCTCCTATTGCGGGATCGGGTGCATCTGAGTATGACGTTCTGCCTGAGACTAATTTCTTGGACTCTGATCAGGATTCTTTCAGAGGTGAATCTATAATAGCCATTTCAATACTCTTAAATTTACAGTTGATAGTTTTCACCGAAGGCGGGGCTGTGGTAATTGATCCTAATTCCGGTGAAACTACTGAAGTGGCTCGTGGCTTTGGTATCATGGCTAAAGATTCATTACAGAAAATCAGAGATACTTTAATTTGGGGTTCAACTGAGGATATTTGTAAAATCGCAGCATCTACCGGATATGAAGCTACGATTGTAAGCGCGGATTCCATAAGAGATATTTATAATTCAATGGCGGATAAAACTTATTTAGTTTCCTGTATTGACAGGTTTGGAACTTACAGAATGATATTACAACCTGTTGATAGCGCTCAAGAACTTCTACTCACCGAGAAGGGT
>Ga0187874_10000745_pt1 | contig 36252 bp, 32 predicted proteins | sample June2016WEW_16_1_3_FD_132993 | JGI IMG/M metagenome (GOLD analysis project Ga0187874, IMG submission 132993) | Peatland microbial communities from SPRUCE experiment site at the Marcell Experimental Forest, Minnesota, USA - June2016WEW_16_150 | ecosystem: Environmental > Terrestrial > Soil >... | reverse complement strand
GCCCCTGTGGTGCCCGGAAAATTCACAGTGGCTAAAGCCTCTGGTGCGGCGACTTGCGGCACGGCTAAAGGCCGTGCCCTGATACAAACCAGCCGGAGTCCCACTTTTACGTCGCGCACCCAGTACCGCTTGCCCAAGGGTGGGGAATGGGGTCGTGCCGACTATTACAGCGGGCCTACCGGAGGAATGGTTCGCTCTACCGCTTCCAGTACCTCTCTGACCCTGGCCGTCCATCCGCGAGCCATCTAGACGGTTGGCAATGCGGACTCGCCGGGGGATAGCGAAACTCCCACGCAAATCTCGTCTACGGTCCCAAGCCGCTCATAACATCACCCAAGGTTGGTTCCAAATCCACACACTGCCGGGTGAGTTCCACCAAATCGTGCGTGCGCCGAAACGATTGGTCCCGCCAAACCAGAAATGCCTTCAGCGACTTCTCAACCGCCTGCTGGTGAGTAGAACAGGCAATCCTCCGTGTCGGGAGGGTCAAGCGTAAGCAGGCTCTCCGCACGCCACAAGTCCTTGCGGCTCTTTTTCACCCAGGCAAGGGTTTCTTCGACGCGGATCGGATCAGGCTGCATAGAGCAGCATTCCTTATCTACTGGCGCGTCGTCGGGTAAAACGATCATCAGATCGTAGTCGCTATCGGGTCCAGCATCGCCGCGTGCTGTCGAACCGAAGAGATAAATCCGCTTTGGGCGATAAACCTCGGTAAGACGACGCACAATCTCACCAAGAAGGGGATCTCGATGCGAAGGTACGGGTGCCAGTGAGCCACGTCCGTCCAAGCGGTTATCTCCTCCCCGTATAGTTTGCCATACCTCGCGCGGTTCCGGAGGCGTATTGCGGTAGTGCACGGAAATTGTCGGCCATTCCCTTACATCGATTCCAATCCCAGCCGGCGGCCGGCCGATCACAAGTGGGCCATCCGGGCGCTCACGCTCTTCGTGGTGGTCAATGTGGTCCTGATCGTCGTCGGAACATTCTTCCGCGGCCCGGGTTGGGCGTTGGCGCCGCCATGGGTCCACATTATGGGGGCCGAGTATTGCCGCCCGTCGAGAATGCGGCCAGGCCGGCCGCGCCGTTATACATGCCTCCCTGGAAAAGCGTCCTGGCGGATGAAGACATTCATCGCATCGCCGACTATCTTTGGTCGCTGCAAAAGAAGAAAGACGCCTGGAGCCGGCAGGACCGGAAGAAGGCATTTGGGGTTCAAGAACTCCGCCAGTGGCCAATATTGTACAGTCACAGCCCCGCCAACCGTGCCAGTATGGAGCGTGCAAGACCCTCATCCAGGGGCGCAAGCAGGCCACAAATGAGGATGGATCAGCTAGAGGCAAAACTGTACCGTGACATCGACCACGACGATCAGTGGATCGCCTGGTCCCGGAACATTGGCTGGGTGCGCTTTCGGGCACGTCCCAACGGATGGGCAGAGCGGAAGCCCGTAGTTGAGTTGGACGCATTGCACTTGCGGGAAGTATCCCTGGCCCAAGCCTTCAACACAGGCCTGATCGAGGCCTTTCACCAGTAGCCTTCTTCCGTTAGGACCTGGGACCAAGGCCGCTTTTGACATCGACGCGTCTTTGCGCTGAGAATCGGTGACGATAACCACAGCTACTTCAACGGTAGAGTCCCAGGTCTTCCTTCGACATGAATGGCACTATGTGTCGAGGAATGCAACAGAAAAAAGTCTATCAGATATTAAACTCCTATAACCCTTGAGGCCGGAACGGAAGAGTGGGAGAATATCGCCGGAGGATATTCAAAATGGGAATCCTGGCGAGTGTCCAACCGAAGGAGGGGCCAAAGCCGCCCTTCGATCCCAAGATCTTCCTGGCCAAGGTCGGCGCGGGCAGGAACATCATGGACTACCGGAAGGGCCAAGTGGTGTTCTCGCAGGGTGACCCGGCGGACGCCATCTTCTATATCCAGAACGGCAAGCTCAAGATTACCGTCGTTTCCACGCAAGGCAAAGAGGCGGTCATCGCCATTTTGGAGGCGGGCGACTTCGTCGGCGAGAGTTGCCTGGCCGGGCAGGTCAAGCGCATGGCCACGGCCATCGCGCTGACCGACTGCGCGGCCCTGCGGCTGGAGAAATCGGAGATGATCCGGGTGCTCCGCGATGAGCCGGTCTTTTCTGAGTTGTTCCTGCACTATCTGCTCTCCCGCAACATTCGCATTCAGGAGGACCTGGTAGACCAGCTCTTCAACTCCAGTGAAAAGCGGCTGGCGCGGGTGCTTCTGCTGCTGGCGAACTTCGGGAAGGAAGGCAAACCGGAGCCGGTGATTGCCAAGATCAGCCAGGAAACGTTGGCCGAGATCATTGGCACGACGCGCGCAAGAGTCAACTTTTTCATGAACCGGTTTCGCAAATTGGGCTTCATCGACTACAACGGCGGACTATATGTTCACAGTTCGTTGCTGAATGTTGTCCTCCACGACTGACGGCGGATCAACCGCAGGGATCTCAAGCCTTGCGCCAAAATAATTCGCTGTGGGTGTGCACTTTTGGACAGCCGCCAAGACGATGGAGGTCTAGGATGTCTTCCGAGGCTTGTTACAGTCTTAGGATCGGGTAACGGGCAAATAAGGAGAATATGACCTTAAACTCACGAACCCGCTTTCGCCACAGCGTTCGCCCGCTGAACGTGTTCAGCTTCTGCGGCGAACCCATCGTTGCACCGCGCGACGAGTACCACCTGCTAACCAAGGATCTGCCGCCGTGTCCGGAGTGCAAGCGCGCCCGCGACAAGGCCGCGCAGGTGCTTGGCCGAAAATATCGAAGGCTGGTGTAAGGGATTACGCAACAGCCCCGTTCTGCCGGGAACCCCCACGCTTGAAGTCCAGCGCGTCCGGCCCACGCCAGGGCTGGCTCTGGACATCCCATCCGCCTCTGAATACGGGCGGGCTCCCGGAAATCCGCGGTGGTATCCAAGCCACGCGCTTATGGCGATCTCGCCGCGTTCCCCGGTGTAGTCCCGAGCCCCAGTCCATCTCGCCTGTGTGACAACAGCGCGGGGTAGGCCGGACGCAGAAGTCAGGTTAGTAGATCGCGAACTCGCCGTCTGTCCAATACTGCACAGTCACAGGCGGAAATCGTTGCCGCGATCGACATTCGCGCCCGGGCGGTGACTGCCGCTTCTTCGCGGTCCTCTCCCCCGACATCGCCGAAAGCACCACCGGCAGCCGTAGCCTCCGGCCGCGTCAGGAGTTACCATGGCGCCATGAACCGCTGCATTTTTTTCATACTCTCGTTGATTCTGGCGTCGCCATGGGCTTCCGCGAGCGCCCTTCTGCTCATTTCGATTGACGGCCTCCGGCCCGACTACGTTCTCCAGGCCGATGCACACGGCCTGAAGATTCCTCATTTGCGCCGCATCCTGCGGGACGGTGCGCATGCGTCCGGCGCGCGCGGTGTGTTGCCCACCGTTACCTATCCGAGCCATACGACCATCGTGACGGGTGTCTGGCCGGCGAAGCATGGAATCTATACCAACATCACCTTCGATCCTCTGGGGAAAAACTTCGAAGGCTGGTATTGGTACAGCGAAGACATCGCCGTGCCTACTTTGTGGGAGGCTGCGGCGAAGGCCGGGCTGACCGTGGGGAGCGTTTCCTGGCCGGTCAGCGTCGGCGCGAAGGGAATCCGCTACAACGTCCCCGAGTACTGGCGGGCACCGCAAGGAGCCGATGACCTGAAAGTGGTGCGCGCGGTGAGCACGCCGGGACTGGTAGCGGAGATCGCCAAAGACGCGGGGCCCTATAACAACGACATCGACGACGCCATCCCCGGCGACCTGGCGCGCACACGCTATGCGGTGTGGATTCTGCGCCACGGGAAACCGCAGTTTATGACCGTCCATCTGGCGGCGCTCGATCACCTGCAACACGTCACCGGCCCGTTCAGCCCCGAATCCAACGGCGCGCTGGAGCAGATCGACGAAATGCTCGGGCAATTGGAGGACGCGGCGCGCAGCGTTTCTCCCGACTACGCGGTATGCGTGGTTTCCGATCACGGCTTTTCGCGCATCGACCATAGCCTTAATCTGATGAAGGCCTTCGCCGATGAGGCGCTGGTCACACTGGGACAGGGCAGCGGTTTTCGGGGAGCGCCGATTGTGCTCGATTGGAAGGCGTTTCCGAAGGTGGATGGCGGCTCGGCAGCCATTCTGCTGAAAGATCCAAAGGATGAGGCGACGCGCGCCAAAGTGGAGCAACTGCTGCGGCGGCTTGCCGCCAATCCGGCGAATGGCATCGCCCAGATTCTGGACCGGAAGGCCATCACGGCCATGGGTGGGAATCCGCAGGCTGCATACTGGGTGGACATGCAAGTCAACTTCTCGGTGGTGAACAGGGCGGGAGAGCTGGTGATGGCGGCGAAAGGAGGCACGCATGGCTATGCGCCGACGCATCTGGAACTGCTTGCCTCGTTTTTCATGGCGGGGCCGGCAGTGGGGGCTGGTTTCACACTCGGCGAGATCGACATGCGCAGCATTGCTCCGACCCTGGCGGCGTATTTAGGCTTCCCATTTCCGTCCGCCGATTTGAAGCCGCTGGCATTGGCCGGCGCCAGGTGATGCGCGCGATGACTTCATTTCCTTGACTCCTCCGCGATACTGCGCAGGGTCTTTGGAAGCGGCTCCATCGTTTTCTCACCGGGTGTTCTTCGGCATGATGGGCGGCGCCGGTATGCGCGTCAGCGCAGCGCTGCCGCCAAGTGGAAAAGCCGCGCGACCATCGAACCGAAGGTGCCGCCCGTCATGATAATATAATCGATCCATTTACTCCGAAATGCCCGCCCGGCCCGATCCAGATCGCGCTCGAAAACAGTCTCAGGATCGCCCCAAATCAGTTTACAGAAAATTCCTAGAACGCTAAAGATTTATCTTGACTATATGCCATCTAACATTCTATTCTAGCGGCTTGGCATAGAAAAGGCCTTAACCACATTAATGTCCTAATATCTTTAGATAGGGAAAAGCTGATGACGCCCGGAACGATAGTCCTACCCCACGCCTCCACCGAAGAGAGAAGCCGCCTCCTGTCGATGGACTTGATCCGCAGCCGCGCCCTTGATCGCCTGTATCAACGCCGCGAGGCCGTGCAGAACCTCATCCACGCTCTCGAAGACTATCAAAAGTCGCGGGAAGAGCGCATGGCCCACCGCATCAGTTTTAGTTCTCTTCGGAAGTGCTCGTCAGATTTCGCTCAATCGCGAATTTGACCAGCCCCACGATATCGTGGACGCTCAGCTTGCGCATCAGACTGGCGCGGTAGGTGTCCACGGTCTTGGGACTGATGCGGAGCAACTCCGCGATGTCCTTGGCGCGCATCCCCTTCACCAGGTAGGTGAAGACTTCCATTTCGCGCCGGCTGAGCGAGGCCATCGGATTGTCGGCCGCGCCGCGTTCGGGCTTCGTAAACAACCCCGCTCCGCGCAGCAGCGGCGAGACGTACTGGCCGCCGTCTTTCACAAAGCTGATCGCATCCAGCAGGTGGCGTACGGGGCCGTCTTTCAACAGGTAGCCGTCGGCGCCGGCGCGCAGGGCTTCGATCACGGTCTTCTCCTCGCGGCTGATGGAGAGGATCAGGAGTTTGGCGGTGCAGCCCCGGCCGCGCAGCCGGCGGATCACTTCCACCCCCGTCATTACGGGCATGTGCAGGTCCAGAATGGCGAAGTCAGGCTGGAGTTCCAGAATCATTTCGAGCGCCTCCGGACCTTCAGAGCATTCGCCTAGCACCCGCATCCCGTTGGCCGCGCACAACGCGGCGAAACCTTCGCGCACGATGTGATGATCGTCGGCCAGCACCACCGTAGTCCCTTGCGGTTCCTCCATGATTCTCCTTCTTACGACTCCGCCGCGAACGGCGCGCTCAGTTCCAGTTTAGTGCCTCCCGGGCCGCTCGCGATTTCGAGCCGGCCGCCCAAGGCCGCCGCCTGCTCGCGAATGGACCGCAAACCGATCCCGGACGCCACGCTGGCCGGCGCTGCCAGCAGTTTGCCTACGTCAAATCCTATCCCATTGTCCTCCATCCTGAGGATGATCCGGTCCCCGCGCGCCTCCAGTGCCATGTCGATCTTGGTCGCGTGCGCGTGACGGGTCAGATTGGCAAGCGCCTCCTGTGCTCCCCGGTAGATGAGCACTTTGATTTCCTGTTCCGGCTCGCGCGGCAGCGGCTCGATCCGCAGAGAGGCTTCCAGGCGCTCCGGAATGGCGCTGTACTCCCATAGTTGTGAAATAGCCGCTTCCAGCGTCAGCCGCTGCCACTCCGGCGGGTGTAGCCGGTGCGAGATCGAGCGCACCTGTTCCAGGGCGTCGGCGGCCAGCGTGGCGATGCGCTCCAGGGCCTTCGCCACCAGCTCCGGCGGATGCGGCAGTTGCGACGCAACCACCTCTAATTGCAAGCGAATAGCCGCCAAGAGTTGCCCCAATCCGGTGTGCAGCTCGCGGCCCAGGCGCTGCCGCTCCAGCTCAATCTGGCGGATCGCCCCACTACCGGTTCCACGCTGCAGCGACTCGGCCCGGATCGAGAGGCCCTGTTCCGCCTCTCGCAACCGGAAATAATGCATCACCAGGCTGCTCTGCAGGGCGAGCAAACCTCCAGCCTCATCGCTGAGCGCCAGACGTAGCTTGTCGCCGATCCTCAGTGCAGCGCCGCTCAGGTCAAACTGCGATGACCCGGGGTGCGCACTTCCGTCGTCGCGGAACCCGGATTCCGAGCCGTGCTTCAACCAGATGTCTCCTATGGTGGAGGATGTTTCCAAAGTCAGAATGCCAGCATCTGTGCCGCCCTGCAATCTCGGTACGTACCTAGTACGTTTATAACTAAGCGAAGTACTTGCATCGCACTGCGGAAACGTATTATAAGTGGATTGCCAATGTCACGATCTATCGATCTTTTACCGCGCGTCGCGATTTTCCTCGTGGGAGTCGCCGCGGGAGCTTTGACCGGCGCTCGCCGGGAACGCGGCGGAATGGATCCCGCCGCCCTGAAAGGCCTTAAGGATTCCCTGAGCGGCCTGGAAAACCGCCTGGCTGCGCAAGAAACGGCCAGCGCCAACCGGTTTACGGAGATCGAAGCCCGGCTGGACGAACACGCCAGCAAACTGGCGGATGTCCCATCCACCACGCAAATCGTGGCGGCCATGGAACAGTTGCTCGCCAAAACCATGTCTTCGTTAGATGACCGCCTCTCCACCCAGGCGCATTCCATCGAAGTTCTGAAGACTACCGTGTCCCAGACCGATAGCCTGCTCGAGCGCGTTCTCGAATCCCTCGATTCCCTGCAGACCTATACGGACCCGGCCGAACTTACCGACGACGTGCTGCTCCAGCGCCCGGCTTAGTCCATTCTCCGACCGCGTTCTAAGTATCGTCTGAATTTGCATTCGCGCCGAAACGTTCTATCCTCTAGAACGTTCTATGGACCTCGACAAAGTGCTCGCTCAACTCCGCGCTGAGTTGGAGAACCTCGACGCCGCCATCGTGAGTCTGGAGCGTCTACAGGCCGAGGGCCCCCGCCGGGGCCGTCCGCCCAAACTGCTGGCCGCAGCAAGAAAGACCGGCAACCTGGCCGTGAGCAAGACCGGCAGCGACCCGAGGTCCGTGGGTGGTCACCGGCCCGGCTAGTTCTCTGACCGGCTGGTTTGGTGCGTTTGCGCAATCCGTCGCTCACGCTGGTGGCCCCCATGCGAGCCGCGACCGTGAGGGAGCGGTGTCCCGTTCCGCGAATGTTTCCTCGCGGTCAGGCAACTAGCCCAGCCCCGATACAAAGGTGAGTGCAGCATGTTTACGAGATCCTTGACATGAAGAGCACCCCGCTATTAGTCGCATTCGTCGGTACAGTACCCGGCAGGGGGACGCTATCACTCCCTCTGGGTCAAACGCCGAGCGCGGGCATCGAGCCGCAACTTCGGCGATCGGCGGCAGTGCTTCAGCCGGATCATCGAAACAGGTTCATTTCAGATTGGCGGAGGAAGAGGGATTCGAACCCCCGAGTGAGTCACCCCACTAACGGTTTTCAAGACCGCCGCCTTCGACCGCTCGGCCATTCCTCCACTACCTATTATATGCGGCGCGCCTGGCGGCCCCGGCGCCGCTCACGCGCTGCCCTTCTGTTGCAGCAGCAGGTCCAGCTTCCCGCTCAGATCGTCCAGCCGGCGCACCACTTCGGCATGTTCCACTTCCCCCTTCGGCGGAGTCTTCCCCTGAACGTAAAACGTGCCGCCCGGTTCCAGCACACACCGCGCCACCTCCTGCATCGAGCCGAATCCCTGGCGGTGCAGCACGGTCATCAGCTCTGCGCGCGTCAGCAGCTCTTTCGACAGCGCCTTCTTGACGATCTTGCCCTCGTCCACCAGCACCGCCGGCTTGCCTTCGAAGATCTGGTCGAGCCGCCGGTGGCGAAATAGAAATCGCACCACCAGATAGTTGACCCCCAGCAGCGTGAACGCGCCGATCAGCCCGCCCGTGAGCGAGTTGTCGTTTCCGATGATGGCGTTCTGCACCGTATTGGACAGCGAGAGCAGCACCACCAGGTCGAACGGATTGAGCTGCGCCAGCTCCCGTTTGCCGAAGACCCTCAGGATCAAGACCAGGAAGGCGTACACCATCACCGGCCGCAGAATCTTCTCCGCCACCGGAACGCCTACCGCGAAAATCTGGCTCCACATGCCGTTCGAAAGGACCCACTCGGGCATCGCTCTTTTCCTCCCTTGCCGATTATGCCGGATTTGCCGGAATTTGATAAAACAAATATAGCGATCTACGTCTTGGAGGGCCGGTTGAAAGCTTGTGAATATCCGAGGATCGTGGTGGAAATCCCCGCGCATCGCCTCATTCCGCGCCACTTGGGCCGTCCACAAGTTTTCTCACCCGTTTCTGTTTTATTCCACAGAAACGTTGACGCCCGCAACTTCCGACGCTACGGTAGGTGATTCGCCATGTCAGCGGTAAATACCACGGAAAAGGGTCTTCCCACCAATGTGGACGCCGAGCGCTTCGTGCTCGGCTCCATCATGCTCGACGACTCGCTCTACATCCAGGCGGCCGGCGAGCTCGAACCCGACGACTTCAGCCTCGACAAACACCGCCGCATCTTCCGTCGTATGGGCGAGCTCCAGGAACGCGGCGAAACAATCGACCGCATTACCATCGCCAACGAGCTCATGAAGTTCAACGAGCTGGAAGCCTGCGACGGCATCACCTACCTGGTTTCGCTCGACGACGGCCTCCCGCAGATCCCCAATCTCGACGCCTACATCCGCATCGTCAAGGACAAGGCCGTCCTGCGCCGCATCATTTTCGCTTCCCAGCACATGATGAACCGCGCGCTGCTCGGCGAAGAGGAGCCCGACGAAATTCTTTCCGGCGCCGAAGAGACCCTCCTCAAGCTGGGCGAGGCCCGCGTCAAGAGCGGCCTGCTCGGTCCCGGCCAGATTCTGCAGGACTATGAAGGCGGCATCAACGCCTTCCTCGACCCCAGCAAGCGCATCAAGGGAATCAGCTCTGGCTTTGCCAAGTTCGACGAGCTCACCGGCGGCCTGCACGGCGGCGATCTCTGCATCGTGGCCGCGCGCCCCTCCATGGGCAAGACCGCTCTGGCCCTCAACATCGCCCAGCACGTGGCCCTCAAGCTTAAACAGACCGTCGCCATTTTTTCGCTCGAGATGTCGCGCGAATCGCTGCTCACCCGCATGCTCTGTTCGGCCGCGCGCGTCGATAGCCAGCGCTTCCGCGCCGGGTATCTCACCCAGGAGGAACGCCGCAAGCTCAACCACGCGCTTCATGAGCTGGTGGAAGCGCCGCTCTACATCGACGACACTCCCGGCATCCACATGATGGACATCCACGCCAAGCTGCGGCGCCTGCAGGCGGAGCGCAAGCTGGGGCTGGTAATCGTCGACTACCTGCAGTTGATGGGCGCCCGCGGCCGCTTCGAAAACCGCAATCAGGAAGTCAGCGCCCTTTCGCGCGGCATGAAAATGCTCGCCAAGGAAATGAACGTCCCCATGATGGTGCTCTCGCAGTTGAGCCGCGCCGTGGAGACGCGTCAGGGCGACCACCGGCCGCAGTTGAGCGATCTCCGCGAATCCGGCTCCATCGAGCAGGATGCCGACGTCGTCGGTTTCATTTTCCGCGAAGAGCTCTATCATCGCGAGCGCGAAGACCTGCGCGGCCTGGCCGAGCTCATCATCGCCAAGCAGCGCAATGGCCCGGTGGGCACCGTGAACCTGGTCTTCCTGCACGCCCAGACCAAATTCGAAAACCGCGCCGAGGATACCGGCGAACTGCCCGAAGAGTAATCGAATTCTACCTGGTCGGTCCGAGTTAAGCGGAAACTCTTTGCTCACCGCAGAGGCGCTGAGACGCGGAGGCAGGACAAGGAATACACCTCAGATCGGCGTCGCGAATCCGGTCGTCCTCTACGCTCAGACCAAATTCGAGGATCGTTCCGAGGACCCAGCGAATTACCGAAGAGTAATCCTCCTCTTCACTTCCTCGGATCTTATGCTTTGCTTTTCTGCGCGCCTCAGCGCCTCCGCGTTGAATAAGCCTCTTTCCGTAAAGCCAACTCACCGCGCCACGTACAGTTCCGCCTGCGCGAACGCCCCCTGCCGCAACTGGTCGCGCAGCGTGCTGTACTTCACCGCATCGCTCGCCGCGCGCAGGCGCTGGGCTTCCAAGGCCGAAAGCTCGCGCAGGTAGCGGTCCGCGCGGTCCTTGTACGAATACCCGGCGTACGCCGCATCGGCCGCGCAGGCCACTTCCATCAGCAGGTCCCAGAAGCTGCTGCGCTGCCACAGTCCCTTGCGCGAGCCCGCCTCCCGCGTGATCTCGCAGACCCGCCCGCCGCCGCGCAGAATCGCGCGCACGCACCGCTCGGCGGCAAAGGGACGCGACGGGTCGGAGTCCGGAAAGCCGGCCAGCAGATCCTTCACGCTTTCCGAATCGGCTTCCCACCCCGCCCATCGAAACCGCGAAGCGCCGCTCACCAGCGTGCCCCGCCGCAGAAGGTCGCGGATGCGCGGTTCATCCTTGCCGGTCACGCCCAGCAGGTGCTCCACCAGGTCGCGCACCGGCAGTTCCTGCACCACCACCGGTGTGAGGGAAATGGCCCCAGCCTCTTCCGAACTGAGCTTCACCCGGACGGTTTGCGGTAACGCCATGGCTTGATTTCACGCTAGCATAAGTCCGTGACCCCTCTGGAAAAAGTGCTCGCGGAAACCGCGCGCTATGACCACGCGCTGCTCGATTTCTCGGCGCGCGAGCACAACGGCGGCGTCGAGCTGGTCATCGAACTGAAGAACCGCGGTCTGGGTCTCCACACCTACTACGCGCCCGTCCACGCCCGCGACATCGAGCACCCGCAGTTCCCCTGGACCTTCCAACGCTACCTCTACGACTGCATGCACGATTACCTGGTGGAGACGTTCATTCACACGCCGCAGAGCCGGGACCCGCGCCCATGACTCCGGCCGGCGAACTGCTGGCCCGCGAGATCCGCGCCGCAGGCCCCGTGCCCTTCCGCCGCTTCATGGAAGTGGCGCTCTACCATCCCCAGCATGGCTACTACCGCCGTCCTCGCGATCCGTTCGGCAAGGAGGGCGACTTCTTCACCGCCGAGCAGGTCCAGCCGGTCTTCGGAATCCTGGTGGCCGCTCGCATCCGGCAGCTTTTCCGCGCGATGGGCGAGCCGGACGATTTCGTCGTCGTCGAGCTCGGCGCCGGCCGCGGTGAAATGGCCGAAGCCTTCTCCGAATGGCGCTATGTGCCCATCGATATCGATTCCGGCGCGCTGCCGCCGAGCTTTCGCGGCGTGGTCTTCTCCAATGAGTTCTTCGACGCCCTGCCCGTCGAAGCGGTGGTCTACCGTGGCGGCGCCTTCCGGCGGCAGTTGGTGAACCTGGAGGGCGAGCGCTTCGCGTGGCATGAAGGTCCGGAAGTGGATGCCGATGCCGCCGTTTACCTGCGCCGCTGGTTTCCGGCTCCCGAGGAGGGCCGCTGGCACGAAGTGAACCTCGATGCCCTTCGCTGGATCGAGCGCATCGGCCGCTCGCTCCGAGCCGGCTACCTGCTGACCATCGATTACGGCTACACCCGCAACGAGGCCGTTCGCTTCCCCGCCGGCACCCTGATGGGCTACCGCCGCCACACCGCCCGCGACAATGTGCTCGAAGATCCCGGTGAGCGGGACATCACCGCGCACGTCAACTTCACCGCTCTCGAAGAGTGCGGCGAGCGCTGCGGCTTGCGAAAAAAAACTTTTCAAACGCTGGCGCAAATGCTGCTCACCGCCGGCCAGCCCGACCAGTTTGCCGCCGCGCTCTCGCCCGGCGACATGCGCCGCCGCCTCCAGCTCAAGACGCTGCTCTTCGGCATGGGCGAGACTTTCCGGGTCCTGCTGCAGGCCAAGGGCGATGTGGAATGAATCGGAGGGAAAGGTCTGAAACAATGAAAAAGGCCCCGAAAACCGGGGCCTCGGAGTGAAACCTGTTTTTTGTTTGCCCTTATGCAGGGCGCGCCCTGACTACTTCTTTTTCTTCGGAGCAGCCTTTTTCTTGGGGGCGGCTTTCTTAGTTGCGGTCTTCATCGATTGATTCTCCCTAACATCAAATTTTGCGATTCAAAAATCGCAATGTGATTCATATATAAGGTGCTTCGCGCTGAAAGTCAAGAAAAAAATGAATTCGCCTCCCGCTTTCGGCGTCTATCGGGTTGCGCCCTCCGTCACCTTCGGAGAGAAAAGCCGCGCCGCGCCAATTCTTGATTGCTCTCTCGTTCCGTATATACAATAGGACGCCGATCGAATGTGGTTGCTTCCCATACTCCTGGCTGTTGGCGCCGCCGAGCGAAATGCCGATCTGGTCTTGCGCCTGCAGCGCCGCGATCCCCGCGCGCTCGCCGAACTGTACGACCGCTACGGCCGCCTCGCCTACGCTCTGATCCTGCGCGTGGTCCGCGACGTGGGCGCCGCGGAAGACCTGGTGCAGGAAACCTTTCTCCGCGTCTGGACCCGCTCGCGGGCCTTCGACCCACAGAAAGGCGCCATCGGCCCGTGGCTGCTGGCCGTCGCGCGCCATCGCGCCATCGATTATCTGCGCTCCGCCGACGGCCGCGAACGCAACAGCGTGGAGTTCGAAGAGACCGACCATCCATCCCTATTCACCGGCATGGAGCAGCGAATTCCGGCATCCGACCGCGCGCGGCGCGTGCAGGCCGCCGTCGAAAAGCTTTCCGCCAGCCAGCGGCAGGTCATTGAGCTGGCCTACTTCGAAGGTCTTACCCAAACCGAGATGGCCGAACGCATGGGCCAGCCGCTCGGCGCCGTCAAGGCCTGGGTGCGGGCCGCGTGGAGGAATCTCCGCCACCAAATCAGCACCGCGGAGGCGTCCGCGTGAACTGCTCCGAACTGCGCGACCACTTCGAGTTGTATTCGCTCGGCCTGGCCGAAGAGCCTGAGCGCAGCGAAATCCGCGCCCACCTGGAGCGCGGATGCGAGGTTTGCATGGCGGAAGTAAAACGGGCTCGGGAACTGGCGGCGATATTGGCCTCCACGGCCGCCCCGCTGGCGCCTTCGCCGAAATTGCGGCGCCGCATTCTGGCGGCTGCCGGCGCGCAATCGTACGGCTTCGGCTGGGCCCCGGCGTTGGCCGCCGTGGCCGCCCTGTCGCTGTGCGCGGCCGTCTACTTCAGCGGCAGGGAGCGCGAGTTCTCCCAGGAAGCGCGCTCTCTGCTCGCGCAGGCCCGCTCGCAGAACATCGAGCTCACGCGGCTCGACGAAGCCTTTGCCATCCTCTACGGGGCCGATACCACCGTCACTTCCTTCGGTGAGAAGCAGCCCAAACCCAAAGGCCGGGTTTTCGTCAACCCCTCGCAGGGTGTTCTGCTGATCGCTTCCAACCTGGCCACGGCGCCCGAAGGCCAGGCTTATGAGATGTGGCTGATTCCCAGGGGCGGCAAGGCGCCCGTGCCCTTCGGCATGTTCCAGGCCCGCAGCGACGGCACCGCCATGCACGTTCAGCTCGGCGCTTTGGATGTGAGCGCCGCCGCGGCCCTGGCCGTGACCCTCGAAGCGGCCGCCGGCGTCAGCGCGCCCACCTCCACGCCGGTCATTGTGGCGGCGTTACAATAGCCGGCGTGGCCCACTTCGTTCGCTATCGTTCCGGCGCTTCCGCCTGTTACGGCATTCTGGAAGGCGACACCGTCCGCGAGATCCGCGGCGACCTCTTCGGCAGCTACACCGAAACCGTAGCCACCCTGAATCTTTCCGATGTCGCCCTGCTCCATCCCTGCCAGCCCGGCAAGATCCTCGGCGTGGGTTTGAATTACCGGAGCCATCTGGGCAGCCGCCCTGAGCCCGACCATCCTGAGATCTTTTACAAGGCCGTCACCGCGCTGCAGGACCCCGAAGGCCCCATCGTCACCCCGCGCGACTCGACCGACCTGCACTACGAAGGCGAGCTCGTCGTTGTCATCGGCCGCCAGGTCAAAAACGTTTCGGTCGAAAAAGCCCGCGACGCCATCTTCGGCGTCACCTGCGGCAACGACGTCAGCGAACGCAACTGGCAGCACGGCCCCGGCAAGGACTTGCAGTGGTGGCGCGCCAAAAGCTGCGACACCTTCGCGCCCCTCGGCCCCGCCATCGTCACCGGCCTGGATTACGACACCCTGCTGCTCCGCACGCGCCTCAACGGCGAAGTGGTGCAGAAGCAGTACACCTCCGATCTGATTTTCGATTGCCCCACCATCGTGAGCTATATCAGCCGCTGGGTCACCCTGATGCCCGGCGACGTCATCTACACGGGAACGCCGGGCGCCACCCGTAAGATGTCGCCCGGCGATGTAGTGGAAGTGGAGATCGAAGGCATCGGCGTGCTGCGGAATCCGGTGACGTAGCCGGCCAGTTGCTGGTATCGAAGTTCGCCGCTTCCGGCCACTTGGCGGCAGCCGGCCGCGTCGGCAGCCACTTCTATGGTTTAGGCGTGATACGGTAAAGTGACGCCGGACACTCGCCGAACCCGTGATGGCAACTGCGCCGACAGGCTAGTGTTGACGCCTATGAGGAGCCGAGAGATGCCTTGCGCATTGCGAGCGGGATTAGCACTCTACATAATGATCTGCGGCTTTGCCTGGGCACAGGACAGAAAAAGTCCACCAAGTAAGAAAACTGCCGGGATCACAGCGGAGGCACTGCGCCCTGGATCAACCATTCGATACGGTCGGCGCCAGTGGAAGCTCATTAGACAAATAAAGGCCACTTTCAATCCCCTGCCAGACCCTTGTCAGATTCTACTATTGGAATCTTTGGAGTCAACCGGCACTAGCGGAGCTGGTCAGTCGCTGAACGACGCCGAACTCCTCATACAGTACGGCGACTCAATCCTCTATGACTATGCGAAAGAAGGAACGAAACAACCCGGAGGCAATGGAGCGCACTTCTACATTGACGACTACCTGGAACTCAAGGATTTTGGGCAAGTTGGCGTTCCTGAAGTCCTGTTCCATTCTGGAACCATAGGGGCGTCCGACTCGACAACCCTTGAGCACGTCCTTTACTACGACAAGCTGGGAAACTCCTTCGTAGACCTTGCTCTCGCATCCGTTTATCACTCTGGCAGACACGGCTTCAAATGGTTAAGCTCCGATTCGAGGACATTCGCGGTAGTTGCAGATGAGAACTGGCCTCCTACAATTCCTGTCGAAGCCCGTTGCCATTATTGTCCGAGCCCTTTCCAATACAACGTCTACCAGTGGAACGGCAAGAAAGCTACTTTCGAGGTATCCCGCCATCTAGATGGACAGAAGTCGTACTCGCAAGCGCAGGAGGCGCTCGTCGGCGATTGGGCGCTTATTCAGGCCCGGATTGAACATTGATGTTGAAGCGCCGGAGGAATCTTGATTAGTCAATCCGCACGGTTTCCGACAGGAAAACGCTCCTTCCGGAACTGGCTGTCCCCCATCAAAAGCCACTTGGACGTGTAGTCGCCATCCCGTGCTTTGGCCGCTTTGGCCCATATTCCGGCGCCTGGCAGGACGCAACAATCGGCTACAGGTCCTCCGGGCGGAGCCCCGTTTTGTTGGCGATCTGCGCGAGAAGCCCCGGACCAACTTCTTCGTGGTCATGGAATGCGAACGTATAATTGGGCCAGCCCGGTCGTTTGAGTCGACGATGTGACCCGCTCTGCCAAGCGACTGTCCATCCGATTCGGACCAATGCCGCTAAGAGTTTTTTCGCCTTCACCGATGGCCAACGGCTCATGCGATGGAAAATACCTTCTCAAACTGTGGCGGGACTTCCTCTCCGTGGTCAATGCAATCGGCGGCAACACGCAAAGCCAGCGCCCGGACGGCTGAAATCGCCGCTTCGCGAGTTGCACCGTAGGCCATTACGCCGGGCATGGATTCAATGTCGGCCCACCAACGGCCGTCATCCTCCTGCCCGAGGGCGATGGGAATCGATTCTGGCGAGATCATTTCCATCGGTCTTGCGACCCCCCTGCCGATATTATAGCTTCCCTGATACATGCTGACCCGGCCAGGAAGCGCCTGGACTCCCAGCTCCCTCAGGTGAACGACCCTGCCCTCCCATCACAACCACGCCGAGCCGATGCTGTAGACCAGAACAGCCAGCACCGCGAGCGTGATCGCCATGTATACGCGGTCGCGCTCCAGCGCGAATCCCACCAGCGAAAAAATCACCCGCGCCACCGGCGTCGCGATCAGGATCAGCAATCCGAGCTGGATCGCCGCTTCCGGTCCGCTCAAGCTCCCCAGCGACCCGAAGCCGCGCGGCGTCGTGTGGAAATGGCGGTAATCGACCGGGGTCATGCCGCGCGCCGCCAGGTACCAGATGCCTCCGCCCAGCACCACCGAGGCCGCCAGCGCCACGCCCACCCGTAGTAGCGTCCCTATGATCAACTCCAGCCGCCGGTCCGTCATTTTAGGCCTCCAGCCACGCCGTTGTAGATCATCTCCATCGCCAGCACCGCAATCACCGCGGCGAAGATGCGGCGCAGCGCGCGCGTCTTTGCGCCCATCAAGTGCCGCGCGCCCGCCAGCGATCCGGCCAGCACCCCCAGCATCACCGGCATCGCCAACCCCGGCGTGATATAGCCCTTGCCCAGGTAAATGCCGGCGCTCGCCGCCGCCGTCACCCCGATCATGAAATTGCTCGTCGTGGTCGACACTTTGAACGGGATCAGCATCACCTGGTCCATCGCAATCACTTTCATCGCCCCCGACCCGATACCCAACAGCCCCGAAAGCATTCCCGCGCCGAACATCAAGCCGAAGCCCGTCTTCACCCGCGTCACCAGGTACGTCACGGCTCCGTCCGGTCCCGGATAGCTGCTGTTCAGTTTCAGCCGCGCCGCCAGCGGATCCGCCTCCCGTGCCTCGGACCGCTTTGGTTCCTTCAACGCGAGCCACGCCGAGTAGAGCAGCACCGCGCCGAACGTCACCGCCAGCGCCTGGACCGGGACCGCGGCCATCAGGAACGCGCCCGCCACCGCCCCTATCGTGGTGGCCACTTCCAGAAACATGCCCACGCGGATGTTGGAGTATCCCTCTCTTACGTACGCGGCGGCCGCGCCCGAGGACGTCGCGATCACCGAAACCAGCGTAGCTCCCATGGCGTAATGCATGTCCACGCCCAACGCCAGCGTCAAAACCGGCGTCACCACCACCCCGCCGCCCAACCCGGTGAGCGAGCCCAGAAATCCCGCCAGCGCGGAGACCGCGAACACAATTCCGGAAAACACCAGCGCGTTCATAGTTGCATTATCCGCGCCCACGGCGGGAGTTTTGCTCCCCAACCGCGGGCCGAAGCATTCTGTCTTCTGACTCCCGACTTCCGACTCCCATATCCAGAAGGGATATCAGGGGCGCAGGCCTTGTTTACTCCTGCGATTCCCGCTCCAGCCCCGCGCGGTCCAGAATCTGTAATTGATGGCCCTCGATTCGCACCATCCCTTCGGCGCGGAAGCGGGCCAGGTTCCGCGACACCACTTCGCGCACCGTGCCCAGCCGTGAAGCCAGTTCCTGGTGCGTGTGCGGCAGGTCGAACGCATCCCCGCCGGCTTGCCGCGAAGCGTCCAGCAGCAGCCGCGCCAGCCGCTGCGTAACGCTGCCGAACGTCATGGCTTCCACCAGCCCCACTAGGTGGCGCAGGCGGCGCCCCACCACCGCCAGGATCTTCAGCGCCACGTCGGGATACTGGCGGCACACCTGCCGGAAATCGCTCTTGTTGACGAACAGCGCCGCCACCCGGTCCACGGCGCGCACCGAAGCCGGATAAGGGCCGCCGTCGAACAGCGGCAGTTCCGCCACCGTGCAAGGCGCCGTCTCAAGCGACAGCATCAATTCCCGCCCGCCCGAAGAGGTCTTGAAGATCTTGACGCTTCCTTCGGCGATCAGGAAAATGCCGGCGCACGGTTCGCCTTCCCAAAACAGCATTTCCCCGGCCGCGAAGCGGCGCTCCACCGCCCTCTGTGCCAGCGCCGCGATTTCGTTCTCACCCAGCCCGGCGAATAGCGGGATATGCGAGATCACCTCTGTTTTCGGGACCAATCCGTATGGTAGCGCGGCCGCTTGCGGAGTTTTGCGTTGGCCTCAGCCCTTCTGAAACGGATTGCGAATCGTGAGGCCGCCGATCGTCTGGCCGTCCCACAGATCTTCCGAATAAAGCGTTGTGCAAGATGCCTCAAGCGCCGATGCAATCACCAGCGCGTCGTAAATGTGGTACTGAACTCATTCAAGATCTGCACACTGATCACTCCGCCCGCGGCAAGAAGCGCCTCGGCGGTTTCCGCGCGCGGATCGTCCTTCGCGAACGCGTAGACCATCAGGTTGGTATCGAAAAACGCTTTATCGCCTCGCATTAGCGTCCAGTCGATTGAACTGGAAGCCGGGAGGCAACCGGCGCCGCAACTTCCGTATCCGCTCCAGGGCCTTCTCGACGCTGCGATCGCGGGCGATTTCAAACCGGCGGCTGTCCGCCACCCGGATTTCGATCTGGTCGCCCTCTTTGAGATCCAGCGCTTCCACTACCGCGGCCGGAAGCCGCACCGCCAGACTGTTTCCCCACTTTGCCACTTGCATAGATATACATTTATATTGTATATCAGCGAGAGAGCCCGCCGCCCTTACAGCGAATTCAGATAGGCGATCACGTCCGACATTTCCTGCGCGGTGAACTGCGGCCAGGCGATTTTCTTCTGGGCCATCACCTCCAGCATGTGCGGGCCGTGTCCCCACAGCGCCGCCACCATGGTGATGTCGGAGTGAGCGTCCTTGCCCTTCCCCAGTTTCGGCGCGCCGCTCGCCGGGTCATCGTGGCAGGTGGTGCATTTCTTCTCGGTGAAGACCTTTTTCCCCCGCTCCGCGTTGCCGCTGCCCGTGAAGTATTGGCGTGCCCAGACGTAAGAGACAATCTGCCGCATCTCGTCGGCCGTAAACACCGGCGACGGCTGCTTCATGTTGGGCTGGTGGTCCCACATGTCCACCGCGATATCCGTCATGGTCTGGTTCTTCAGCAGCTTCTCCAGGGCGGTGGCGCCGGCGTGGCAATTGACGCAACCTTTGGATTGGAACAGCTTCTCGCCTTCGTCCGCCGGCGGAATCTCGAAGTGGGCCGCCCGGCCCTTGGTCTCCGGCAGGTTTTGCAGATAGACCAGCATGTCGGTCAGTTCCTGGCTGGTCAGCCGTCCCCACGACAGCTTCCGCTGGGCGAATGCCTCGTGCATCTTCGCTCCGTGGTTCCACATCTGCTGCGCCAGCACCAGGGCGTCCGACAGCGATTCCCACTTGGCAACCGGCGGAGCCCCGGCCACCGGCGAGGAGGTTATGCCGTGGCAATCGGCGCAGTGCTGCGCCTTGAATGCCAGTTTGCCGCGCGCCGCGTCTCCGGGCCGTTCGAAATATCGCTCCGAAATGAAATAAGCGAACAGGTCCGCGGCCGATTGCGTCGTCAACGCGGGCCTGGCCACCCCCTCCCTCGACATGGTCGACCACATCTTCGGCGCGTGATTCCACATCAGGCTGGCCATCACCGCGGGCGTATAGGCGCGGTCGATTCTTCTTGAAAGATCGGACGCGATCGTTCCACCCTTGCCGTTGAAGCTGTGGCAGTGGATGCACTGTTGCGTCTGGAAAAGCTCTTCGCCGCGCCTGGCGTCGCCCGACACGATGCTGGCCCCGAGCGCGCTCCCGGCAAGCGCCAGACCCACCGCCATCACTCCGATCTTGATCATGCGTGCTCTCCTCTAGCGGACCAGCTTCAACCCGGTCGTGAATATGTGGGTCTGGAAGCCCTCGAACACATAGAAGTCTTCCCGGAATCCATAATACTGCCACTCGCTGTTCCAGAACACGTGTTTTCCCAGCGGCAACGAGAACCGCACTAACGGCTGATAGTATCGCGTGGTCCGGCTGCCGTTGGCCAGGAACAACGAGCCGCCCAGCGTCAACTTCGCCGCCACCGGCCCCGGCATCGTCAGATCCACGGCCCCCGAGGCGGTGTGCGCGTTGTCCCGATAGTCGGAAACCTCCGGGGTGAAAAACAGGCCCAGGTAATTGATGCTCGATCGCACTGTCGAGCGGTCGTACTCAGCCATCACGCTGATGCGTTTGCTCTTCGCCGGCGCCCAGTAGACCGCCAGCGAACTGTCGCGGCTTTCGAAATCCAACTGGATAGTGGACGCCGGGTTCTGGTTGTTCAACACCTGGAACTTGGCCTGCACCGCCAGCGACGCGCTCAACTGGTATTTCGCCCGCGCCCGCCCCTTCTGGTAGTTGTTCAGGCTGGTCCGGAAATAAACGTGGTCGCTCGGCCCGCCTTCGTAATCCAGGTTGAACGAGAGCTTCTGCGACAGCCGGAAATTTGCGCCAGCGAGCGCCACGTTGCGCTTCAGTTGCCCCGACTCGGAGCCTCCCCCAGGCGCGAAGAACGGCGATGCCGGAACCTCGGCGTCGCCCCAGATGTAACGGTAGCCGCCGCGCAGCGAAATCTTAGATCCCAGGTCGTACAACACGTCCACCTGCTGCTGGTTGTAGTTGACTCGCTCGAGCTGGCTCAGCGGGACAGCCGCCGAAAGGATGTTAGTGGGAAGCGAAACGCTCGAATCGAATCCCATCGCCGCATCATGATACCGGTCGGTCATCCACGATTCGATAATCCGTATCCGTTTCAGCGGCCGGATTTCGAATCCCACATTGCCGGTGGTGTGTGGCTGATTAGCCGCTCCCGTCCCTAGAGTCTGCTCGTTGCTGTAGAACAGCAACTGGCTGATCAGCGCGAAATTGCCGGTCGCCGCTTCCGTGAAGTGCACCGTGGTCTTCGGCTCGCTGAACAGGAATTGCCCGTAGAGATCCATCCACGAGAACGGGTGCGCCGTTGCCAGCACTTTGCTGTAGATGCTGTTGCCGCGTATGCCGTACGCCTGATGCAGCGAGTTGAGCAGCAGCGTCTCGCCGAGCAGCAGACTCGTGCGGTCGCCATACTGGGTTCCATTGAAGTTCGCCTGGTCGTCGTCCTTGTACGTCGTTCCGCCCTGTTCCAGCGTGATGTGGAAACGGTTGTACTCGAACCGCACGCCGCCGCGATAATTATTGGTGCTGTCGCGCAGCAGGGTGGCTACGGGGAACTCGTCGTTGGAGTCCTGCACAAACTCGTCCACCCCGTTTCCATAGCCGGAATTCCGGTCGAAAACCAGGTACGGAACGATGCGCTTGCCTGGCCGCAGATCGAGCCCCACCGTCATCGACCGCCGGTGCGTGTCGAAGGATTGCTCGTTGAATCCGCCGGGCGCAATCGGGTTGGCGTAACTCGGCGCCGCGTCGAAGTACGCGATGTTGCGGTAATCGAAAGTGAAGTCGTAATCGCCCTGCTTGCGCGCGTCGAGGTGAGCCGTGTTGTAAGGATCGCCGCCCCAGCCGTACGCGCTCGCATCCAGCCGGTCGAACAGCCGGTGCTTGGGGTCCGCGATCGTGAAGTCCAGCGCCGTCAGCTTGGGACCGGCTCCCAGATTCAGAACACTGCGGTATTCCGGATAGCTTCCGCGGACGTCCGATAGCCACCGGTACCCGAACTCCACGCTGCCGGTGAACCACTGCTCCCCGGTGGGCGCCGGCGACTGGGTCGTGTCCGAAGGTTTAGCGGCCGGCTGGTCCGCTGGCTTATCTGTCGGCGTGGCGGGAGCCTGCGCGGCCTGATCGTCGGTCTTGGTTTGCGGGTCCGGCTGCTGCGCCAACGCCGGAACCATCAGAAGAAGTGCCAGCAGGAGTCTCATTTGAACAAGTCCCGGCTCACATTGGAGCCATGCACTTTCTGGTGGCAGTTGGCGCAGTTCTGGAAGCGCGGGCTGCTCAGGTTGTGAACCGCGGGCGGCACGCTCCCCAAAGTTCCAAAGGTCGGCGTGCCTGGCAGGTTTGAATGGCACTCCAGGCAGACCAGCAGCACATTCTGCCGCGTCAGCATTCTCGGATTCGACGACCCGTGCGGCATGTGGCAGGCCGGGCATCCTTCCAGCCGCACCGGCGCGTGTTCGTAAATAAACGGCCCGGCCTTGTCGCCGTGGCATTTGAAACAGCCCGGCTCATTGGCGCTCACCGTCTGGATGGAGCGCGGCAGCACCGACCCGTGCGGATTGTGGCAATCCACGCACGACATCGCGCCTTCCGGCAACCGGTGCTTGTAAGGACGCTGGAAACTGGCCCACACATCCATGTGGCACTTGGCGCAAAGCTGGTTGATGTCCGCCGCCTTGCGCGCCACCAACCCGTTGGGACCGTTCTTGTGAATCGAGTGGCAGGCTACGCAAGCCACCTGGTTCTTGGCGTGGCTGGCATTGATGCGTCCCACGTGGGTAGGCTGGTTCAGATGGCAGACCAGGCAAATTTTATTGGCCTCCGCCGGCCGCAGCTTGCCGGGCTGGCGGATATCGGCTGCCGACATCGAATCGGCGTGCTTGCTGCTCTCGCCGTGGCAGGATTCGCACGCCTTGCCGTCGAAGCCCCGTTTCTTATCGGCCTCCACGGCGTGGTGAGGATTTTTCTGGAACGCGTTGAAGATGTCCTCGTGGCACGCCTGGCAGGTATCGGAGCCGACGTATTGCGCCGGCTTGTTGTCGGGCGCGGGTGGAGCGGGGGCGCTCGCTTTCTCTTGAGCGCCCCCGTAAGCAGCGGAATATAGCATGGCCGCCAGCATGATGAAGACCCAGCGCGCCGCCCGTGGGAAGCGCGCTGGTGGAGACCCTAGACCCATGCTCAAGTTTCTCGGCGGCCAGAACATGGTCATCCCCTTATGGTAATTGCCTATTGGCCGACGTGTACCGCAGTAGCGTCGTAGGCCGCTCCCGGACCGTGGCAAACAGTACAGCTTTCGCCAAACTTCGGATCGGTGTTGACGTAGGCGTGTGCCATGCTCGGAACGTCGAAATGGCAAGCCGTGCAAGCCGAGGTGGTAGCTCCCATCGGGCTAATGAGGCCGGCCGGATCAACGACGTTGAGCTTCCCGACCGGGAGCACGTCCTGGGAACCGCCGGTGTGGCACATGTTGCAGTTGGCAGTGTCGCCCACCGAGCCGTTGTACATGGCCGGGTAGAGCACGTCACTGAAATCATTGTGGCTTCCGCCATGCCCGACGATCACGAAGCTCAGGCCGGCTGCCGCCAGCTTGGAGCCGGTGTGGATCGCGTGAATCATCAGCGCGAAGTTGATGCCCTGATTCGGCAATGTCCTGTCGGCCGTGACGGTGGCCGTGGGGCGCGTAGTGAAATCCGTGTTGCTTGGATTGTGGCAGACCGGGCAATAGGTAACGTTGTTGCGCAGGCTGCCGTGGACTTCCAGGTAGCCGTGGCAGTTGTTGCAATTCGCCATCGCCACCACCGTGCGGCGCGGCGTCACCGCCGAGCCATCCACCGAGAAGTAAATCATCTGGTTGGTCCCGGCGTAGCTGGTGGTCACCGCCTGGGTTGTGCCCGGCAGCAGGGTGGTCGAGAGCCGGCCTTCAATGCCGATCGCATACGTGCCCTTGGCTGTGGCTGGAACCACATGGGTGAAGGTGTAGGTGCAGGTTCCATCGCTCGTGCAGGAGGATCCGGTCGCCGATTCCGTCACGTACCCGGGCGTAGCCGTCGTGTCGGAGCCGAAGCTGACGTTGCCGTAATCCGTGGTCGGACCCGTCATGGTCAGTGAGAGCGAACCGCTGTTCGAGGTGAGAGTGCTCATCGGAATTCCGTTGCCCTTGTTGTCGCGAACCGTGAAGGTCACCGTCGGAGCCTTGCCCGGCGTCCCGTTGGTTACCTTGGTCAGCGTAAAGTTGATGCCGGGGATTCCCGGCGCCTGATCGGCAACCGTGTGCGCCCCCACGATGGAAGCGTCAAACGGCAATTCGCCCTGCGGAATGTGGCAGCCGGCGCACTGTGAGTCGTCGATCTGCGGCAGGTGGGTGGGGTTTGTGTCGCCGGCAAAATTGAGTTGGCCGGTGGCGAAATTCACATCGTCGTGGCACGAACCGCAGGCCGCGCGGGTAGGCGTCTTCATCCAGGCGCTGGTCTGCGCCGCGCCGTTCTTCGGGTTGTGGCAGCTTCCCGCGCAGTTCCGCGGATCGCCCGGGTTGGACGGGTAGACGATCTTCGAAAAGTCGGAATATCCGCCGTGGCCGTAGATCTGGTACGCCTTTTTGCCGATGCTTACGCTCGGTAGGCTCGCCCCCATGTGGAGCTTGTGGATAAACACCTTCATGTCCAACGTGTTACCCGTGTTCGGATCCACCGTTTGCGCCGTGTGGCACATGATGCACAGTCCCACCCCTACGCGCGAACCGCCATGAAACGCCATCGAGGCGTGACAGGTATTGCAATCCGCGTCCCGCACTACATCACGCGGCGCCGGCGTCCCGCCCGCCGGAACAAAATCGTACAACGCCGTCGCATTGTAGGTAGCCAGATCATAAGCGGTCAGGTTGCGCGAACCATACACCCCGATGCGGTGCGTGGCAGTCGGATCCCAGCCCGTCGGCGCCTTGGTTTTAAACGTGTAGATGTACTCGCCCGTGGCCACCGTGGTGGTTGTGCCACCCGAATCGCCACCGGCCTGCGTGGCCGTCGCTCCGCCGGAGACGGCCGATACCGTGCTCACGTTGTAGGAGACATATTCCTCCTGCCCCTTCGGGATGTATGCCGCGATGAACCTCGGCGACACGGCACCCGGGGTGAGCACTCCGGCCTGATCCAGCGGGAGCCCCGTGGCCCCGGTGTCAAAAATCTTGTAATCCACCGAAATCGTGCCGTCCGTCGCGATCTTGGCTGACACGATGCTGAAAAACAACCCTGGGTTGACATACTGAACTGCGGCCTGGGGGGCAAAGGCTGCCATGTCCCGAGGCGAGAAAGTGGATCTCTTCTGGCCGCTTACCATCACAATGGAACCGGCGACCAACAGAAGACCGAGAATCTTTCGCCCTGCCGCGAAAACCGAAGTAGGAATCCGCATACTTTTCTCCATGAAAACTGAAGTTAACGATCAAGCTGCCTGCGCGGGGTCCGCGGGAAACACCCGTACACCCCTGGCGACCAAGCCGAGACTACGTTACTACCAGGCAGATTGATCCAGCACACGCCTATCCAAATCGGCGAAACCCGCTATCGAGCATTTATGCTCTTGCAGTATCTTCTATTTAGAAGCCCCCTGCTTTTCTCAAGCCGCGCCCCTCACCACAATTGGGTGAGCACCCAGCGCCCATTTTGGGTTAAAAGACGCTAAACATACCCTAAACTCTCTTTTGTGCCTGTAGGATTTTGCGAATCCCGGAAGCACCTCTATTCCCAATCTCCCAGGGGTGCTGCGAATCGCCGCTGTCCTATTTTCCCGCATGCTCCGCAGTCACGTCGAACGCCGCTCCCGCAGCGTGGCAAACCGTACAGCTTTCGCCAAACTGCGGACTGGTGTTGATGACCGCGTGCACCATGCTCGCAGTGTCGAAATGGCAAGCAGTGCAAGCGGAGGTGGTTGCCCCAACCGGGCTCAGGAGACCCGCTGGATCAATCACATTGTTTTTCCCCACCGGGAGTACCGCTTCGGAACCGTTGACGTGGCACATCGCGCAGTTGGCCGTGTCGCCGACCGTTCCGTTCAGCATGGCGGGGTAATGCATATCGCTGAAATCGTTGTGGCTTCCGCCGAATCCCACGATCACGAAGCTCAGGCCGGCTGCCGCCAGCTTTTCTTCGCTGTGGATCGAGTGGACCATCAACGCGAAGTTGATGCCCTGCGCCGGCGCCGCCTTGTCGGCCGGATTGGTGGCCGTGGCGCGCGTGGCGGCATCTGTGTCGCTTGGATTGTGGCAGAACACACAATACGTCACGTTGTTCCGCAGGTCCCCGTGCACTTCCAGGTAGCCGTGGCAGTTGTTGCAGTTTGCCATCGCCACCACCGTGCGGCGCGGCGCCACCGTCGAGCCATCCACCGGGAAGTAGATCACCTGGTTGGTCCCGCCGTAGTTGGTGGTCACCGCTTGGGTTGTGCCCGGCAGCAGCGTGATCGAAAGCCGGCCCTCGATGCCGATCGCATACGTGCCCTTGGCCGTGGCCGGAATCGTATGGGTGAAGGTGTAGCTGCAGGTTCCATCGCTCGTGCAGGTGGTCGCGGCCGCCACCGATTCCGTCACGTATCCGGGCGTCGTCACGTTGGAACCGAAGCTCGTGTAGCCGTAATCCGTCGTCGGGCCGGCCATCGTCAGTGAGAGCACGCCGCCGCTCGTGAAACTGCTCATCGGAATCCCGTTGCCCTTGTTGTCGCGAACCGTGAAGGTCACCGTCGGGGCCTTTCCCGGTGTGCCGTTGGTCACCTTGGTCAGCGTAAAGTTCAGGCCGGTGATTTCCGGTGCCTCATCCACAGTCGTGTGCGCCCCGATAATGGAAGCGTCAAACGGCAGTTCGCCCTGCGGGATGTGGCAGCCGGCGCACTGTGTGTCGTCGATCTCCGGCAGATGTGGAGGGGTTGGGTCGCCCGCGAAATTGATTTGGCCGGTGGCGAAATTCACATCGTCATGGCAGGAACCGCAGGCCGCCCGGCTCGGCTTGGTAAGCCAGACACTGGTCTGCGCCGCGCCGTTCTTCGGATTGTGGCAGCTCCCCGCGCAGTTCCGCGGATCGCCCGGATTGTACGGAAATACCACCGTCGACCAATCGCTATAACCGTTGAATCCGTAGATCTGGTACGGCTGCTTGCCGATGCTCACGCTCGGCAGGCTCGCCCCCATGTGGATCTTGTGGATATACACTTTGAAATCCAACGAATTGCCCGTGTTCGGATCCGACGTTTGCGGCTGGTGGCACATGATGCAGAGTCCCACGCCTACGCGCGATCCGCCATGAAACGACAGCAACGAATGGCAGGCATTGCAATCCGCATCCCGTACCACATCACGCGGCGCTGGAGTCCCGCCCGCCGGAACAAAATCGTACAGCGCTGTCGCATAGTAGGTGCCCAGGTCATAGGCGGTCAGGCTCCGCGAACCGTATACCGCGATGCGGTTCGTGAGGGTCGGATCAAAGCCCGCCGGCGCCTTGTTCTTAAAGGTATAAATGTACTCTCCGGTCGCCACCGTGGTGGTTGTGCCGCCCGAATCGCCCGCCGCCTGTGTGGCCGTCGCTCCACCGCTCACCGCCGTTGCGGTGGTCGTGATGTAGGACGCATACTGTTCTTGCCCCTTCGGGATATAGGCCGCGACATAATGCGGCGACACCGCTCCCGGCGTCAGCACACCCGCAATATCCAGCGGAATTCCCGTGACCCCGGTGTCAAAAACCTTGTAATCCACCGAGATCGTGCCGTCCGGCGCGATCTTGGCCGACACGATGCTGAAAAACAGCCCCGGGTTAACATATTGAACTGACGCCGCCGGCGCAGACGCTGCCCGGTCGCGCGGTGAAAAGGTGACGCTCCTCTGCCCGCTGACCATTACCAAGGAACCAGCGACTAACAGAAGACCCGGAATCTTGCGGCCCGCCACGAATGCCGAACTTCGAATCCGCATACGTTTCTCCCGAATCCTGACAACTACCAGCCACTACCCGGCTGCGCTCGGGTCTTACCGAGCAATTGCTCATCCAAACCAGACTCCGAACGTAGCGAACTACCACATCTTTTCTTATCAATATGTTGTAAAACACGCCATCAGACCAATGCAAGTCTTTTGGTGTGGGTTAAAATACCCAATCCGCACGCAAAATGCACCCAAAATGCAAGGCGCGCGCGAATTGCCGCTACCGCCCCGCCGATTTCAGACCCTCGCTGTGAAAACAGGTAGCCGATCCTAGTCCTAGTCGATCTTCACCGGCTCCAGATTCACAAGCGCCCCCGCACCCGGCGCAACATCTACCTCTTTGAACCGGTTGCGCGATCGCCACAGTTTGCTGATGTTTTCCACCGTGGCATCGTAGGAGTCTTCGGTCGCCACCGCGTAGTATTTGCCGGGAGCCAGCGTGGTCGATGTGTATTGGCCCGTCTGGTCGGTCTGGCCCTGAACCACCCGCGCCGCCAGTATGCCCTCGGATCGCGCGTCGGCGGGCAGCAACAGCACGTGCATATCGGCTCCGGGATTCCCGTCTTTATCCGCCACGCGCACGCTGAGCGTCGCGCCATCCTGCCCGACAATCACGCGCACGCGTCCCGAGCCCGCCATCGCGCTGCCCAGCCGCAACGGTTCGTACATCACGCTTCGGTCCGCGTAAGTGATGTCCTTCACGTAGAGACCGGGAGTCATGAGTAAGGCGGACACCCGGTAATCATCCATCAACTTCGCGGGGAACGAAAACGTGCCCGGTATGTCGGAACGTCCGCCGCCCAGTTCACTCGCGTACGGGGCGCGCAGCATCGGCGTAATCGAAACGATCACCTTCGCGGTCAGCGGCGTCGCGGGCGCTGCGCCGTCCAGCACCACGTCACCCTCCAACGGGATGCCGCCGGAAACCGGAATTTTCAGGTTGCGTTGATCCTCGTCGGAGATGGTGATGGGCACGGCCGCGAAGTTCGGCGCCTGCGTGCTCAGGCTGGCCGCGCGTTCCATGGCCACGAACCGGTACGTCCCCGGATAGAGATCGCAGATCCGGAATCTTCCACCCGCTCCGGCCGGCCCGCCCGGCGCCAGGGAGAACACCCCGCCGCCGCTCGAAATCCCGCTCCCAGGAGCCAGCGGCTCAATGCTGAAGCTCAGACCGGCAGGACCGTTCGGCCCCGTCAGGCTGCCCTCGATGCAGTACGACTGCGACTTCTTCACTTCGATATCCATGCCTTCGCGGCGCTCGCCGGGCCGCAGCACCACCGCCTCGGCGCTCTCCTTCTCCGGCGAGTTCGGATAATAGGTGCGCATCGGCACGCGCTTCCGCAACTTCGGATCGAGCGGCACTTCGGAAAACGCCGGCAGCGTCTGGCCACGCTTCTCCGCGAGGATCAGGTAGGGGTGGCCCGCCTCCACGCGCTCCACCGTGTACTCGCCCAGATCGTTGGTCCGCCCGTGGCCCTTGATGTAGTAGCCCACGTTACCCATGAAGTATTCCCTGGACACCAGAGAGATCGTCATCCCCGGCACGGGCTCCTTGTTTTCATCCACCACCTTTCCCTTGATGGTGCCGTCCAGCTTCACCAGAAAGTCGATGCCCTCGATATCCACGCCGGCCGTCGTGATATGCCTGGTAACTCCGGGGCCGAAGCGCTGCGCGTCGCGCGCCTCAATGCGGTGCTCGCCTGGCGGCAGATCGAGCAGCTTGTATCGCCCCGAAGAATCGGTGGTCGCTTGCACGTTCTTGGTGGCTTGGGTCTGGATCATGGTGTCGCCGATGTACGTGGCGCCGCTCCACGTCGAGACCGTGTAGTTCGCCAGCGGCTGCCCGGTTGTCCGGTCCTTCACCACGCCGCTCACCGCGGAATTGGTGGGCACAGTGCCTTGCGCCATCAGCGCCCCAACTGCCACCAGCCCAGTCGCCAGCATCTTCGATCTCATCGTCCGCCTCCCTTCACCACCGAAACTGGCAGGTCCAGGTCGGTGGGCACACCGCCCGGAACATCGATCCCGACCATGTGCATCACGTCCGCGACCCACCGCGCCCGGGACGCTTCCGCCGCCGGCTGAGCCGCGATCCGGTACCGCCCGGGGCGCAATCCATCGAACCCGAAGTGGCCTTGTTCATCGGCAAAAGCCAGTTGCGCCGGGGTGCCATCGGTAGCCTCGGCGTCCAGCAACACCACCGCGAAATCTTTGACCGGCGCGGCGCCGGCCCGCAACACGCCGCGAATGGAGCCCGCCGGCGCCACTTCCACAGCCACGGCATTGGCCGCGTCGCCGCTCAAATCCGCCACCGGCCGGTTCACCTGGTAGCATCCGCCGCCCAGTCCGCCGGCGGTCACGCTGTAACGCGCCGGCGGGAGGTTCCGTAAGCTCTGTGCTTTGCCAAAGCCCGCGCGTACGATGTAACTGGTCAGTATGCCCCACGGTTCCAGAAGTTGTAGCGTCACCGTGGCGCTTTGCGGACAGCCCTCCGGAACCGGCCCCGAACCTTGCGCGCGCAGCGTCACGTCGAGCGACTTTCCGGCGCTCAGCGGAACGCTGAGGCCCTCCACGTTCTGCCCCACCACCTGGACCCGCGTTCGCCCAAAGAGCGGATCGCTTCCCTGCGCCAGCGCATTCTCGAAAGCGCCGTAACCGCCCTGGGGCCCCGCCACGAACAGGTCGTAAGTGTCTGCCGGAATCTTTTCGAAGCGGAAGCTGCCGTCGGGTTCCGTCAACGCTTGCGCGACGGGCATGGCCGGCTGCTCCGGCAAACTCAACGCCAGCGAAAAGTAGGTATTCGGTTTGGGCAGATCGATCTTGCCGCTCACCGAGTACGCCGCGCCCGGCGCCACCAGGAAATCGATGTCGCGGTAGTCTTCCCCGCCCGAGACCGTGAAGAACCGCGGATGCACATTGTCGGGATGAAGCTGCACGCCCGAGCCGACGCTCAGGCCCGCATACCACAGTCCCAGCGCGTACTGCCCCGGCGGGAGATCGAAGATACGGTATCGGCCGCCCTCCTCGAGCGCCACTTGCCGGACAGCCCGGAGTTCCTCGCTGCCGGCCTGCTTCACCAGCACCGCAATGCGCGCGCTCCCGATAGTTCGGCCGCCCGGCGCCACTACCCGCCCTTCCACCGGCGTTCCCTCGGTATAACGCACCTGCCCGCCGATCACGCCATAACGCACCAGGCGCACCAGCAAAGGCGCCGCCGGAATCCTCAGTTTGAAATTGGTGGCCATGTAATTGGCCTTGGCGGCATCCACCGTATATTCGCCCGCCGGCAAGCCCGGCGCGCGGAACCGGCCTTCGCGATCCGTCTCCAGGTCCGCCGCCAGTTCCCGCATCCCGGCCTTGTGAAACTTCAGCTCGGCCGATGCCAGGGGATTGCCGGAGGAATCCTCCACCACGCGCCCTTCGAGATCCTGCGCGCAAAGGGCCGGCGCCCCGAGCGCCCACGCAGCCAGCATAATCAGCGCCGTGTAGACCGCCATCGAACCTCCAGACTCTCGCTTCATGCTAGTTTTTTAGCACGTGCGGACTCTGGTTGTCAAGGTTCTCGCCGCCGCTCCGCCCCCTACCGCAGCACATCCCGCAGCTTCAATGTGCGGATCAACCGCCGCAGCGAATTGGGATGGAGGTTCAGAAGCTCTGCCGCGCGGTCGTGCACGCCGCCCGCTTCGCGCCAGGCCGTCATGATCGCCTGGCGCTTGCTCGCCGTAATGGACGATTGCAGCGCTCCCGGCACTTCCGGGATGGCCGCCGCCTCCAGCACCGTCTCCGGCAAATCCTCCGCCAGCAGAGTGTCGGACTGCCCCAGCACCACCGCGCGCTCAATCGCGTTTTCCAGCTCTCGTATGTTCCCCGGCCAGGAGTAATTCATCAGGTAACGCTCCGCGTCCCCTGATATCCCAGCCACGCGGCGGCGGCATCGCGCGGCGGAAAGATCCAGGAAGTAGCGCGCCAGCGCGGGAATATCGTCGCGCCGGTCGCGCAGCGGCGGTACGCTCAGAGCCACCACGTTGAGGCGGTGGAACAGATCTTCCCGAAACGCGCCGCGTCGCGCCTCGGCCGCGAGATCGCGATTGGTGGCGGCGAGCAGCCGGATGTCCAGCTTCAACGTGCGCGTGCCTCCCACCCGCTCGAACTCGCGCTCCTGTAGCACGCGCAGCAGCTTGGCCTGCAGCGTCACGGGCAATTCGCCGATTTCGTCCAGGAACACGGTGCCGCCCTGCGCGATTTCGAGTTTGCCTTTCTTCTGCGCGATGGCGCCGGTGAACGAGCCCTTTTCGTGACCGAACAGCTCGCTCTCGAGCAGCGTCTCGGTGAGCGCCGCGCAGTTGATCGCCACGAAAGGCTTCGCCGAGCGCCCGCTATGCCGGTGTAGCGCGCGCGCCACCAGTTCCTTGCCGGTGCCGCTTTCTCCGAGTATCAGGACCGGCGTGTCTTGCGGCGCCACGCGCTCGACCATCCGCAGCACCTTGCGGATGGCCGGGCTCTCTCCCACCATGCCGGTCTCGCCCGCGCCCAGCCGGTCCAGCAGCGAGGAATTCTCGACTTGCAGACGCTCGACGTCGCGCACGTTCTCGAGCGCCACCGCGGCCACCGTTCCGATGGCGCTCAAAGTGTCCCGATGGTCGCATAGATTCACCGCCTCTTCGGCAGGGAACCAGGCCGCCAGCAACCCGGCGATTTCACCGCGAACGTACAACGCCATCGCCACCACGTGCGCGGCCGGTTCCACCACGGCGCCTTCGCGCCACACGCGCCCGATCAGCTCGCCGAGCGGCCCCGCGGCGGCCAGCTCTCCCGCGGCCGCGCGCAACTCATCGGCGTCGCGGCCCAGCAGGATGGCGCCCTCGCGGCACGGCACCATGTCGGCGATCAGCCGCACGATCTGGTCCGCAATCGCAGACCGATGGCCGCCGCTCGACATGGCCAGCGCGCGGAACAGGAACAACAGCGAACAGGCGCGCAAAAGCGTGTGCTGCTGGGAACCGCCCGGCAACACCGCCGGGTCCTCGCGGTAGACCAGCACCGTGTCGCAGATGCTCACCTGGTCGCCGGGCTCCAGGCAGTGCCGCGTGATCCGCATTCCATTGACATAGGTCCCCACGCCGGAGCGGTGGTCCACAAGATGAAAACGGCCGTCCTCTTGCCGCACGGTGCAGTGCTCCCATGCGGCATCCGCTTCCACCAGCCGGATGTGGGCCGATGGCGCGCGGCCGATATGCACCTCGCCGCTCCCCAGCGCAAAGCGCTCGCCCAGTAAGGGCCCGTCCACCGCGATGAACTCAGCTTCCATGCCTGGTAGGCCAGTTTATCAGGACCCGAACACCCGGGTTCAGCCGCGGTGAACCACGTGCTTCATTTTCGCGGTCCCTTCTCCTACCGCTTGGCCCTCTGAAGGACCATCGGCGCGGGCGTTTGCGGCCCGCGTCCTCCCGCCGCGCTTCTCGACGGGTCGGAACCGTCCGGCGGCGGGCCGATAGCGGGGCGCGGTCCGGCGGGCTCGGCCGGGGCGCCGCGTCCTCCGCGGCCACCCAGGGCGGCACCGGTCCGCTGAAGTTCGATCACGCCACCTTTCAGAGTTCCGGTGTAGGCAACGCTGGCGGCGCTGAAGGAGATGTTGGCGCCATCCACCTTTCCATCTTCGAATGCGATGGGCGTGGCGCCACCGCCGCCCTCAACGGTTCCAGTGAGCGAATTCCCACTCTGCCGGAAAGTGAAGACCTGGCCGGCTCCGCCGCCGAAAGCACCGCCGCCGGGACCCGCGGCAGCAGCTACAGGAGCGGGTCTCCACAGGCCCGTGATGTCCTCGCCCGCCGGGACCTCGCGCTCCCAAACCGCGACTTGGGGCCGGAGCTTCACGGCTTTTGAGGAGATCGTGACGCTGGCCGGGGTCAATCCGGGCGAGCTTGCCTCCACCGTGATATCTCCCGCCGCCTTGGTGGATTGCACCAGGGCCATGCAAAGGCCGGAAAAGGCTTTACGCGAGCTGCCCTGATCGGATTCGTGGCTGGTCGGGTCGCCGTTCCCGACGCCGATCACTTTGCCCTGGCCGGAAACCCGGAAATTCACCAGGTTATCGGCTATCGGTATGGAGCGGCCCTGCGCGTCCTGCACCTCGACCGCGAACATCGCCAGGTCCTCGGCATCGGCCGAAATCTCTTTTCGGTCCGCGGCGAGCACGAGTCTCGCCGCTGGTCCCGTGGTCTCGCGCGTGGCCGTCATCACCGGCTTGCCGTCCTTGTATCCCCGCGCCTCAATCGCGCCGGGAGTGTATTTGACGTTCCACGCCAGGTGCGAATCCTTCTTCATATCCTTGGCGCCCAGGCTCTGGCCGTTGAGGAACAGCTCCACCCGTTCCAGGTTCGAGTGCACCCAGACGGCGATCTCCCGGCCCTCAAACCCCGGCCAGTTCCAGTGCGGGAAGAGGTGCAGCACCGGCTGCGACGTCCACCACGCCTGGAAGTAGAAGAAGCTGTCCTTGGGAAAGCCGCAGGTATCGATAATGCCGTACTGCGAACTGATGTTGGGCCACTGGTAAGGCGAAGGCTCGCCGCGGTAGTCGAAGCCCGTCCAGATGAAGCCTCCGGCGAGCCACGGCCGGGCGTTGCAGAAGCTCCACCAACCTTCGCAGGAGGCGCGGCCGCTGGTGGTGTAAGGGTCGTACGAGCCGACGTAGCCGTGTTGCGGGTCCATCACGTAAATGCCGCGCGTCGCCACCGCGCTGACCTGCTCGGTGCCCATCACAGGCGCCGCCGGATTGGCTTTATGAAACGCGTCGGCCGCTGGATCGGCGTAGTTATAGCCCTGCACGTCGCACGCGGCGAACCCGAACTTGCCCATGTTATTGCCGCCGTTGGGCGCGATGGAGACCGGCCGCGTGCCGTCGTGTTTCGTCGAGATAGCTTTCATGGCCGTCAGGATGAGCAACCCCTTGTCGGTTCCGGCCGTGCCTTCCTCATTGCCCATCGACCACATGAAGACGCTGGGATGGTTGCGGTCGCGCCTCACCAGGTTCTCGTACTGGCTCAAGCCCTCGGGATTCGAGGACATCATGCGGGTTTCATCGAACACCAGCATGCCCAACTCGTCGGCGGCGTTCAACAGTTCCGGAGTGGGCGGGTTGTGCGAAGTGCGCAGGGCGTTGCAGCCCATTTCCTGGAGCTTCCGCACGCGGAAGTACTGCACCGCGTCCGGCAGCGCCGCGCCTACGCCTGCGTGATCCTGGTGATTGCAGGTTCCCTTGAGTTTGACGGATTTGCCATTCAGGAAGAAGCCCTTCTCCGCATCAAACGCGCAGGTGCGGATGCCGAACGTGGTTTCGTACCGGTCTACGAACACGCCCGCCACTTCCACGTCGGTTATCAGCCTGTACAGATCCCGCTGCTCCAGCGACCACAGCGCCGGCGATTCCACCACCACCTCCTGCTCGAAGCTGTGCTCTGCGCTCTCCGGGATTATCTGCGGCACGGTCGTCGCCACCCGACCCAACTTGCCAGCCGGATCGAGAATCGTCGACCTCACCCGGACAAGCTGTGCGCTCTGCCCGTGGTTCTGCACCTCCGTGCGAATCTGCACGGTGGCTTCGCCAGGGCGCGCCTGTGCGCGCGCGAACGTGCCCCACTTCTTCACGTGCACCGGATTCGTCTTCACCAGCCAGACGTGCCGGTAAATGCCGGCGCCCTCGTAGAACCAGCCGTCGCTCTGGGTGGCGTCCACGCGGACCAGCAACACGTTCTTTCCGCCCGGGGACGCGAAATCGGTTACGTCGAAGCTGAACGGGTCATAACCGCCGATATGCCTGCCGATGTAGAAGCCGTTGAGGATGACCGTGGCCTCGCGATAGGCGGCGTCGAACTCCAGCGTGATGCGCTTACCCGCGTCGGCGGCCGGCAGTTCGAAGATGCGGCGGTACCAACCGACGCTGGTGGCGGGATACGTCCGCCCCAGTGGATAGAAGCCCTTGCTGGAGAGTGCGGGATCGTTTTGGAAAGGCAATTCGATGGCCCAGTCGTGAGGCAGATCGACGGCCTTCCAGTCGTTATCGTCGAAGAGCAGCGTGCTCACCGGGCCGAAATTCCCGGTCTTGGAGAAGTTGCCCCTGAAATTGAAGTCCTGCGCCACGTCGGCGGCGTGCCCGAAGTGGAAGCGCCAGCCGAAATCCAGCAGGAGGCGTTCCCGGCCGGG
>Ga0187874_10000738_pt1 | contig 36673 bp, 28 predicted proteins | sample June2016WEW_16_1_3_FD_132993 | JGI IMG/M metagenome (GOLD analysis project Ga0187874, IMG submission 132993) | Peatland microbial communities from SPRUCE experiment site at the Marcell Experimental Forest, Minnesota, USA - June2016WEW_16_150 | ecosystem: Environmental > Terrestrial > Soil >... | reverse complement strand
GTCGTGCGGCTCAAAGGCGGTGACCCTTACATCTTCGGCCGCGGCGGCGAAGAAGCCGAGGCGCTCGCAGCCGCAAAAGTCCATTTTGAAGTCGTGCCCGGCGTTTCGTCCGTCGTAGCCGCGCCGAATTACGCCGGCATTCCCCTCACCCACCGCGAACATTGCTCCAGCTTCACCGTTTTCACCGGCCACGAAAATCCCGCCGCGGCGGCGACCGACCTGCGTTACGAACAGATAGCCAAAATTCCCGGCACGAAGGTCGTGTTGATGGGCACCGAGCGTCTGGATGATTGGACCAAGTCGCTCATCGCGCACGGCATGTCGCCGGACACGCCGGTCGCGATGATTCAATGGGGCACGACGGGAAAACAAAAATCGGTTTCCGGCACGCTGGCGACGATTGCCACGCTCGCCGCCAGGGGAAAAATCTCACCGCCGGTGCTCACCATCATCGGCGATGTCGTGAAGCTGCGCGAAAAATTGAACTGGTTCGAGGAACGGCCGTTGTTTGGCCGGCGCATCGTCGTCACCCGCGCGCGCGAGCAGGCTGGAAGTTTCGCGCAGCGGCTCGCCGAACTCGGCGCGGACGTCCTGGAAGTGCCGTCCATCAAGATTTCCGCGCCGGCCGACCGGAGCGGTATCGTGGACGCGTTGCTGGAACTGAACGCCTACGACTGGCTGGTGTTCACGAGTGCGAACGGCGTGACGGCGTTTTTCGATTTGTTCTTCAAGCGTTTCCACGATTTGCGCGATTTGGGCGGCGCGCGCATCGCAGCCGTCGGCCCGGCCACCGCCGCGAAATTGTGCGAACTGCACCTGCAGGTGGATTTGACGCCCGACGAAGCGCTCGGACAAAAAATCGCCGAGGCATTCAGGAAGTTCGAGAGCATCGAAAATTTGAAAATCTGCTTGTTGCGCGCCGAGGCGGCCAATCCGGATTTGCCGCGCGCGCTGGAAGAATTCGGCGCCATCGTGGACGACATTGCGGTTTATCGCACGGTCGCTGAAACGGAGGACCCGGCGGGCGCGGGCGCGGGCGCGGATTTGTTGGAGCACGGGGCGGATTGGGTGATGTTCACCAGTGGCTCGACAGTGGAGCATTTCCATGCGCGATTTGATTTACCGAAACTGGCGAAGAAATTCCCGCAACTGAAACTGGCGTCCATCGGCCCGGAAACCAGCAAAGCCGTCCACGCCCTCGGTTTGGCTCCCACGTTCGAGGCCAGGGAACACACGACGGACGGCTTGATTGCAGATTTGCTGCGGGCAGAAAAATAAACCCGAAAACCGCAGTTGGGCAGGCGAGACGCACTGCGCTACGGTGAACTCCGGTTTTAGACTTCAAACGGACAAATCCTTTGCCATCACGTAATCATCCATGACAAACCCGTTGCCGATGTCCGTGACGACGGACTCGGCGATGACAAAACCATTTTGCCGATAGGTGGCAATGGCTTTGGCGTTGCGCTTGTTCACCGAGAGAATCAACCGGCACGCCCCGCCGGCACGAACTTCGCGTTCGACATGTTGCAATAGTCGGCTGCCCAGCCCGCGACCGTGCAGTTCCGGCAGCAGATAGAGCTTGTGGAGTTTGACGACACCCGGTTCGGCTGCCAGGCCATAGGACGCAAAGCCGACCAGTTTGTCATTTACGAGCAGACGGTCATAGCGGATGCCCTGTGAACGGATTTCGTCGCGCAGCACATCGAGCGCATACATCCGCGCCAGCATGTAATCAATCTGCGCGTGGGTGATGATTTCCGGATAACACGCCCGCCAGATGACGCCCGCCAGTTGGGCAATGGCCGGCAGGTCGGCTTCGGTAGCCCGGATAATTTCCTGCCGGTCTGGCTGCGTGGCGTTCATTTGCGCCCGCGAAACTCGTCCATCAATTTCAGAATGCCTTCGCGGATTTCGAACAATTCCTGCCGCGCCTCGGTGGTGATTTTATCCGGCAGCAGTTTCTTCGGCGCCACGGCCTCCAAACCCGCCTGCGCCTTGTGCAGATGATCGAGCGCACGCTTCAGGTAGGCGACGGTGAACGCGTCGTCCCGATAACCGCGTCCGTGGGCAATGCCATTCAACGCCCCGGCCAGCTTCGCGGCCGTCGTGTGAAATTCAAAGACGAACTGGCTCAAATCACTGTCTTTGGATTCTTCGAGGCCCAGTTCATCGCAATTGCGCCAGACCTTCATTGCGCTTTCATGGCAGCGGTGCTGGAGCGGATGCCGGAGGCGGCCCTCTTTAGTTCGGATCCAGTCAATGCCTTCCCGATGCGGTTCAGGTTCGGGTGGCGGTTCATTGGCAGCTTCTTCACAAATGCGGTTCATCTCCTCGACGGACATCCGCTCTCCGTCGTCCTCATCCCCGTTCTCGTCCTCGTCCTCGCGGTCCCAGCCCATTTCCTTCGCGATCTTCGCCTCGGCCTCGTCGGAGTCGCCATACTTCTCCCGTAACTCCATGTATTTGTCCGTGCGCGCGTCGCACTCCTTCATGAACTTTTCGTAATCGTGCTCGTCCCATTCCGCCTCCGGATCTTTCTGCCCGCGCTGTTGCGCTTCGATGGCCCCGGTGAGTTTCTGCATGAAATCATCCATGCCGGCGGCGGCAGCCCGTGCGCGTTGCTCGTTTTCCTCTGGCGTCATCCGCCATTCAGGCGCGGAAAGGGTCAATTCGTAATCTGCGCTTTCGATGACGACGCGTCCGTTCGCCTCGCTGAACCATTCGAGGTAAAGGCAATTGGCCATGTGCTCCGGCGGTTTCTCTCCGCGTTTGCACATCAGGTAAGCCTCCGGCATCGGAATGTCGAACACGCGCACCTTCCGCGACGCCGTCAGGTCGCCAATTGTGCCGCGTTGGACGGGATGCAGCGAATCGAGATGCTGATGCGCGACGCGCTTGAGCGGATTGGTGAACGTGAGCAGACACCCGGCGAGGTCGGGATGGGCGTTGCCCTTGAGCTCGAGCTTCACGGGTTCAGCGCGGCCTTCCACCCAGATTTTGCCGCGCACCACGCCCTTGACGCGATTATCAATCTCGCCGCGCACCACGCTGTCATGAATCCGAAAGGCCATGCGCTTAATTACAACCCCAATTTCTTGAACCGGCTGTTGACTTCCTTGAAATGGAAGTCGAGCGAGCAAAGTTTTTCCAATTCGCCGGGCTTGAAATGTTTCGCCACGGCGGGGTCGGATTTAAGCTGTTTCACAAAGTCGGCGTCGTCGCGGCCGGCGTGTTTCACCTCCCAGGTCTTCATCGCCGCGTCCTGAACCAGTCTGTAGGCGGCTTCCCGCGTCAGCCCTTTTCTGATTAACGCCAACAAAACGGTTTGCGAATTCCACATGCCGAGGCTCAAGCCCAGGTTGCGTTTCATGTTTTCAGGATAGACTGCCAGCCCGTCCATGAGCCGGGTGAGCAGGCCGAACATGTAGTCGAGCAGCGTGCAGGAGTCGGGGAAGATGATGCGCTCGACGCTGCTGTGGCTGATGTCGCGTTCGTGCCAGAGGGCGACGTTTTCGAGCGCGGCGATGGCGTTGCCGCGGAGCACGCGGGCGAGGCCGGTAAGGCGTTCCCAAGTGATGGGATTGCGCTTGTGCGGCATGGCGCTGCTGCCCTTCTGGCCCTTCGTGAACGGTTCCTCGGCTTCAAGTACCTCGGTACGCTGGAGGTGGCGAAATTCGACGGCCCAGCGCTCGATGCTCGCACCGACGAGGGCAAGCGTGGTTATGAATTCGGCGTGGATGTCGCGCTGGACAACCTGCGTGGCAATCGGCGCCGGGCGCAGGCCGAGCTTTTGGCAGACATAAGCCTCGACCCGCGGCGAAAGATGCGCACTCGTGCCGACGGCGCCGGAAATTTTTCCAACGGCAACCACTTCACGGGCGCGTTCAAGGCGCTCGAGCGCGCGGCCAAATTCATCGTGCATGAGCGCGAGCTTGAGGCCGAAGGTGGTCGGCTCGGCATGGATGCCGTGGCTGCGGCCAATGCACGGCGTGAATTTGTATTTGCGCGCCTGCGCCGCAATGGATTTCCGCAGCGCCTTGACATCTTCGATTAAAATGTCGGCGCTTTGAACCATCTGCACGGCGAACGCGGTGTCAATGATATCGCTGCTGGTCAGGCCAAAGTGAAACCAGCGGCTGGCGCGGTCGTTGATTCTTTCGGCAACGGCGGTGGTGAAGGCAATCACGTCGTGATTGAGCGTTTTTTCCAGTTCCTTCTGGCGTTCAACGAGGCGGGCCAAATCAACGAACCACTTCTCGCAACCTGCCTTGATCTTCGCAAAATCCTTTTTTGGCACGATGCCTTCCTTCACCAGCGCTTCACTGGCAAAGCATTCAATTTCGAGCCAGAGGCCGATTTTGTTCTCGTCCGACCAGAGGGACCGCATGGGGTTTCTGGAATAGCGCGTTATCATGCGACCATGAAAAAGGAAAAAGGCAAAAGGCAAAAGGTAAAAGTGAGTCGTTAAACCGTTGAATCGTTAAACCGCTGGACCGTTGGAGTTCAAGCTTCAGCTTGTGGTTTGAAGTTGAGGCACGCAAAAGCGTGAACTCCAACTCAATGTTTGCTCATTCGCGCGCGGGCTTTTTCGAGGATTTTGCGCTCGCGTTCGGTCAGGCTTTGGATGCCATGCGCGGAAATTTTGTCGAGGATGGGGTCCACTTCGCTTTTCACAAAATGGTCGGTGGAGTCTTCCTCATCGGGTTCGCCCGCCGATGAACGCCAGGCGCCGGATTTGGCCGCGCGCACGTTCGCAAATTCACGCGGCGCGGCGCGGCGGCGGGGGAATTTCCGTTGCCACCAGCGGCTCTGGATGAACTGGCGCACGTAAACCACGCCCGTCAGCATCCCGCCCAAATGCGCGGCGTTGGCGATGTGGTTGCCGGGAGAAAAGATGCTAACTATGACGCCGCCCCCCGCCACCACCGCCGAGAAAATCAGCAGCGCCTTGGCGCTTAATCGAACCGGCATGATGAAAAACAGCAGCAGCGTCAATTCGCGTTCCGGGAACAACATCGCGAAGGCCGCGACTAGGCCAAATGCCCCCGCCGACGCGCCTACGACCGGGCCGCCGAAGCATGCGGGCCAAAGCAGGGCCGCCAGCGCCTGGAAAATTCCACCGATGACACCGCCCATCAGAAAGAGGGTCAGGAGTTTTTTCCAACCGAGCGTTTCTTCGATAACGCGGCCAAAGACGTAAATCACCCAAGTGTTCACCAGGATATGCAGCAGCCCGGCGTGCATGAATTGATACGTCAGCAGTTGCCAGACGAAGCCTCGTTCCAAACCTTCAACGCTCAACGCGAAATCATTTCTCTGCGAAAAATGCGGCGGATAACCCAAGGCAATACATTCGGCGACAAAAACAATCGCGTTGGCCACCAGCAGCATGACGGTGAACGACAACGGTGGCAAGGCCGGCCCGTCACGGTAGGCCAGCTCGCGCATGTAATCGCGATCTTCAAGCATAAGTGCAAACTAACTGTGCGACCCGTGTTTTTCAACCGGCTTTCCGCCGCCACCAGAACATTCGCTCCCGTCCGACGCGGTTAGGATAGGAGCGCGGGACCCACTCCGCCACCAATTCAAAGTGCGGCGAGAAACGCCGCCACAGCTCGTCGCGCGTCACGGGAAACGGCGGACCTTCACCGTCCTCAACGATCAGGTAATTGACCGCCAGATATTGGCCGTCCGGCTTGAGCCAGCGCAACACGGCGCGGACATAATCGTCGCGTTCCTCGGGTTGGATGGCGCAAAAGAGCGTATGTTCAAAAATCCAGTCAAACAATTGCGGCGGGTCATCGCGCAAGAAATCGGCGGGCTGGAATCCGGCATTGAGTCCGGCGGTTGTTGTTTTTTCCACGGCCAGTCGAATCGCGCTCGGGGCGAGGTCGAAACCAGACGCGGCAAAACCTGCCCTGGCAAACTCACGCACGTCATGGCCCGTGCCGCAACCGGGCACGCAAACGGTGCCGCGCGGCAGGGCCGGCTGCGCCGCCAAAAAATCCATCAGTCCCGGCGCCGGCGCGCCCTTGTCCCAGTGCATGTCCCCGGTTTGGTAGCGTTGTTCCCAACAGTCGCGGCTCATGGTGGATTCGTGTTGCGTGTTGCGTTAAACATTCAATGCCAAACGCAGGTTGACGCAACACGAAACACGCACCACGCACCACGTCACGTTTGTATCTGCCCATCCACCAGTTCAACTACCCGGGGGGCGTTGGCGGCCACGTGGGCGTCGTGCGTAGCGATGACAAGCGTGGTTTGTTTTTGGACGCGCAGGCTTTTCAGCAATTCAAGGATTTCGCCGCCGGTGTGCGAATCGAGATTGCCGGTCGGTTCGTCGGCCAGCACCAAATCCGGCTCGTTGACGAGCGCGCGGGCAATGGCGACGCGTTGTTGTTCGCCGCCGGACAATTCAAACGGTTTGTGTTCCATACGTTCCGTGAGGCCCACGCGGGCGAGCAATTCGCGGCCACGCGCCACGGCCCGGGTAGCAGGCACGCGGGCAACCCGCGCCGGCAGGCAGACATTTTCCAGCGCGGTAAGCTCGGGCAGCAGATGATACGCCTGGAAAACGAAGCCCACGCGGTGGTTGCGGAATTCAGTCAGTTCGCGTTCGGAAAACGCGGCGAGATTTTGCCCGGCGAAATGGATTTCACCCGCGTTCGGCGTGTCCAGCCCGCCGATCAAATGGAGCAAGGTGCTTTTGCCGGCGCCGGACGCGCCGCGCAATGCGAGAAATTCGCCGCGTGCCACGTCGAGGTTCACCCCGCGCAACACTTCGAGCGCGCGTTTGCCCATCGCGTAGGTCTTGGTGAGGGCGCGGGCAGAGAGGAGTGGTTCACTCATGGCCGGCCTCCGATTTGACTGAAAAAACCGGTCAGTTCAACCGGTTGCTGAATTGCAGCAGGCTCAACCTTGAACTTTGAACCTTGAACTTTGAACCTTGAACCGAGCGTAAAAACTGCCGCGATTCGAAGTTCAACGTTCGACGTTCGAGGTTCGAGGTTTTCCGATTCCTTATTCATAGCGCAGCGCCTCCACGGGTTCCAGGCGACCGGCGCGCCACGCGGGCAGTACCCCGCCCAGCAGGCAAATGGCAAACGAGCCTCCACAAATGATCGCAATGTCGCGGGCGGCAATGATTGCCGGCAATTCGCTGAAGCCGTAAATGGACGCGGGAAAAAGTTCGAAGCCGGTCAGATGATTCATGAAATGCAGGAATTCATTGCGATACGCCAGCGCCAGGATACCCAGACCATAGCCAGCCAGCACGCCCAGCACGCCAATGATGGCGCTCTGGCTCAAAAAGATGCCGGAGATTTGGAAGTTCGTCGCGCCCAGCGCCTTGAGCATCCCGATCTCACGGGTTTTCTGGACGACAAACGTGATCTGCGCGCTCAAGATGCACAGCGCAGCGACAATCACGATGAAAAACATGATGTAAAACATGACATTTTTTTCGACGACGAGCGCGCCAAGAATCGTGGCGTTTTCCTCCGTCCACGTCGTGATGTTATAGCCCGGACCCAACGCGGTTTTCAATTCGCGCCGCACCTCGGATGCTTGATAGGGGTCCTGCAGCATCACCATCAGACCGTGGACGCTGTCGCCCAGGTCATAAAGGTCCTGCGCATTTTCGAGCGAAACAACAACAACTGAGGCATCGTAATCGTAATAACCCACATCAAAAATGCCGGTCACGATGTATTCGTCAGGTAGAATGGCCTCCTCATTTGCTTTGCCGCGCTGTTCCTTCATTTTCCTCAACTCAGCCGGCGAATAAATCGAAACGCGGTCGCCCACCAACAGGTTGTAGTTTTCGGCGAATTTACTGCCGATCAGCAGACCGCGTCCGCTTAAATTGAATTGGCCGGAGACGATGCTTTGCAACAGCACGCTCACGTCGGCTTCGTGGCCGGGGTCAACGCCGCGAATAAACGGCGTGGCAAAGGCCGCCTGCTGGCTGTTCGTCGGCTGCGTTTCGAGCAGCACCGGGCCAAACACGAACGGCGCGACGCCGCGCACGTTTTTGTTGGACGCGACGAGGTCCATCACCGGTTCGTAATTCTCCAGCGTCCGGCCGCGCGCGAAAATTTTCAGGTGGGCGTTGAAACCGAGGATTTTTTCACGCAGGTCATGGTCAAACCCGCTCATTACGCTGATGACGATGATGAGCACGGCGACGCCGAGCGCGACGCCGACGACGGAGATGAGGGTGATGATGGAAACAAACGTCCGTTTGGGCCGCAAATAACGCAGGGCCAGCAGGAGTTCAAACGGCAGTCGCAACATGATGCGCGGAGGCTAAAGGCCATTGACGCAGGTGTCAACGAAGTCGGTCCCAATCTTAATCCTAATCTTAATCTTAATCGCCACCTGCCAACGAAAAGGAGCGGGATTAAGATTAAGCTCAGGATCAAGAATTTGCGGCAAACGGGTTTCGCCTTTCGACCAGTAACACCCGCGGCAAAAAAAGCGGACTGATGAACAGATAAATCCAGCCGAGGACCAGATGCGCACCGAAGGCGAAACTCATCTGGATCAAATCCAGCACGCCCATAGTGTAGAACACAACCGCCGCCGTCAGCAGCAATGCCCCGGGCATCAGCGCCGCGCCCGCCAGCCGCCAGCTTTGCCGGAAATTCAAATCGCGGTTGGTGAAAAAACAAATCAACCAGACCGGCAAAAAATAAACCGTCGCCAGAACCGCCCACGAAAGCATCAAACCAACAATGACGGCGCCGGTGGCGATGGCCAATATGTCCGGTTTCCAGGCGCCCCAAAGCGGTTCTAAATCGGTCCGGTTGAAAGCCACAATCCAACCGGGCGGATAATTCCACTCACGGTAACCGAGTAATGAAAAGACGCGCACGGATTCCCTGCCGAATTCGATTTGCACCTGCGCGGGCGAGTGGATTTGGCCGGTGTGTTCCAAGTCAACATCGAAGGCGAGAAACCCGCCTTCGGCGAGCGGTTGCGGCGATTCGCCTTGCCAGTTCAATTGGCTGGCGCGGATTTCGCCCTTGTCCGGCAATTGTTTGATGGCGGCGCTGATGGTCGGGAAGCAACCCATGTCCAAAAAACAATCCACCGAAATGGTGACCAGCAGTGCGACGATGAATTGCACCAGCAGCAGGCGGCTGAGCCGCGCACGGGCAAAGGCCGCCACCCCGCGCGGCGTGAACGGTTCCCAGGCAATGGGCGATGATTCTGAAGCCGTCATGTTGCGGAACATTTGTTCCGCCACATTTTAACAAACCAATCCCGTTTGTCGCGGAAGTTCGCGCACGTCACTTTTTGGAGCGTCGAGCCTGTGGCGCGACTTATTCGGCGCACAGCGCCGACACTACAACAATAGAACTCGTTTGCCCCACACTCAGGCGCCGGGCGCGCTTTCAGGGGGAGGCGGAGGTTTTTGCGATTGTTCCGGCGGCGGGACATGAACCACCGGAATGGGATAACGCAGTTTCATCACATCGTCCACGAGCACTTCAACAAAATGGGTCCCGGCAGTTTTAAATTCGACCTGACCAAAAACCATTACGCTGCTGGTATGCAACGCCGCATCGCGCAGCTCAAATTTCATCTCGCCTTTGCGAATGACCGTGGTCTGGTCGGGCGCGACGAGCCGAATGCATTCGGTGAACTGGCCGATGCCCGCCGTCCAGCGGTTGAAGACGCAGAGCCGGGCGGCGACAATGGGCAGTTGCGGCACACGGATGAGACCGATGACGCCGATGAGAAAAAGATTTCCGTTGGCCTCCTGCCGCACTTCCTCGCACAACAACGAGGACTGCAAATCCGGCAAAATTCGAGTGGCTTCCATGAGTGGTTGAATCGTTGAATTGTTAAATCGTTGAACCAGCAATTAATTCAACGGTTTAGCGGCTTACGTTTTAACATGATTTTCCGCCGCGCGCACGGTATTTTGCATCAGCATCGCAATCGTCATCGGCCCGACCCCGCCGGGGTTCGGTGTAATTTTCCCCGCAATCGGCTGAACACGCGCGAAATCCACGTCACCCACCAGGCGTGAACCGCTTTTTGCCTTCGGATCGCTCACCCGGTTGACGCCCACGTCAATCACCGTCGCGCCGGGCTTGACCATATCGGCCTTCACAAATTCAGCCACGCCCATCGCGGCAATCAAAATGTCCGCGCGCCGGCAATGCGCCGCGAGGTCGCGCGTGGCGGAATGACAAATCGTGACGGTCGCGTTCGCGTGTTTGCTTTTCTGGCAAAGCATCGCGGCCATTGGTTTGCCGACAATGTTGCCGCGGCCCAAAATCACCACTTCTGCACCGTCGGTCTTCACGTTCGAGCGCACGAGCAATTCGCAAATGCCCGCGGGCGTGCAGGGTCGAAAACCGCCGGGATCGCCAAGCAACAATTTGCCGACGTTGACCGGATGAAAACCGTCCACATCCTTTTCCGGCAAGACCGTGGCATAAATTACGGATTCGCGAATTTGTTTCGGCAATGGCGCCTGCACGAGAATTCCGTGCAGCCGCGTATCGGCGTTCAGCTTCTTGAGCAGTGCGAGCAGTTCGCTTTCGCTCGTTGCCTCCGGGAGCACGTGCATTTCCGAAAAAATGCCAAGCTCGGCGCACGCCTTCTCCTTGCGACCAACGTAAACCTTGGACGCCGGGTCTTCGCCAACGCGCACAAACGCCAGCCCGGCCTGAACGCCGCGGGATTTCAAGGCGGCGATGCGACCGGCCAGTTCGTGCTGAATCTGCGCGGCAATCGCGCGCCCGTCAATAATGGTGGCCTGTGCGCGGGCTGATGGACTTGTATCTTGGGACGGCATTTGTCTCGGTGGAAATCACATAAATACGTTGAATCGTAAGGACGGGCGTGTCCTTCCAGCGCTCGGCAAGGCCTTCCTCGCCCGTCACGACGATCTGCAGGCCGTTGTAACGGCTCAAGTCCAAGTTCGTTGTTGGTGTGTAGAGGTAATTGATGATCGTGCCCGTACTCGGGTCATATAATTCGTACGCCGTCGGTGCAATAACGCTGGTGGCATGGCGGACAAATCCTTCGTGGGTCGCGACGCGCGGCGGAGGTGGCGATGGCGGTGCCTGTTCAGCCGGCGCGGGGTTGGTTTCGGGTGCGGCGGGCGCAGGCGCCGGTGTGGTGGCGACGGGTTGCGCTTCGGTGACCGGTGCGGGCGCGGGTGCCGGCATGGTTTCCGCCGGCGGGGGCGCAGGGGCCGGTGCGGTTTCCACCGGTGGAGCGGCTGTGGCAACTGCCGGCACTTCCTGTTTCAAATACATCGCGGCCACGAAGGCGTAGGTGTTCGCCGGCGGTTCGATTTCCACCCATTCACCTTTGTTCGAAATTTCGCTGACCGGTGTGCCGCGCTCAATCAAGCCGACCACGCTGTAATTTTCACCCGGCCCGGCGCGCAGATTCAATTTCTTCGGTTTGACCGTCTTGGTGTCAGCATCAATATATTTGGCGTTGACCCACACGTTGGCGTTCTTCGGGTAGGCGATTTTGGCCCATTGCGCCGGTTCATCCGGTCGGTGCTTCTGCAAATTGATTTGTTCCAGAACCGTCACCGAGTCGCCGGGGTGGAGGCGGGTAATGACTTCGCCCTTGAAACTGGCCTGGCCGCGAACGTTGACGTTGACGGCGTTGACTTCCGCCGTACCGGGCACGAGCACGACGGTCGGTTCGGTGATCAGGGGTTCCTTCGCCGCAGCCAGCTTGCGTTTCTTGCGCGGGACGATTTTCTTCTTGGCGGGCGCGTTCGTCACCGCCGGCGCAGGCTCGGCAGTCGTCGCCGGGACCGTCACCGCCGGCGCTGGAGTCGCGGTGGATGGCATCGCCTCGGGCGCGTTTGTCTGCGCGAGCAGGCTCGTTGAAATGGTTGCCACAAAGACCGACCAAATTTTCGTTTTCATAATTCAGCCCAGTAAAGTTCTTATTTCTGTCTCTGTCAATGTCCGCCAGCGGCCCGGTTTCAGTTCGCCCAGTTTAATTTTGCCAATCCGCGTCCGCTGCAATCGCTTCACCGTCAACCCTTGCGATTCAAACAGCCGCCGCACTTCGCGGTTTTTGCCCTCGGCCAATTCCAGCTCCACCACGCTCCTGGCGTGACTGGCCGAAATCAGCCGGGCCGCCTGCGCCTTTAATTTTTCACCGCCGTGAAAAATGCCGCGCGTGAACCCCGCGAGCATCGCCGCGTTTACTTCACCCGCGACGGTCACAACGTATTTTCTGTGGACGCCGTAGCGCGGATGTGTCAGCCGCAGGGCGAATTGTCCATCATTGGTCAGGAAAATCAATCCTTCTGTGTCGAAATCCAGACGGCCCACGGAATAAAGATTTTGCCATTCTCTTGGCAAGAAATCATAAATCGTCGGACGGCCCCGTTCGTCCTGGCGCGAACAAACGCAGCCAGCCGGTTTGTGCAACGCCACCCACAGCTTGCGTCGGGCGCGAACCGGCCGGCTGTCCACCGTCACTTCGTCACGGTCAGGCTCAACCTTCGTGCCGAGCCGGCGGACCGTTTGGCCGTTGACGCTGACGCGTCCGTCCAGAATGATTTGTTCGCTTGCGCGGCGCGAAGCCACGCCCGCGTCCGCAAGGAATTTTTGCAAACGAGTGGCAGGTGACATGTGACAGGTGACAAGTGACAGGCGACAGAAACCTCGTGTCACGTGTCACTTGTCACCCGTCACTTCTTACGCTCCTGCTTTCGTTTTGCGGAGGCCGGTGATGCGGTCGCCGTCCTTCCACTGGCCGCGTTTCTTGAGAAGCTCGACGCGCTCGAAGCGCTTGAGGACATTGCGCTTGCCGCCGAGGGTGGACGCCGCGCGCAGACTGCGATGTTGTGACATAAAATCGTTCCGGTTAAATTTTCAGTGAAAAATGAGCGGTGAAGATACCAAAGCAAATCCTTCCGGCAATGCTGAAATTTCGTCACGACTCCTGCAAACACACGCGGCCAAACTCAGAATGATGATTCCGACCCGGTTCATTCCCGCTCAACCGCGCGCACCACTTCACCCAGCAGAACCTCCATGGCCACCGGCTTGCGCAGCACCGGCAACTCAACCGAGTCAATGAATTTCTGGAACTGTGCGTGATCGTCCGGCCCGACAATAAAAACAAACCGCCGGGCCAGTAACGGATACGAACGTTCGAGCGTGGCATACCACAGGTCGCCTTCGACCCGGGACGTTTGCAGATCGCAGACAACGGCATCGGGACGGTGCTCGAGAACAAACTTCAACGCCAGCGCGCCGTCGGGCACAACTGTCGCCTCATAACCTTTGGCTTCGAGGGTCTCTTTGAGGGTCCAGGCGAGTCGGATATCGTCGTCCACGATCAGGACGTGCTTTCTCCGAGGTGTGCCATTGTTGGTTTCCATGACAGCCGGCCTCGTTCCGATAATACATCCGAATGCAGCCAAGGCAAGCCTTTTAAGCGCCTGCATCGTGAGTCAGTTTGCTGTAGTATACGTTGTCCTCAGCGCACGGTCGGCTGAGCCAGCCGACGCTACAGTTTACCACTTCAATGCCTGCAACCGGCGGGCGACTTCCTCGACGTTGGCGCGGCTGTTGAAAGCGCTGATGCGGAAATACCCTTCGCCGCGCGAGCCAAAACCGCTGCCGGGCGTGATGACGACGTTCGCCTCGGCAAGAATCTTGTCGAACGCCTGCCAACTGGTGACGCCTCTCGGCGCTTTCGCCCAGAGGTAGGGTGCGTTCATGCCGCCAAACACTTTCAGCCCCGCGCCCTTCGCGCCTTCGTACAGCACCTTCGCGTTGCCGAGATAATGCTCAACGAGCGCGCGCACCTGCGCCCTGCCCTCCGGCGAGTACAGCGCCTCCGCGCCGCGTTGCACGATGTAACTCACGCCGTTGAACTTCGTGGTCATGCGCCGCAGCCACAACGGATGCAGCGGTTGCCTCTCCCCGGTTTTGGTGGCCGTTTGCAGGGATTTGGGCAGAACCGTGAACGCGCAGCGGACGCCGGTGAACCCGCCGCTCTTCGAGAAGCTGCGGAATTCAATGGCACACTCGCGCGCGCCGGGAATTTCGTAAATCGAATGCGGCAGGTTTGCGTCCGTAATGTAAGCCTCGTAGGCGGCGTCGAATAAAATGACGGCTTTGTGTTCAAGCGCATATTTCACCCACGCTTCGAGCTGCGGGCGATTGGCCACGGCGCCGGTCGGATTGTTCGGCGAGCAAAGGTAAATCACGTCCACGTGCCGTTTCGGCGGTTCAGGAATGAAACCGTTGCTCGCTTTGCACGGAAGATAGACGAGTTTCGCGTAAGTGCCGGCTTCGTTCGCCGCGCCGGTGTGGCCGGCCATGACGTTTGTATCTACATAGACCGGGTAAACCGGGTCGCTGATAGCGATTTTGTTTTTCGCACCGAGGATGTCGAGAATATTGCCGGTGTCGCACTTGGTGCCGTCGCTGACAAATATTTCGTCGTCAGCCACGTCACAGCCGCGGTCGCGGAAATCGTTCTTCGCAATCGCGGCGCGCAGCCATTCGTAGCCCTGGTCCGGGCCGTAGCCCCGGAACGTTTCGCGCGCGGCCATTTCGTCCACGGCCTTGTGCATCGCAGCGATGGCGGCGCGCGGCAGCGGCTCGGTCACGTCGCCGATGCCGCAGCGAATGACGCGCCCGGCCGCTTCCGGGTGTGCTTCGCAGAAAACTTTCACACGCCGGCTGATTTCAGGGAAAAGGTAGCCGGCCTTCAGCTTCAGGAAATTGTCATTAAGCGATGCCATGCGTCACCCAGAATTCAGAATTCCAAAGCCGGAATAAAGCGCAAAATTTGCCGCGCGAGGCGGAAAGGCGGCGGCAGCTTTGCCGGCTCAAAGCCTTTTCGCCCGGACAAACCCTTGAATTGACCAGTTTTCTCGCCCACGCCCGCCCTGCGATTTTGGGATTGCCAGCCTGGCGGCCCGATTTTATAATCCGCACGAAGCTCGCGAGTCGAAACCATTTTTTTGGGTTATGTTTTTTGGCGTTGATTATTATCCGGAGCAGTGGGTTTACCCTTACGGCGGCACCGCCGACGATCCTGAGGGCGCTTGGAAGCGTGACGCCGAATTGATGGTCAAGGCCGGCTTCAATGTCGTCCGCATCGGGGATTTTTCCTGGGGCCTCTGCGAACCGAAAGAAGGCAAATACGATTTCAAGTGGTTGCGCCGCGTGATGGACATCATGGCGGACCATGACATCAGGGTCGTGCTGGGCACCCCTACCGCCGCCCCGCCCATCTGGCTGGCACGCAAGTATCCCGAAATCCTGCCGCTGGACGAACGCGGGCTGGTCAGACACGAGGGCACGCGCCGCGCGGTGTGTTTCAACAATGACACTTTCTGGAACGCCTCCAAACGCCTGGTCGAAAACATGGCCCGCGCCCTGGGGGATCATTCTCATCTCCTCGCCTGGCAGATTGACAGCGGCATCGGCGGCCATCAAACCGAGTGGTCGTTCAACGAGGATTCACGGCTGGAATGGCAGAACTGGCTCAAGTTGAAATATGAAACCGTCGAGCGCCTCAATGACCGGCTGGGTTTGCGTTACTGGGGGCAAGTGGTTTCCTCGTTCGACCAGGTGCCCATGCCCATGTATGCGCCCGCCACGCACAATCCGGCGCTCCTGCTCGACTGGAACCGCTTTTGCAGCGATGCCATCATCGCCTTCATCCGCATGCAGGCCGAAGTGCTGCACGAATTTTGCCCCGACCACCCCGTCACCGTCAACCTCCGCGCGTTCCAGCGCCGATTCGATCATTTCGACATGGCGGACGTGGTGGACTTCGTGTCCGTGGAAACCAATGCCGCCATCAAAGCCAAATCCTCCGAACTGGCCTGCGACATTGACATGCTGCGCTCGCTCAAAAAGCAGAACATCACCACGCCCGACGGCGACGTGGGCTTTTGGGTGATTGAACAAAAGGCCGGCCAAGTCAACTGGCAGGACGTGAATTCGCTCGTGCGCCCCGGTGTGATCCGGCTGTTCACCTATCAGTTGATTTCGCGCGGCGCGTGCGGCGTGCTTTATTATCACTGGCGGCAGCCGCGCATCGGCAACGAAAAATTCTTCGGCGCCGTGCTGCCGCATCATCTCGACGGGAACACGCGCGTTTACCGGGAAATCAGCCAGATTGGCGAAGAACTTAAATTGCTCGCCCCCGCGATCCAGGGCACCAAGGTCGTGCCCCAAACCTGCATCCTTTACACCCACGAAAATGACTGGACGCTGCAACAACCCCTGCAGCCAAACAAGTTCTTCAACTTGCGCGAGCACATTCAACTCTTTTACAACGCGCTGCACGACCGCAACATTCCCGTGGATTTCGCGCGCCCGACGGAGGATTTATCGAAATACAAACTTGTCATTGCCCCGTCGCTGCACTTGCTGGCCGCCGGCGAGGCCGATCGGCTGAAACTTTACGTCCAGAATGGCGGCACGCTGGTCAGCACGTTCAACACCGGCCTGGTGGATCAATACAGCACCGCGCCCGAAACCGGTTATCCCAACGACATGACCGACCTGTTTGGGATGGAGGTCCTGGAGTTCGATCCCATCCCGCCGGGCGAGGAAAATCATCTCACCTTCAAGGGCGCGTTCCAGACGAGCCATTTGCATCCCGCGCGGTTGTGGTGCGACATCATCGAGCCGAAGGGCTGCCAGGTACTGGCGACTTTCGCAAAGGATTTTTACGCCGGCCGCCCCGCCATCACGACGAACAACTTCGGCCTCGGCAAGGCGATTTACATCGGCACGATGAGCCACCAGCATTTCTATCACGACTTCGCCGCGTGGCTGCGCCAAACGTGCGGACTGCAACCCCTGCTCAAGGTCCCCGAAAACGTCGAGGTCAGCATGCGCGAGAAGGAAGGCACACGCATTTTCTTTCTGCTCAACCATCAAAACACGCCCGTCCGCATCCAGTTTTACAAACCGATGCACGACTACCTCACCGGCAACACCTTCTCCGGCAATTATGATATTCCGCCGCACGGCGTGCTCGTGCTCGATGAGCATCCGGAAGCCAAAGCGTCTGCCGCCACCGCCTGATTTTTGACTGCTCCCCGGTGAATTTTGCCAACGCAATTCTCGCCGTCCTCGCGCTGTTGAGCCTCGCGCTCGCGCTCTGGCAATGGTTCGCTGCGCGGCGATTCCCCTTGCATCGGCGCGTCATTGATCTTTCTTTTTCTCCGGGCATCACTCTGCTTAAACCCCTCAAAGGCTGCGACGAAACCACCACCGAATCCCTCCAAAGCTGGTTCAACCAAAATTAAACCGGCCGGACGCAAATCATCTTCGGTGTCGCCGACACCGACGACCCGGTTTGCAAAATCGTCCGTGAACTCATCGGAAAAAATCCCGGCCACGACGTGCAACTCATTATTTGTAACAAGCTGTCCGGTGCGAACGCCAAAGTCGCCAAGCTCGTCCAGCTCGAAAAACTCGCGAAGCACGATTTGATTCTGGTCAGTGACGCTGACGTGCGCGTGCCGTCGGATTTTCTCGTCAATGTTGTCTCGCCGCTACGAGACGAAGGTAGGGCGGGCAGTCCCCTGCCCGCCAAAGCCACGCAAGCCCGCGACGGCGTGCACGGAGAGACGCACCCTACCGCTGTCGGATTGGTCAATTGCTTTTACCGGCTGGCGAACCCGACGACGACCGCCATGCAGTGGGAAGCCGTCGCCATCAATGCCGATTTCTGGAGCCAGGTTTTGCAGGCCGCCAGCCTTAAACCGCTCGATTTCGCGCTGGGCGCGGTGATGCTCACCCGACGAAAATTGCTCGAAGAAATCGGCGGCTTCCGGGCGCTGGCCGATTGTCTGGCCGACGATTACCAACTCGGCCATCGCATCGCTCAAAATGGCCACCACATTGCGCTTTGTCCTGTCGTCGTGGAATGTTGGGACGCGCCAATGAACTGGCGTGAGGTCTGGCAGCACCAGCTCCGCTGGGCGCGTACTATTCGCGTCTGCCAGCCCCTGCCCTACTTTTTCAGCATTCTGTCCAATGCCACGTTCTGGCCGCTGTTGTGGCTGGTTGTGTCGCTCGTTTCCGAAAAAACTTTTTGCGCGCTGTTGATTGCCGTCGCTTGTCTGTTTACTCGAATTTGTCTTGCCCAAAATCTCCAGCGGCGGCTCAAGCAATCGCGTGACAACCTCGCGCCGTCGTGGCTCGTGCCGGTGAAGGATTTGCTGCAAGTGGCGGTTTGGATTGGGGCGTTTACGGGCAGCACGGTCGAGTGGCGCGGACGACGGATGAAACTGCGCCGCGATGGGACTATGGTTGAGGGAAAGTGAGCAGCCATCGTCCGACGTTGCCAAAGGATGGGGCTTTGGTAAGGTGATAACGGATGGGCGCTTGGCGCAGAGGCTAGCGCGTCTCGTTTACACCGAGTAGGTCGGGGGTTCGAATCCCTCAGCGCCCACCACCCTTTGCTCTCCGCTGCGCTTCTTCGAGCTACGGCTCGGCATGCCCGCAAGTCGCGACGAAACAACTGAATCAGACTTCGCCGCGAAAGCCCTGCTGGCGCAACGCCTCGAACAAAACCAACGCCACGCAGTTCGACAAATTCAGCGAACGCGATTTTTGGTTGAACATCGGAATCCGCAACCAGTGTTCGTGGTTTTGTTCCAGCAACGACTTCGGTAACCCCGCTGTCTCGCGTCCGAAAACCAGATAATCGTCCGCGGAAAATTTTACGTCGCTGTAAATCTTCGGTCCACCGGATTCGACGAACCAAAACTTTGTCGCGTCAGCGCTGCGAGCCGATTCGAACGCTGTCCAGTTTTTCCACCGATGCCATTCGACGTGCTGCCAGTAGTCCATGCCTGCCCGCTTGAGTTGCGCGTCGCCGAGCTTGAAGCCGAACGGCTCGACGAGATGCAGCGTCGTCCGCGTAGCCGCGCACAGCCGCGCCACGTTGCCCGTATTCGGCGGGATTTCCGGTTCAACCAAAACGATGTTCATGGGTAAATGGGGGTGATGGAGTGATGGTAAACGCGCTTCAAAACCCCATCACTCCGTTTTTTTGTTGTAAAATACCTTCCACAAAACCAAACCATGTGCCGGCGCAGTCATGCCCGCCACACGCCGGTCTTTTTTCGCCAGCATCCGTTTGATTTCATCCGCCGGAAATTTTCCGAGGCCGATTTGCACCAGCGTGCCAACCATGCCACGGCACATTTTGTAAAGAAAACCGTCGCCTTCGATGATGAACGTCAGCAACGACCCGTTTTTTTTGATGTCGCAACGCGTGAGCGTGCGCACCGTGGATTCCATTTCGTAATTCCGGGTGCCGGCGAACGATTTGAAGTCGTGCCGTCCGACGAGCCGCGGCGCAGCGGCGCGCATGGCCTTCAAGTTGAGCGGACGTGTTACCTGCCACGCACTGTGACGAATCAGTGGATTCATCGCCGTGTGATTCCAGACAAGATAGCGGTATTGTTTGCGCGCTGCGTCAAACCGGGCGTGGAAACCCTTCGGAGCGCGTGCCGCCGACAACACGCGGATGTCTTCCGGCAGCCAGGCATTGATGGCGAGCGGCAATTTGCGTAGCGGTATCCTGAGTTTGTCGCGCGGAACCTCAAAATGCGCCACCATGCCGAGCGCATGAACGCCGGTGTCCGTGCGGCTGGAACCATGCAACCGCGGCGCTTCGGGAAACAATTTCGCCAGCGCCCGCTCGACTATTTGCTGGACACCGGTGCCGGTCTTCTGCGCCTGCCAGCCCTCGTAGTTCGTGCCGTCGTAGGCAATGGTCAACTTGAACTTGATGACATCACGGCCACCGGAGCGTTGGAGCGTTGGAGTGTTGGAGTGTTGGGCGCTCATTACTCCATCATTCCAACTCCCCGCCCATCCAAGTAGCTTTGCAGCAAAATCGCCGCCGCCATCTTGTCCACTTTTTCTTTGCGCTTGTCCCGTCGGACCCCACCTTGGATCAAAATCCGGTTCGCCTGCGCCGACGTCAGCCTTTCGTCCCAGGTTTTGATGGGCACGGTAATTGCCGTCCGCAGCACGGCGACAAAGGCCTCCACCTTTTGCGCCGCCGGACCGTAACTGCCGTCCAAGCTGCGCGGCAGGCCGACGAGGACGAGGTCAATTTCCTTTTCGACGAGCAATTTCTCCAGCCGCGCCAGAAAATCAGCGAACGGCTCGGCGGGGATGTATGCCAGCGGCTGGGCGATGGTTTTGGTTTCATCGCTTACCGCCACGCCGATGCGCTTGGTACCATGGTCCAGGGCGAGAATTCGCATTGCGCACAGCTTCACCATAAACGCCTGACGTGGCGAGCCGATTTCAATTGAATCGTTTCGTCAAAACGTGGAGCCGCAGCTTCAATGGCCTGGCAGCGGCGGTGGTCTGCCGACCGCTGCCGGGTTGAATGGTAAAACGTGGAAACTGGCCCTGTCTCCGACGTGCTTAATGGTCCAGCACTTCCCGCAATTTGTGCGCCAGGGCCGAGGGGGTGAACGGTTTTTGCAGCATGGCCACGCCCGGGCGCAGTATTTCCTGATGAACAATGGCGTTCTCGGTGTAGGCGGACGTGAAAAGAATTTTCGTCTCCGGATGCAACGCCTGCACGCGCTCGGAAAGGTCCTTGCCGTTCAGTTGCGGCATCACCACGTCGGTGAACAGCAGGTCAATGGATTTTTTGCCGCGTTGCTCGACCAGCTTCAGGGCGCTCAGGCCATTGGCCGCCGCCAGCACGTCGTAGCCCAGCCGGCGCAACAACTCGGCGGCCATGTCGCACAACGCCGGATCGTCTTCGACCAACAGGATCGTCTCCGTCCCGTGCGGCAGGTTGGGCAGCTCAGGCTGGGGACGAACCCGGGTCTCGCTCTGCGCCTGCGGCAGGTAGATTTTGAAGGTGGAGCCCCGGCCTGGTTCACTGTACACACTGATGTGACCGCCACTTTGTTTGATGATACCGTAGCAAGTGGCCAGGCCCAAACCCGTGCCCCGGCCGACGTCCTTGGTGGAAAAAAACGGCTCGAACACGTGCGCTTTTATTTCCGCAGTCATTCCCGTGCCCGTGTCCGTGATGGCCAGCATTACGTAATCGCCCGGTTTCATTTCCGGATAACGGTCGGCGCGCCCGTGGTCGAACGTGACGTTCGCGGTTTCCAGTGTCAATTTGCCACCGCACGGCATGGCATCGCGCGCGTTGATGGCCATGTTGATGATCACCTGCTCAATCTGGCCGGCGTCCGCCTTCACGGCGTGCAGGTCCGCGGCTGAAATGATGCGCACGTCCACATCACCGCCCATGAGATGGCGGAACATGCCTTCCATGCCGGCAACGACCTGGTTCAGATCGAGGATTTTCGGGTGCAGAAATTGTTTGCGGCCATACGCCAGGAGCTGCCGGGTGAGCCCGGCAGCCCGGTCGGCGGCTTTACTGATTTCGGTTGCGTTTCTGGAAAGCGGACTCCCGGCGGGGAGATCCTCGAGCAGCAATTCACTCTGGCCGATGATGGCGGTCAGGATACTGTTGAACTCATGCGCCACACCGCCCGCCAGCCGGCCGACGGTTTCCATCTTCTGGGACTGAAACAATTGAGCTTCGAGTTGTTTGTGTTCGGTGATGTCCGTCGCAATGCCCGTGAGGCGAACCACTTTGCCTGCGATATCCCGGACTTGAAAACCACGGTCGTGGATCCAGCGGACTGCGCCGTCCGGGCGCGCAATCCGGTACTCAACACTTATACGCGGCTCGTTGTCCCTCAGCGTGGCAAAGGCGGCGAGGACGCGTTCGCGATCCGCCGGCAGGACCGTTTCCACCCACTGTTCCGGATGGGCATACAACGCCTCGGCCGAACGGCCCCAGATCAGTTCATAGGCATGGCTGATGTAATGTATTTTTTGCCGGTCCGGCGACGTTATCCAGAATACATCGGTAATGTTTTCGGCCAACTGGAGGAATTTCTCCTCGCTTTCGCGCAATGTTTCCTCCACCCGTTTGCGCTCCTCGATTTCGTTCCGCAATTCGGCGGTGCGTTCCTTGACCGTGGATTCCAGAAGGTTGCGCGTTCGCTGCAACTGAATATGCCGCCGCCGCAGATGCCAGACCCACCAGACATAAGCGCCGAATCCCAGAACGGCCACCGTGCCCGTCGCCCGGAATCCAATGGTCTCGTAAAACCGGCGCGGCAATTCCAGGGCGAAACCGGCCCCGGCGGTGTTCCACACGTCATCCGCGTTACACGCCTGCACTTGGAACTGGTAGCGACCGGGTTTGAGGTTGGTGTAAAAGGCCGACCGCCGCTCACCGGCATTCACCCAGTCGGAATCATAGCCCGCCAGCCGGTAGCGGTAGCGAACATCTTGCGGCGCCCGGTAATCCAGCGCTGAATAGTCAAACTCCAGGTTGCCGGGACCCGGTTCGAGGATCGGTTCCTGGTCGGGCTGATATTCCCGGCCATTGATGCGCACGCGCTCGATGGTCACGGCCGGCGCCCGCAGATCGCTGGGAACATTGGCCGGATCAATCATGACGATGCCCTTGGTACTCGGGAACCAAATCCGCCCGTCCAGCGAACGGCACCCGGAGTATTCCTGGGCGCCCTTGTCGGTGGTCTTGACCGCATTCTCACCCTGATAGACGCGGAAACGCACGTGGTCGGTTGTGCCATCGGCTGCTGCATTCAGTTCGCTCTGGCTGGCACGGAGGATTCCGCCGCTGGCATCCATCCAAAAATTGCCAAGCTTGTCGGGAACCATTGCGTAGATGAATTGCTTGGGCAACCCTTGTTGCGGTGTAATCTGTTGCAGCCGGCCACCTTTGAAACGCGCAATGCCTGTGTTCTGCACTGCCCAGATAGCGCCGTCGTCAGCTTCACACAGGTAAAAGAACGTGCTTTGGTTAAGGCCGTTTTCCTGGCACCAATTGTGTATCACGCCATCTTTAAGCTGATAGACGCCGCCAACGGCGGCCACCCAGATTGAGTCGTCGCGCGCCACCAACAAATCATTGATCCAGCTCAGCGAGACTTTCCTGCCGCCGGCGAGACGAACGGGGACCAATTGGTCGTTCTCCATTCGCATCAAATCTCCGGCCAGCGCCACCAGGACGCCGTGCGAATCCTCGGCCAGGGCGCGTGGCCAGACGGTGTTGGTCCAGCTCATGACGACCCGATCGCCGGAAAAACGCTCGATATTTTTCCGGCCACCGAAGATATACGCATCGCCGTTGCGGGTCACAAACACGCGCTTCATCCAGCGCGATTGGAAGCCGTTGGCTCCGTTGAAACCAAAGTTGGTGAATTGCCCGTCATGGTAGTAAGACACACCATTGGGAGTGCCCGCCCAAATACCACCCAGGGGCGAAGCCGCCACCGCCAGACACGACTCTTGCACCAGACCTTCCGTGGCGGAATAAGTGGGGAACTTCACGTCGGACAATTGACTTAACCCGTCCTCGGTTCCCACCCACAAACTGCCATCATCGGATTCGGCCAGCGACAGGATGCGGTCACTGGCCAGTCCGTCCTGTTTCCGAAAGGAGGTGGCCACGCCGTTGTAGTAACGAATCAAGCCTGTGGCGGCAGTGCCGATCCATAATACCCCGTGCCGGTCCACCAGCAGCGCCTTCGGCTGCGACGCAATTGGGGGCGCTGGCATGGACCGAAAGTTTGGATCAAAGCATTGCAATCCGCTGGCTGTGCCCAGCCAGAGGTTCCCGGCCGGATCCTCGGTGATGGCGAAGATGATCACACGTCGGAGCAACTGGTCGGTGAAGGGCGTCAAGCGCCCGTTCTTCCAGTAGAACAACCCCTGCTCGGCCGTGCCCACCCAAATACGCCCTTGCTGGTCTTCAAACAGCGAGAACACGTCGGCATTGTTGGTGGGGAGCAGCGAGGTCATAATATTGGTGTTAACCAGTTTTCCCGCCAGACCCGGGGCCCCCACCAGCAGCGCCCCGTCATGCGTTTCTTTTACGAGATGCACGTCCACAAACTTCCCGCCCCATTCCTGCCGCTGGAGCGATGTAAAATGCCGTCCGTCAAAAAAGCCAAAGCTGCCTCGGCTCAATCCAAACCAAAGGCCTCCTCCGGAACGGAGCGCCAGGCCGGTAATCGCACTGTTCTCTATGCCTCCTTCCCCCACTGGTGAGTAAACCCGGAACTCCATGCCATCGAAATAGACCAGGCCTTGGGATGTCCCCAGCCATAAACGCCCGTCTTCACTTTGTGCAATGGCCGTGACGGCATTGGCCGGCAGTCCATTAGCGCGCCGCCACGTATGGCAATTGTACTGGTAAATACTCCGATCCGGATCGAGAGCCGGGGTCGAGAAAGGCCATACACTGAACAGGAACACGGAACCGAGCAGAAGCAGATTCCGCAGAGATCCATTATGCGTTTTATGGGCGTCTTGGTTCATGGGGCATCCAGCATTTCCCGCACTTTACGGGTAAGGGTTGCGGGGGAGTAAGGTTTGGCCAGGAACGCGACGCCGGGTTCCAGCACGCCGTGATTCACAATGGCGTCGTCCGTGTATCCTGACGTAAAGAGGATTTTGAGATCGGGAAAACGGGATTTCAGCCACTCGGCCATTACTTGGCCACCCATTTGCGGCATGATGACATCCGTGATGACCAAACGAATCGGCGACCCTCTATGCTCCCGCACCACGCGTAATGCATCCCGGCCGTTCGTCGCCCGGAGCACGGTGTAGCCCTGATTTTCCAACACATTATTGGCCAAATGGCACACAGCTGGCTCATCTTCCACGACCAACAAGGTTTCCGTGCCGCACGGCAACGGCTCCGTTTGGGTGGGCTGGGCCGGTACTTCGACAGGCTGATCCACTCGCGGGAAATAAACCTTGAACGTCGTGCCTTTGCCCAATTCACTGTATGCGGTGACGTACCCCCCGGATTGTTTGACGATGGTCTGGCAGGTGGCCAGACCCAAACCCGTGCCTTTGCCCTTGGGCTTCGTGGTGAAAAACGCTTCAAACAAGTGCGCCTTGACTTCGTCGGTCATACCGATACCCGTGTCGCTGACGGCGAGCATTACATAGTCGCCGGGAACCACCTCCGGGTGCGTGTGCGCGTAGTTCCCGTCCAAAGTGACGTTACTGGTGGCGATGGAGAGTCGGCCGCCGTTGGGCATGGCGTCGCGGGCGTTGACAACCAGATTCACCAGCACTTGCCCCACGTAGCCGGCGTCAGCCTTGACTCGTCCGATTTGTGTTCCGAGGACCACATTCAGCTCGACGTTCTCGTTAATGAGCCGCCGCAGCATTTTGTTCAAGTCTTTCACCACCTCGTTGAGGTTGAGCACCACGGGCTGCACCGTCTGTTTGCGGCTGAAGACGAGGACCTGTCGCGTCAACCGGGTCGCATGTTCCCCCGCGTGCCAAATCTCTTCGGCGTATTTGTGCAGGGGATGGTCGGGGCCGAGTTCCTGCCGTATCAAATCACTGTAGCCGATGATGACGGCCAGAATATTGTTGAAATCATGCGCCACGCCGCTGGCCAGTTGGCCCATCCCCTCCATTTTTTGTGCTTCGATGAACTGCTCCTCAAGCCGCTGCCGTTCGGCGCAGGCTTCGGCTTCCCGCATGGCGCGGCACACCGCCAGCCCAATCCGCGCTGGTGGTTGCCGAGGAACAAAATCCGTCGCCCCGCGCTTGAGCGACTCAACGGCCAATTTCTCGTCGGGCGTTGCCGACACAATGATGAAAGGTATGCACGGCCATTGAGTGCGCGCCATTTCCAGCGCAGACCAAGCGTCAAATGCAGGGAGCGAAAAGTCCGAAAGAATCAGATCCACGTTCCTGCGTTCGAGCGCCGCAATAAAATCGGTCTGGCTTTTAACACACTCCACCGTACAGGCGACGCCTTCTGTCTCAAGGGCTGCCTGCACCAGTCTGGCATCTTTCCCATCATGCTCCAAATGAAGAATATGCAGCGGTATTTTCATTGGTAACGCCTGCTTTACAGCAATCAGCCTGCCATCTTATCAGACTCCCTTCTCGACGCGGTCCGGCGGCGGTGGCAACGTGATAGCCGGGCCGAATCTCCTGCAGGGGCTACTGCCGGCGCCCGGGCTGCTCTACCTGAATATCTTTCGCAGCCACCGGCGTCGTCTCTGCTGGAAATCGAAGGGACAGCCGGAAACTGACGTGATGCCACACAGTTAGTTGTTTTGATTTCATAGCTCACTCGGCCAAAGGTTTAATTTTCTCCCCCCGGCTGAATTCCGTCAAACCACCGGTTTTGTAACGACCCGGCCAAAACGGATTGTTTGGCTCCTCGTTTCGATGAAATTCTCCCATCCGCCGGTCATTCGAAGCCGGCTGCGGTTGCAGCATGGATAATCAAGGCGTTCAAGGCCGCTTATACTTTTCGTTTGGCGGAAGAAAAGATTGTCCTGGACCGTAACGGGGGAAAACCGGTGGGCGGATGGAAGGAGTGCAACTTGGGCTCCGGGGACAATAACCACCATCGGGAATTCGATTCGAGAAAAATCATGAAACAACTGTTCAAACTCGTCGTGTTGCCCGTGCTTGCCGCCCTGCTGTTCATCGGCTGTTGCACCAACCAACCTGTTGACTCTCCCAAAAGCATCACCTTTGTCCAGGCGTTGCATGATGTGGGACAAGGATTGGCGGAAATGAAGTCTGCCGAACTCGAAACCCTGCGGACCAACAGCGCCTTGCACGAACGATACGGGAAAACCGATTTTGTGACGGGGCTGTTCCCATCCGAAGTGGACGTGACCTTCAACGTCACTGCCAACGCCGCCAACGCCAACCAATTGTCCGTTGACTTGGGCGCGGCGGCGGCCCAATCGCCCGTCCGCGGAAGCATCGGCGGCAAAACCAGCACGTCCTCCTCCGCGTCGCGTGCCAATCAAATCACCATCAAATTTGTCTCGGTGCTCTTTGCCAAAACCACGACCACCACCTCGACCAACGGCCAGAAAGTTGTGGTGGAAAACGGCATTGTTGACCCAGCGACGCTGGGTGACTTCCTGGGAGTGATAGACGAACACGGAATTCTAAAAACCAGCCCCAAGGTCGAGAAAACCCCGTAATTGCTGACGTAAAATTTTGTGCCGGTTATCTATGGCAGTGGCAAAAAATACGTTCCGGCCTTGATGACCTGGTGATCAAAGAAGCCGCACGGACGCTTGACCTGCCGCAGACGTTTGGCCGCGAGCAGCGTGTGACTGCGGGCATCGCGGACATCGAGAGCCTTACCGTGGAAAAGATAGAACATCGCAGCGACAAAGGCGGCATTCCCCATACCTACGCGCCGACGCTGCATTTGCGCGGAACGGAACTGGGGGGTAGAAGCTCGCGGACTGGTTGGACAAGGTGAAAGCAGACGACTTCGCGGAATGGCTGCGCAAGCAACTTGGCCTTTGATTCTTGCCGCCGGTGAAAAGGCGAAAGTCAAACCCGACTGCCAAACACCCGCCGGCGAATGAAATTACGCGGGCTTCAAACACTCCGGCGAATCGTTTTTGGCGCGGTTCACCAAACGGCAGTCTAAGCATCAGCGCCGCGTCTTGTATGCCTTCTGGCAACCGACTTGTCCGACCTCGGCAGGCGGCGTACGGTGCTGACCGAGACTTCACATGGCTCACACACTTGGAATGGGAACCGGAAGAAAATTGGGATTATGAGTTGAGTCGGTAAGACATAATCCCATCAAAACGCGGGAGATGGGAAACATTTAATTGTTTGTGGAACGGCAAGGGGAATTAGCTTGATAAAGTCCAATCTCCGTCTGTAATGCATTTGTCAACCCCGGGTTGGATTGAGCCACCGCCAATGCCAACGCCTGACTTGCCGTCAATACCGCTTCGGGAAATCGCCCCGTTTCCGCATAGGCCGCCGCCAAAGTGCGAAGAATTAGCGGGTCTTTACCCTTGGAAAACTGGTTGGCCTGCCCGGCTAAGGCGACGGCCTTGCCTCCATTGCGAACCGACGGCTCCGGCCAGGTCGCCAGCATCCAGGCCAGGTTTATTTGTGCCGGGATAAATTGAGGCTGAAGCTCAATGGCCTTTTGATAACAGGCCATGGCTTCGGCGGCCATCCCTTTTTGACGAAACGCATCGGCGAGCCCGTTGTATGCCGGCAGTAGGCTCGGCTGAAGCTCAATGGCCTTTCGATAATGAACAATAGCTTCATCCACCCGCCCTATCTGGAGAAGACAATTACCTAGATCGTAATGGGCTTCTGCGTAGTTTGGGTTGATTTCCAAAGCTGTTTGGAAATGAGTAATCGCTTCGTTCATCCGCCCCATCTGGAAAAGAATATAACCAAGATTGTTATGGGCTTTTGCGAAGTCCGGGTCGATTGCCAAAGCTCTTTGGAAATGAGTAATCGCCTCGTTCACCCGCCCCATCTGGAAAAGACTAAAACCAAGACCGTTATGGACTTCTGCAGAGTCCGGTTGGATTTCCAAAGCCTTTTGAAATTGAATAATTGATTCATCCACTCGTCCTGCTTGGCAGTAAGCATAGCCAAGACTGACGTGGAAAGCCGCGGATTCAGGTTGAAGTGCCAGGGCCTTTTGAAAATGTTCAACCGCCTCGTCCACCCGCCCTCGATTGAGAAGAGAATTGCCGGCAAAGTAGTTGGCCATCGCATGAGCTTCAACGCTCGCCAACAGGTTAAAGGCAACCGAATAGATCAGCAGCAGACACCAACCCCAGCGGACTATACGCCGCCAGACCGGCAAACCCATCAGTGCACGCTCCAAACCAAGAATACCCATGACGGCCAGCAACATCAGCGCCGGCAGAAAATCCAATTCATATTTGCTGCTGCCTATAAAAAAAAGACAGAGGGTCAACGCACAAACCACGAAAAGCAAAAATACCGCCGCCATAAACCAGCGTAAGACGGAAACGACCTCCCTTGGCCTGTCTCTCCATACCAACGGCGCGGCCAAGGCCAGCCACACCAGCGGATAGTTGCTCAGTATCCCACTGTAACGCTCTCCCACCCCACCGTAACCCGATGGCAAAGGCGACAGTGGGACAGCTTGCAAAAAAGGAAAATGGCCACTCCATCGCATTGGTTCCAAAAAATAGAACCGAAAGTTGAACCAGAGGTAATGCAGACTGAATTGCTGGACAGCATTCTGCTTGCCGCTTGTCATCTGATAGTGCCAGCCAAATTCGAATGGGCTGTCGAAGCGCAAGACATTGTAAAGCATCAGCCCCAACCCAATCAGCATCGCCGGACCAACCGCCGCCGCTAACAACAACCCCACCCGCCGACGTGAACCCGGTTCAGTCGCCGCACGCCAGGCCTGAGCCACCGGCAGCAAAAGGATTATTATCCCAAACAACAATGATTGTCGCGACCCTACCGCCAATCCATAGGCCAGACTCGCCATCAGCAGCCACAAAACTTGCCGTTTCGGCTCACGCAAGGCACCCCAGATCGCCGCCAACGCCAGCATGGTGAACGCATACCCACAACTCACCGGAACTTCATGCACATCACAGCGCGATAAATCTTCCAGTATGCCTGTGGCCAAACCCAGTGTGAGTATGCCGACCGTCACTACCCAAACACTTACTTCTGGAAAGTAACGCCGCCAGACCGCACGTAATAGACCCGCAGCAATCAGGAAGCCCGACGCATAAAAAATCACGACCGCATTCTTATGTAGCAGGTAGTGGCCGGTCAGGGCCACGTACGGCCAGAAAAGCACCAAAGCAGGCGTCACTCCAAAATACAGGTATAATTTCCCTTTGTAATAACTCATTTCATATGATAGATAACGCGTATCCCACACATATGAGGCATTGATGGCGGGATCATAGGGATCGGCAAGTTGGGCGAGCCCGGGCGGCGCTTCTCTTTTCACGTTGAGTTGCCCGGCGCGAAAACCCTGCACCAACAGATTATAGTAGGAATCTTCTGCACGCGGACTCATTAATTCAAGGAAGCCCGATTCAGCGCTCCAGGCAAAGATTCCAATTACCAAGGCGCAAACCAGGCCAAAGACGACATGGCGCATCCAGGGGATAGCACCTTCAGGCGCGCGCGCCGTTCCGGAATCTAATTTTCCGCCCATCATCTAAGTAAAAATTACGAAATACCGCTGGTTCCGGCAGTGGTAAAGCATAAATGGTATTGCCGTGGTTTATCTGGCTGGCGCGGGTGTGTAAGGCAATACGCAGAGGACATCGTCCGGACACGGCTACCGCGTCTCCGAACTGGTGAACAACGCACGCTGCGATTCGCCGGAGTGCATCCAGACGGGCCAGGGAATTTGAGAATGAAACAGCTTGAGTTCAGCCAACGGCGGCATTTGGAAGCGGCTCAGGACTGGCTAGGATTGATTCTTCCGGTGGGGCGGGTGACTGCGCCCGCAACATTCTGTCCCATTTTTTTTTGGCTTTCGGACTGAAGTGCAGCAAATAGAACGATTGATAAAGGTCTTTGCGTGGCGACTTTTCCTCAATGACGTCCTTGATGTCCACGTTGGTAGCGGCAATCACCCGCACATTCACGCGGACCTCCTGATCGTCACCCAACCGCCGGATTTTACCCTGCTCCATCGCCCGCATCAGTTTTGTCTGACATGGCGCGGGCAGCGCGTCGAGTTCATCGAGAAAAAGTGTCCCGCCGTTTGCATCCTCGAAGCATCCCTTATGCTCCTGATCCGCGCCGGGGAAAGCGCCTGGCACATGGCCGAACAGCCGGCTCTCGATGAGAGGCTCAGCGTAGGCGGCGCAGTTGACGGTGATGAACGGCTTGGTGGAGCGTTTGCTGGCGCAGTGAATCAGGCGGGCGAAGGCTTCCTTGCCCGTGCCGGTTTCACCCAAAAGTAAAACCGGGGAGTCATCTTCCGCCATGGAGAAGGCCGTCATCAGCTCCCGGAGGAAAAGGCTGTGATCGCCAACGAGGCACAGTTCGTCGGAGAGCGATTGGAAATCGTAGGGACCGTCTGCCTCCGGCGGGGTACCGAACGGCTTGATCTGGGGAAACTGCGGGTTGGTGAAATCAATTTCGGTGACCCGGCTGTCTCCCCGGCGCAAGAATTTTGTCGCCCGGGTCTGCAGGATACGAGCGGAAATCTCCCCGCCCGCGGCCAGCGTGACCCAAGCGGCGTCCACGTGGGGAATGCCGGACGACACACAAACGAAAAATTCCGCCCGGGGATGCTGTTTGTGGATGCGCTTGAAGCGGGACTTCAGTTGTTTTGGGATTTCCGAACGGTTGGCGGGGTCTTTGAAATGCACATCGCAGATTTCAACCGCCAGGTTTTTGTTTCGCTGCTGCAACGCTTCCTTCGTTTGCGTCGAAATCTCTGCCGTATCCGGGGTGGAGAAAAGATGGACGCGATCGAATGGCTGCACCGAGGTCGCCGTGAGGACCGGACCGGCCTCCGGTTCACCCGCGATGGAGGTTTCACCAAACGGATCACTCAAGCCGGTGAAAGTCAAAAGGATTTTCATGGCTCTGCCTTTCAAACGTCTAAGCTATATTTTGTAGCACAAGGCGGCGATAAATCGAGCAAATTATTACTTATGTTTTCCGGACCGGACGGAAGGGGGCACAAAGAAGGCATTCATGGCTTCGTAAGCCACTGACAACAGCCAAGTTGCGAGCAAAACGGCCTTGGGGAAAACCACGAAATGCAGGAAGAGCCAGCAAAGCCGGGTATAGTCACGTTTCCAACCCGGTTGACAGGGGGAAACCAGGAACGGCTGATTCACGGGACTTCACAAGGTTTAAGAGGACTGCAGGTGGTTACAACAACGTGATCAATCATTTCACCAGGGAATTCATCAACGATTTTTGTGAGGAAAATGGTTCAACATACTGGGAGACGCTGGTCAGCTTTAGTTCGGGCGGAAAATGAAATTGCCGGAGCCTTCTTTCGCCCCTCCGGGCTTTGATTTGTTTTGAACGTAAACCAAGGGCGGCGCTTGTTTCACTGCGCTTGCCTTCGTCTATTCCCTCTCGGGCCTCCGGCCCTTTGAATCAGCGTTCATGAGCGGTTTCAAATCCACCGCTTCAAACCTTCGTGTCGCACTGACCATTGGCCGTTCGACGGAAAGCCGGGCGCGGAATTTTTGGGACCATTCGTCCAACCAGCGCACATCATCGCAACCGCACACAGCAACGCGCCGTTCCCCGGTAGATACACCGGCAAATCTTCGCGCTGATAATTGTGCCCGTTTGGGAGATACCGGTTTTTTACCGAATCCAGCAGCAGCGCGTTGACAGCAAGGTCCGGTCGGCCGGTTCGCGCAGCGCACATCGCCGCGTTGCCAAAGTCCCAACCCCACGCGCGGTCCCACTGCCACACCTCCATCACCCGCGCCAGCGACTGCCGCATCGTTGCCAAATCCACGTCGTCGCCCGGCAACATGCCGAGCGCTCCGACGAGTGCCGGATGTTCCCAATTCCATTCGGTGTAAGTGTCGGCCATACCCTCCTGCATCAAATAAAGTCCGTTCGCTTCCGGCATTGGCGCGAGCAAATTCAAAACCCGGTCCCAGGCAGGGTTGCGTCCCAGGCCGAGCCGGTCCCGCCACTGTTGCGCCACACGCAAACCGAATCGCCAATACGCCAGCTCGAACGTCGGGTTGATCGCCGTCGTTGCGTCTGTGTTTTCGGAGACGGTTTTCAAGGGCGGGCCGAGGACAAATTGGTTTCGCGCTTTGACCAGCACGGCAAATGAGGTCATGAATTCCGCCGTGTCAAAAACAATCTCGCACCAGCGTTCCAATGTCTTTTTCGATGGCCTTTCCCGATAACAAAGTTCCGCGTAATAAATCGGATGTGGCTGCTGCCAGATCAGGAGAGGGCCGATGGACGACGGCGAATCGTGGCCATTCGGGCCGATCATTTTCGGCCAGCGCGCGCCGCGATAACCCTGTCGTCGCGCCGTGTCGCGCGCGAGGGGTAAAATGCGCTCATAAATCGCGAGGCTTTTTTCGAAGCGCAAAAAGCGGTTCCACGCCGTGAAATGGACACTGTGCCACCAGTGCATTTCCAGATGAAACTTCCCATACCACGAATTGAACAGCAGCCCGGTTTCCGCCGACGGCAACGAGCCGGCGCAATGAACCGCGGTGTTATAAAGCGAAAGAACGACGCGCCGCTCCAATTCCGCCGCGCGCGGGTCGGTGCTGCCGCTCAAGTCAACCGCGCCGCCGTCGTGCCAGAAGCGTTTCCAGGCGCGTTCGCAGGAAGATTTGGCCTGGGCAAACGACGGCAAAGTTCCAGAGAATGCCCTTGCCGAAAAAAGGCAAACAAATTCCAATGCGTTTCCGGAGGTTCCACCCAGCACGAATTCATGCGCGGCGCGCTGTGAAAATTCCGCGCCGCTCCATTGAAGCGCGGCATGATATCCCGTCTCGTCCAGCTTGCGGGTAAACTCCACGCGGTTTTCTCCCGCCAGCGAAAAGGCCGTTGTGTGCCGCGCTGTCGCGTTCCAATCGGCCATGCTCATTCCCGGCGAGGCATAAGGGAACGCCAGCAGCACCTGTAAATTTTCCGTCGTGCCGAGCAGCGGTGATTCAATTCGCGCCGCGACCAGATCCAAATCCGCATGGCAGCAGGTTTTGATGCGGACCGGCTGACCTTCAAATTCAAACCGGCTTTCGAGCGTGCCGCTCCACAAATCCAAAATCTGTTCGCAGTTCTTCAGGTCGTCCGGCGTCGCCAGCCGGCCATCACCTTTTTTCAGTTCAAACCCGATCCGCCCGAGATGCAGCCGATGCGGATTTTCGCGCAGCCAGTCAAAGAGTTGTTCCTGCCCCTTCCGCTCGGTCGCGTAACCGACTTTGCGTCCGTGGGTGTCGTAGTCGCGGTAGCGGAAATCTTCGCGGCGAATTCCCCCGGGCGCGGGTGTCGTGTGCCAGCTCCAATGCGCTGTGGTGCAAAGTGGAAATGTTTCTGCGCACTCGGTGGTGAACGTCTGCAGCCCGGTTACGTCCGCGGTGAAAGCGAACTCGCCGTTGCCCACGGTGAGCGCGGAAAACGGGTCAAATTGTTTTACCACCGGGTTGTGGCGCCGCACCAGTGCCTGGCGGTTAATGCCACTGAAGAGATTTCCCAAGGCGGACGTCGGAGCAGTTGCCAGCGTCAAACCGGTCGCGCTGGCGGCTTTAATGAAATTCCGGCGGGTAAAGCGCATAATTACTTCAATGCGACGATTGGGAACGGTCAAACCACTCGCGTACGCCGGCGTCGAGCGATTTCAAATCCGGCCGCGTGTTGGCGGCGGCGAGGGCGTCCCTCCATTCCCGGTTCAAATCACCCAGTTCAACTTTCGAGCCGACGCGGACAAAAATCGGCAGTTGGGTCAATTCCGAATTCACGCGAATCGTTTGGCCACCGGCATAAATTTTTTCCGGGTTCCAGGCGTCGCGCCATTTTGCGCCTGCCGGCAGATAAACCTCCTGTGTCCGCTGTCCCTTTTTCCAAACCGGTGAAACGAGGATGTCGGGGCCGTAAAGATACGTCCACCAGTTCGACCAGGCCGCGGGCGCATTCGGCGCCGCCAAAAAGAGGGGACGCACAATCGGCATTCCGGTTTGGTGCGCGATTTTGGCCTGCGCAAAACTGTAATCCGCCAGCCGCGTGTGCAGGCGGGCATAGAGACGCCAGAGGGCGATCAGTTCCGCGTCATAGGCTGGCGGGTCGTGAAAATCCCAGAAGGCGCGGTTTTGCGTCGGGCCGACTTCCATGATGGGGGTGAAACAACTGAATTCGAGCCAGCGCCCGCAAACTTCGGTGTCCATGGATTGCTGATTGTAACCGCACGTGTCCGAACCCCAGTTCGGATAACCCATCACCGCCGCGCGTTGCACGGCGATGATTTCGGCGCGCAAACCCTCCTGAGTGCCGCCGATGTCGCCGCCCCAAAAAACGCCGTAGCGCGAGCTGCCCGTGTAAGCCGCACGCGGCATGCACACAAAAGCATCGCGGTGTTCTTTGGCAACGTCGTAGGCCGCCTGCACGTACATCACCGGGTAGGCGTTTCGATTTTCACGGACCGTGCGCCCGTCAAAAACCTTGTAAGGCCCACTTTCAGGAATATCTTCCTCGCTCCGGTCCATTTTGAATCCCGCCACGCCCATCTCCAGCAACCGGGCGACGCCGTCCTGCCAGTAATGTTTTGCGTCGGGGTTGGTGAAATCGCAGAGCGGATAATTGTTGGCCCAGGGTTCTTGCCCCGCGCTGGCCAGCGTCCAGTCTGCGGCGAGCGCCTTGGTTGCCATCTGCCCCTGAAAGAAGGGCGCGATCCACAAAAACATCTGGACATTTTGTTCGTTGAGCCATTCGACCGACGCCCTGAAATTCGGGAGCCGATGGATGTCAATTTCAAAATCGTCGTAGCCGAGCTTTCCGGGTCCCCACGGGCGGTCCACCCAATAAATTCCGAGCGGAATGCCGTAGGCCTTCATCAGCAAAACGTCCTCCATGAACTCGGCGTTGAACGGGCCGGTGACGGGCGTGCCGTCGTAATAATTCGTGCGTTGCGTGATTTCATCGCGCCAGCGCCAGGTGCCATACATCCATTTCGGCGGCAGAAAAGGCGGCCCGGCATCGAGCGCGTGTGCTTTGACTAGAGCGGCGGGGGTCTTGGCCGTGTAGATTTTCAAGGCCAGCGAGGGGCCTTCAAATTCGATTTTCACCCGTTGCGGATCGCTCACACAAAAATCGAACCGGCCCGGCCAGTTGCCTTTGACAAACACGGCATAACCGCGCGAGGAAAGGTAAAACGGCGCATAAATGGACATCGTGGGTTTGACAATCATGTCCACTGTCTCGCCCCGCAAATTCATGGCCGCCATAATGTTCGTCGCCCACGAATCCTGCTGCGGACCGTCCACCACGCGCTCCATCAAGCCGGTGAAATATTCGTCCGCGCCCGCATCCAACGCGGTGCCCCACTTGAGGATATCGGCATCCGGCTTCGCGGAAAATTCGAGGTCCAAATTTTTCCCTTCACGCTCAACGGAGACTTTGACAACGCGGCCATCGGACATCCGGGTTTTGCAGTGGCCGTTTTTTTGCGCTTCGGCAACCATCCCGTCCGGCAGCATCGTGCGCCCGGCAGCGGTTTCATAAAACAAGCTGTTGAATTTGGGCACGGCACCGGCAACCGGCGCCGCCGACAGCTTTCCGGAAAAGACAGCGGTCACGAACAAAAACGAAAGTATCTGAAGGGTGGTTCGACTTTTCATGGTCGCCTCTTGTTACGATGAAATTGCCAGCCGCGCAATGCCGGAGGTGTAGTGTCGGCGCTGCGCGCCGATAAATCGAGCCACAGTCTCGGCGCTATATTCCATTGACCCGTTACCTTCCGATGGAGCAGTTCAACAGTTTCACATCGGCGTCTTCGACCACGTCCGGTTTTCGACTTGTTTGAAGGTCGAGTGGTAGATCCGCACCCCGCTGATTTCAGCGGCCGGAATGCCATGGACGTTCAACACGCGCGGGGTGTGATTGACGGTGATGTTTTCCATCACGATATTGCGGGCGGCCGGACGGCAAGGACCGTTTGTGCCTTCTTCGTAAAGAAAATCAATTTGCAGGACGGAATCCGACACGTGCCCCACGGCGACATTGCGCATGAAGATGTTTTCGATGACGCCGCCGCGCATGGCATTGGATTTGAGACGCAGCGCACAAGCAAGGTTTGAGCTGCTCAT
>Ga0187874_10000737_pt1 | contig 36733 bp, 35 predicted proteins | sample June2016WEW_16_1_3_FD_132993 | JGI IMG/M metagenome (GOLD analysis project Ga0187874, IMG submission 132993) | Peatland microbial communities from SPRUCE experiment site at the Marcell Experimental Forest, Minnesota, USA - June2016WEW_16_150 | ecosystem: Environmental > Terrestrial > Soil >... | reverse complement strand
CTGGGTGAACTCGGCGTTCTGGCTTGCCTATGCGTTGGGCGTGATCGTCTTTGGCTGGTTCGTTGACCGGTTCGGCACCAAGATCGGCTACGCCGTTTCCATCGCCGCGTGGAGTCTGGCCGCAATGGGGCACGCGCTGGTGGGCACGTTCCGCGGCTTCATCTTCGCGCGCATTGGCCTGGGTTTCAGCGAAGGCGGCAATTTCCCTTCGGCCATCAAGGCCGTGGCGCTGTGGTTCCCCAAAAAGGAACGCGCCTTGGCCACGAGCATCTTCAACGCGGGCGCCAACGTCGGCGCCATCATCGCCCCGGCCTTCATTCCGTGGTTGGCCAGCACCGACAGCGTGTGGGGATGGAAAGCGTTTTGCATCAAACACGGCTGGGACCAATCGCTGCCGTGGCTCGGACATACGTGGGGCTGGCAGGCGGCGTTCGTGGCTGCCGGAGTCGTTGGCCTTTTGTGGTTGTTGCTTTGGGGGCCGTTTTACAACGTTCCGGAGAAAATCCGCCGCCTGAATGCGGAGGAGTTGCAGCACATCCGCAGCGACGCGGACGAACTGGCCAACCAGCCGAAAATGCCGTGGTTGAGCCTGCTGCGTTATCGGCAGACATGGTCGTTCGTCGTTGCCAAATTCCTGACGGACCCCGTCTGGTGGTTCTTTCTGATCTGGCTGCCCGATTACTTTAACAAAACGCGCGGCCTCGACATCAAGCATAGTTGGGTCCACATCGTGGTGATCTACACCATTGTAACGGTGCTGAGCATTTTCGGCGGCTGGATTACGGGGTTCCTGGCCAGGAGCGGCTGGACCATCACCCGCGCCCGCAAGACCGGCATGTTCGTGTTTGCCCTGTGCGTGCTGCCAATTCTCATCATCACCACGGTCGGCGACTGGACCGCGGTCATGCTCATCGGTCTTGCCGGCGCGGCGCACCAGGCGTGGTCGGCCAACCTGTTCACGACCGTGTCCGACATGTTCCCGAAACGGGCGGTGGCTTCCGTGGTGGGGATTGGCGGCATGGCCGGTTCGATTGGCGGGTTCCTGTTCCCGATTTTCACCGGCGCGATGCTGGACCACTTCAAAGCTGGGGGCAATATCACGGCGGGTTACGCCATCCTATTCGGCATTTGCGCCGCGGCCTATCTCGTCGCCTTCGGATTAAACCATGTGCTGGCGCCGAAGTTCGAGCTGGTTGAAATCAAAGGCGCCTGAATCTCTTCGCACGCGAAAAAACAAAACGCAGGCGTGCCGGCTATACCCCGCTGAACGCGGCGAAGCCGCCGTCTATCGGAATGACCACGCCAGTCACAAAACCCGAGGCTTCGTCCGAAGTCAGCCACAGCAGCGCCCCGACCAAATCCTCCGGCACACCGAACCGGCCCATCGGCGTGTGGGCGAGGATGGTGTTGGCGCGCGGGGTCCAGGTGCCGTCCGGTTTGGTCAGCAGGGTGCGGTTCTGGTCGGTGACAAAGAAACCGGGCGCAATGGCGTTGACGCGGACGCCGACCTTCGAGAAGTGCACCGCCAGCCATTGCGTGAAATTGCTGACCGCCGCCTTGGCCCCGCTGTAGGCCGGGATTTTCGTCAATGGCCGGAACGCGTTCATCGAGGAAATATTGATGACCGTGCCTTTGCCTTTGCCGGCCATCTCACGGGTGAATGCCTGCGTCGGCAGCAACGTGCCCAGAAAGTTCAGGTTGAACACGAACTCAACGCCTTTTGGATCGAGATCGTAAAACGTGATCAAGTCCTTGGCCGTGCCCGCCAGGTCTTCCTTGCGCAAATATTCGAGACTGGTCGTGCCTTTGGGATGGTTGCCACCCGCGCCGTTGATGAGAATGTCCACCGGGCCGAGCTCCTGCTTCACCTTGTCGTTGGCCGCGGCCAGGCTTTCCTTCTCCAGCACGTTGCACACGACGCTGATGGCCGTGCCGCCAGCTTTGCAGATTTCCGCCGCCACGATTTCGGCGGCCTCCGGTTTCAAATCCGCCACGGCGATTTTTGCGCCGCAGGCCGCCAGCGCCGACGCCATGGTGCTGCACAACACGCCGCCGCCGCCCGTCACGAGCGCGACCTGGTTTTTCAAATTTACCTTAAATGGAACATTCATGGTTTTCCCTTCCAGTTTTACCGGCTGTTTTAATCCTTGAATCGCCCGCGATACGCCCATAACCCGAGCGCCGGATTCGAAATGTAAAAGATGTGATCGCCATCCGGCATTATGTTCCAGCCGTCCCTGAGCTTGGCCGGATTATAACGCGCCGTCATCAGTTTCAGGTCGGCGTAGCGGAAATTGACGCTCTCGATTTCCTGTCGCGTGAGGTGGCCGGGGCAATACGTGATGTTAAACCGGCCTTCCGACGAGCCGTGAATGAAATGCGCCGCTGCGCTGAGATTGTTCTGCAATTCGGCGTTGGCTTTCACGGCCGCCAGCGTCGCCGGCGTGCCGCGATAACCGTATTTGCGGATGAGCCGGTCAATCTCGGCATCCTCGCCGAATTCCTTCAAGCCGGGGGCGAGCACGATCAAATCGCCGCCGTCGGCCATGGCCATGCGTGTGCGGTAAATGCTTTTGTTGCCCAGCCACGTGCTCTTGAATTCGCCCGGGTCCAGATAGACCACCACCTTCTTGAGCGGTTGGTCGAGCATTTCGAAATTGACCTTCAACGAAAGCGCCGCGCCCTTGTCGAAACCGGAACCGTCGTCGCTCACGTATAAACCGCGTACGCATAATTTGCCCTTGGCATCGGTCCCCACCACCGTGTGCACGTACACGATGGGCAGGTGCTTAATGAAATGCTCGGAGGCGTAGTTGAGAATGCGCCGCACCGGTGTGTCCGCGCGCCCCATCATCCGTTCCATGCCGTAAGCCGCGCCGACGAAATGGCTCTTGTTGATGCTTTCCGTGCCGCCCGTGCCCACGAAGATGTTCTTGTTGTAACTGGCCATGCCGACGACTTCATGCGGCACGACCTGGCCGACGGACAGGATCAAATCGTGTTTGCCCGTCCAGATGAGATTGGCCAGTTGCGCCTGCCAGGGGAAATCCACCGCGCCCTCAGACGCTTTTTTCACGAACTCCGCTGGCACTTCGCCGACGTTGGCGACGCCCGTGCGCCAGTTATGGATGCGGAACAATTCCGGCGGCACACCGGCATACATTTCGGCGATCTGTTCCGGGGTCATCGGCGTATGCGTGCCCAGCGCGGGCAGAACATCCGTCAAACGCTCATCGTAGTAATCGTAGATGAGTTTGGTCAGCGGTCCCGCCTGCGAATGAAACCGGGTGAAATCCGGCGGCACGACCAGCACCCGCTGGCGCGGTCCGAGTTTGGCGAGCGCCTTGTACAAGCCATCGCGCAAATCGTCCAACGACAACTTGTCCTTTGCAGAGCCGCGTTCGAAATAAAGCATAAATTCCAGCCTAGGTTACACCACGCCCATCGGGTTTGGCAACGCTGTCGGAAAGTAGCGAAGGCGCCCCGCCTGCAAAATCCAGTAAACCCGAAAACCGGAGTTCGCCGTAGCGCAGCGCGTCTCGCCTGCCGAACTCCGGTTTTTGGGTAAACAGACAGGCCAGAGGCCTGTGCTACTTTTTAACCCAAGCTGGTCGACTCCTCGAAGGTTTTTCTTGTCAAACTCAAATTGTCGTCTCGGAACGCATCTCGGCGCTGTCCCCGATTGCAAACCGGCCGGAGCGCGGCGTTTACGCCGCTTCAGGATTCGGGTGTCTGACTCCAGGTTCCCGAAACACATCAGGATTATGGCCGGTAAGGTCTGCGATAACGATTTGTTGGGTGACAAGGTTTCCCTGCTTCAATTCAAATGCCCATTCGGCCTTACTTCTCATCAACGTGAGCCCCGGGTGGTTTTACAGGCACGATGGGAGTGGAGTTTGTCCCTTTCTGAAAGACAAGGGTTCGCACAGGCCCGTGATAGACATTCACCGTAGAGAAAGGATAATTATACTTGTACCAGGGTGATGTTAATACAAAGGTGGGGTCACGACGAAAGAATCGTTTCCACCGCACTAAGGCTTCCGCAGAAGCAGGGGCCCCGTAATCTACCAGAATTACCTGGCCGTAACTGTTCACGGCGGACTCTGGCGATTGACCTGGCAAGTGAATAAGAATGGTAGGAACCGGGCTAAGAAGTGAGCTCAATTGGGCCTGCCATTTTCGCGGATAGTCCACGGTTTCCCGGAAATGGTAAAGCACCCGGAGGGGTTGAAAGAACCAAAGAATGACGAAAGCGACCCCCAAAAAACGTGTCACGACCGGATTCCTTCTTTTCTTCATCGAGCACAACAAATCCCAGGCGGTGACTCCAGCCACCAAAGCCAAAGGGCCTATGCAAATCTCCAGGTTGCGTTCGAACCGGACTTTCGTGGCAAGAAAAAGCACCGCCGCGACGGTGAGGAAGGTTCCCAGCATAAAATCTTCCCATCGGCGAAGAACAACAATTCTGACAACGAATAAGAGCGCAAAGCACAATGGCAACAGGCCGAAACCCAACCACGCCAGATAGCTGGTCCAGTAAAAGAGATTATTATCCTCCCAACCATGCGCCTGTTGCGAAATATCGCCGGTTAAGTAATGGCTGAACTCGTATTGTATTCCGGCGGTCAATGGACCCGGTCGCCATAATAATTCGGGGGTGGCGCCAACAAAACCAGCACCGACGACCAGGAAGCTGGCCGTGGTAAGCAAAACGGCCCGGCCTCGTGAAATGGCACCGGTTTGCGCCCATCGGAACAGGATGAATGGAATCAACACCAGGACCGGAAACGCGTTGTATTTTGCCGCAACGGTAACTCCCATGCAGAGCGAAGTTGCGACGAGCCAGGAAAGACCCCCCGGACGTTTCGCTGCCTGGAACGCCAGAATCAGAGACAGGAGAACGAGACAACCCAAAAAAGAATCCACCCGGGCATAAATCGAATCCTGAACCTGCAGGAAACAAGTCGCCAGGGTGGCTTCGCCCAAGAGTGACGCCGCCGGTGAGAAACATGTTCGCCCAAGGAAGAAAACGAGTAAAACCGCTGCACTACCCCAGCAACATGATGAGACGCGAGCCAGGAGAATGTAACCGTCGATACTCGACGGCGAGGCCGTCAACCAATAGGCCAGTTTGGCAATCACGGATTGGACCAAAGTATAAGGCGAAAATTGATAAGTCGGCCGGCTCCACCACCATTGAGTCTCAAACCCCGCCCAGTTGGCGGTCAGCTTTCCTTGATCAACAAATCTTTCGGTCAGAGTTGCGATTATCGGCTCATCCATATGAGCGCGGGTCGGAAAATTTACCAGTGAAAGCCGCAAGACAAGGGCGCCTAATGCAATGCCCAAAGCCCACCATAAGTGGATAGCGCCTTTATTCCCGGCTGATTCGGAGTCTGTCATTGTGTTACTGCGAATTGGTCAGAGGGACGACAAATGGGGCCTTCTTCCACGCCGGTTGGAATAGCCAAATACTTCTGGAGACGGATGGAGTATCTTTGCCATTCGTGGAGCGTAGAAGATCTGGCGTGGCGTGTCAAAGCCAGCCGTCCAATGTGTGCGCCAGCCCTTTCACGACGAAAGCGACGTGGCGGTTTGCAGTGGAACCGAGAACGGCAACGCCGTTCTGGTCGTGCCGTTCCAGGTAATATGGATCCGTTTATGAGGTATCCGCCACCCAGCCCGCAGTCGAGCGTGAAATTCTCCCAGGGTGCTAATGATATGCGTCATGGCAGCACAATCCTCACTTGACCGCACGATTATCCCCGGCGGGTCAGTGGCCTGCGGGCGTGGTGTTCATTGGCGCGTTTTCGTGGAAGGGTTTTCCAGCGCGATAAAGGTTGAGCAATTGCTGAATCTGCGCGGCTAATGCCTGGTTTCCTGCGGCCACGGCGAGGTCGTTCGCTTTCCCGGCGATCCGGATCGCATCTTCAAACCGCCCGGCTTCAGCATAGGCCGCTGAAAGCGTGCCCAGGAATAGCGGCTCGCGTGACCCGGTCAATTGGCAGGCGCGCTCGGCCAGACGCACCGCCTCCGGCCCGTTGCGAACCGCGTCGCTGGGGTTGACCGCCAGAATCCAAGCGAGGTTATTCAGCGCCTGAAGCGAATCGGGTTTAACCCGGAGCATTTCCCGATAGACCTTTGCGGCAGCTTGGGGTTGTCCCGCTGTACGCAGGAGGAACGCCAGGTCCTGCTGCGCCTGCAGGTTGGGCTCGAGACGCACGGACTCCTGCAAGTGCGCAATCGCCTCATTCAGTTTTCCTGTCCGGGCCAGCAACATGCCGTAGCGCCAGTGGGCTGGCGCATCGGCGGGATTGAGTTTCAACACTTGCTGGAATTGAACTGCCGCCTCAGCCGTTCTACCCAGTTTGGCGAGAATAACGGCCAGATCGTCGCGATAATTCAGCGACTTTGGCGATTCGGGGTCGAGCTGCAGTGCGATTCTATACTCCGCGACCGCTTCCTCCAGTTTGCCCTGTAAAGCCAGCGCCCAGCCCAGGTTGTAGTGGCCGTGCGCATAATCCGGTTTGATCGCAATGGCCGCCCGGATATATTTTATCCCTTCTTCAATTTTGCCTTCCGCGACAAGGATATCACCCAGGTCACTGTATGCCGGCGCGTAGTTCGGGTTCAGTCTCACTGCTTCCACCAAATTCGTCTCTGCCTCCTTGATTTTCCCTTGTTTGGCCAAAATGCCACCCAATAAGTAGTGGGCCACGGCGTTATCGGTTGTCACCGCCAGCGCGTGGCGGAAGAGCGTTTCCGAGTTTTCCCAATAGCGCACCTGACCGAATGTCAATCCCGCACAGGCCCCGACTACCAGCCAGCCTGCCGCTGCCAGAACCATCTTCCTCACTTGCCAATGCGTCGCCAGCTCGACCGCGCCCCAGGTCACCAGCAGGAAAATTCCGATCAAAGGGATATAAGTGTACCGGTCCGCCATTGACTGGCTGCCCACCTGCACGATCCCGATGACCGGCACCAATGTCCCCAAGTACCATAACCACCCCACGGCAAACCAGGGGTGCTGCCGACGATTTCTGAATGCCACGATCGAAATCCCAACCATTACCAGCAGGCTGGCGGCAACCAGTTCAAGAGACGGGGAGTAGGAGTACGGGTAGAATACCGCCAGGTCCCGGGGCCAGACGGTTTTCTTCAGGTAAAGGAAGTAGGCAGTCAAGGCATTCAAACCGCGCGTATGGGGCGAAAGGTAGCCCAGCGCAACGACCGCCTGGGCATTCCTCTGCACCACAAAGGTAATTATGCAGGAAGCGGCGGAGAGGGCGAAAAAACCAAGTTTCTCCCTGACCAGGGCCGCGACGGTGCGGACCTTGAATCGCTCCCACGGCCAGTAATCCAGGAGCAGCAGCACGAAAGGAAGAGTCACCAGCATTGGTTTGCACATCAGCCCAAGCGCAAAGCAAAGCAACGCTGCCCAATGCCAAAACATCCGGGTTCCCGACTCGGACCCGGAATTTTGACCATCAACCGTTGCGGCCACAATGGCAGATTCCTTGCGGGCGGTCACAGGCGCTTGGGCGCTGGCTCCGGAACCCTTGACGTAGAATGCATAGGTGAGCAATGTGAGCAGGAAGAAGAAGGTGCTGAGCACGTCCTTCCGTTCGGCAACCCAAGCCACGGATTCCACATGAAGCGGGTGCACCCCAAACAACGCGGCCACGAAGACGCTGCGCCACAGCGTGCCGGTCACTCGCTTCAGAACCCAGAACAACAGCACGGTGTTGGCTACGTGCAGAAGCAGGCTGGTTAAATGGTGCCCCCCGGCGTTTAACCCGAACAGTTGCACGTCCAACATGTGCGACAACCAAGTCAAAGGATGCCAATTGCCGGCGTATTGAGTTGTAAAAGCCCAGACGATGCCCTTCCAGGTCAATCCCGCCCGCACCGCCGGGTTTTCGAGAACGTAAACGGGATCATCCGCGGTAACGAAGCCGTAATGGATTACCGGCCAAAACGCAGCCAGCGTGACTGCGCCAAGAAGCGCGCAAACAAGCAGCGTGATCGAACGGTTATTATGGTTCGGATCCATCGGGAGACGCATCTTGCCCGATATGGAAAATGGCCGCAATCTTTCCGGTCATCGGGCAATGGCTCAATTGGGAGATTTCTTGAATTGGCCGAGTGTTGGTCTGGCGAGATGAGCGGACGCGCGAACTAGATGTACGAAAAAACGAACGAGCGATGACGAGGTTTGCTGCCTTTCATGTGTTATGAATCCGGTCACGGTATCTTTCGCGAATCCGAAACCACAGTAATCCGTAAACCAACCAGCTCAGCGAATGTGCAGCCATGCGCTGGAACTGATAAAGTGGGCCAACTAACAGAAACACAACCAAGAGAGGTAGCACTACCAAGTGAAGTATCCTCCCAAGAAGAATGGCCTTTTGCTGAGGGATGTAAGGTAAGAGAAGCACCGAGGCAGCGACTGCGTAGCCCAAGACCCATGCCGGTAGCAGCCAGCCGATAAGCGGGAAGCTTTGAGGCGGACTATCACTCGTCCCCCAGTTAATGGCAAATCCTTGAAAGCACTGAAAAGCCAGAATGCCGAGATTCGTGAGCACACCGATGACGTACAAGATCCCAGCAGACACTAAAGTCCATCGACACGGCCAGCACGTCAGAACGAAGGCGACGAAGAATACAAGTCCGGCTACGCCCAAAGCTCTCTCTGAATAAACACTCATCATAAAAATCTCGCCAACTGAGTAGGCCTAAAAAATCATGGATGGTGTCCTGTGCCTGCGGGACAACCTATCCTGTTTCAGGGTTTTGACATTGCGCCCGACCAAAAATTTGTCCAGAAAAAGCGGGCGAGAATTTGGAGTGCGCGGACGTGTCCGCGCTTTCAAAGCGGCGACATATCGCCCAGTCTAAATGCGTCATCCCCATTTTTTTACAGACAAACCGCGACTGCTCTGCTAGTTGTGTCAGACACCAAGACTCCCGGTCATTTGGGAATTCCGACCGGGAAATGACATGACCGAGAATCCAAAATTGTGAGGAAGCAAGAATGAAATATGGTTTGAACATCCCTGAGAAGGGCGCGCTGGACTTTCTGTCCCTCGGCGCCCTGGTCCACCGCCTCGATCCGGGCATCGTCCCGTTCCGCAAGGCCACCGAATGCCGAATCCACGTCAGCGGCGGCGAATTCAACTGCGCCGCCAACCTCGCCGATTGTTTCCGCCTGAACACCGGCATCGCCACCGCGCTGGTCGAATATCCCATCGGTGAACTCATCGCCGAGCGCGTGAAGGCGATGGGCGTGAAACCGTTTTACAAGCGGTTCAAGCACGACGGCGTCCGCGGCCCGAACCACGCGGCGGTTTACAGCGACCAGGGCTTTGGCGTGCGCGCGCCGGTGGTGTTTTACAACCGCAGCAACGAAGCCGGCGGACTGCTCAAGCCGGGCGATTTCAATTGGAAGGAAATCTTCAGCCAGGGCGTGCGCTGGTTTCACAGCGGCGGCATCTTCGCCGCGCTGTCCGAAACCACGGGCGAATTGATTGCTGAAGGCATGAAAGCGGCCAAGGCCGCCGGGGCCATCACGTCGTTCGACCTGAACTTCCGCCAGAAATTGTGGGACATCTGGGGCGGGCATGAAAAGGCATTGTCGGTCGTGAAGCGTATCGTCGAGCATGTGGACGTGATTGTTGGCAACGAAGAAGACCTGCAAAAGGGCTTGGGCCTGAAAGGGCCGGACATGGCCGCCAAGAGCAAGCTCGATCCGAGCGTGTTTTTCGGCATGATTGACCAGGTGGTGAAGAAATATCCCAAGGTCAAGGTCGTGGCGACGACACTGCGCGAAGTGCATTCCACCAACCGCCATAGCTGGAGCGCCGTGGCATGGATTGACGGCAAGAATTACACTGCGCCGACGGCCGAATTGGACGTGTATGACCGCGTAGGCGGCGGCGACGGGTTTGCGTCGGGCCTTTTCTATGGCCTGCTCACGGGTGAAGAACCCGAACAGGCGGTGAAGCTGGGCTGGGCGCACGGGGCGTTGCTGACCACGTTCCCCGGCGATACGACGATGGCTACAGTCGAACAGGTAAAAACCTTCGCCAAAGGCGGCTCGGCCCGCATTCAGCGGTAATGGTTGGTCGCGTCGCGCTGACGCAATCGCAACGGCTTGTCTCGGGAGATCATATTTGCCCGGTTCCATTCCTTGGCTCAGTGCAGTTGCCATTGTCTCGACGCTTGTAACCACGGACAAAATATGAAGTTGATATGCCAAAAAATATCAGGTGCTTTTCCCGGCGGATAAGTTATTATCGCCGGTAACAATTGAAAGTAGCTATGCACGCAACATTGATAAAACGTTCGAAACTGATTCTGGCGGGCGCACTGGCGCTGGCCGGCCTCTGCCTTGGCGGTTTGCTGGCGCAGGCCCAACCGCCGGAGAAAAAAGCGCTACCCAAGAAACTCACCGGCGCGGAGTTGTACGCTATCAACTGTAATCGTTGTCACCCGGAACGTTATCCCACCGAGTTCACCTCGGCCCAGTGGAAGACAATCATGCTGCACATGCGGGTGCGGGCCAATCTGCCCGCGGCACAGGCGAAGTTGATTTTGAAGTATCTTCAGGAAGACAGCGGAAATTAAACTCAAGGAAATTTACCCATGAAAACACGTTCCCTGATTTTGAGTGCAGTGGTCGGATGCGCTGTCGGTGTGATGTTGCCCCCGCGCGCGGCAGCGGTCGTCAGCGATGAGGATTTCAACGCGCTGAAAAATCTGGTCCAGCAATTGAACGATCAGGTCCAGGACCTGAAGCGCGATCACCAGCAGGACGAGATAAAGCACAACGAAGACCAGATGAAAATCCAGCAATTGCAACAGCAGTTGGGACAGACGCAATCGCTGGCCACCAACGCCGTCCAGAAGGCCGAGGCGGCGGCCCGGTTGCAGCCGACCAAGCCGGTGGCCAGCGAAGGTCCCAGCGCCACGCACAATTTCAGCATGGTGGGTGACGCCGAGGTGCAATTTGGCAAGGTGGAGGGTTCGCACAGCGGTTTTGCGCTGGCGGATTTTGCGCCCATCTTCCTGTATCGGGCGGGCGACAACATTCTGTTCGAGGCCGGGTTTGACGTGACGTTGCAGAATTCGGCGGTGTCGCTGTCCAACGGCAACACCGGCAATGGCGACGGCCAGACCTCGGTGAGCCTGAGCTTCGCGCAATTGGATTATCTCTATAACGATTACGTGACGCTGGTGTCGGGCGACATGTTGCTGCCGCTGGGCACCTACAGCGAGCGGAGCGCCGGCTGGCTCAACAAAATACCGGACGACCCGCTGGTGCGCGACGTTGTGCCGGGCAGTGGCGTGGGCGCTCAATTGCGCGGGGTCATTCCGGTCGGGGACTCCGGCCAGTCTTTAACTTATGCCGTTTACGGCGCGAACGGACCAGGTTCAATTGATGGAACCGGCAACGCACGTGACGTGGATGGCGATCCCAATCTTGATCTCAACGGCAATGTCGGAATAGTCAACAACCCCGATGGCACCACTGGTACGGGTAATTTGCACGGTAACCCCAGCGGTGGTGGTCGCCTCGGCTGGTTTTATCCGCTGAAACCACATTATGATCTGGAGCTGGGAATTTCCGGCCAGACAGGCGAATGGGACAACGCGGGCCAATACGGCTGGTCGGCGGCAGTGCTGGACGCGGCGTTGCATATCAGTCCCTACTTTGAAGCCAAGGGCGAATATATCCGCACTTGGTGGGAAACCGCCGACAGCGGGACCCTCCACCCGCGCGGCTGGTGGGTTCAAGCGGGTTACAAGCTGGCCGGTTTGGATCTGGATTTCCCGGTCGTCAACAATGTCGAACTGGTCAGCCGTTACGACACGGAGAACGACGGCATGGACACCAAAACCGAGCGCGTCACGGCGGGTTATGTCTATTATTTGACAAGCACGCTGTTGTTTGAAGGCGATTACGAATGGCTGCACAGCCGCGGTCCGGGCGCGTTGCCGTCCAACGAATTTGTCTTGCAACTTTCCTACGGATTCTAAATACCAAAACGCCAGTTTAAATGAATGTCAAATATCCCATGATGCTTCTCGGTGCAGCCGCGTTTGCCCTGTATGGAGCGGGCGTGATGCTGGCTGACGACCAACAACTCGACGCCGAAACCAAGGCGCGCATCGAAAAATACGAACAAGGCCCGGCCACCATTGACGTCTCCAAATATCCGCAGGGTATCCAGGACAATTACGAGGTGTTCAGTCAGAAATGTTCGCAATGCCACAAGCTGAGCCGCCCCATCAACAGCGACTACGCCGCGCCCGACGAGTGGTCGCGCTATGTGAAGCGGATGATGCACAAGCCCGGTTCCGGCATTGACGCCTCGGACGGCAAGAAAATCTATGAATTCCTGGTCTATGATTCCAGCGTCCGCAAAAAGGCGATGCTCGACGAGAAACTTGCCAGGATGAGCGCCGAAGACAAGGCGGCCGCCGAAGCCAGGGTCAAAGAAGTCCACGACAAGTACGACAACAAATAATTCGTCTCGCAACGGGAATCCGCCTTGATTAAAAATCAGCCGCAGCGGTTACGTTGATGCATGAGTGACGAATTAAATTGTTGTTCCAAACCCGACGCCGAGCCAACGGCTTCCCGGAAGCCTATGCCGGTATGGCTCTTTGTCCTGACCCTCGTGCTGTTGTTCCTCGGTGCGGTTTATTTTGATCATCACAGCGGCTGGTTCGACCGGCAGGTCTATGTGCCTTACGCCACGGCTGAAGAACTGGCCTTTTATCAACCCAAATCCGGCGCCGCCGCGATGGCGGCGCATGGCCGGACGGTTTACGAAACTGTTTGCGGCCTGTGTCATGGCAATGACGGTCTTGGCAAACCTAATCAGGCACCGCCGTTGGCCGGCTCCGCATGGGTGTCCAAAGATGTCACGTCGCTCGCGCGCGTTCCGCTCGCCGGACTCAACGGGCCAATCCTGGTCGCCGGCCACGAATGGAACCTTTCCATGGCGCCGATGGGCGCGGGATTGTCCGACGCCGACCTGGCCGCGGTGTTGAGTTACATCCGCACCTCGTGGGGCAACAACAGCGGCGCGGTTTCCGCCGACGAAATGAAAGCTGCGCGTGCCGCCATCAGCGGCAACGTCCCGTCGGCGGAGGCTTTGGCCAAGATGACGCCGGTCGAGCGCGGCCACGCGGTTTTTCAAAAATATGGTTGTTTCCAATGCCACGGCCAGGATGGCAAAGGCGGCGTGCCCAATCTCAACGCCAAGACGGCCGAACAGGTTCCCAGCCTGATTTACGTGGCCGACGGTTATACGAAGGCTGAATTGATCGCTTTCATCAGCCGCGGCGAGCGCAACATTCCCCGGAAGAACCCGGCCGGCCCGGAGCCGCCCCACTTTATGCCTAAATGGGGACCGATCATCAGCACCAACGAACTTAGCGATTTGGCCGACTTCCTTTTCAGTTTGAAACCCAAGGGAGAAAACCTGGGCTTTTAGCCGGCAGGCTTCGGGTTTCGTCAGGTACGGCCAACCCTCGCTATGGTCGCATTGCGCGAAAATGCCAATATCATTGTGTCGCGTCTCAGATAAATTCCGTATAATCTGCGGCTGAGAAATTATGTTGCGCAAAAGTCCGGAACTGAAAATGGAAAGGGGCAGCGGCTCATTTGCGATTGTCGCCTCGCGTTACAACGCGCGGTATGTGGACGCAATGTTGCGCGCGACCAAGGCGGAGTTGTGGCGCGCCGAGGTTTCCAGAATCCAGATCGTCCGCGTGCCGGGCGCCTATGAAATTCCCCTCGTGGCCAAGCGCCTCGCCCGCACCGCTCAACTCTCGCCGCTCAACCCTCCACTCTCGGCGATTATTTGTCTGGGCGTGATTTTGCGCGGCGAAACGGTCCACGCGGCGCACATCGGCGAGGCCGTGAGCCGCGCGCTCATGGAAATCCAACTGGCCCACGAAATCCCCGTCATTCACGAAGTGCTGCTTTTGGAAAACGAGGAACAGGCGCGCGTTCGCTGTCTGAATCCTGAACACAACCGCGGCACGGAAGCGGCGCAGGCTGCCCTGGCGATGGCGCGTGTGATGAAAAAACTGGATGGCGAAGACGTGTCGTGAAGTGCAAACGATTCCCTATTTCCCCATTTTGCTGACAGTTATGTTCGCGGCTTTCTTTTATCGCGCCGCGGAAATGGAAAACGAATCCGGCCTGCTATGGTGCGGCTTGTCCGTTTTAATTTCCGTCGTGACTTGGTTCTTCCTGCATCGGGGCTGGCTCGGAGCCGTGCTCGGCCAGGTTGGACTTTTTGCGGGCATCGCCATTTTCCGGATGACGCGAAAATCGTGAGGGATTTCCGAACCAAATAATACATCCCGCTGGTTTAAATCCGGCCAGGGAATTCGTCACCACCATGATCGCAACAGGTTTTCTCCAGCGCAAACGAAACCCGCCAGCGGGCTGATTTGAACGCCGGCGATTAGCCGCCGTCAAACAAACCAGGGAGACAATGAGCGATTGTGAAAATTTTCACATGGAGCTTGCGTTAATTAGCGCGGATGATAAGTTTCATCCGGTTTTTGAATTCTAGAAAAATGAAAGGCGTAAAAGTTTTACCGGTTTTTCTGTTGCTGGCGGTGCTGGCCAGCGCGCCACTCACGCGCGCGGCGGACATCATCGGCACCATCACCCTCAAAGGCACGCCGCCGCCGGAAGTGCCCTACACGCCGCTCATGGACAATCCGGATTGCGCGGCCATGCACAAAACCACGCCCACGACCCATTTCTATGTCGTCGGGCCTGAAGGCGAACTGGCCGACGTAGTCGTTTCGCTGAAAGGCGTCACCGGCAAATCCACGGGGACAAGCCAGCCGCCGGTTCTGCTGGACCAGAAGGGTTGCCTGTACACACCCCAAATCCTGGCCATCCAGACGGGCCAGAAACTTGTCGTCAGAAATTCCGACCATTGCATCCACAACGTCCACTGCACGCCGAAGGTGGCGGGCAACGAGGAACACAACGACGCGCAAATGCCCGGCGCCGCGGATTTGACCTACACCTTTGCCCAGCCGGAAATGTTCATCACCTTCAAATGCGACGTGCATCCGTGGATGTTCGCGTGGGTGAGCGTGTTTGACAGCCCTTGGTTTGGCGTGTCCGGTACGGACGGCAAGTTCGTCATCAAAAATGTTCCGCCCGTCAAATACACCGTCGAAGCCAACCACCGCAAACTCGGCGCGCAAACGCAGGACGTGGAAGTCAAGGACAGCGACGTGACCGTGAATTTCACTTTTGAAGTCAAATAACACTGTTGCGGCAGCCCCGGCGAACGTTCCGGGGTTTTGCCATTTTTTGAAATGAACGCCACCGCACAAAATTACAATCCGTGGCTGCACCGGTTTATCGTGGTGACCGCCATCGCCACGTTTTTGCTGCTCGGTTCGGGCGGCATGGTCACCAGCCATGAAGCCGGCATGTCCGTGCCGGACTGGCCGAACACCTACGGTTATAACATGTTTTTGTTTCCGGTTTCAAAATGGATGGGTGGCATTTTTTACGAACACACACACCGCCTGCTGGCCTCCGGCATCGCCTTCTTGACGACCGTGTTCGTCGTCTGGCTCTGGTTCAAGGATTCGCGCAAATGGATGCGGTGGCTCGGTGTGCTCGCGTTTGTGCTCGTGGCGCTGCAAGGTGTGCTCGGCGGACTGCGCGTGACGCTGCACATGGACAAGCTCGGCATTGTCCACGGCGCGCTGGCGCAATTGTTCTTCGTTTTAGTCTGCGCGCAGGCGCTGTTCACCAGCCGCTGGTGGCAAAATGTAGCGCAGGCGACCCGCCTGCCTGACCAGAAGAATTCTCAGAATGCAGCCGGGACAGCTGCGCTACGTTGGCTCGTGCTGGCGACGACGGTTTTGATTTTCCTGCAACTGATTCTCGGCGCGACCATGCGCCACCAGCATGCCGGCCTGGCCATCCCCGATTTCCCGCTGGCTTATGGCAAAATCTGGCCCGACACGACCGCTGCCGCCGTCGCGCACTACAACACCAACCGCGTCGAGGTCATTTCTGAAAATCCGATTACCGCCGGCCAAATCATTCTGCAAATGGCGCACCGGATTGTCGCTGTATTGGTTTTGATTTGCGTTGGTGCGGTGACGTTTTGTAGCCGCCGATGTCAATCGGCGGAACGGGCGATTGCTCCGCCGACTCACGTCGGCGGCTACGAGTCAAAAGTGGCGGTCCGCCTTTCGCTCTTTTGGCTGGCGCTGATCGTGGTGCAGATCGCACTGGGCGCGTGGACCATCTGGTCGAACAAGGCCGCCGACGTGGCGACGGCGCACGTGCTGGTCGGCGCGCTGGCGCTCGTGACCGGCGCGTTGTGGTGTGTCGTGGCTTTCCGCCGTTGGCGGCCGCTGCCCCGGGTTGAACCCGCCGGCACACTCCCCGACGCGTTTGGCGCGCATCCGGCCATGGCGGGAAACAAGTGAAATGAAAGAAATCTCGGCTGAAATCTTAACCGCCCCGGCATCTGGCGTCGGGGCTATGGACAAAAGTTGGATGGCGGTTTTCGCCGATCTGGTGAAGGCGCGGCTGACGACGCTCGTGTTGCTGACGATGCTCGTCGGGTTTTACCTCGGCTGGCGCGGCGCAATGGATTTCGTGCGGATGTTCCACGTGCTGATGGCCACGGCGCTCGTGGCGTCGGGTGCGGCGGCATTGAACCAGTTGCTGGAGCGCGAATACGACGCGAAGATGCGCCGTACGCAGGACCGCCCGCTGCCGTCAGGCCGGTTGCAGCCCATGACTGTCTTGCTTTTCGGCAGCGTGTGTTCCGTGGCCGGTCTGATTTATCTCGCGCTGGTTGTGAATTTGCTCACGAGTGTCATCGGCGCGGTCACGCTGGCCGCTTATTTGTTCATTTACACGCCGTTGAAGCGCGTGACCTGGCTGAACACGAACATTGGCTCGGTGCCCGGCGCGTTGCCGGCGCTGATGGGTTGGACGGCGGCGCGCGGCGAACTGGGCGTCGGGGGCTGGGCGCTGTTTGCCATCGTGGCGTTCTGGCAAATTCCCCATTTCATGGCCATTGCGTGGATTTACCGCGACGAATACGCGCGCGCCGGTTTCAAGATGCTGCCGGTGGTTGACCCGGACGGCCGCCGCACGGGCGAACAATCCGTAAGCCGCACATTGGCGTTACTGGCAGTCAGCCTGTCGCCGTTCGTTTTCAAACTCGCCGGGCCGGTTTATCTCGCCGGCGCATTGTTGTTGGGTGCGGCGTATCTCTGGTGCGCGATCCAATTTTCGCGACAACTCCGCTCGCGCGAAACGGAGCTCACGCTGGCCCGTGCGCGGTGGTTGTTTCTGGCGTCCATCCTGTATCTGCCGTTGCTGCTGGCGCTGATGGTTTGCGACAAGGTGAAGTGAACCATGCAAGAAATGACCGTTCACACCTTTCCTTCGTATCACGAACACGAGGAGGCTCACGCGCACGCCGGGCATCACGACCCCGGTTTCTGGCGCGGTTATGTTTTTTCCACTGACCACAAGGTCATCGGCATTCAGTATGGTTTCACCGCGTTGTGCTTTTTGCTGTTCGGATTTTTCCTGATGCTGTTGATGCGCTGGCAGATTGCGCATCCGGGCGCGCCGGTGCCGTTCATCGGCCCGCTGCTGGAAAAAGTTCTGGGGCCGACGATGGCGGGCCACGGCGCGATTTCGCCCGACCTCTACAACTCGTTCGGCGCGATGCATGGCACCATTATGATTTTCCTGGCGGTGGTGCCGCTGGCGTTCGCGGCATTCGGCAATTACGTGGTGCCGCTGATGATTGGCGCGCCGGACATGGCGTTTCCGCGCGTGAACATGGCGAGTTACCAGGCTTACGTGCTCGGCGGCATCGTGATGCTGGTGAGCTTTTTCATTCCCGGCGGCGCGGCGCAGGCGGGCTGGACGTCCTACTCGCCGCTGGCGACCTCGATTCCGACACACGGCCAGGCGTTCTGGCTCATCGGCATGGTGCTGCTCATCACGTCGTCGCTGCTCGGTGCGGTGAATTTCATCGCCACTATCATTCAACTGCGCGCGCCGGGTATGACGTGGATGCGGCTGCCGTTTTTCGTCTGGGCGCAATTCGTGACGGCGTTCCTCCTGTTGCTGGCGTTTCCGCCGCTGGAAGCCGCGGGCATCATGCAATTGATGGACAATCTCGCCCACACGAGTTTCTTTTTGCCGACCGGCCTGGCGATTGGGGGGCATCTGGCGCACGTCAGCGGCGGGGGCAGCCCGCTGTTGTGGCAGCACCTGTTCTGGTTTCTTGGCCATCCGGAAGTTTATGTTTTAATTCTGCCGGCGATAGGCATCGTTTGCGAAATCCTCGCCAACAACACGCGGAAGCCGATCTGGGGCTATAAATCGCTGGTATATTCGGTGCTGGCCATCGGTTTCCTGTCGTTCATCGTCTGGGCGCACCACATGTATCTGACCGGCATGGGTACCAGGATTGCCACGTTCTTCCAGGCGACGACGATGCTTATTTCGATTCCGTCGGTCATCATTCTGACGTGCCTGCTGATTTCGTTATGGGGCGGTTCCATCCGGTTCAACACACCGATGCTGTTCGCGCTGGGATTTCTGCCAATGTTCGGCATCGGTGGCCTGACCGGCCTGCCGCTGGGACTGGCGCCGTCGGACATTTACCTGCATGACACCTATTACGTCATCGCGCATTTCCATTACGTCGTCGCGCCGGGGACGATTTTCGCGTTGTTTGCGGGGATTTATTTTTGGTTTCCGAAAATGACGGGGCGGAGGATGAACGAATTCTGGGGCCGCGTGCATTTCTGGGGTTCGTTTCTTTTCATGAACGTCGTCTTCATGCCGATGTTTGCGCAAGGCATGGAAGGGATGTTGCGGCGCATGGCCGATGGCGGCGCGAATTATTCCGCCGCGCGCGTGCCAGGCGTGCTGGACACGCTGCCGAATTCAATCATGGCGTTGCACACGTGGATTTTGTGGGGCGCGATGGCGCTGGGGCTGGCGCAAATTCCCTTCATCATCAATTTGTTCTGGAGCATCCGACACGGCGAAGCCACGAACAACGACAACCCGTGGCATTCGACGACGCTCGAATGGCAGACGCCTACGCCGCCGCCGCACGGCAATTTCGCCCGGTCGCCGCAAATTTATCGCGGCCCGTATGAATACAGCGTGCCCGGCCACGACGCCGATTTCACGCCGCAGAACGAACCGGAAGCGCCCGTGACCGCGCCGAAAATTTCACCCACGCCGGCCGCGCATTAAATTATTGCCATGGAAATCCCCTACGTCGTCCAACCGCGGCCCGACACTGGCATTTACAACGCCAAGGTCGGCATCTGGCTGTTTCTGGCGTCGGAAGTAATGCTCTTTGGCGCATTGTTTTCCGCCTATGTTCTGCTGCGCGTCGGCGCCGTGCCCGGCGAATGGCCGCACGGCTGGCAAAACCTGACGCTGGGCACCATCAACACGCTCGTCCTCGCGCTGTCAGCGATTACGACGCTGCTCGCCTGGGCCGCGTGCAAAACCCGGCAGTTTGCCAAATTCAAATTTTTCCACGGATGCACGTTGCTGCTGGCGCTGACGTTCCTGTGCATAAAATCGGAGGAATACCGCGAGCATCTCACCCATTACGAAATTCAGCTTGCCGACGGGCGGACCGCCGAAGGCGACCTGCGGGAAAACAATCCGCGGGAGGATTACGTCGTGATGAACGGCCGTTACGTGGCGGACGAAAAAGACTTGTATGACCTGCGCGCGCAAAAGGACATCAAGACAGAGGAAATCAAAATTCCGCGCGCGCAAATCAAGGAAATGGAAAACTACGGTCCGTGGCACAACACATATCTGGCGCTTTACTTCACGCTCACGGGATTGCACGCGCTGCACGTTCTCGGAGGCAGCATCGTCATCGGTTATCTTTGGGGCCCGGGCCGGCGGCTGTGGAAGACGGACCCAGAACACTTCACCAACCGCATCGAGGTCTCCGGCCTGTTCTGGCACTTTGTAGATTTGGTCTGGATATTTTTATTTCCTGTCTTATACTTGATGTAAATAAAAATTATGAGCGAATCACACACCGTTGATTTCAAGAGTTACCAGCGGCGCTGTCTCTACGTGTTCATCGCCGTGTTGTGCACGACGTCGCTGATGATTTGCGCCTCGTACCTGCCGCACTACAGTTGGGCGGTCAAGGTGACGCTCATTCTGGCCATCGCCTGCGTGAATGCCTTCCTGGTCGCCGGTTTTCTCATGCACCTGCTGTCCGAGAAGAAAATGATTTACACCCTGCTCGCCTTCACCGTCTTTTTTTTCGCCGGGCTGATGGGCCTGACAATTTACGCGATGCACGACATGCCCGCGGGCACGTCGTTCCACTGACATGTCGCTTAAATTCGTCCATCTCGTTTTTGTGAGCCTGCTGACGGCACTGGCGTTCGGATGTGCGGCGTGGGCGTTCACCGTCGGCCAGCCGGTTTTTGGCGCGGGCGGCATCGCCGCGGGCGTCCTGGTCATCGTTTATGGCATTTATTTTTTGAAGAAACTGAAAAACGTGAGCTATCTATGAAATCATTGCGCAAATTGTTAATCGCCGCGGCGCTCGTCCCGGTCCTGTCGGGAACGCCGGTGTTCGCCTGCGCGGCGTGCTACGGCAAATCCGATTCCGCGCTGGCCAGCGGCATGAACTGGGGCATCCTCACGCTGCTGGGCGTGGTGCTGACGGTGCTGACGTGCATCGCGCTGTTCTTCGTGCACATCGTTCGCAAGGAAGAAGCCGTGTCCAATCCGCCGCCGCCGACCGACCGGCCCGCTGACTTATGACGCAATGGTTTGCTGCAGTCGTCCAATGGTTTGTTGACGCGGGGCAATTTATTGCCGATGCGTTCACCCGGGACGGGTTTGCCCACCGGGTTCTCGGCCTGCCCGAACTGGCTTCCAAAAACGGCGCGGGCGTGGACGCTTTGATGGTCTATGTCCACTGGCTGATGTTCGCGCTATTCATTGGCTGGCTCATTTATTTCGTTTACGCGCTTTACCGCTTTCGGGCCAGGCGCAATCCGAAGGCCGATTACGTGGGCGTCAGAAATCACGCCTCGAATTACCTCGAACTCACCGTGGCCGGCATCGAAGCCGTGCTGTTGATTGTCGTCGCCGTGCCGATTTGGGCCAGGAACGTGGACCGTTTCCCGCCTGCCAGCGAATCCACCGTCGTCCAGGTCGTCGCGCAACAGTTTGCGTGGAACGTCCGCTATGCCGGGCCGGACGGCGTGTTTGGCAAGCAAGACATGAAATTCGTCACGGCGGACAACGTGTTTGGCGTGGACCCGAGCGACCCGCACGGCAAGGACGACATTCAAACGCTGAATGAAATTCATGTCGTCGTCAACAAACCCGTCATCATTTACCTGAGTTCGAAGGACGTGATACACTCGCTGAAAATCATTGCCATGCGCGTGTGTCAGGACGCAATACCGGGTCTGCGCATTCCGGTCTGGTTCACGCCCACGAAGGTTGGCCGGTATCAAATCAACTGCGCGCAGCTTTGCGGCAACGGCCACTCGGCGATGACTGGCGGTTTTTTGATTGTGGAAAGCCAGGCGGACTTTGACAAATGGCTCAAATCCAAGACCGGCGCCGCCACCAGCTTTGAATAAATTTGACGCGCCGGCGGATGCGTGACCAAATTGCGGTCGGCATGGACGAAATTTCTCAACGACTCCCGCGGACGCTTTGGATCGGCATCATCCTGTTTCTCGCCCTGCTGTGCGTCGCCTATGTGCTGTCGCTGTCCGAACTCAGCAACCCGCGCCGCCGGCCGTTGCCCGTGCTCGGCCAAGTCGCCGATTTCACGCTCACCAATCAGAACGGCCAAGTGACCACGTTGGCGGACTTGACCAATCACGTCTGGGTGGCCGACATCATCTTTACCCGCTGCGCCGGGCCGTGCCCGATCATGTCGGCGCAGATGAAGTCGCTGCAGGACGCATTGCCGCCGGCGAGCCGGGTGAAACTCGTGACGCTGACCACCGACCCCGATTACGACTCGCCGCCGGTGATGGAGAAATACGGCGAACGTTTCGGCGCGAATTTCAATCGCTGGACTTTTTTGACCGGCACCAAGGCGCAGATTGCCGGACTGGCCAGTGGCAGTTTGAAATTGAGCGCGGTTCCGGTGAAACCCGAGGACCGCAAGAGCGACGCTGATTTGTTCATTCACACGACGCTTTTTGTGGTGGTGGACAAACATGCGCGCTTGCGCAGCGTCTTTGAAACCGAGGGCGAGGGCATCGAGTGGACCAACGTCCAGCCCCACATTGTCGCCACGGTGCGCCAACTCGAACGCGAGCGATGAGTGTTCACGATTTGCCCGCCGTCAACGCTTCGCTCAACGGCTTGAGCGCGATTTTCCTGACGGCCGGTTACATTTTCATCCGCCGCAAAAACAAAATCGCGCATCGCAACTGCATGATGGCGGCGTTTGTGACTTCGATTTTCTTTCTGGCATGTTACCTGACTTACCACGGTTATCTGGCGGTGGTTTTGCATCAGGGGCCGACGCATTTTTTGGAGCCGAAATGGTTCCGGCCGATTTACCTGGTCATTCTAGGAACGCACACCGTGCTGGCAGGCGTCATTGTGCCGCTGATTTTGATAACGCTCTGGCGGGCAAAAATGGAACGCTTCGACGCGCACAAAAAAATCGCGCGGTGGACGTGGCCGTTGTGGATGTATGTTTCCGTGACGGGCGTGGTGGTTTATTTGTTGCTCTACCGGATTTTCCCACAGCGATAAGTTGGAGTTCAAGCTTCAGCTTGTTTGGACAATCCGCAAAATCGGCAAGCTAAAGCTTGAACTCCAACATCATTTGCCCTCCGGCAAGACTTGTCTTGGCGCGTGAAATCGGCGAAAACCAACACATGCTGTCAGTTGCCAACGTCCTGATCCACGCCAGCCAGTTTCCGGAAAATGTCCGGCGCGATTTGCTGGCATCGCTCCGCGCGCGGCGTGTGAACCACAAGTTTCACTACGACAGCGTCAAGCAAACGCAAAAATGGCTGGCGCTGCACCAGGCGTATTCCCCGACGCACAACGACGCGGATTGCCGGGCCATTTACGAAAAAAGTTTCGCGGCGGCTGCGGCGCAAATCAAATCGCGCCGCGTTCACGTCATCGGCCTTGGCTGCGGCGGCGGGCAAAAAGACACGCGTTTGCTGAAATTGCTGCAGGCGCGTGGCAAGGAGGTTTTTTATACGCCATGCGATGTGAGCGCGGCGATGGTTTTGACCGCCCGCCAGACTGCGCTGGCGGCTGTGCCGGAGAGAAATTGTTTCCCTTTTGTTTGCGATTTGGCCACGGCGGACGATTTGCAGAAATTTCTTGTCACTCGTCACCCGTCACTTGTCACTTTCTTCGGCATGATTCCGAATTTCGAGTCGGGAAAGATTATGCCAAAGCTCGCATCGCTGGTGCGGCCGAAGGATTTTCTGTTGTTCAGTGCGAACCTGGCACCGGGAAAAAATTATGCCGCGGGGATGAAAAAGATTCTGCCGCAATACGACAATCCGCTTACGCGCGACTGGTTGATGACGTTTCTGGACGACCTCGGGGTCGCGCGGCGCAACGGTGACTTGAGATTTGCGATTGAGAATGGCCGGTTCGGTCTGAAGCGAGTCGTTGCCGATTTCCATTTCCGTCGCTCGCGGCGGATTAAAGTCGAAAACGAGGCGTTTACTTTTCGTGCCGGCGATGCCATCCGGCTTTTCTTTTCGTATCGTTACAAGCCGGGACGTGCCCGGACGGTTCTCAACCGGCATGGTCTGAAAGTCCGCGAGCAATGGATTGCCAAGTCGGAAGAGGAGGGCGTTTTTCTTTGTCGCAAAAAATAAAAGGTGGGGCGAGCGTCCTCGCGAGCCGGCTCGTCGGCAGCCTGGCCCCACCGGTTAAAATACTTTCATCGTCTCCAGCACAGCTTTGATGCGCGGGACTTCATGCGTGCGGAACAGGTCGGTCTTGCCGAGCGCGGCCAGCACGGCAAAGAACGGTTCGGCGCAACGGACTTCGTCGCGGAAAAACTCAAACGCGTGGGGCAGGGCATGGCAAATCGGGAACCCGAGCGTCCGCAGCCGGAACGTATTCAGAAAAACGGTCATCTGATGCCGCACGCGGACGGCGCTGTCCTGCAAATTGCGGTAGTAAAAGCCGAGGCCGGGATCGAGGATGATTTTTTCGACGCCGTTACGCTGTGCCATTTCAATCTGCCGTGCAAAATACTCGCGCATCATTTCAATCGGGTCGGCGCTCAAATCGAAATCGCCGACTTCACGGACGTTTTTACCCTGAACGTAACAGATGATGACCGCCGCCTCGTGTGCCGCGACCATGCGGAATAAATCGTTATTATGGTCAGTGCCGGTGAGATTCAGAATGTTTGCGCCGGCTTTAAGACAGGCGCGGGTGACGGCGCGCGAGTACGTTTCGACCGAAACCAGAATGCTCACCTGGCGCAATTCCTTGATGACGGGAACCAGTTTGCTGTTTTGCGCTGCGTCGTCCAAACGCGCGGCCTGGGCGAGTGTGGATTCCGCGCCCACGTCCACGATGTCCGCGCCTTGCGCGGTCAAAACCCTGCCGCGCTGGATGGCCGCCTCCGTCGTCAGGCAGACGCTTTCGCGATACCACGAATCTGGCGAGAGATTGACGACGCCCATGATGGCGGGCCGCGAATTGAAATTGAATTCCCTGCCGCCGATGGAAAATTCCTTCACGCGCGCGGATGGAGCGGCGCGATTTTTTTCGAGCAGTTCGGCCAGTTGTTCCAGAGTGAGCATGGCGAAATCGTAGATTGTAAATAGGCAATCGTAAATGGAAAGTGGCGCGCCCGGCGCGAGTCGAACGCGCGACCCTCTGCTTAGAAGGCAGATGCTCTATCCATCTGAGCTACGGGCGCAAGCCTTATTTTACAATGGTTTTAAGCAGACTTAAAATAGAGACTTGACATTTGGATACTGGTTTTGTATACTGCCTGTATGATTGAGAAAAAAGCAGTTCCAAAAGCTGCCAATCTTGGCAAAGACTGGCAGAAAACCCAGTATGCAAATTTAGTCCGCTACGTTCCATCTGGCACTTACTATGCCCGTTTGCGTGTCAAGGGCAAGCTTATCCGGCGCAGTCTCAAGACGGATGTGCTTTCCGTAGCTAAGTTGCGACTTGGCGATTTTGAAAAGCAGGAGCGCCAGCGTGCCGAGTCAGCCGATTCCGTGGCCGCCGGGAAAATGACCGTGAACGATGCCATTGAAGTCCACAAGCGGCGAGTGGCCGGCGATGCGTCGCTTAAACCGCGCACACGGGAATACCATGACCAGCGGATAGCCGCGCTGGTGAAAAGTTGGCCGGGACTGGACAAAAAGGAAATTCGGTCACTGACAAAAACTGATTGTCTCAACTGGGCCGCGAAGTTGGGCGGCAAAATCAGCGCAACGGCATTCAATCACACAATTGGCATTCTGCGGGTATTGCTTGAAATTGGAATCGAAATGGGTGGGCGATACGACAATCCAGCGCGGTTCATCAAGCGTGCCAGCGAACGCTCCAAGGTGTTGATCTTGCCGGAGCCGGAGCAATTCGAGCGGTTCGTTGAGGAAATTGGGAATGGCGGTGGTGGTTTTAGCGGGGCTTGCGCGGATTTGGTTCGCTTCCTCGCTTTCGGCGGTTTCCGCAAAAGTGAGGCGGCAAACATCACTTGGGGCGATTGTGATTTTGAGAAAAAGGAGATTGTTGTTCGTGGCGATTCCGAAACGGGCACAAAGAATTGGACGATCCGGCGTGTGCCGATGATTCCCGACATGCGGCGACTTTTGGAACGATTGAAAGTCGAACGGCCGAATGCAGCGCCAAGCGATGCGGTCATGCGCGTGCGCGAATGTCAAAAGGCAATGGACCGGGCGGCGAAGGTCATCGGCATGGCCCGAATCACGCATCACGATTTGCGCCACCTTTTTGCGACACTTTGCATCGAGTCCGGTGTTGATATTCCAACGGTGAGCCGTTGGCTCGGCCATAAGGATGGCGGGGCGCTGGCCATGAAAGTTTATGGCCACCTGCGCGATCAACATTCTGTGAATATGGCGCAGCGAGTGACCTTTTCAAAAGCAGATGGGGAAAAAGTAATCCCCTTGCAAACGGCGAACTTACGCAAGTAATGAAAGATGGGCAAAATCAGAATGGCCCGGGCTGTGAGGCTGCAAAATGGCATGGCCTCACACCTGAGTTGTTGGAAGTGATTACACCGACAGAGATCAAACTGGCAATGGCAGCAGATCGGCTTGACTTGCAAGACGAGCCAAAAAAGTTGCCCAACTGGTCTTTGAATATCATTGATCGTTTGCGCAAAACGATTCTGAAGCCCGTGTTGAAACTCAAGCCGACCGGCAATCAAATCAACTGGCGAAACTATGGCCGCATTATTGGCGTGCTCGAACGCGCCAAAACTTTCTTTAACCATGACGGTTACGAAATTCTTAAGAAAGAGAGTTTGGACAAAATCACCGACAGTAAATGGGCGAAGATTAAGGCCAAACTAGGGTTAGGAGACGAACAGTTGCGTCAGAGATTTGCCAAAGAATTGAATCGTTCTGTGAAAGATGACGAGCCTTTAGAAAAACTCGCTGAAGAATTCCATGCTCTGCGGGTGGTCAATCTTGAAAGACACAAGCACGTCGCGCTCATTTATGTATCGCAAACAACTGCCAAAAACGCCACGCTGTTTTATAGAGGGCTGTCAGAAGGTTACACCATTTTTTTGAATGAGGAGGGGCAATTCTGCGGAGAACGTGGACGGACGGAGATTTACATGGAATTACTTGCCTGCCAATTGGAGGTTGAAAAAATGCGGCGGATGCTCCCCGCGAAATCGCGAAACGATCTCTACGATTATATTCAGCAATCAACAAATTTGCCTCCGAAACGTTACAAGTGGTTTCGAGACATTTGTGACGAGATTTGTCTTTCTACAAAGGGGGCTGGCCATCCGTTCAAATTTTCAAAGGCAAATGGTGTCCCAGTGATGTAATTGCCGGTTTCACGGGTTCCACAAACCGGCAATTTCCCCACTTCGCTTTGTGTTAGAAGTGGGGCATGAACGCAAACGTTCAACAAAACGGCGCGGTTCCCAAACTGGCGCTGAATCGCATCGAAGCGGCGAAGGCGATTGGCGTCAGCCCCGCGACTCTCGACCGCCTGACCGCACGCGGCCTGCTACGTCCGTGCCGCGTCACCTACCGTCCGATTTATTGGGTCGGGGAACTCGAACGATTTCTCAAGGAGAATTCTGCTGCTGATTATGTTCTCCCGCAATCTTCCGCCAATGGCCTGCCCGGCCATAGGGCTAACAGGCAAGATGTTGGTCCTCATCCTAGAAGCAATTTCCCCGACGGCAATCCGCCGGCATCGGGCGAACAAATCAATTCGGCGGAGCAAACAAAAACGAAAGGATAAAAGAACATGAAAGCGACAACTGAAATCCTAGATCAAGTCGTCGAGTCATTCACTGGCAAACGTGGGAAAGTCGAACAGAACATTCTGGTTCTCGTAGATCGGGAACCGGCTGGTCGGCTGCGTAACACGTTTGATTACGTCATGAGCGAGGACGAAATCAAAAAGCACACCGGCAAACTCACCGGTAAAAGGTGCGAACTGGCCGTCACCGATATTCAACCGGCCTTCGGCGGTCGGTTGCGGATGCGCGGCCAAATTGTGGCCTTGTCGTGAGGGTGCGTCATGGAAACACCCGAAATTCATATATTGAGCCGGATTGTCTGGCAGTTTTTCGGCACGCTCACGTTCAAATCGGAGCGATTGCCGGAGCGAGTTCGTCTGGCTCTTTATTTTGCCCTGCTGCGGCGGGTGGCGGCTGAGTTTCGGGTGTATTTCCCTCGTCTCCTGTGGTGTCTCCGGCAGGAACCAGGCGAGCAGTTTGGGCGGAGACATTTCCACTATTTACTGGCAGGACTCCCGGCCTTGTGCGTGAGCAAGACCACCTGTTTTTTTCAGATGTCAACCTGGGAGAAAGTGGGTGGCGGCATGGCTCGCGTTTACGAATTCGACCCTCGGCTAAACGGTGAGGGTTACATATTGAAGTGCCTGGGATATGCCGATCCTGGCGACTACTACGAGTCGGCGAAGTTCGGCGGTCACTGCCAACTGATGCTCTCGCATTCGGTTCTCAAAGTGGTGAGGGCGAATGCCGCTTGGAGAGACAGGCGTTTAGCACACTGACTGGGAATTTTCCCAAGTGTGACACTTCAAAGCGGGTCCCGCCTGCGCGAGCGTGCGCGTCAGCGCACGCCGCGCGGCGGGTCGCTTGAAGATGAATTGTGCCGAGAGACAACCTGGCGATATGGCGAACGTACAAGGAGTCGAGCGGGATTTCTACACCAAGCTTGGGTCCCCGCCACTGGTGCTGCGTCTGCCGGCTGGCAACCCGAACTTATCGGTACTCCGCTTGTTTGAAGCCGCCGGCGGATTCTCCGCGTTAGAAGTTGGACTAAACGCAAATTGAAATAAGCATGGCAAATAATGTTTTATGCTTCTGAATAAACCTCTGATGAAAAGTTCTTGGCTTTTTCTCACAGATTTTCTAAAATCCACCGGTTTGGCAAATAACAGAGCGGTTGCATGGGGACAGGCCGGTTCAACAATGAGACGGTCAAAGGCCGTACCAAAACAAAGAGAAAGGCGGACAATATGAAGCCAGTCAGAGGCAACCAGCGATTTCTGAGGTTGGCTAAGGCAGTTGAGTGCGGAGTAGTGGTTTTTCTTGCGGGGGTTCAATTCACCGTGGCGCAAAACGGTCCTCTCTATAACCTTGTGGACTTGGCCTTTGTCGGCATGTTGCCTAACTGGCCTTACGGCGCGGAGGTGCCCTGCATAGCAATGGGCATTAACAACAATGGCCAAGTCGTCGGCTGGGGAACGCCCAAATCGAATGAGCAGGCCTTTCTGTATAGTAACGGCACGGTGACATTCTTGGGCAGTCTCGGCGGGGGGGAAAGCGAGGCATACGGCATTAACAACAACGGCCAAGTCGTCGGTGCCGCCAGTGTAGGTGGCTTGAATTATCATGCATTCCTGTGGACTCAAGCCAATGGGATGCAAGACTTGGGCACTCTCGGCGGCAGTATGAGCTATGCCTACGGCATCAATAACAGCGGCCAAGTCGTCGGCGAAGCATACGAGGCAGGCAATGCGGCTGGTCATGCGTTCTTGTATAGCGGCGGGGTGATGACCGACTTGAGCACTCTCGGCGGCAGTTGGAGTTCAGCATTCGGCATTAACGACCAGGGCCAAGTCGTCGGCTTCTCAGACACGGCAAGCAATGCGGCCTATCATGCCTTCCTGTATAGCGGCGGGGTGATGACCGACTTGGGCACTCTCGGCGGCAGTTCCAGCTACGCCTGCGGCATTAACAACTGCGGCCAAGTCGTGGGCGTGGCCGAGACGACAAACGGTGCCTGGCATTTTTTTCTATATAGTGGAGGAGTGATGACCGACTTGGGCTTTGGCGGCTCCCCCATCGGTCTTAGTGCCAACATCATGCCAACGGGCATTAACAACAACGGCCAAATCGTCGGGTGTTCCGGTGGTCGTGCCTTCGTGTATAGCGGCGGTGAAATGTTTGACCTGAACACCCGGATTCCTAGCACCTTGTATCCTTGGGACGGCCCTTTGTGGCTGGCGGCGGCCACAGCCATCAACGACAACGGCCAAATTGTCGGTTATGACGACAATGGATATTTTGGTTATCAGGCCGATGCCTTTTTGCTTAATCCTTTGCCGGTCATCAGCTTCAATCTTTCCGGCGGCAGTGTGACTTTGGCGTGGCCGACCAATTTCGCCTCCGGCTTCACATTGGAATCCACGACGAACTTGGCCTCACCCGTGGTCTGGACCGCCTTAACCAACGCCCCGAACGTTGTCAACGGACAATCCACCGTGACCATTCCTGTCTCTGGCACGCAGATGTACTTTCGGTTAAACCAGTAGATGGAATATCGCTTTTAGCAGCGGCTTAGGTGGCAAACTTGAGCGGGCAGTATCCGCATCCGCTGATCCGATCATGAAAGGGGTACAGTGCCTTGTTAACCTGAAGAAAGCCACTGCCCCTTCAGTTTTCGGTTGAGCTATATGAGATTTGAGGGTCCAGATTGCATTCAGAGCTTGGCCGCCGGTAGCCGTGGGTTTGGGTCGTTAGGTGACGTTAGGAGACGCATCCTGCATGTGAGGCAGGTGGTCTGTTTTGGATACTGCTTTTGGATACTACTTGCCTTTTTTTATGCAAAAACTGGATTTTGGCGGATGACGTGTGATGAGAAAACCAAATGAAATCAACAGTGGAAGATGGGTGAGGATTTCTGAAAAAACATTTTTGGATTTAGAAGGCAGATGCTCTATCCATCTGAGCTACGGGCGCCGCCACAGGGACATTAGTGGGCGCGCGGCTTCCGCGCAAGCGCGGTTGTCCAGAGCGTTTACGGCGGCTGGCGCAAAGCGCTTCAATTTTTCTCCCGGCGTTCTCTCCGCATCGGCGTTGGCAAAAGTTCTTTTGCTGCTGGCTCTTATGCAAAGTCGTGTGCCGGACCAGCGGTGTATGGTTTCCCCGCCAGCGTGTCCCATTTGATGGCAGAACCGGGTTTTTCAGACGGGTTGCATACCGGACAAATTGTCCGGGGAAAAGGCATTCAACCTGCTGTGTTTTTGCCAAAGCCTAACTGTCTTGCGTGCTTAGGTTTTGGGTATGAAGACGATTAATTACAATGACATGCCGTTGACAGAAGTCGCCCCCCCTGCGCAGGGCGAGCACCCGGAGAAGTGTTTGGGAAGCCCGGATGCTGCCGGGGCGAACGAGCGATTGGCACAGGAGAACAAACGTCTCGCCCAGGAAAATGCGCGGATTGCGCAAGAGAGGGATTTGCTCCGCACGCTGATTGATGGTCTGCCCGATAACCTTTTCATCAAAGACCGGCAGAGCCGGTTTTTAATCAGCAATCTGGCGCACGTACGGACGTTGGGCGCGGCCCGCCCGGACGAGGTGGTTGGCAAATCCGACCTTGATATTTTTCCGCCGGAATTAGCGAACCAATATTACTGTGACGAACAGGCACTGATGGATTCGGGCCAGCCGCTGGATCGGGAAGAAACCGTAATCGATCCCAAAACCGGCGAGATGCGCTGGCTGCAAACCACGAAAATTCCGTTGCGGGACAAGGAAGGAAAGATCATCGGAGTGGTGGGCATCAACCGGGACATCACGGCCCGGAAACATGCGGAGGAGATACTGCGCAAGTCGCATGACGAACTGGAGAAAAGGATAACCAAGCGCGCGGCTGAACTGGCTCGAGAACGCGTCCTGCTGCGCACCTTGATTGACAACCTGCCGGACGGCATTTACGCCAAGGACACCACCGGTCGGAAGATTCTGGCCAATCCAGCCGACCTGAAAAACCTCGGCTGCAAGACCGAAGCCGAAGCTCTTGGCAGAACCGATTTCGATTTCTTTGCGCATGACATCGCCGAAAAGTTCCAAGCCGACGACCAGAGGGTGATACAAGGCCAACCGGTCATCAACCGGGAGGAGTATTTTCTGGACAAGGATGGCCAGAAACGCTGGCTATTGACCTGCAAACTGCCGTTGCGCGATCAAAACGGTAAAGTTGTCGGGCTGGTGGGCATCGGTCGGGACATTACGCAACAGAAGCAGGTGGAAGACAAACTGGCGTACGAACAGGAGTTGCTCCGGACGCTGCTGGACAATACGCCAGATACTATCTACTTCAAAGATCGTGAGTCCCGCTTTGTGCAGGTGAGCAAATCGAAGGCGGATCGGACGCTGGAGGTCGTCCGTGACAGTTATCGCATAGCACACCCAGACGCCCGCCCGGACGAGTGGCCGCCGCACCTGGCTGGCGTTGAGCCATTTGCCGAATGGCTGATCGGCAAAACCGATTTCGATACTTATCCAGAGGCTCACGCCCGTGCCGCATACGCGGACGAGCAGGAAATCATCCGCACGGGCAAGCCCGTGGTTTGCAAAATCGAACGAGCCACCCTCTCCAACGGCAAGAGTGTTTGGTGGCTTTCGACGAAAATGCCCTGGTGCAACAAGGATGGGAATATCGTCGGCACCTTTGGCGTCTCCAAAGACGTGACGGGGCTCAAAGAGGTGGAAGAAACGCTGGCGAGGGAACGCCTGGTCCTGCGCACCTTGATTGACAACCTGCCGGACTTGATCTACGCCAAGGACACCACTGGCCGGAAGACCGTCACCAACCCGGCCGATTTGAAGGTCATGGGTTGCACACGCGAAGATGAGGCTGTTGGGAAAAACGATTTCGATTTCTTTCCGGAGGACATCGCTGAGAAGTTCTGGGCCGACGACCGGAAGGTGCTTCAGGGTCAGCCGGTCATCGACCGGGAGGAATATTTCCTGGACGAAGCGGACCAGAAACGCTGGCTATTGACCAGCAAGCTCCCGTTACGCGATCAAAACGGAAAGGTTATCGGGCTGGTGGGAATCGGCCGGGACATCACGGAGCGCAAACGGGCGGAAGAGGCGTTGCGCAACAGCGAGGAAAAGCTACGCCAATTCGCCGCCCAACTCGAACGCAGCAACCGCGAGCTGCAGGATTTTGCCTACGTGGCCTCGCATGATTTACAGGAGCCGCTGCGCAAAATCGTGGTCTTCGGCGAACGGCTCAAGGAAAAATGCACCGAGAAGCTGGACCCGGAAGCAAACGATCATCTGGATCGGATGCAGAAGGCGGCGGCGCGCATGCAAAGCCTGATTAACGAGCTGCTGACTTTTTCACGCGTTACCACCAAGGCGAAACCGTTCGAGCCGGTGGATTTGGCGAAGGTGGCCCGCGAAGTCGTGGATGATTTGGAGGGACGCATTGAGCTGGTCAAAGGGCGCGTGGAAGTGGGAACACTGCCGGTCATTGACGCGGAAGCGCTGCAAATGCGTCAGTTGTTGCAAAATCTGATCGGCAACGCGCTCAAGTTCCGCCGTCCCGACGTCCCGCCGGTGGTGAAAGTCGAGGCGCAAACTATTTCCGGTCGTCCGCCGCAGGCCGGGCTTGGCGCGCCGGAGGTGAACCTGTGCCGTTTGACCGTCAGCGACAATGGCATTGGGTTCGACGAAAAATATCTCGACCGGATCTTTAACGTATTTCAGCGGTTGCACGGTCGGAACGAATACGAAGGCACGGGTATGGGGCTGGCAATCGCCCGGAAAATTGCGGTGTTTCACCAGGGTGACATCACCGCAAAAAGCAAACCGGGAGCGGGGGCCACGTTTATCGTGACGTTGCCGATGTCCCATCCCAAAGAAACCAACAACCAAGCAAACAACGAATAACAAAGTTATGAAAAAGGAAGGCAAAATGATTACCATTCTGCTGGCGGATGACGACCCGGACGATCGGCAGTTGACGCGGGATGCCTTTGTGGAAAACCGCCTGGCCAATGAACTCGATTGTGTGGAGGATGGTGAAGAATTAATGGACTACCTGCGCCGGCGCGGCCGTTACAGCAAATTAAACGGCGACCCGTTGCCGGGCCTGATATTGCTCGACTTGAACATGCCGCGCAAAGACGGGCGCGAGGCGCTCAAGGAAATCAAGGCGGACCCGGCCCTGCGCCGGATTCCCATCGTTGTCCTTACCACCTCAAAGGCTGAGGAGGATATTCTGCGCAGCTACGATCTGGGGGTGAATTCCTACGTCACCAAGCCTGTGACCTTCAAGTCGTTGGTCGAACTGATCAAGGTCCTTGGCCAGTACTGGTTCGAAGTTGTCAAACTCCCGCAGGATGGCGTCTAGCCCGGTTTATGTCCGACGCCGCCGTCAGAGTCCTCCTGGTGGATGATGATGAAGATGATTATATCATCACGCGCGGGCTTGTGTCTAAAATAGGGAATCCTCCCTATCAGCTTGACTGGGTTGACAATTACGATGCCGCCTTGGCCGCCATCCAGCGCCACGAGCACGACGTCTGCCTGCTGGATTATCGCCTGGGGGCGCGAACCGGACTTGATTTGTTGCACGAATCGCAGTCGCTCATCGGCCGGCCGCCCATGATTCTGCTGACCGGCCAGGGCGGTCACGACATTGATCTCGAAGCCACGAGGGCCGGCGCCGCCGACTACCTGATCAAAGGCCAGTTGGACGCGGATAAACTGGAACGCGCCATCCGCTACGCTATCGAAGGTCAACGCGCCAAGGAACGCCTCCGCCGCGACCGCGACCTTATCAGCCGCATCATGGAAACCAGCCCCGTCGGCATCGTCGTCGCCGACCGGGCGGGAAAGATCACCTTTGCCAATCATCAGGCGGAAGAGGTGCTCGGCCTGACCAAGGACGGCATTGCCCAGGGAACGTTCAATGTTTTGGACTGGCACGCGACCGACTTGGAAGGCAATCCCATGGTTGGGCAATCCTCGCCGTTGAAACAAGTCCTCGAATCCGGCCAGGGTGTGCATGACGTTCACCATGCGATTGACCCCGACAAACGCGCCGGGCTGGAGCGTTCCAAGGGTCGTCGTACCTTGTTCTCGACCAACGCCACACCGCTTTTCGACGCTGCCGGCCGGATTGATGGCATGGTGGTCACGGTCGAGGACATTACCGAACGGCTGACGCTGGAGGCCCAGTTGCGGCAGTCGCAAAAAATGGAGTCAGTGGGCCAATTGGCCGCCGGCGTGGCGCATGACATTAACAACATTTTGACCGTCATCCAGGGACACGCGGGACTGTTGCTCAATTCCGCACCGCCGGATGCGGACTCGGTCAGGTCGTTGAAACAAATTTCCGCGGCATCGGAGCGCGCGGCCAGCTTTGTCCGTCAGTTGCTCACGTTCAGCCGCAAACAGATTTTCCGTTCGAAAATACTCGATCTGAACACCGTGTTGCAGAATTTGGGGAACATGCTTCCGCGGATGCTCGGTGAAGACGTCGTGCTGGAGACCCGCTTTCAGCCCAACCTGCCGCACATCGAAGCCGACACCGGCATGATTGAACAGATTGTCATGAATCTGGCAGTCAACGCCCGCGACGCCATGCCCAAAGGCGGCAAACTTCTCATCACCACATCCGGCGCTGAAATTGGCGCCGCCTACGCGCGACAACATCCCGAAGCCCGGCTGGGTTGGTTTGTTTGTTTGGCGGTCACGGACACCGGCTGCGGCATGGACCACAAAGTGATGCAGCGGCTTTTTGAGCCGTTTTTTACCACCAAGGAAGTGGGCAAGGGGACGGGGCTTGGCCTGGCCACCATCTATGGCATGGTCAAACAACACATGGGCTGGATCGAAGTTCAAAGCGAGATTGGCGTGGGCAGCACCTTCAAGGTTTTTTTGCCGGTGGCCGGCGAAATCCGCAATGTGTCTGCCGCGCCCGTGGTTGAACCCGAGCCGGTCCAGGGAGGCAAGGAAACCATTCTGGTGGTCGAGGATGAAACTGGCCTGCTGGAACTGGTGCGGAATGTCCTCCAAGGCTACCATTACCGCATTTTGGCGGCTACGTCCGGCGTCGAGGCGCTGCAGGTTTGGGAGGAGCACAATGGCAAGGTTGATTTGCTACTGACCGACCTGATCATGCCGGGGGGCATGACGGGAAATGACCTGGCGGCAAGATTGAGGAAACAAAAGCCCGAACTCAAAGTCATCTACACCAGCGGTTACAGTTCCGAACTGGCGGGGAAAGATTCCACCCAAAACGGTTGCGTGTTTATTGCCAAACCCTATCTGCCGTTGCAATTGGCTCAGGCAGTCCGGAAATGCCTGGATGCCCCTCCTGAAGGCCCGAACGGCGGCGGTCCCCTCGCGCCCGATGCCGCTCCTGCGCCGGCTCAACTTTTGTCAACGCAGCACGTCTGATTTGGGGCGCCCCGATTTTCTGAACGTCAGCCTCCGGTTTGATTTTGTCAGCGCGCAGCGCCGGCGTTGCACTGGAATCTCTATTCAACCTTTGGTTGAAAACCACCGCCATTTTTTGCACCTTTCCCCTGTGAGACTGACAGGATTCATTGCACTGTTTTTAACCGCAACCTTTTTGGCCGGCTGCAAAAAATCCGGCGGAACCGCTGCCACACCACCGTCACTCGACGATTTGCTGCCAAAACAGGCGCAGCCGAAACTGCCGACCATGAAGATTTATCTCGGCGCGGAAACCCTGGATGCCGAACTCGCGCTCAATGATCGGGAATGGATGACCGGCATGATGTTCCGCACGAATATTGCCGAAACGGATGCGATGCTGTTTGTTTTTTCCCGGCCGTATCGCGTGTCGTTTTGGATGAAAAATTGTCCCGAATCGCTTTCCGCCGCCTACATCGGCCCCGACGGTGTCATTGAGGAAATTCGCCACCTCGAGAAGAACGACACCAACTCGGTCGTCGCCGCGACCGACAACATCCAATACGTTCTGGAAACCAAGGACGGCTGGTTCACGCGGCACAACGTCGGCCCTGGCACGGTCATTCGCACCGGGAAAGGTTCTTTGCAGGAAACCTTTTTCTCCCAGCCGTAGTTTTATTGTCACGAGGGACCAGCCGGCAGGAGCGGCGCGTGAACGATGGCGTCACGCTGGACGGGGGTTGGTTTTTCCTCCCCGACTTTCGAGAATTGTTCGTTGG
>Ga0187874_10000734_pt1 | contig 36949 bp, 34 predicted proteins | sample June2016WEW_16_1_3_FD_132993 | JGI IMG/M metagenome (GOLD analysis project Ga0187874, IMG submission 132993) | Peatland microbial communities from SPRUCE experiment site at the Marcell Experimental Forest, Minnesota, USA - June2016WEW_16_150 | ecosystem: Environmental > Terrestrial > Soil >... | reverse complement strand
TTTCCGGATCACCCGGCCCTCGGCAAGTATCACACCGTCCCGTACGCCCTTGATGAAACTCGTGGACTCAGAGATAGTCGCTATCCCCTCAGTCTTTTCCAGCATCGGGTAGAGTGCAAGTGCCATCGCCTCGTCGGCAAGCGCCACGAGCATCCCCCCCTGCAGCCAGCCAACGCCGTTGAGCATATCGGGGCGGACTGCCATTTTGAGCACGGCCCTGCCTTCCTCCGCAAAGACGACCTCTATCCCTGTCAGGCAGAAGAAGGGATTCGCATATTTCCCGTCTTTTCGTATGTTATCCAGATAGGTCATGGTATTCCGGGGGAGATGTCTGGAATGGTAGGGGATTAAGGTTGTCGTCATGGATGTTAGGCGGATCCCTCCCTAACCTATATGAGATCAAAAACCGTAAACGGTGAACCGGTGGTTCAGGATATGCCTCTTTCAGCAGACGAGTTTAAAAAAGGCACCGAAGGGATAAACGGGATCGAGGCCCTACTTAAGGGACATCCCGACACGGCATACTCGCTTCACGAGATCGAGGAAGTACTCATCGGTCCCGGTATGAACCGCACAAAACATCTCGATGTGTTCATCGCCGACCTGACGCTGCTTACGCCGCTTCTCTTTAAGGAAAAGAAGATCGAATCCAGGGTGATCGACGGTATCCCGTACTTCCGGTGGCGGGGTTAGGATCTACCGGACTGTTCTTTTTTCCCGGCATTACCTTTCATTTAAATACTGGTATTCCTTACAACAGGAACTATGGAAGATACGGAACTCAAAAGCATGCTCGCCGACTTAATCTGGCTCGACGCGCTGATCGCAACCGAACTTATCCAGGTAACCGAGAACACCTCCGCTATCCTGCGGAAATCACCGCCTCCCGAGAGCTGCCTTATGGATCACCAGGCCCTCCGGGCAATCGCGCTTACCATTGCAGAGAAATACCATAAGGATACGGCACTTGCTCGGCACCTGAGCAAACACCAGTAATATTATTGGCAATATTAGCCCAACGGTACAGGATTGCACCGCTGTCGCCCGGGGATTTTTTTGGGTTGGCAGAAGGGAGCACCGAGTTACTGCCTGCCATGCCCTGTTCCCCCGATATCAGATACAGCCTTGTCATCCCCGCCTACAACGAGGAAAAGCGGATTGCATGTCTCTTTGAGTCTGTTACGCAGTTCGACGGGGAGCTTATTTTCGTCTGCGACGGGAACGACCGCACGGCAGACGTGGTGGAGACGATAGCACAAAGCCGCCCCGCACTTTCCATCCGCTGCCTGCGCTTTTCCACCCGGCTCGGGAAAGGGGGGGGCGTGATCGCGGGGCTTACTGCCGCACAGGCACCGCTCGTAGGGTACGTGGATGCGGACGCCTCCACCGGCATCGATGAGATGTGCCGGCTCTTCGGGCATCTTTCCTCTTCTGACGCCGTGATCGGCTCCCGTTGGGTCCCGGGTTCGACGCTCGCGATCCGGCAGGGCTGGCTGCGTAGGCTGGAGAGCCGGGGCTTCAACCTGATTATCCGGCTCTTGTTCGGGCTCTCCTTCCACGATACGCAGTGCGGGGCAAAAGTCTTTAAAAAATCCGCGGTCGATGCTGTACTACCTCACCTCAGGGCACGTGGCTTTGAGTTTGACGTCGAACTGATCTGGAGGATGGCACGGGCCGGGTACCGGATCGAGGAGGTTCCCATCGCATGGCAGAACAAGGGGGATTCCCGGGTCAGGAAAGGAGATATGATCCGTATGCTCACCGGTCTCCTCAAAGTCCGGCTCCACCCGGACACGCCATGATACCGGAAACCGCAGACGACCAGAATAAAGATGCTTTCAGATTGTACAACGAGGGGCTGTACCAAGAATCGCTTGCGCTGTGCAACCGGCTGCTCGAAACGACCCGGGATCCTGCCCTTGAAGTCCTTGCCGCCACCAACCTGTTCGCACTGGGAAAAACCGAGGATGCGGAGGTGTATTTCCGGGATCTCGCCCGGAAGATGCCGGAGTCATCCCATGTCCACAGTTACCTTGCAAAGGTGCTCGAACAGCGGGGCGATGACGGGGCGATCGCAGAGTATGCGGCCGCAGTCCGGCTCGATCCCGACAACCAGGACGCCCTGCGCAGTTATGCGACCAGTCTCATCGCACGAAATGATGACCGGGGGGCACTCCCGGTCTTAAAAAGGCTCTATGCGCTCGGGAAACGGCCCGACGATTGCCGGCACCTGGCCGCTGCACTCACCCGGACGGGGCGGGCAGAGGAGGCCTGTGCCCTGTACCAGTCCCCCGGAGCCGTGCTCACAAAAAGCCGGGAATATGCGGAGGCACTCTGCGCAGCCGGGAGATACCGTGAAGCGGCCGGCGAGGCACGGGCACTCTGGGATGAGGGAAACGACCCGGCCATCCACCGGTCATACCTTGCTGCACTGGCCCGTGCAGACGCTACAGATGCTTCCACGGCCTACGCATCGTTTCTCAAAGAGAACCCCAATCCCCTCATCTATCTGGATTACACCCTCCTGTTGCAGGAGCGGGGAGAATATCTCCGGGCACTTGCCACGGTAAAAAAACTGATCGCTGTTGACGACCGGCCGGAGTACCGGCTCATCGCCTGCGAACTGTCTGCGGCACTGGGCGACCATGCAAACGCCATTCCGGCATACGAGAACCTGATCCGGGAGGCATTGGACAAGCCATGCCCCACAGGAACCCTCAGGCGGATCCTCCGGTCGTACCGCCGGTATATCAATGCGCAGTTCCCGCAGGAAGAGGCGCTTGCACGGTTTCTTGCGCTTGTCCCGGGCGATACAAACGTGGTCTCTCTTATAGAGACGGCAGAGATGTACCGCGAACTGGGGAATACCAGCGAAACGCGATCCTGGTATTACCGGGCATACCGCGCCGATTACTTAAACGGTGGGCTCCCGTATGCAGAATTCCTTGCCGATCAAGGAGATGACCGCGAGTGCGAGAAGGTGCTGCTCTATATCCTCGCAAACGTCAGGAAACTGACCGATCTCAGCCGTGTTGCGGTTACGGTGACAAAAGAAGACGGATCTCTGGACCGGATGAGACGGCTCACAAAAGAGCTGATCCGGCGCCTTGAAGAGCGTCGGGAGATGCTCGGGTCAGCAGAGCGGGAGTGCCTTGCCGCCGCGTACCTGAGCGCGGCCGCCGATGCGCTGTCACGGGAGGACTATGCCGCCTGTATGCGCAACTGCCTCTGCGGTATCGACGTGCTGCCCGCATATTCCCGCGACTGTCGTCCTGACAATTTTCTTAGCCTGATACACCGCACGAAGGTGCAGATGCTCACGGACTGTCCGGTCGTAAATGCGCCCCGCACGGAAAAAAAGGCTGCGTCACTGCGGCCGGTGCAGGCCATCTGCGAGAGCATGGCGCTCTCTCCTGACGAGCAGAAGATCCTCACCTTCCTTGCCACCCACCGGAGGGCGAGCGAGACGGACCTGCGCCGGTTGCTGGGCACCCGCAGGGTCACCGGTATCGTCAACCTCCTGATCCGTAAAGGAGCGACGCAGGGGATTATGCTCATAGAGAAAAAAGGTATGAGTGCGGAAGGGGAGGTCTATGAGTACTGTGGAACCTGAACAGATGGCCCGGCGCCGGCACGAAAGCCTCAATATCATTAACGCGCTCAGGAGGGGGACTGTGCCCGCGGACGGTCTTGAGCGGATTGCGGTTGGGCTTGACATCGAAGAGGGCGTGATTGGCAGGCAGCTGGACTACGTATCCGAGGGAGGGGGTGATCTCAAGTTTATCCGGGGGGATTACGGGAGCGGTAAGACGTTTTTTGTCGCACGCGCCCTTGAGATTGCCATAAGCAAAGGGTTTGCCACCGCCCATGTGTTTGTCTCTCCTTCGGCCCCGCTCTCAAAACCAAAAGCACTCTACCAGCAGATCTGCGCCAACCTCAGGACAAGCGAGGCAGAGCATGCACTCAAGACCATCGTGGACAACTGGCTCTTTGCCATAGAGGAGCGGCTGATCTCGGCGGGCAGCGGGGAGGTGGCGGACACCGCGCTCAAAGCAGCAACGGAAAAAGAGATCGAGACGGCACTGGCCGGCATCAGCGAAAAGAATACCGCCCTTGCCGCCGCGCTACGCACGTACTACCGGGCCAACAACGCCGGTGATTTCCCGATCGCACAGGCAGCTATTGGCTGGATCGCAGCGGAACCCACCGTGGGGCGCAATTTTAAACAGGTGGCAGGCATTAAGGGGGAGGTCGATGACTCCACAGCGTTTCTCTTCCTTTCAGGACTTGTCGAGATCATCCATGGTGCAGGATACCGGGGGCTTGCGATAGCGATTGACGAACTGGAGACCACACAGGGGCTCCAGCGGAACCAGCGGGAGAGAAGCTACCAGACGCTTGCCCGGATCATCGACGCCCTCGATGGCGGCCGGATGCCGCACTGTTACTTCCTGTTCACCGGTACCCCTGCATTTTTCGACAGCTCGCGGGGCATCCGATCGGTAACGCCGCTGTACGACCGGATCAGCGTCGTCGAGACCGATACGTACAGGAACCCCCGCCAGCCCCAGATCCACCTCACCCGGTTCGATACCGGTAAGCTCGAGCTGGTGACCGTCAAGGTGATCGATGTGTACTCCCAGGCCTATCGGGAAGTTGACCGGGAGAGGGTTTCCCACCGTTTCATCCGGGCCATGATCAAAAAGATCACCGGCCGGTTTGGCGGCAGGGTGGATGTGATCCCAAGGATCTTCCTCAAAGAGTTCGTCGACTTGCTGGACAAGTGCGAGATCTACGAGAACTACAACCCGGCCGAAGGATACGAGTTCGAGGCCGGGCGCCTGAAAGGCGATCTCAAAGCGGAAGAGGAAACGGTCATGGTCGTGGAATTTTAAAAACGGCCCTGTGATACAGTTTTATCGTTTCAGCAGGAATGGTACTGGTATGAGTGGGAGGTTCTGTCTGCCGGCAGCCGTTGCCTTTCTCCTTTTTCTGGGAATATTCCCGGCCCTGGCACAGACCGTCACCATCAATGTCACTCCCTCCGTGGTGCATATTGGGGATATGGTCATCCTCAACGGTACGGTTTCGGGCATCCAGACGATCGCCGTCTACCTCTTTATGACCGGGCCGGATCTGGATTCCCGTGGTGTCACGCTGGAGAACATCAATATCCCGGCCGGACATGGTCTCTTTACTACTGCGCCGGTGGACATGAATAACGGTACCTGGCAGTACTCGTGGGACACGTCCATAATCCTTGGGAACATGAACCCGGGAAGATACATAGTCTACGTGGTCACCTCCCCCATAGACAGGGAGCGGTTCAGCAATGGCGGCTATGCCTCGGCAGACGTTACGCTCCTGCCCCCGGAGGCACCGGCCACGCCGGTCCCCCTTTCCCCGGGGATAACGGTGGCAGCGCTCGGGATCACCAGCCTTGCCGGCGCCTGCATGATCCGCCGGGTCAAAAAAAGATAATGGATATGGAAATCCGGAGAAAATCCGGCCCGATTCTTCAGTAGCCGGAATCCTTCTTCCGGCTGCCCTTCTTTTCCTGTCTGCGTACCTGAACGGACCGTGCGTGGGCGGCAAGACCCTCAGCCGTGGCAAGGGTTTCGATGATGTCCCCGATGCTGTCCAGGCCATCTCTTGTGAGGATCTGTACTGAAGAGGTCTTGCAGAAATGGTGCACGTCAAGGCCTGAGTACTGCCGGGCATAACCGGCGGTCGGGAGCACGTGGTTGGTGCCCGACGCGTAGTCCCCGCAGGCGACCGGCGTGTACGGCCCGACAAAGATTGCACCTGCATTTCGTATACCACCAAGGACCGGGAGGGGGTCGGTCACCTGGATGGAGAGGTGCTCGGGGGCGACGGCGTTCGAGATCGCGACCGCTTCGTCCAGGTCGCCGGCAATGATATAACCGGAGTTTTTGAGCGCCGGTATAATGATCTCCTTACGGGGGGCGTGTTCAGCCTGTTTTTTGATCTCGGCACCGACCCTATCGGCAATAGCAGGGGAGGTGGCGATGAGGAGGCAGGCCGCGTGGGGGTCGTGCTCTGCCTGTGCGAGGATGTCGGCTGCAACATATGCCGGCACAGCGCTTTCGTCCGCAATGACAGCGATCTCGCTCGGACCTGCCGGGAAATCGATCTCGGCATACTCGCGCAGCATCATCTTTGCGGCGGTTACGTACACGTTGCCTGGCCCTACGATCTTGTCCACCGGGTCGATGGACTCTGTCCCGAGGGCCATGGCGGCAATTGCCTGAGCACCCCCGCACTGGTAAATCTCCTGCACGCCGGCAATATCGAGTGCCACGAGCGTGAGCGGCTGGATCGGCGGCGGAGAACAGCAACAGATCTCGGGGACACCAGCGATCCGTGCGGGAACCGTGCACATGAGAGCGGTAGAGGGATACGCGGCACGGCCCCCGGGAATGTATGCCCCGACGCGTGAGAGCGGGGTAGTCTTCACGCCGAGGGTGATGCCGGGCTCAAGCTCGTTGAGCCAGAGGCCGCGGGGCAGCTGGAGCTCGTGGAACCGGCTGATCCGGACCTCGGCCTCCACAAGACATTCGATGACCCGTGCATCGACCTGCTCGTAGGCTGCCTGCCGCGTGTCCTCGTCGACAACGATCGTGTCAAGGTGTACCTTATCAAACTTTTCGGAGAGCTCGATCAGGGCTGCATCGCCATTCGACCTCACCTTTTCTATGATCTCCTGAACCGTGCCATGCACTTCATCCAGCCGGGACGTGCGCCACGAGACCCAGGTTTCGACATCAACCTCGCTCCACATAGCAGAAAAACTCGGCGGGAAAGGTTGTTAAGGTTTCGTTATCCGGGCTATATTTACTCCGCAAATGAGGCAGGGACAGCCCCGGCCTACGCTGCGGGGCTTTTGTCCGCCGGTCTCCTTTTTACCCACATGAGCAGATATGCGGCAGCAATGCCGACAATAAATGCGACTGTTATGGATACGACAAGTGCGAGCACGCCGATAAGGCCCGTGATTGAAAGAGAATCACTCTTAAGGCTGTGACGGCCCATCTCAATGCCGACGAAGACCAGAAGCGCCCCGAGAACCCCCACCGCTACGATGGAGAGCACCTGCGGGGAGGTAAAAAATAGCGCGAGGATGATAAAGATCAGGCCGGCAATGATGCTTGCCCCGCCGGTCCGTGCCCCATAGCGGTACTGGCCGGCAAGGCCGCCTGCCCCATGGCACATGGGAAATCCCCCAAAGGGAACCGAAACGATGTTCATGAGTCCGATCGTAGTCGAGAGCTTTTTCGGGGGGACGTCTTTCCCGAAGAGGTCTTTGGTCAGAAGGGAGGTCGCAAGGATTGCATTTGCGATGGTGAGGGCCACCTGAGGCAGTACGAGCGTAGAAAGGGCGGAGGGAAAATCCGTGGGAACGGGAATCACAAGCGCCGGCGGAGGAATCAGGCTGGTGGGAGGGATACCGTGCAGGACGATCCCGCCGATCACGCCCACTGCGATGACGCAGATAGACGAGAGATCCGGGACATTTTTGTAATGGACAAGGAGGATGAACACCACGATTATGGCAATACCGATAACAAAAAAGAAGGAGTCTTTGATCACAAAGTCCGCGGATGCCTTAAACAGGAGCAGGGCGAGCCCGAGCTGGATGCCCCGCACGACGCTCTCGGGCACCCATTTCCCGATGACCGCAAAGCACCGGCCATAGCCGAGCACCAGAAAGAGCACCCCGAGGATGAGACCGGCGGCCGCAATCTCCCCGCTTCCGATTCCGCCGGCGATCACGATCACTGCGATCGCTTTCATCGGTTCGAGCGGGATAGGCAGCCGATAATAGAGCCCGGTGAGGATAAACCAGATTCCGAAAAAAAGAAGGATATAGCGTGGGTTAACATTGGATACAAGCGCGACGGCAAGGACGAGCGGGATGATCGTCCCGAAGTCTCCGAGCGATCCGGCAAACTCGGAGAGCGTAAAGCGCAGGGGGATGGAGTCTTCACCGGTCATGGCCTCACCTGCCCTGAAATGCACACCTTGGATCGTCCCTCCGTATAACGGTACCAACGTTCTTTCCGTTAATGGTCTTTTCCCTGTTATTACTGTGATACCGATGGAGGTTGTCGCGGCCCTGACAATCGGACAGGGAGGGGTCTGCATTCTCTCTCGGTACAAGGGGGCGCGATCGCCGCCGGTTATGGCTGACCCGTTTTTCCCGCGAAGTCGTGCATGCTTCTGCCGTAGTTGACGGAATAGTGCGGAGAAGAGGTTTTCTGGTACGGTAAGATTGCGGGATCCAGATTCAATAAATTTATCTGTATCCCGCCGTAACAGTCAATGTGGTGCACCATGACTGACCTGCTGACGGATCTGCTCATCTATATCGGCTTTGGAATTATTATGTTCGCGATCGGATCGATCAGCGGACATCAGATCCTGAAGCTGCATTACTCGAAGCGCTTTATGGTGCTTGCAAAAGAATGTTCCGACACCGACTCCGTAGTTCCGATAGTGGACGAACTCGCGAGGGAGACCTAAAGGAGGATATTCGATGGTTGACATTGCAAGTTATACCCTGATCGGCATCACCTGTTTCTGTTTTGGCCTCATCGTGAGCTTCCAGATCGCTCATATCCAGTACTGCCGGAAGCTGACACTCCTCGTGCGGCGCTCTATTTCCACGAAGACCATCGCCCCGGTGCTCGCGGAATACGAAGTGATGAAAGCGAAAAAATAATCCCGGTTTTCCTTTTTTTATTCCCTCCTTTTGGTCTAGGTAGGATGAAAGCAGGTTAATATAAAAAAAGCCTATGGTAGGGAGACATGCGGTGTACGATTCTTGCGAGCGGGAGCAAAGGCAACTGCACATATATCCAGGGCGGCGACAGCGCCATCCTGGTCGATGCCGGCCTGAGCGCAAAGGAAACCCTGTACCGGCTCGCGCACACCGGCTGTGCTGCCGATATGATCGACGCGATCATCGTTACCCACGAACACGTGGATCATATCAGGGGCCTGGACGTGCTCGCGAGAAAACTGGAATGCCCGGTCTATGCCACCGGGGGCACGCTTGCGGATTTTCTTTGTCACCGGCGCACCTCGGATAAACCACTTTCGACGCACTCCTGCCGGTACGATACCCCGTTTGTGGCCGGAGGATTCACGGTCTCACCATTTGCCACTTCACATGACGCGGCAGAACCCTGCGGGTTTATCATTGAAGAGAACGGGGAAATGCTGGGTTACTGTACCGACACGGGCATCATCACCTCTCATATGCTGGACCTGCTCCGGCGCTGTGACGGTATCGTGCTCGAAAGCAACCATTGCCCGGAGATGCTCGCAAACGGGCCATATCCCGAATCCCTGAAACGGCGGATACGCTCCAGCCGGGGACACCTTTCAAACCCGGCGGCCGCCGCGGTACTGCGAATGCTCGGAAAAGACGCGCCACAGGTGGTCCTCTCCCACTTAAGCGAGATCAACAATACGCCGGACCGTGCACGGGCGAGCGCACGCGAGGGCCTCGGACTCTTCTTCAAAGAAAAGTGCCTGATCGTGGCGACCCAGAAGGGTTCGACCCCGGATATCCCTCAGGAGATCCGGTTGTAGCCCGCTAGGACAGAAACGCCCGTGCAAGTGATTCCTCGAGTTCCTTGAACCCGTACGGTTTTACAAGGGCGGCTACGAACCCCCGGGCAGCGAAACTGACGACCATGGGGTGCGTGGCATATCCGCTTGAGATGATCGCCCGCACATGAGGATCGAGCGCCCGGAGCCGGGGCAGGGTTTCCTGTGCCCCTGTCCCGCCCGGTACTGTGACATCGAGGATGACCGCATCGAACGGCACGGCACCAGCCTGTGCTTTTCTATACAGATCGATCGCTTTATCGCCGTTCTCTGCCACAGTAACTTTATGACCCAGAAATGAGAGCATCTCGCTTGTGGCCGAGAGGATCGCCGCCTCGTCGTCCATCAGGAGGATCCTGTACCCTGCGGTAGTATCTTTCTTTTGAACACCAGTACCCCGGGGGTACGTAGTCAGGACATGCACCTTGCGTTGTGCGCCGGCCTCTGTTTCAGGCCCCGCCGATGACGTGAGCAACTGGCGGGACTGATCCCGCGCCCGCAACACGCTCTCCTCTGCACCATCCAAGTGCTCGTATAATCGGTCCTCACGGACATCCGACCGTCGTAAAAGCTGGATGTTCGCAAGCGCTGAACTGAGTGAGTTATTGATATCGTGGGCGATCTTTCGAACCGCCGGGCTGGTGTACGTTCTTTTATTGTCACCGTTCCCACCGGGACCCTTCTCAAGAGAATACCGGTAAACCGCAACTTCGATAACCTGCCGGAACTGTCTCCTGCCAAACGGCCGGACCAGGCAACCGTCCGGAACTGCGACGTTTTTGCGCAGGACCGGGACATCATCATCGGAAGAGGCGACCAGAACCACCGGGATGTTGCAGATCGTCTGGAGTTTCTTTACCACCGCAGGGATGCCCATTTCCCCGCGAAGATGCATATCCATCAGCACGATATCCGGATGCCATGTCTCTGCCAGCGCGACGGCTTCTTTTCCTGAAGACGCCCGTGCCTTCACCCGGTACCCTGCCGCCTTTGCCTGGGACGCGAGATCGTCCGCATCCGCCGCCTTACCCGCTGCAATAAGGATCCGCACTACTGCCATAGAGTGATCTCCTTCCGACCCTGGCAAACCGTTCTACCTTCGTCTATACCTATCGTCATATGTCTTCTCATTATCACGCCTCTATTTTGAGCAGTTTCGTACAGTACTGATCGATGGCATCAAACATCGCCTTCTTTGCAGGCTTGACTTTCTTGGCGTCGTCCGACTGAAAATCGTGCGCCACGTACTCGAGCAGAGTCACAAAATAATTCTGCGGGCCGAAGCGTTTTTTGATCTCTTCCATACAGGCGGCAGCCTCGATCTTCTTTCCACGCATCATCTCAAACGCGTAGTCCAGCAGGACGGGTGCCCTTGCAGGGATGTTCTTGCTCACGGCAAGTTTCCGGAACCGGAAATATGCGTCTATTCGGCTGGTGATGATCGAAAGCTTAAGGCCATAGTAGATCGGCTCAATATCATCAGGATACTGCTGGATCATCTGATTGACGACCCCGACAACCCCGCCGGCGTCACGGTTCTCGAGTTTGAGTTTGTAGAGCTCGCGCAGGAAGAACATGTCGTTGTAAAACCGCCCGATCGCAATATTGAGGAGATCTTCTTTTATGTCGCGTTTCCCGTCCCGGGACGCCTTTTCGATCCCGATACGGATAAACTCACGCTCGCTGGGGAACCAGTCAGTCGCCTGCTTGATCATAAACCAGAAGATCTTGTTAATCCGGGGGTCTTCGGCGAGCTCATGCTCCTGAAGCCGGTTTATCGGAGGGTTAAGGTGGACGAGTTCGATCATCTGTTCCCGTGCGGCAAGTAACATATCGTTGGGGCGCTGGGATCCCCTGCCTGTATCGACCGGGGTCTGCTGGGTTGAGAGGACGAAGTAGCAGTAGGCAATCGCCGGGCAGATCAGGACGTCCATGGACCGGTAATTTTTGAGCTGCTCCGCAGCCTCCTCATACTTTCCGGCGTTGATCATTTTCATGCCAAGCAGGATGTCGTAAACTGCATGACCCCGGTTCCCGCGCTTGTTACGCAGGGCGTAATTGAAGAGTTTCTCGACAAATGGGATCTCATCAGATCGTTTTGACGCATCAAGCACGGCAAAAGCTATCGCATCAATGAACTGGTTGTAGAGAGTGACGCTGATGCCGGGGAGTGCCTTATCAAGGGAGGCAATAACCTGACCGAAAAAAACCGGAAGGTTGGAATCGATCTTTTCGCTGTTGGCACCGATATATTCGATAAACTCTTTTTTAAGGAGATCCAGTTTCTGCCGGACAACAGCCTCGGGCTGCCACTCGTCACCCATAGGGATAATCCACGACCTGCACTGCATGAACTATCAGCAGGACATTAAAAATACTTTTACCTTTATCATGGGAGCGCGAAAAAAACGTTATACTGGGGAACCCGCCGTTTGGGAGTTACAGCAAAATGTTAATGCTCCAAATCGCCAACTCACACAACAGAAACGCTATGCTCTTTCTGGAGTTTTCCCAATGCTGCGAAGAAATTGAGGGCATCTCCGGCCGTCTCGACATGATCGATGTGATCAGCCGGGTCCTGCCAGGGCTTTCACCGGATGAACTCCCGGTCTTTGTCCGGTTTATTATGGGGAGGATTTTTCCCGACTGGAGTGCCCGGAAACTCGGGATCGGACCCAGCCTGCTCTACGAAGCCGTTGGTTACGTTGCTGGGATAAAAAAAGACGCGGTCATCGGGAAGATCAACAAAACCGGGGACGTTGGAAGGGCTGTGGAAGAACTCCTGTCAAAAAAATCACAAGTCTCACTATCCCATCAGGATCTCGAAATTGTTGATGTGTACAACAAACTTATCAGCATAGCGGCCCGTGGCGGAGCAACCTCCCAGAAAGAAAAAGTGCGTATGGTCCAGTTGCTGCTCGGGGATGCGAGCCCCCTTGAGGGACGGTACCTCGCCCGGATAATGCTCGAGGAACTTCGTATCGGCGTCGGGGAGGGGAGTGTCCGCGAGGCGATTGCAAAGGCCTTCTCGGTCGATCCGGCACTGGTCGAACACGCAATGCAGGCCATTAACGATCTGGGTGAAGTGGCACACCTCGCACGGATCGGGCCTGAAGCCCTTCGCGATGTCCGCATCACGCTCTTCCATCCGGTGAGGATGATGCTTGCCCAGCAGGGTTCGATCACTGGCATGGTGCAGGAGCATGGCGAGGTTGCAGCTGAGTTCAAGTATGACGGGTCGCGGTTCCAGTTCCACAAGAAGGGGGACACCGGGAAGATGTATTCCCGCAGGCTCGAAGATGTCAGCGGGGCGCTCCCCGATGTGATCGAACTCCTGCTCGCTTCAACGGATCACGATGTGATCCTTGACGGGGAGGTGATCGCCATAAAGGACGGAAGGCCCATGCCCTTCCAGTCCGTGCTCCGCCGGTTCCGGCGCCGGCACGATATTGCAGAGGCCCAAGAGGCCATCATGATGGTGCCCAACGTCTTTGACCTTCTCTACATCGACGGGGAGACGTTAATTGACCTCCCGTTCATGGAACGCCGGAAAAGACTGGAGCGTGTAGTGACGCAGTACGTGGCGCCGCAGGTGACCAGCGCCGACCCGCAGGTAATCGAGGATACCTACAACAATGCGCTTGCCGCCGGCCACGAGGGCATTATGATCAAGGTGCTGGATTCGCCCTACACCCCGGGCCAGCGGGGAAAGAACTGGATCAAGATCAAGCCGGAGGTGGATACGCTCGACCTCGCGGTCATCGGGGCTGAATGGGGCGAGGGAAAACGTGCCCATGTTTTTGGTTCGTTCCTTATGGCCTGCCAAGACCAGGGAAAACTCATCCCTCTCTCCCGGGTCGCCACCGGTTTTTCCGACGAGCAACTGGCCGAGGCGTACGACCTCCTCAAGGACACGGTGATCTCAAGCGCGGGAAAAGAGGTGCGGTTCGAGCCGGGACTGGTCTTTGAGGTCGGATATGCCGAACTTCAGGTCAGCCCGACCTACGAGGCAGGATTTGCCCTCAGGTTTCCCCGGTTTATCCATATCAGGGACGACAAGGACACCACCGAGATTGAGACGCTGGACAGCATAAAGGACAGGTACCACCGGCAGTCCAAGTCGGCGCAGGCGTACACGGCATAAGGGATCAGAAAGAGAAAAGTGTCCGCTGGGTGCGCATCTCCGGGATGAGCGTGCTGTGCTGCTGCCAGTACCCAAACCCGAGCTGGGCAGAAGCGACGGCCACGGCCGCGTCCAGCGATTCGCAGGCAACAGGAGTTGATGCCATTGCCTTTCGGGCCGCCTCCCGGATCACCCAGGTCCCGAGAGGCGCCCAGTACTCGCCGGATATGTGGCGCAGCACAATGACCCGTGCCGACCGCCGGATGCTCTTAAGGTACTCGCATACTGCAAGCCGTGCCGAGTAATAGGCACCTGATATCAGGGAATATCCCTGTTTCTTTAACCCTTCCCGGTCCTGTACGATCGTTTCCGTATCCCTGGCCCAGAGTGTCTGTTTCTCCCAGACCTCAATCATCTCGTACCGCCAGTCTCCCGGGGCAAGGATGCAGACGATTCGGTTTCCGAAGATCTTCCCGGTAAAGACCCGGTACTCTTCAAGGGGGGGAAAATGTGCAACCTCTTTTTTTAATGCCACGGAAAGAGTGTCGTCGACCGCGGTGATCGCCCAGCGGGTGGGGACAAAACGCCGGTGCCGCCCGAGGAGCCCGGAGGTCATGAGTTTTGCGATCCCGTAGACATCGCTTCCTCCAAGGGATAGTTCGACGCAGGCTTCAGATGCATCGAGATCGGTATCCGATGTGACCCGGTCGACGATCCGTTGGACGCTGGCGCTGCCCACCACGTCAAGACGGTGGACCTCCCCCGAGAACCCTACCGGTGCCACCGTCCCGTCGAAGGTCATCGCAAATGAGATCGGGCGGGAAAATGCGACGTCCACATCAAGGGGTTTTGATGAGAGTGCAATCTCCTGCAGATCGCCGGTGAACTGCCGGGCAGGTGATCGCCCGCGGATAGTCCGGGCCCGGATACCCACGATATCCTCGATCCCGAGGTTGCGGGCGAGCCAGTCTGGTGGATGATCGCTGTCGTCAATGAGGAGCGGGCCGCTCTGGACATCCGGGTACCCGAAACTGCCGACAAAGACCGACGGGGCGCTGCCCTGGTAACTGGCAGAGGGTTTTACCTCAGCCTGTGCATGGAACCTGCTGGTGATGGGACACCTGGGCAGGCCACACATCCCTTTCCCCTTGCACCGGATGCACTGCATCAGATCCTGCCTCCCGGCTCCGCGCTGCCATCCCGGTTTTCCGGTCGCCGCAAAGAAACAACAGAAATATCAGTGCAGGACAGTGATCGCCCTGACAACACGGCTCTCATCATCACAGAACGAGATCCTCCAGCCCGGATCGAACCGCGCCCCGCACTCCGGGCAGATCAGGATCACCCGGTAAAGGGCCCCGGTTGATTTCACCGGGCTCTCTTTCCCGTCCTTTCCGGCATTTACGCTGACAAAGGATGTATGGAACCCGTATTCGTACCCGCAAGACGGGCAGATATGCAGTTCCTCTCCCGGCTTTATGGATTTGATCTCCGCAGAAATGCTCATATCCATCACTGCTCACCGGTAGGGAGAGAGGGGGTCTTAATCTTTCCTTTTGCCGCACAACGAGCGATCCCCTCGATGATCGCCGCGGCATTCTGCCTGCCGTTTACTGCAGCATACTCCTTACCGGACATGCGGGGGGATAGCGCAAGCGTCTCGGAAATCTTTTGTTCGAGGATCTTTTTATTAATCGTCCTGCCATCCACCATAGTGCCCACCCCCATATCGATGATCTTCTTTGCATTGTTCTGCTGCTCGGGGTGACCCGGGTCAACAATGATCAGAACGGGCTTATGAAAGAGCAGGACCTCGTGCAGGGTAGTAAGCCCGCCATGGACGATGGCAATACGCGCTTTTGCAAGGTGTTCGTACAGATTGGGCACGTACCCGTGGGAGAGGTAATTCTCCGACGATTCAGGAAGGATGGCCCCGGTATAGAACACATCGAAGAGCAGGTCCTTTCTCTCATCTGCGATCGATCTGAGCAGCCGGTAGAGCGGAAGCTTGTACGGCTCTCCCCCGAAACTGGTAAAGATCGTTTCCTGTGAAAAATGATACCGGGAGAGATCCACATCGAGGAACGGCCCGGTGAAATGATAGTTCTTCCGTTCATGACTTGGGATGAACAGGTTATATTCGCTCACCGTATCCGGGGGGGCATAATCCGGGATGATCACCGTATCGGCCAGTAACAGGTACCGCCGGATTAAAAAGTTGAGGGTGATCCAGACCGGATTCTTCCGGCCCCCCGGACCACTGAACCGGTTCTGGTTGGTGATAAAAATCACCGGCACCTTCCGGAACCGTGCTGCGAGAACACCGCCGTACATCGTGTCGCAGACTACACAGTCGATCCGGTTCTCCATGATCAGCCGGCGGACGCGCAGCGCAGATCGGATCATATTATAGCCGAGCCACTTCGAACACAGGAGGGTCTTTTTTAAGGAGAAAAATCCATTCTCCCCTTCCAGACAGACCTCCCGCATCCCACGGTAAACGTTGATGCACCCGTGGTCATGGAAAAAATCATAGGATTTTCCGTATGCCACAAAACTGACTGAATGCCCGTGCTGCTCCAGATAATGACCGAGATGGATGCACCGGGACGAGTGCCCTAGCCCTTCACCGCACACGACAAATAGTATCCGCATTTCCGGTTTCCTCATACCTGAAGTACCTGCCATCACGGCCTAAAAACTCCGGAAATGAATCCGGACGATCCGGTCCGCGGGAAGGTCCCCCTGCACGCACTGGCACCCGTGTTTCGCAGAGGATCATGGGTCGTTATTGATTATGATGGTTGCCGTAACGATAAATGGCGTGGTACCGCACAAATTTTAACAGGTACGCAAAGAAAAGATCCCTCTGAAGGACGGCACAATGGGTAAACCTGAAACTGCGACATTCGGGGCGGGTTGCTTTTGGGGTGTTGAGGAGGCATTCCGGAACGTAAATGGCGTTCTTGCAACAGAAGTGGGATATGCGGGAGGAACCACGAGAAATCCCCAGTACGAGGATGTCCGTACCGGCATGACGGGGCATTCGGAGGTAGTACGGCTCCTGTACGATCCCGACGTGGTGACGTATGGAGAACTGCTCGCGCACTTCTGGTTGATCCACGATCCGACAGAGAAAGACCGGCAGGGGCCTGATGTCGGGACGAATTACAGTTCGGTCATCTTTTACCATACTGCCAAGCAGAAGCGGATCGCCACCCGGGCAAAGGAAGACCTTGAACGTACCGGCCGGTTCAGGAGACCGATCGTCACCGAGATTATCCCTGCTTCCGTGTTCTGGCGGGCCGAGGAGTACCACCAGCACTACCACGAAAAACATGGAGGGGCAGCCTGCAGACGTATATGAGTGGCGCCATAAAACACAAAAACTAAAACCACATGACGGTAGCGATCAGCCGGAGATAAATACCAGAAAACAGATATCACCGGAGATGCCTATTCGGAACCATGGACATTGCCGACTTTATCCAGATCATCGCCATCCTGCTTGAATGTGCGGTCGTGGTGATCGCGGTGCTGATTGCGACCCAGAAGATGAGGATGTACGGCTGGTTTATCGCGGCAACATTTGTGCTTTTTGTGCTTTTTGATCTGATTCGCATCTTCTTCCCGTACGGTCTTTCCAGACTTCATTCGCTGATCCTGTTCGTTGCATGCGTCTCGATGCTGTACGCGATGTGGCTGATGTATAAAGACGCTCGGAAAAGTGGATGAGGGATAGAGCAGGGGTTGCAATAATCCTGGTTTCCCAAAAAACGCAAAAGCCGTCACAATACCCAAAGGGCGGGATCTCAAAAGAAGCGTCAGTATGGGCCCGCTGAGATTCGAACTCAGGACCTCCGCCATGTCAAGGCGACGTCATAGCCAACTAGACCACGAGCCCGCGTCGGTCTGATGCTCTATAACATCTGTCATCCTATTATTAAAAAATAGTGTACCTGTGCTGCGATCCGTTCCGCCCTTCACGCGGGCCTTGGGCCGGGGCGCACAAAAGACCGGTCAGTTTATCAGCCCCGGCCTCAAAGAAAGCATCTGGTATATCATGACCGATGGAACAACACCGGCCCCCACGCAGCTTTTCACGTTCGAGCGCGAGGCCAGCCGTCTTGAACTGCTCATCCGTATCGCCTACTGGATCCTGATAGGTATCGTTGCATGCATATACGGCATCATCGCAATTATCTGCCTGATCATCCAGTGGTTCCACATCCTGATTTTCGGCACACGGCATGAAGGGCTCTCGAACTTCGCCAAGGGCTACCTTGAGTATATCGTGCACGTGATGAGTTACACGTACATCATGAACGATAAGCGTCCCACCATCCTGCCGGTACCGGTCAGGGTGTATGAGGAAGAAGTGCAAAACCCCTGAGCCGGCCCGGCGGAATATAACGACAGGATCTTCTCTTTTCTTTGCGGAAACGGAACGGGCATCACGATGCTCCGTGTATAAAACATGAGTGTGCAAAGAAAAGTCCTGCAAAAAACGTTATAAAAAGATTTAGATCTTCTTTGATGAGATTTTGGCAAACGTCGCGGAGAAGATGCCCGGCATCGAGCGGATCTCTTTCATCACGTTCTCGGGCACTTCGCTGTCCACATTGAGGACCATGAGTGCTTCTTCGCCGGGATTGATCCGGCCGACCTGCATGCCGGCAATATTGATGTTGCACTTCCCGAGGATCGTCGATGCCCGCCCGATCACCCCGGGTTTGTCAAGGTGCCGGGAGACAATGACGTACCCCTCAGGGATCAGGTCCATGGTGTACTTGTCGACAGAGACGATCCGGCTGCGGCTTTTCACGAACACGGTCCCGCAGACCGTCTCCTCAGTCTTGTCGGTCTTTACCCGGATTGTAATCAGGTTTTTAAACCCGTGGGCCTCCTCGGTCACCGTCTCGCTCATCGCGATACCGCGCTCCTTTGCGACAAACTCAGCGTTGACGATATTGACCGGTGTCTGGAGGATCGGGTCGAGCAGCCCCTTCAGCACAAGCCGGGTCACAAACTTCATGCTTCCCGCGTAGGCGGAGAGCTCGCCGCCATAGATGCACTCGACCGATGCGAGCCGGCCTTCGACCGTCTGGATCGCAAACCGGCCCATCTTTTCTGCGAGTTTGGCAAACGGCTCGAGCACCTCTGCCTGCTCTGACGGAACCATCGGTGCGTTTACTACGTACTTCGCGGAACCACCGTGCAGGACCTCAATGCATTGCTTTGCAACCGAGATCGCCACGTTCTTCTGTGCCTCGACAGTGCTCGCCCCGAGATGCGGAGTCACGATGACCTTATCAAGGGTAAGAAGTGGGGATTCCAAAGGGGGTTCTTCTTCGAAGACATCGAGCGCTGCCCCGGCAACCTTGCCACTTTTGATTGCGTCATATAGTGCTGCCTCATCGATGATCCCACCGCGGGCGCAATTGATGATCCGTACGCCATTTTTCATCGTCGCGATGCTCTGGGCGTTGATGACATGTTTTGTCTCCTTGATCAGCGGGGTATGCACCGTGATCACATCGGAGATCCTGAAAAGTTCTTCAAGGGACATGACCCTGACGCCGAGCTGGGCTGCACGCTCTTTGGAGATGAACGGATCATAGGCAACGCACTTCATATCCATCGCGTTGGCCCTTTTTGCCACCTCGCGACCAATCCGGCCAAAACCAACGATCCCGAGCGTCTTCTCGTTGAGTTCGATGCCCATAAACTTCGAGCGTTTCCATTCCTTCTTTTTCAGGCTCGCATTCGCCTGAGGGATATTCCGTGCGAGCGAGAGCATCATCGCCATCGTGTGCTCGGTCGCTGCTAGGGTGTTTCCCTCAGGTGCATTCGCCACGATGACACCCTGCCGGGTTGCCGCATCCACGTCCACATTATCCACGCCGACGCCGGCACGCCCGATAAATTTGAGCCTCTTCCCGGCCTCGATCACCTTTGCGGTGACTTCGGTACCGCTCCGCACGATCAGGGCATCATACTCACTGATAACCCCACAGAGCTCATCCTCCTTGAGATCTGTTTTGACGTCTACTGTACACGCCTCTTTGAGGATTGCAAGCCCTTCTTCCGCCAGCGGATCGCTGACGAGCACTCTCGCTTTTGCCATAAAAACCCATACAATATCTGCGCAATACCTAATCAGGGTTATTCTTACCTCATGAAAAAAAGCCACCCCGGGTCTCGCGGAGGATGTACCGGCAGATGATAATACTTAAACAGGGGGGAGGTGAGATCATAAGTGGTGCGAGCATGAAAGATGTGCCCAATATTCTATGGCTCGAAGAGATCAGGAAGGAGGATATCTCGTCGGTCGGCGGCAAGGGAGCGTCCCTTGGCGAGATGGCTTCGATCGGCCTTCCGGTGCCCCCGGCATTCGTGGTTACCGCACAGGCGTTCCGGAGATTTCTCGTTGAGACCGGCCTTGACCAGAAGATCTTCAAGGTCTCAGATAATCTGGATGTAGAGAATAATGCGGCACTTGAAAAGGCCGCCGATACCATAAAGGCACTGGTGATGAAGGCAAAAATGCCGGCGGCGATAAAAGACGACATCAAAGCCTCATACAAAAAGATGTCATCAAGAGACCTGATCGTCGCGGTGCGATCGAGCGCTACGGCTGAAGACCTTCCCGACGCAAGCTTTGCCGGCCAGCAGGAAACCTATCTCAATATCAAGGGCGAGGCGGCGCTCCTTTCGGCAGTCCAGAACTGCTGGGCTTCGCTCTACGGGGCACGGGCAATATATTACCGGGCAAAGCAGGGATTTGAGGAGCATACCGTCAACATCGCGGTTGTTATCCAGCAGTTGGTGCACTCAGAGAAGGCGGGAGTCATGTTCACATCCCACCCGATCAGCGGTGAACCGACTACGATCATCGAGGGCTCGTGGGGCCTTGGCGAGGCGGTTGTATCCGGCTCGGTCTCGCCGGATCACTATGTTTTTGACCAGCGGACGGAGGCCATCACAGAAAAAACAATCGCAAACAAGAAAGTGGAGATCGTTCCTGACGGATCCCACGGCACGAAACTGGTCGCCGTTGACGCGGCGCGGCAGGATGCGCTGGTGCTCTCCGATGCCGAGGTCGCCAAGCTTGCCATGTACGGCAAGATCGCCGAGAACCATTACGGAGTTCCACAGGATGTTGAATGGGGCATCGTCGCCGGGACAATCTATATCCTCCAGTCCCGGCCGATCACAACCATCGGTAAAAAAGAGGCAACGGGCATGTCTGGACAGAGCAAGGATGCAAAGATTCTCTTAAAAGGCCAGGGAGCGGCGCCGGGTACCGCGACCGGAAAAGTGGTCATCATCCGGGATGCAAAGGATACGGGGGCAGTAAAAGAGGGCGACATCCTTGTCACCCGTATGACCAACCCGGACATGGTGCCGGCGATGAAGAAGGTCGCCGCTATCGTGACCGATGAAGGCGGCATGACATGCCACGCGGCCATCGTGAGCAGGGAACTGGGCACCCCTGCAGTGGTCGGTACAAAGACGGCAACCCAGCAGCTCAAAAACGGGCAGCTCGTCACTGTCGACGGAGAGATGGGGCTGGTCTATGAGGGCGCGATTGGCGGTGGCGCAGCGCCGGCAAAGGCCGGCGGGGCCGCACCTGTGGTTGTCGGCAGCGCACCTATAATCACGGCGACAAGCGTGAAAGTCAACGTCTCGATCCCCGAGGCGGCGGCCCGGGCAGCAGCAACCGGCGCAGACGGTGTCGGCCTGCTCCGGATCGAGCACCTGATCCTCGGGCTCAACAAGACGCCAGGCTGGTACATCTCCAACCACAAGGAAGAGGAGTTCGTCAGGGAACTCTACGACGGCATCAAGATCGTGCTCGACGCGTTCCCGGGAAAAACCGTCTGGGTGAGGACACTCGATGCCCCGACTGACGAGTTCCGTAACATGGCCGGCGGGGAGAATGAGCCTCTCGAACACAACCCGATGCTCGGCTGGCGCGGGATCCGCCGCGACCTCCAGAGCCCGGACCAGTTCCGGCTCCAGGTTGAGGCGTTCAAGCGCCTCTGGAAAGCCGGATACGAGCACCTTGGTGTCATGTTCCCGATGGTCTCCCACCCTGACCAGTTCACGAAAGCAAAGGAGATGATGCGGGGCTGGGGCGTTGACGTGGATAACGTGACGCTCGGCATTATGATCGAGATCCCATCAAGCGCGATCATGATCGAGGACTTCCTCCAGGCCGGCATCAAGTTCGCCTCCTTTGGTACAAATGACCTCATCCAGTACACGCTCGCCATCGACCGGAACAACGAGAACGTGGCCGACATGTACCAGCCCCAGCACCCGGCAGTCCTTACCCTAATCCACAACGCGATCCAGAAGTGCCGCGAGTACGGGGTCGAATGCTCGATCTGCGGGCAGGCAGGCTCCGACCCGAAGATGGCGGTCTGGCTCGTGGAACACGGGATTTCAAGTATCTCTGCAAATATCGATGCCATTGCAAAGATCCGCGAGGCTGTTGCCCGCACCGAGAAACGCATCATCCTTGAAGCTGCGAGAAACCGCGATGCTGAATAAAGGGCTCACAGAAGACGATCTCTTCTCTTTTTTATCCTCAAAAAAACAGGAGGATATCGACCATTCGTATATCTTAAGCTCCATGTGCACGCTCCCGCACCCTGTAGCGGTAAAAGCTCACGACATGTTCATGGAGACGAACCTCGGCGACCCCGGACTCTTTCCCGGGACAGCGGCGCTTGAGCGTTTGCTTATCGAACGCTTCGGCACACTCTTCCATAAGAAGGATGCCGGGGGGTATGCAACATCGGGAGGCACTGAATCCAACATCCAGGCGCTCCGTCTCGCAAAAGCCCTCCGGCACCCGGCCCGCCCGAACGTAGTCGTCCCCGAGTCCGCCCATTTCTCGTTCAAGAAGGCCTGCGACATTCTCAACCTTGAAATGCGGAGCGTGACGCTCGGCCCCGATAAACGGATGCCGGCCGACAAGGCAGCAGAGATCATCGATAAAAACACGATCTGCATGGTCGCCGTCGCCGGCACCACCGAGTACGGGATGGTCGATCCGATCGCCGGCCTTGCGAAGATTGCTGATCAGCAGGATGTCTTTTTCCATGTGGACGCGGCGTTCGGCGGCATGGTGATCCCGTTTCTCGATAATCCCATACCCTTTGATTTTGCCCTCCCCGGGGTGACGACCATCGCCGTGGACCCGCACAAGATGGGCATGAGCACGATCCCGGCCGGCTGCCTCTTAACCCGGGAGCCGGACATGCTCGACGCGCTCAATATTGACACCCCCTACCTCACGGTAAAAAAAGAATACACGCTTGCCGGCACCCGACCTGGGGCCCCGGTGGTGGGAGCCCTTGCGGTGCTTGATTACCTCGGCATTGAGGGCATGAAAGCAGTTGTCGCCGGCTGCATGAAGAACACACAACGCCTCATTGCCGGTATGGGGACGCTTGGCATTGAGCCGGCCGCCATCCCGGACGTGAACGTGGCGACCTTTGTCTGCGATAGGGTCCCGGCTCCATGGAAGGTCTCATGGACGCGGAACGGCCACCTGCGGATCGTCTGCATGCCGCACGTGACCCGTGACCGTATCGAGGCATTCCTTTCCGGTTTTGGTGATATGCATGCTTGACAAGCTGGTAGAATCCCTTGAAACCTGCCCGATGGTGAAACGGGGCGAGTACAACTACTTCATCCACCCGATCACCGACGGCGTCCCGTTAGTTGACCCCGCTCTGCTCCGCGACGTGTGCAGCGCGATGATAAAAATGCTCGACCTCAACAATGTCGACAAGATCGTGGTCGTAGAAGCGATGGGCATCCACATCGGTGCAGTGCTCTCGGTGATGACCGACATCCCCATGACGGTCATGCGCAAGCGCGAGTACAAACTCCCGTACGAAGTGCCTGTCCACCAGAAGACCGGCTACTCGAAAGGGGAACTGTACTTAAACGGAGTGTATAAAGGCGACCGGGTCGTGATCATCGACGATGTGGTGAGCACGGGCGGCACGATGCGGGCGCTCCTTGCCGCCCTCGAAATTGCAGGCGCAGAAATAAAGGATGTCTGTATCGTGATCCAGCGCGGCGACCCTGATATCGGGCGGCCGTACAAGTCGCTCGTGAAGATCGATGTCACCGACAGGGTGCATGTGGTTGAGCGGCACATCTGACCTGATTGAGAAACTTGTAAGACGAGGGGCTCACAAGGTCGCCCTCCAGTTCCCCGAGGGGCTCAAACGGCAGGCAGCATTTGTCACCTCCGACCTGAAGGATGCAGGATTCGAGGTTATTATCAGTGGCGATCCCTGCTACGGCGCCTGCGACCTTGCGCTCGATACACTGGCATACGGCGATGCGGATGTGCTCGTGCATTTCGGGCACGCACCCGTGGACGAGCGAGAGAATGTTATTTTCGAGCCGTGGACGGTGGATTTCGACATACCTGTCCTTGAAAAAGCCCTGCCCCTGCTCAAAGAAAAGACCGTCGGCCTTGTCACCACGGTCCAGCACGCCCCGCTCATTCCGGCCATGGAAACATATCTTTTCTCGCACGGTCATGAGTGCCGGGTTGCAGATGGCACGGGACGCACCCCTCTCCGGGGGCAGGTACTTGGGTGCAGTTTTGCAGCGGCAAAATCGACCGGGGCTGGCGAGATCCTCTTTGTCGGCACCGGCCTTTTCCACCCGATCGGGATTGCCCTTGTGACAAAAGCCCGGGTGATCGCGCTCGACCCCCTCACCGGCACCGCACAGGAAGTCAGCGCTGATGCGCTCCTGCGTCAGAGGTTCGCCATCATGGAGAAAGCCCGGGGGGCACAGCATATTGGGATCATCGTAAGCACGAAAAGCGGCCAGCAACGCCGGGCGCTCGCGGAACGGCTCGCGGCGCTTGCACCCGGGGCAGTCATCGTCACGATGCGGGAGGTGAACCCGGACGAACTGCTTAACCTCGGGTTTGACTGCTACGTGAACACGGCCTGCCCCCGGCTCGCCTGTGACGACCAGGTACGGTTCAAAAAACCCGTTCTCTCCCCGCAGGAGTTCGAGATCCTCTGCGGCGTGCGGACGTGGGACGACTACATGATTGACGAGATCGTATGAAACTCAGGCAACTTGAAATTACACTGCAGCGCTGTGTCGGTTTTGAAAAACCCCGGGCCGCGTGGGAGCAGTACCAGACCCCGGCCCCCCTTGCCGCACGGCTTCTCTATGATGCGTACATGAACGGCGACATTGAGAGAAAAGCGGTCTGCGATCTCGGGTGTGGGACCGGGATCCTTGCCATCGGGGCCGCACTGCTCGGTGCAAAAACAGTGCGGGGCATCGATCTCGACCCCGCGGCCATCCGCACCGCGAAGGAGAATGCTGCACTGCTCGGGGGGGACGTGGAGTTTATTGCGGCCGATATTGCCGGGTCAGATGCCGCTGGCATTCAAGAGCGGATTGGCCCCTGCGACACCGTGGTCATGAACCCCCCCTTTGGCGCCCAGAAACAGAACGTGCATGCAGACCGTCCATTCATCGACTGCGCTCTTGCAGTCGCGCCGGTCACGTACGGTATCTTCAACACCGGTTCAACCGTATTTGTGGAGGCCTACATCGCAGGAAAGGCAACAGTAACCGGTAAGGTCAGCGGCACGTTCCCGATAAAACGATCGTTTGCCTTCCACACAAAAGACGTGCAGGAGATCACCGTCGAGATCCTCAGGCTGGAACGGAGCTGAACGTCCTTTTGGGGGATCCGGGAAAAATATACAGTACAGTGTGCGCGGGTTGCTCGGGGCAACACCCTTATATGATGTGATTTAGAGAGATTATAACTGGAGATTCTGATTATGGATAAAACAGGAATTGCTGCATTGATTGTTGGTATTGTACTGCTGATGCTCGGAGTCTATGCGATCTGGGCGTTCCTGCCAAAAGTGATTGAAACAATCGAGGGCCTGATCGGCATCGTTATTCTCCTTGTCGGCCTGATGCTCATGATCTTCGGGATCCTGATCTTCAAGGAATAACTTTTTTTAGTTGGTTTCATGGTTCATGACTGCCCCGGTGCGAAGGGTTAATCCGGGTTAACCAAAAAGGGTACGGATCTTGACTTTTATACTTTCACGATAATGCACTGTGAGGCCGCGGTCTCGGCCACGGGTTCAGGCTTATCGGCGAAGTATTCATCAACGGCTTTCCGTACGCCCGGTACTGTGAGATAATCATGGGAGACGATGACGCCTCCCACACTCATCCTAGGATAGAAAAATTCGAGGCATTTTTTCGTGCTCTCATAGGTATCCACATCGAGATTGACAAAAGAGAACCGCTTATCTTTTACCGGGTCCGATGTGTCGGGGAAGATACCCTTGTACAGGAAGACATTCTTCTCATGCGCAAGATATGCCCTTACATCGTCATAGGACGCGGCAAACTTTCCCTCGTAAAAAGGCCAGACTGCATCCACGTCGTCCACCTTGGGCAGGCCGGCAAACGTATCGAAGAGGTGGAGGGCCCGGTCACCCTTGGCCGAACAGATGATCTTGGCTGAACCACCTTTGTATACGCCGACTTCTGCAATGTCGCCGGGTACTTTCCGGGTGATCTTTGCAGCCATATAGATCTGGTACGCTTCGATATCTTCCAGAAGAAGATCAGTATCAGAACGAATCTTCTTAAGGCTCGACGCAAACTGCTTGCGCTCGGCACAGCCATAGTGTGAAAGACGTCCCCGGTTTGCGATATCGTATCCTATAAACGGCTCAAAGATAGCCAGTTTCCTGAATTTCACCAGATATTTGCTTGGCGCTATCGTATCAAAATAACAGATAAGATTTTTTTTGGGAAACAGACTCATGTCCGGTAATTTTGGTCGTGCCGGAATTTATAGTGTTGAGATGCACCAAGAGATACCGATGAACAGACGGAATTTTTGCCATGAGAAAGATCCTGCCTGATAGTCAGAGTGAGACCCGAAAAGTGCCTCAGCCATCGAGGAATATTTTATCGGTTCCGCTCCTGGGACTGAGCGGTCGGATCGACATCGATATCGAACTCATCCAGGAACGGCATCAGCCCCGTAACAAACGGGGTGGTGGTGCCGGTTGCAGGATTGCGTATTTCCCCTATGGCCACGATCTCAATCATGAGGGGGAACTCCTCGAGCGTCCGGGCAAATGAGGGATCGTTCTCTTTTGTAAACTGGAGAAAACGTGCGACCGAGACATACGGACGTTCGTACTCGGGAACATCCCGGAACTCTTCCTGCATCTCTTCAAGCGTGCGGGTGGTGGCAAGGTCTTTTTCAAAAAACAGGTAGATCCCGATCCCGTAATCACGGCCGATCGCGGCCAGATCGCGGATATCGACGGTCCTGCCACGTTCGATCCCGATCAATGTCAGTTTTTCCAAAAAGGTGGCGCCACGAAGGGCGTTCCAAGCGGCGGCGGTATCGTCCATATAAAAGGGTGGGGTGCCGGGGGTAGTATAGGTATTGCCTTTGCGGCCAGGTATCAATGGTGTCGGGGCGTGCATGGGCCTTTCCATGTCACCGTGACTGCGGCCGCCGGAATAAGGTTATGGCAACACTACCCGCCAGCCCGAGGGCAGCAATACCAGCCTCTGCGGTAAACCCGGGCACCTGTGTTGGCGGAACACCGGCTGGGACAGGACGGGAAGACGGGGTGGCAGAGAAAGTCACAGTCGTCGTACTCTGCGTACCGGCAACAGCCGGGGAGACATGGACAACGCTTCCCGGCACAACGGCACCGGTCGTATCGATCTCTTCTGTCGTAAGGACATTGACAGTTGCCTGTGACGAGTCGGGTACGGTCCCATCGATAGTGATCAGGAGAGCGAGGTCGCTCGTGGTCGGGTACGACAGGAGATAACCATTGACAAACGCGACAGTGCCGGATGCCGACTGCTGTGCAGCAGGGATCCCGTTGACAATAACCTGAATATTCCACCGGGCATTCATAAGATTGGTCTGCATCTGGAGCGTATGGTACCGGGAGAAGGTGGTGGCACCAGCGGGAATAATTGTTATTGAACTCACTGCATGCTGCCCGCTGCCAGCGACAAGCGGCGGGACGGGGGAGAATGATTCATTGGTCAACACCAGCGCTGCAAAGGCAGGTGAACCGATAAGCAGAGTCGCAGCAGTAAGAAGCAGGATGGTCACCGCTCCTGCATACTCAGGGGATCTTACGGGAAAGGACATACCACTGAAGGAATGTGCCGCCGCTCATCGTTAAGATAGTGGTGGACCGGCCGATCAGGCAGTGCCGGTCAAAGAGGAGGCGGGAAGCTCGGGTTAAATAACTCTCCGCTTTTGGTAATCTATGTGGGTGACCCCCTCTCCCTCAAGGGGGGAGGCAGACCCAGAGGTGCATCCTCTGACCCCGCCCTGTATTTGTTCCGGTTCTCTGAATTTTTTTCCCGCTAATCTCTGCCTGAATGGTTATCGCCCTCGGACAGGTGGTAAATACAACATCCTCGCAGTGTACAGGGGCGGGTTCGGTAGGAATGGCATAGTTCCCTCCCGGCACGAGATGCGCCGGATTGAACAGGATAATATGGTGCCGGCTCACACAGTACCACGATAATGCAAGCTTGGATAATGAGTGCAATGACTGCCAGTGAGATCACCACACCCCAGGAAAAAGAGGAGATCGCAGCCACGGCACGCCGGCTTGCGACGGCAACAACAAAGGGCGAACTGGGAGATATTGTCGCACGGGAGGTGAACGGGTATTCCCTTGTCGATCTCCAGGCTGTCGGGGGCCGTCTCTTTTCCGAAATGGCCCGCCTGCCTGAACCCTACCGCAGCCGGGTCCGCCCGTTCTTTTACGAGCAGATCTTTGGGGCGCACCATCAGCTCCTCCTGAAGCATAGGTCAGGCGCATTCCGTCAGGATGCAGAACCGATCCGGGATTGGGAGACCTTCGAAAAGTTCTGCGCGATGATCCCGGATGGCTGTTTTACCTGGGACGAATATGCCGAGAGAACGTCGTTTCATTACTCCCCCCGGCACCGGCTCTTCTACTATCTGATGGCCGCATTTACGATGTTCGTGCTCGACCGTCCGGGCCATCCGGTCGGTATGCCGTTCCCGGGCGGTTTTACCGTCGAGGACCGGAACGGGACGTTCTACTGCCTGATCCGGGACCGGGAAAAAGAGGTGTTTTTCTCTATCTGCAATTTCTGCCCGGCACGGCAAAGCGAGGAGAATGCATCTGTTTGTGATACAACTACGACGTCACAATAACCGAACGAAACACTGGAGGTGTCAGGTACCGAGCGGGATCTTTTTTGTATGTCATAGCGGGCCTGAAAAATGTTGTCTACCGGTAAGTGGGTAGATTTTGTCAAGATATGTGACGGTATGCCAGATTATGAAGATACAGTGACAGGAAATAATCGGATCCTTCATGCAGGTCGCGAACCTGATGGCATTCACATAGCATCTGAATAATGACAGAAACAAGAGCTTTCGCTTGTTAGTAACCTTTCACAAGAACAGATACCATGTAAGAAAGAATAACGACAGCAGTCTGATATGGTTCCCGGGGACTTGCGCACCTCAATACAGCATACTACGGGTGCCGGCCTGATTACAGGGTTCGGAATGGGAATAACTGTTTCCAGGCAGAACCGGCTGACCGGAAAAGAGGTATAACCGGCGGGCAACTCTTTTGTTAACAACATTCACGTCATCCGGACTTTGTCCTGTACGAGAGAGTTAATAATATACGCCGTCCATCAATGTATGAATACAATGTCCCATAGTTTCTGTTTTTCAGCAGATTCTGCCGGGGAAATTTCTGAAAGAATCAGGAACTTTTCGGATTTTCACCCTACTCTCGGGATTATCTTCAGCTCTATTGCACTCGGCATTCCCGACCTGGCTTCAAAGATCTCTTTCATTGGATTCCCGGTATTCGGCTGCTCGACGGCCGGGGAGAACCAGAAGAGAGAGGGCCCATGGTAGCAGAAGAGATCTCGGCAGCATCGGATCTCCGGAATGCCCTACGGATAGGCTACTTCACCTATGGCGAGATCGGCCACAACACCTGCGGAACCTGTGATTTCTACAATGAGACACTCAGCTTTGTCTCCATCGAGCTCCTCCCTGACCCAATATGAAACAGCTTGACCAACTCTGGACAGAACTGCAGCCGCTCCTCACGAACCTTTCGCCGGAAGAACAGGAAAAGCTGAATACTGCTTTCGATCGTGTACGAAAGGGATCCTCCCTTCTCGAATCAAAATATCATCACGCGATCCATGACAGGGCTGCCGTCCATTCCCAGCTCGAGAAGTCCTCAGAGGATCTCCTCCAGAGGTCCCAGACCCTCTTCGAGAACTCAGGAACCGCAATGGTGGTCATTGAAAACGACGGGACGATCTCGCTTGCCAATACCTTATTCCTGGATCTCTTTGGTTACCCTCGTGAAGAAGTGGAGAACCGGATAAATTTCTTTGTAATTTTTGATGAACGCTTCCGGGATCAGGTGCGGGACTATCACCGGCGCAGAAGGACCGGCGATGTAACGGTACCTCACCGGTACGAGGCACAGGTCATCAGCAGCGAGGGAAAGACGCTGGATGTCATCATCATGGTCGGGCTGTTCCTCGGGACTAACCAGAGTGTCGTATCGATCATTGACATCACGGACCAGAAGCGGATGGAAGATGAACTCAGGCTGTTCAAAATCTCCGCCGACCGTGCGTATGACGAGATATTCTGGCTCGATTTCGAGGGCAACCTGCTCTACGTGAACGATGCGGCCGCGCGGAAAACCGGCTATTCGCGAGAGGAACTCCTTGCCATGAAGGTCTTTGCACTGGACCCGGATTTCAGCATGGAGGTCTGGCAGGGATTCATAAAAGACTTAAGGAAAAAAGGGTCCATGATCTTCGAGACTAGGCACCGGCTCAAGAACGGGAAGATCATGGAAATCGAGATCGCGACAAACTATGTCAAGAAGGATGACCACGAATATAGCTTCGCCTTTGTCCGCGACATCACCGATCACAAGCGTACGGAACGGGATCTCCTCCAGACAAATACGGAACTCCATGCTGCGTACGGTCAACTGGCTGCTACCGAGCAGGAGCTCCGGGAACAGTTAGACAAACTTGCGAGCAGCCAGAAACTGTTGCAGGAAAGTGAGACCAAGTTCCACAGTGTCTTCAACAATGCAAATGATGCGATCTTTATGCATCTCCAGGAGGATGGCGCCCCGGGCAGATTCCTTGAGGTGAATGATTTTATGTGCACTGCGCTGGGGTACACCCGTGAAGAACTCCTCGCGATGACCGTGAAGGATATCCTTTCGGAAGTTCACATGAAAGAGATTTCCAAGATCAGCAGGACGATTGCCGAAAGAGGATTCAATACATTTTACGCTGAATTCAGGAGAAAAGACGGATCAGCATTTCCCGTTGAAGTAAACTCCCGCAAATACTCGTCCTCCGGCCAGGAGATCATTTTAGCTGTGGCGAGGGACGTCTCCGAATGGAAACACACGGAAGAGGAGATCCTCCGGTCGAACAAGGCACTCAATACTGCGTATGAACAGCTTGCTGCTGTCGAGCAGGAGCTCCGGACCAATTATGAGAACCTCCGCGTAACAGAGAATAAACTCCGGGAGAGTGAGGCATGGTCACGGGAATTCACCGAGCTTCTCCCCCAGTTTGTATATGAGATTGACACGGCCGGCAGGCTTATCTTTGTGAACAAATATGCCACAGAGGTCTTCGGGATTACCCCTGAAATGCTTGACTCAGGCCTGGATATGCGGGATTTTATCATTCCGGAGGAATGGGAGAAGGTGCAGAAAAACCTGGCCCTGATCGCCAAAAGCAACACAACCGGCATCCCAACCACGCACGGAGAATATCATTGCAGACGGCGGGACGGGACCCTGATGCCAACCAATATTTACACTGCCCCGGTCTATCGTGATGGAAAGCTGACAGGGTTCCGGGGAATCGTTGTCGATACAACGGAAGCCAGCTCGACACAGGAGGCGCTTCAGAAGAGCGAGACCCGTTTCCGGGAACTCGCGGAGCTCCTGCCCCAGATCGTGTTTGAAGTGGATGAAAACCTGAAATTTACGTTCTTCAACTGGAACACCATTGAGATGACCGGATATGCCTATGATGATCTGTCACAGAACAGGACGGGTATATTCGATATGATGCGGGAAGCTGACCACCAGTCTGCCGAGCGGTTTTTCACCCGCATTCTCAAGGACCGTGAGACCGGCCACATGGAATGTGTGATAATAACCCAGGACGGAAAGGAAATTCCCGCTATTCTCTCTGCTTCTCCGATTATCAGTGAAAACCGTATCGCGGGAATCAGGGGGGTCATCGTTGACATCACAGAGCAGAAAAGTCTTGAACAGGCTCTTCGGGAAAGCGAGCTGCGGTTCCGGGAGCTGGCCGAGCTCGTCCCGCAGTTTATCTTCGAGACCGACCGTAACTTCCGGTTCACCTATCTCAACCTGGGCGCGTTGACTATCGCCGGGTATTCGAATGATGACATCACGCAGGGACTCGACGCCCTTTCCCTTGTTGATATTACTGATCGTCCTCAAATCAGGGACACATTCACACGGATTCTCAACGGTGAAGTTGTGCCCCCGCTTCAGTTCCCGCTCAATAAAAAGGACCGGGAGAAGCTTCCGGTTCTCATGTACGCCACGCCAATTGTCAGGGATAATAACTATGCAGGAATACGCGGTATTATTGTCGATATAGCAGACCAGAAACGGCTCGAGACTGCACTCGCAACGACAAACAAGAAACTCAATATGATGAACAACCTGACACGCCACGATGTCCTGAATAATATTACCGGACTTATCGGCCTTGTCGATATGCTGGGTGAGATGACTCCTGACAGCAAGATACTAGTGCTGGTCTCGGAAATCCGGAACCTGATTATTAAGATAAAGGATCAGATTATCTTCACCAGGGACTACCAGCTCGTGGGAGTAAAGGCTCCGCAGTGGGAGAGCCTCTGTAAGGAAGTCAGGAACGCGGCATCAGTAATCGGGCTGAATGCAGTACGCTTGAATCTGCCGGAATCTGATAAGGAAATATACGCAGATCCCCTTTTTGGCAGGGTTTTCTACAACCTGATTGATAACAGTTTTAGGCACGGGGGATCGGTCCGAAGCATTTCGATTGAAACAGAGGTTTTACCGGAGGGGAGTCTCCTTGTCCGGTACTGTGACGATGGCATTGGCATTCCCCCCGATGAGAAGAATCTGATTTTTGAACAGGGGTACGGTAAAAATACCGGGTTCGGCCTCTTTATCATCCGCGAGATCCTGGGAATAACCGGCCTCACCATCCAGGAGAACGGGATTTTCAGGAGCGGGGTTCAGTTCGAGATTACAGTCCCGAAAGGAGCATGGAGGCCGGCATCAGATGAAAAGAGCCCAGAACTTGATCCAAAAAAAGATAAGGGATTGAACGGATGAATGAACTATGACGAAGATCCTCCTTGTTGAAGATGATGATATTGTCGCCCGGGTTGCCACCTGGCGCCTGGAAAAGTTAGGCTATGAAGTCTGCGGAAGGGCGACCAACAGTGCCGATGCCCTGAAACTGGCGGGAGAACATCATCCCGATCTCGTCCTGATGGATATCAATATTGTCGGACCAGATGACGGGATAACGACCGCGAAGATGCTGAAAGAAGTGACCGATGCACGGATAGTGTATCTTACCTCACAGAGCGACGATGAGACCATTATCCGGGCGGCCGAGACCCAGCCTGCCGGCTACATTGCAAAACCATTTGAGGATAAGGATCTCAAGATAGGAATTGAGATCGCGCTCCGGAAAAAATAAATGTATCAAAAGTAGTTTATAATGTCAGAATTGGCGTTTTTTCATACGGGATGATCGTTCGGAAGTATTTTCCTATCAAAATCCGAAAATTACACCACTGCTACATTTTTCCAAAGGAAACTTCTTAGGGATATTTTTTTATTTGCTACCGATGAGCGGCCGGAAACGGTGGCTGCAATGATACAGGGATTTGTCCGGCATGGGGATGGCGGAGATGATTGAGATCTGATCTGTCACGGAGGTCGCGAACCTTACGGTATCCGATAAAACGATACAATGACATGAAGAGAGCATTCGCTCTTTACTAAAACATTACAAGAACAGATGCCGTGTAAGAAGGAAAGGTGATAGCAGCTTGGTATGGTTCCCGGGGACTCGCGTACCTCAGTACAGCATACTACGTGTGTCGGCTTAACTGCTGGGTTCGGAATGAGACCAGGTGTTTCCCGACAGCTATGGCCGCTATCACCACATGATTTGCTTGATTTTTGTTTGCAGCCGAAGAACTAGATGCTGTTCTTCGTCAGACCGGTATTCCATTGCTGGAACCCGGTCCAAGCCAAGGTCCGGATTTGAACCGGAGTGTAGTTGATCTGCAGTCAACCGCGTGGCCGCTCCGCCACCTTGGCGACCGTGTAGGATGATACCCTATCCTGTATGTCAGGATACGATATAAGGTTTGCACTCAGAATTTCGTCTGGGTTTAGCGTGGTGAGCACTAGTGTTTGGACGTTAGTACTTCCGGACTGAACACGTCGTTGCCTTCGTGCGTACATCCGAAGCCTATCAAACGGGTCTTTTACCCATGTCCTGTAACGAAGTCTCTTTTTAGGCCGGGTTTCAAGCTTAGATGCTTTCAGCTTTTATCCCTTGGCGCGTGGCTGCTCGGCACTGCCTTGTCAGACAACCGATCGACTAGAGGCGCCGAATGAAAGTTCCTCTCGTACTATTTCATTCTTACCTTCAGACTTCTAACACTCCTGATAGATAGTAACCGACCTGTCTCACGACGGTCTAAACCCAGCTCACGATCCCCTTTAATAGGCGAACAACCTCACCCTTGGCTGCTGCTGCACAGCCAGGATGGAAAGAACCGACATCGAGGTAGCAAGCCGCCGGGTCGATATGTGCTCTTGCCGGCGACGACTCTGTTATCCCCGGGGTAGCTTTTCTGTAGTCAATAAGCCTCACCAAAAGGCTATATTGGTTCGTTAGACCCGAGTTTCCTCTCGCGATCATTTGCTTTGCATGATCGCGTCAGGCCAACTTATGCTCTTGACACTCTTCTGTGAGTTTCTGACTCACATGAGTTGACCTTGGGGCACCCTTGATATTTTTTCGAGGGTGTGGCGCCCCACCCAAACTGCCCACCTACCGGTGTCCTCGTTAGAGTGAGAACTACAACAAAACTAGGATGGTGTCTCATCGTTGGCTCCCCAGCACCCGAAAGTACTGGATATAACGCCTCCCATCTACACTGCGCAAGAATTATCGTAATTCAACGACAGGCTGCAGTAAAGCTCCACGGGGTCTTCACTTCCCATCAGGAGTCCCTAGTCTCTGCACTAGGACAAAAGGTTCAACGGATTCGTGTTAGGGACAGTAGCGCACTCATTAATCCATTCATGCAAGTCGCCAATTAAGCGACAAGGTACTACGCTACCTTAAGAGGGTCATAGTTACCCCCGCCGTTTACGAGTCCTTCGTCCGGTTGAACCCGGTATTCAGATACTCGCACTGGGCAGGAATCAGTGACTATACTAGTCCTTTCGGAGTTGCAGTCACCTATGTTGTTATTAGACAGTTAGTGCGCCCCGGTCACTGCGACCTGCCTGATCTCCAGGCAGGCACCCCTTATCCCAAAGTTACGGGGCCAATTTGCCGAGTTCCCTTAACTACGATTAAATCCGACACGCCTACACCTCTTCAGCGAGGGGCACCTGTGTCGGTTCTCGGTACGGACATGTGATTCCCTTTTCATGGGCTCAGGGAATTTGCTGAGTTACCCCATCACACTTTCTTCTGATTCTCACCATTACGGTACTCCACAGAGTTATGTGCTTGGACGGGATGACAGTCCCGCTCAGCATACCCCCAAGCGTCAGGGTCTTAAAGACTAAAAACCACATGGTACAGGAATATTAACCTGTTTCCCATTCGGTACGTTCGAGTTACGACGCACCTTAGGACCGACTAACCCTCGGCTGACGAACGTTGCCGAGGAAACCTAGCCCCTGCGGCGGTTGGGATTCTCACCCAACTATGCTTCTACTACTGCCAGAATTCTCATCACTACACGGTCCACTGGAACTTACGCCCCAGCTTCTACCCATGCAGAGCGCCTCCCTACCAGATCACCTTCCGGTGCTCCGTGGTCTCTGTAGTAGGCTTTAGCCCCGTCCATTTTCACCGCCCTAAATCTTGACTGGTAAGCTGTTACGCACTTTTTAAAGGATAGCTGCTTCTGAGCTCACCTTCCAGTTGTCTTTGACCTAGGACCAATTTCAGTGTTTACACTGAGCCTACATTGAGGGACATTAACCACGGTCTGGGTTGTTTCCCTTACGTATTACAAGCTTACCCCGTAATGCGGACTTCCAACCATCTAGGATGTTGGGGAGTTTGGAGTTTGACAGGGGGGTGAGCAGTTTCCCGCCCAGCTCCCCCAATCAGTGCTCTACCTCACCAACTATCTCCGGTTAGGTCATGCTGCGACATGTTTAGGGAGGAACCAGCTGATGCCGGGTTCGATTAATCTTTCACTCCTATACGTAGGTCACACGAATGATTTGCATATCAATACCGCTTGCGGTCCTCCACGCAACTTTCGTCACGCTTCAACCTGCCAACGCATAGATCACCCGGCTTCGGGTCTTATCCTGCTGACTCCGCGCACTTTTAATACGCCGTCCCACACATTGCTGCTACGGACTTGTTGGTTTCCCTACGGCTTCCCTTGTGGGTTAACCTTCGCCAACAGAATAAACTCTCTGGCCCGTTCTTCAAAACGTACGTTGCGACACTGGCAACCTTACCCGTACTACCGCCTCGCGACGGGTTCCTTCATAAGGAAGATCCTTTCATGCCGCAACTCGCGATCACCTACCAATTTCAGGCACTTTTAACCACCTTTTCAGGGTTACTTTTCAGCTTTCGCTCACGCTACTACTACGCTATCGGTTTCAAGTTGTATTTAGCTTTGGAGGTTGATGACCCCCGAATTCACGCGAGAATTCCAACCCGCGTTACTCAAGACTCCACTTAACCCTGTCTGCTTCTGCGTACGGGACTGTCACCCTCTGTGGTGTGCGA